>Ga0209475_10000981_pt1 | contig 41597 bp, 33 predicted proteins | sample tdDd471_FD_187128 | JGI IMG/M metagenome (GOLD analysis project Ga0209475, IMG submission 187128) | Marine sediment microbial communities from the Atlantic coast under amendment with organic carbon and nitrate - tdDd47.1 (SPAdes)... | ecosystem: Environmental > Aquatic > Marine > Coastal >... | reverse complement strand
GCCGGCGCGGTGCCGCCGGGCACGCCCCAGGTCCAGTTCTCGCCGGAGGAGACGAATGATTCCCACCACAGATCGAAGTTGTGGGTGGCCGGGGCCAGCTGCGTGGTCAGCAGGTTGAACCCCTCCACGCTCTCGACGGGAATCACCGACAGGAAGTCGGCCCCGTGGTTTGGCTCGTTGTCCACCAGGATGTCGAAGGGCACGCCCACGGGCGCGCCTGTGATGGTGAAGTCGGTGGCGGCCTTGCCCTGAATGGCCGTCAACGGGACGTCCAGGGGGGTCACGCGGGTGGTGGTCAGGTCGATGCCGTCCTGGGCCGAGACCCGGGTGACCACATCCACGGTGGGATGACGGTCCAGGCTCACGTCCAGCACGCCGGGCGTGTCGAAGGCCACCTCAGCCACGCCGGAGGTGCCGGCGTAGAAGAACTGGCTGAAGTCGAGGTCGATGAAGCCCACGGTGGTGGTGAAATGGTACATGCCGTCGGCGCCGGTGAGCATGGTCTGACCCGAGGCCGGAACGCTGACCAACACGTCGGCCACCGGCAGACCGGTTTCCGAGTCGGTGACCGTGCCGGAGACCTGGCCCAGGCTCCACTGCAGCTGGGTGAAGGCGGCCATGATGTCAGGCCGCGGACCGACGATGTTGCCGCTGAGCTGAGGCGTGCCGGTGTCGGCGAGGAACTGACGCAGGGTCAGCGCGTCCAGGGTGAGATCGAAGGCGGCCTTGGACATGCTCTGCAGGGCGACCACGGCGCCGGTCACGATGGGCGACGCGCTGGAGGTGCCGCTGAAGTAGCGGGTGTAGTACACGTCCTCGCCGATGGAACTGCCGTAGAGGTCGCCGTAGCCGCAGGTGACCACGTTGCCGCCCCAGCCGTTCAGGTCCACGCGGCTGCCGTTGTTGGACCAGCTGTAGGGCGAACCGCTGCTGGTGGCCGCGCCGCACATGATGGCGCCGGAGTCGCGGAAGTTGCGGTTGAAGAGGGAGCCGTACACGGGGTCGTCCAGGTTCTGGGTGCCGTTGCCGGCGGCCTCGACCACAACCCGGCCGTTGGCCGTCACCAGTTGAATGGCGTCGAAAATATCCTGCCAGTACTCCATGCACACGTAGCCGAACTGGGTGCCGTCATTCAGGGCGTTGGGGCCGGGGGCGTGCAACTCGATGAGCATGACATCGCCCTCGTTCAGGGCGCCTGAGGCGTTGTACAGGGCGTTGGCCACGGACTGGTTGTAGGCGGAGGAATGGCCCACCTGGGCGTCGGGGGTGATGCCGCGCACGCCGAAGCCGTTGTCGGAGCCCCGGATTTCGCCCAGGACGGCGGTGCCGTGGTTCCTGCTGTCGATGTCCGGGCTGCTGGCCCCGTAGGTGATGAAGGGGGTGGGCAGGTCTTCGTGGGACCAGTTCCAGCCCAGCTCGATGTCGATCATGTGCATGCCGGCGCCACGGCCACCGGCCAGTGCGTCGGCCGCCAGGGCGTTCACGCCTTCGGGCGGGGCGCCCAGGTAGCCCTGCAGGGACTGGTAGTTGGGCGTGGCCTTTTCAGGTGCCAGGGGCAGGTCGTCGTCCACCGGATCGAATACCGGCGGCGTGTACTTGCCGGTCCAGGCGTCGAAGCCCAGCGCCGCGGGCACGGCCAAGGGCTCCAGGAAGGCGGTTTCCACGGCGGGATCGGCCAGTACGGCCTTCACCACACGCAGGAGGTCATCCCGGTCGTAACCGCGTCCGCTCAGGTCCAGGGTGCCGTAGCGGTTCAGGTTGGGCAGGTCGCGGTGCACGCGGGCGCGCGCCCGGGCCAGATCCGCGGTCACGTCTTCCACCGAACGGCTGAAGCGCCGCTCCAGGGTGAGCCCGAAACTCTTTTCGGCCAGCAGGGCACTGACCCGCTGACGGGTTTTGCGGTCGCCGCCGATCAGGCCGTCGGTCCCTACGATGAGCGCGCTGTCGTCGGTGAACTTGACCACGATGCGGCCGGACGGGGCCATGGTCTGCTGTTGAAGCTGCGCGGCCTTGGCCGGCACGGTGCGGGCATACTGGTTGGCCTGGGCGCCGTCGGCGAACAGGCCGGTCAGGAACAGCAGACTGAAAATGACTACAACATGACGACGCAAGGTGGGGCTCCCCTTGTTACGCACGTGAAGGCCCGCCGGACTGCCGGTGATGGACGGAGCGGGTTGGCCGGTATGTGATGTAATTCTAATTATACAGCCAGGGCGGAAGGTTCTGCAAGATGACCGGTCATGTTATTTTATGTTAAATAATAAGCGCCCTTGCAATTTTTCCGGCGGGCGACAATTTTTATCCTGATTTTCATTTCCGTCAGACAACCCTGGATAGACGTCAAGACAACACCTTATGTCCAAGCCCCAGCCACAAACCGGCCCCCCCACGGGCCAGATTACGCGCGGTAAGACCGCGCCCAATCGGCTACGCGGTGTGGACCGGTTTCTGGCGGCCTACGATCCCTTGTTACTGACCGCCGGCACCGGTCTGTTCGCCGACGCCCCCTACGTGGATCTGGGCTACGGCGCCGAACCCACGACCACCCTGGAGAGCGCCGCGCGCCTGCGGCGTTTGAATCCGGACCTGCGCGTGGTGGGGGTGGAGATCGATCCGGAGCGGGTGGCCCGCGGCAAGCCCTTCGTGGATGAGTTGACCGATTTTCGACTCGGCGGCTTCAATCTTCCGTTGGAGGGTCCGGACGCGCGGCTGGTGCGGGCCTTCAACGTCCTGCGGCAGTACGAGGCGGACGAGGTGGTTCCCGCCGTGTCCCAAATCATGGCCGGTATTCTGCCGGGCGGCCTGCTGGTGGACGGCACCAGTGATCCGGTGGGCCGGGTATGGACCGCGAATGTGCTGCGTCGCGGTGAGGGTCCGGCCGAAACGGCCTGGCACCTGGAGGCCCTGGTGTTGGGGGCCAATCTGCGTTCGGAATTTGATCCCGAGGCCTTCCAGACCCGTCTGCCCAAATCCTTCATCCACCGCATGGTGGACGGCGACCCGGTGCACCGCTTCATGGAAGACTGGAAAGCCGCCGCCCGCGACACCCGCGGCAGTGCCACCTGGGGCCCGCGCGCCTGGTTCACCGCCGCCGGGGGCGCCCTGGCTGGTCGGGGCTACGACATCATGCGTCCGGACAAGTGGCTGCGGCAGGGGTGGCTCGTTTGGCGGGAACCGGGGCTTGATCTTCGCTGACAGGGCGGGTTGCTTACCCGCTGACTCAACGTGAATGCCATCCCTTGTCAAATTGACCTCCTCTTCAGGGAAATGGTAGGATTGCCTTTCCGGGGGCCTATCTCATTGTCAAAATCCAATACAGGAACAGGCGGGAGCCTTTGTGAAACCCATCTTCTCCATCCTTTTGGCCATGGGCCTGGCCGGGTTGCTGGTCGGCTGCTCCGCGGACGATCCCCTGACCGAACCCAGCGGTGCTGACCTGGGGACCCTTGTCATCCAAACGGTTCCCGACAGCCTGGGGGCCCAGTGGACCTGCACTCACGAGGCCGGGGAGGTGGTGACCGGACGACGGGACACCACTCTGACGGACATGGCCGTTGGCACCTATACCTTGAACTGGGAAGACCTTTTCGGGTACACCACCCCCTCTCCGATGACACGGGACCTCCTGGCGGACTCCACCCTGACCGTCACCGGCGTGTACGGACCCGGGATGCCGCCGCCGCCCCTGCCAAACGGCTGGCTGTTCGATGTCCTGGGCACCGCGGCCGACGATGTCTACGCCGTGGGCACCGAAGGTACCCTGGTTCATTTCGACGGGACCGCCTGGACCCGCACGGACCTGGGGGTGGCGTCCACCCTGGTGGCCCTGGCTCGAACGGCCGCGGGCGACCTGTGGGCCTGCGGCGAAAAAGGCCGGCTCTTCCACCATGACGGAATGTCCTGGGAAGCGGAGATCTTTGGGACGGTCGCGAACCTTTATGCGCTGGGGGATTACGGGGGCGTGCTTCATGCCGGCGGCCTGGACGGAGCCCTCCGCCGGTATCAGGGCGGCGTTTGGGAACCGGTAGGCGAAACTATTGTCTCCCGCGACCGGGTGACCGACGCGCCCCTGGACACCTTCCAACTCAGTCAGGACCTGGCCGCCATCACCACCGTCAATCACTTCGGTATCGGCGGAGCCTACCGGAGGCCTGACTACACCGGCGACCCCCTCGGCCTGCTGGGAACCCAAGGCATGGTCCTGAGTGAGGACCCCGTCTTTCCCTGGCGGTTGGACCCCCTTGACATGAACGGCACGGACGCGTCGGAATGGGTCCTCTGCTCAACCTCCGACAGCACCCACCCCGACCGGAATTATCTGGGCACCTCCACCGGTGGGCTGTTCCGGCTCCAGGATGACGGGACCGGTCGGCTCAGGTGGCAGCGGCAGACGTTGGCGATCGCGCGCGGGCAAGGCGCGGGCATCCGTGACCTTTGGCTCGACCCGGCTGGCAATCTTTACCTGGTGACGGAAGTCGGACAGGTGGTTTATCTGCCCGAGGGCGGGGCCGCCGAAGTGCTCTTTGACGGATCCACGCCCCTGATGGGGGTCTGGGGTGTGGATCCCGCGAACCTGTGGGTGGTCGGGCTGTGGGAAAACCGGATCCTCCATCTGGCCCACGATCCGGGCGCCGGCACGGCGCTGGCCACAATGTGGGACGGACCCGAACCTCCACCCCTGTTGTTTCCCGCCGCCGTTGGTGCTATCTTCTGCCCTTCCGGTTCCGAAATATGGCCCCAGTGTCCCAAGGATTGACCATGGCAGATCAAAAGATTTCCACCCTGCTCAAGGGCGAAGTAACTACCGGCCAGGCTGTTACCGTGAAGGGTTGGGTCCGCACCCGTCGCGACAGCAAGGCCGGCCTGAGCTTCATCCAGGTTCACGACGGAACCTGCTTCGACCCCATCCAGGTGGTGGCCCCGGGCGAGCTGGCCAACTACGCCGACGAGATCGTCAAGCTGAGTGCGGGGTGCGCCGTGATCTGCACGGGCCAGCTTGTCGAGAGCATGGGCAAGGGCCAGAGCGTGGAGATCCAGGCCGACACCGTGGAGGTGGTGGGCTGGGTGGACAACCCGGATACCTACCCGGTGCAACCGAAGCGGCACAGCTTCGAGTTCCTGCGCGAGGTGGCCCACCTGCGGCCGCGGACCAACACCTTCAGCGCCATTACGCGGGTGCGCAACTGCCTGGCCCAGGCCACGCACCGCTTTTTCCACGAGAACGACTTCTACTGGATTCACACGCCCATCGTGACCACCAGCGACGCCGAAGGCGCCGGTGAGGCCTTCCGTATTTCCACCCTCGATCTGGCCAACCTGCCCCGCAACGACAAGGGCGAAGTGGACTTTACGCAGGACTTCTTCGGCAAGGAAACCTTCCTCACCGTGAGTGGCCAGCTCAACGTGGAAGCCTACTGCAACGCCATGTCCCGGGTGTACACCTTCGGACCCACCTTCCGGGCCGAGAACAGCAACACCAGTCGTCATCTGGCCGAGTTCTGGATGATCGAGCCCGAGATCGCCTTTGCCGACCTCAACGACGACGCCGACCTGGCCGAAGAGTACCTGCGCTACATCTTCAAGGCGGTTCTGAACGAGCGGCCCGACGACATGGCCTTCTTTGCCCAGCACATTCAAAAGGACGCCGTCACCCGGCTGGAAAGCTTCGTGGACACCAGCTTCGAGCGCATGACCTACACCGAAGCCATCGGGCACCTGGAAAAGGCCATCGACAAGGGCGTGAAATTCGAATTCCCCGTATCCTGGGGCATGGACATGCAGTCCGAGCACGAGCGCTACCTGTGCGAGGACCTGTGCCAGCGGCCGGTGGTGGTCATGGACTACCCCAAGGACATCAAGGCCTTCTACATGCGCATGAACGACGACGGCAAGACCGTGGCGGCCATGGACGTATTGGCCCCGGGCATCGGCGAGATCATCGGCGGCAGCCAGCGCGAGGAGCGCCTGGAGGTCCTGGACGCCCGCATCCTCGAGATGGGGCTGGACCTCGAGGAATACTGGTGGTACCGCGACCTGCGCAAGTACGGCACCGTGCCCCACGCGGGTTTCGGGCTGGGCTTCGACCGGGCCGTGAACTACGCCACGGGCATGAAGAACATCCGGGACGTGATCCCCTTCCCGCGGGCCACCAAGCTGGCGGAATTCTAGGAGAAACAGAACATGGAATGGACCCGTGATCCCTACATCATCACCGACGACAAGGATCAGTTGGATCTGTACTACGTGGTGCCTGCGCTGCAGGAAAGCTACTGGGCGGCCGGTCGGCCCAAGAGTGTGGTCGAGGAGAGCATCGCCAATTCCGTCTGTCTGGGACTCTACACCGAAGGGCGTCAGGTGGGGTTCGCCCGGGCCGTCACCGACAGCTGCACCTTCGCCTGGATCTGCGACGTGATGGTGCACCCGGACTACCGGGGCGTCGGGCTGGGCAAGTGGCTCACCGACTGTCTGAGCCATCACCCGGACGTCAAAAACTGCAACCAGCTCCTGCTGCGCACTTCCGACGCCCATGGGCTGTACGAACAGTTCGGCTTTTCGGTGTGCGAGGCCATGACCAAGCGGGTGGACAAGGTCTGATCCCGGCCTGCTGTAAATGCAAGAGCCCCTCCCGTCCGGGAGGGGCTTTTTGCGTGGACCGCAGGGAAGCTAGAAGCTCGCCAGCGCCTCGTCCCGGGTGGGATGCACCTCGAACACGTTCTCCAGCTGGGACATGTAGAAGATGCTCAGCACACGTTCCTTCACGTTGCAGATGCGCAGCTGACCCTCGGCGTTCTTGATGGAGTGGAAGCCGGAGATGAGGATACCCAGACCCGTGGAGTTGATCCAGGGCACGCCGTTCAGATCCAGGACCACGTTGCGGTGACCGGCCTCCAGAACGGACGCCACCTCGCCCTTGAACTTGTCGTGGTCGGGTCCACCCATGATCTTGCCTGACAGCTCCAGGATCATGATATCGTTCTGAACGTTCTGCTTGATCTTCATCGTCGTCTCCTTGTTCTCCGGTTAGGACAGGGCGTTATATAGCCTGCGTTTTATCTTCTTGGTGGGCGTTTTTTCGAACTCTTCGTAGTGCACCTTCAAACGGGTGATCTGGCTGAAACCGGGCAGGCGCGTGTTGAGGGTCTTGCGGTTGTCCTCCATCATTTCCTCGACCTGGCGCCCTTTCAGGCAGGCCTGGTCCACCGATTCGAGGTCGGGGTAGATGAGGGCGACGAGCTGACCTTCATTCTCTATAATAAGGGATTCCTCCACGCACGGCATATTGTTCAATTGCGATTCAATTTCCTCGGGGTACACGTTCTGGCCGCTGGCGGTCAGGATCATGTTCTTGCTGCGGCCGGTGAGGTAGAGGTAGCCCTCCTTGTCCAGGCGGCCCAGATCCCCGGTGTGCAGCCAGCCGGCGGCGTCGATGGCCTCCTTGGTGGCTTCCTCGTCCAGGTAGTAGCCCAGCATGCGGTTTTCGCCGCGCACCTGCACCTCGCCGATGCCCGATTCGGGGTCGGGATCGCTGATGCGGCACTCGAGGAAGGGGATGATCTTGCCCACGCTGCCCACGGGCGGATTCTCCGCCCAGACGGTGTAGCTGATCAGGGGCCCGAACTCGGTCATGCCATAGCCGCAGGTGATGTTGAAGCCGATCTTGCGGAAGAAGGCCTCCACCTCCTTGTTCAAGGCGGCGCCGCCCACGACCATCTCCTTGTACTGCCCGCCGAAGACCTCGTAGATCTGCTTGGCGATCTTCTTGTACACCACGTTACGCAGGCCGGGCACCTTGAGCATGGCCTTCATCTTGGGGGTGTCCAGCACCGGCTTGATCTTGTTGCGATAGATCTTCTCGATGACCAGCGGCACGGACATGACCACCACCGGTTTGAGCGACTGGAACGCCGGGATGAGGATCTTGGGCGTGGGAATCCGCTCCACGAAGGAGATGTGGCAGCCGCAGGTAAAGGGCGCCAGGAAGTCGAAGGCGCAGCCGAAGGCGTGCGCCAGTGGCAGGAAGGACACGATGTTGTCGCCCGGGTCCATGGTCACGCAGCTGCGGAAGTAGACGATGTTGGCAATCAGGGCGTTGTGGTTCAGCATCACGCCCTTGGAGAAGCCGGTGGTGCCGGAGGTGTACACGATGGCGGCCAGTTTGTCGTTGGTCTGCTCGGGGAAGGTGAGGGTTTCGGCCGTGAGCTTTCCGTTGAACTTGGCGCGGTAGCCGGCTTCGGCGCCGGAGACCATCTTCTCCATCTTGCCGTCCCGGTCCCAGAACAGGCTGAATTCGGTCAGACGGAAGATCCCCTTCACCGACGGCATCTTTTCCTCGTTCAACCCGTCGTTGACGGCGTCGGTCACGAACAGCAGTTTGCACTCGCTGTGGCGCACGATGTGCTCAATCTCGGCGGGCTTGAAATCCGGCAGGATGGGCACGATGACGGCCCCGTAGGTAACGGCGGCCAGATAGGTTACGCCCCAGTTGATGCAGTTGCGGCCCACAAGTCCCACGCGGTCGCCGGGCTGGACGCCGGCCTCCTCGAATATGTGATGCAGGCGAAAGATGCGGTGGGCGGCATCGCCGTAGGTAATGGTGTCGCCGCCCAGGTTGCTGAAGCAAGGCACCTGCCAGTGGTTGCGCAGGGATTTGCCCAGGCTGGCGACGAGATTATCCTGCAGCATGGTCATCCGATCGTCGGGGTAACAGGGATGGCATGGCCGCACTATAGCCCAGATCGGCCCCGGGGACAACTCGCCAATGCGGGCCCTAGGGGCCGGTTCTCTGCTGCAGGGCCCTCAGGTTGGCGTTCTGGGGGTCGAGCTCCACGGCCACGGCCAGGGCCCGCCGGCCGGCCTCGGCCAGGTTGTTCTCCAGGCAGATGGCCGCCACCAGTTCCCATAGCGCGGCGTTGGGCACAGGCTCCCCGCCGCGGCCCAGGGACACCGCCAGAGCTTCTGAACGTTCGGTGAGTCCGTCGCCCCGGTCGGCCTTGAGCAGGAGGATCAGTTCCTCCTGGGTGAGGCCCCGGTCCCAGTGGGGCGCGAGCACCCGGCGGACCCGACCGTAGTTCTCCACCTGCAGCAGGGCCCAGGCCAGACGGGTGCGGTTGACCTGTCCGGGGTCCCGGGCGTAGGCGGCCTCCAGGTCGGGCAGCTGGGCCTGGGCGTCCACCAGGTCTGACCCGGTCCCGCTGTTGGCCACCAGCTGCAGGGTGGAGGCGATGCTGTTCTCGACGAACTTGAGGGAGTCCTCCTCGCTGACGCGCAGTTCCACCATCTGGGAGGTCAGCTTGATCTCCGGCAGGTGGGATTCCTGGGTCAGGGCCATCAGGCGCAGGATGTCCGGGTTCTCGGGCCAGAGGGTGCGGGCGGCCTCCAGGTCGGTGCGGGCGGCGTCGATGTGACCGAGCTTCAATTGCACCAGGGCCCGGTTGTACAAGCCGGTGGCCGAGTCCGGGTCCAGTTCCAGGGAGTAGTCCAGGATTTCCAGGGCCCGGTCCAGACGGCCCCCGTGGGCCAGGGAAACGCCCAGCAGGCGCTGTCCCAGGGCGCGCTCGGGAATGAGCCGGGTGTATTTGTCCAGCCACTCCACGGCGCCGATGTAATCCTTGCGGTCGAAATTGATGATCCCGAGCATGAGCAGCACGTCCGGGTCTTCGCGGTCGGTTTCCCGGAGCTCCGCATGCGCGACCAGCAGGTCCTGCTCGGCCTCGGCAAACCGGCCCAGGCGGTAGTACACGCGGCCCCGCAGGGCCAGGGACGAGGTGGGCCGCAGGCCGCGTTTGCGACAGATGGTCAAGGCGTCCAGGGCCGTGTCGCCCAACCGGGTGCGGTTGTAGAGATTGCTCTCCATCTCCATGTGGATCACGCGGTTGGCGGCGTAGGAAAAGAAGCTCCCGGACAGGTAGAACTGCTTGTAGCCCAGGAAGTAAAGCTGCCCGGTACCGCGCTGGCCGTAGATCTTGGACAGGCCGCGGGCCCCGACCATGGGGTAGTAGATGAAATAGGGCCGGTACACGGCTGCATTCACGTAGTTGAGCCGAGCCAGTTCCATCTCGCCGAAGTGCTCGCAGATACGGCCCCGGTCGTTCCAGTAGCGGTAGTTCAGGTGGGGGGGGAACTCGGTGCGGGTGTCGCGCTCGGAAAAGCCCGCCAGGGCCTGATGACGGTCCCCGAGCTTCATCCAGGTCAGCGCCCAGATCCAGGTCTGTGCCCAGTCCGACTCAACGGTCTCCAGGGCGCGTTTGTTCTCCGAGGGCATCATGTCCCCGGTATCCAGATGCCGGGGTTGCCGCAGGAATACCGGCCAGGCCCGCAGGTCCTTGGCCAGATGGCGGGCGGCACTGAGCTGTCCGTCCTCGGCCAAAGCCAGCCCCCGCAGGAGGACGGCCTCCTTGGCGGTGTCCAGCGTGCGGCCGGTGTCGGATTTCATGATGGCGGCCGCGGCGCTGATCTGTTCCAGGCAGGCCTCGAACTCCCCCCGGTTCTTCAGGACCCAGGCCAGATCCAGATGGGCCCGCAGGCGCAGGGCCACTCCGTCGGGCAGGTCCGCCAGTCCGGGCAATGCGAGGCAGTTTTCCAGGGCCTCGCGTTGGGCCACCGCATTTCCGGCCAGGCCCTGGAAGTAGGCCAGGTCGTACCAGGCGTAGGGATTGGAGGGGTCGATGTTGGCGGCCAGGACCCAGTCGTGGAGGGAAATGGTGATCGCTTCACCCAGAAGCGGGGTGCTGAAACGCGCCCCCTCGCTGAGGATCTGCCAGCTGCGCAAGACCGTCATGTAGAAGCGCCGGGCCTTGGTCAGATGATGGCGGGCCGCCCGGCGGCGATCCGCGCGGTCGCCGGGATCCAGAGCCATGAACTCGTCCAGATCCAGCTTGTCGAAGGGCGAGTCGTGACGCACGGCCTTCACGTACTGGCCGAAGGGGTTGCGGGGCGGCAGGGTTCCGAAGAGATAGGCCCCGATGAGATGGTGGCGCTTGAATTTCCAGTCGAGCTGGGCCCAGTCGATGAAGGGGTCGGTCAGGGAGGTGTCGGTAAAGTCCGGCGTGTCGGTCCGAGGGGCGGGGCTGGAGCTGCAGGACGCAAGGCAGGCCAGACAGACGAGGCCCACGGTGACGGTCAGGACGTTCCGAATCAAGCGGCTCTCCTTGTCATGACTGTGACCGGTTTCCCCGATGGGGCCTGGGCCAGAAGCGGCCCACCCGCTGACGGTAGGCGTCGTACACGCCGGGCAGGTCCCGTCTCAATTTGCGTTCTTCCAACTCGGTGCCAATGATCGTATAGAAAAGGAAAACGCTTCGCCAGATCAGATTGACGTCGGTGACGGGCAGGCCGAACACCAGGACGAGAACGGTGCCACTGTACCAGGGGTGGCGGATGTGGTTCAGGATGCCGGCGGTCCGGAAGGGCGGGTCGGCGGCGGGTCGCCTTGCCAGATGATCCGACAGTTGCCGCAGGCCCAGGAAAGCCCGTCCATCGAAGGCCCGGGCGCCCAGGATGAACAGGACCCCCGCCGTGGCCAGACCGGCATACCGCAGCAGGGCCCAGGGGCCGTCCCAACTCCAGAGCCGGGCCGCCGGCAGGGTGTGCCACCCAACCAGAAGCCCGCCAAGGGTGACGGTGCTGGCCGTCACATACAGGATGCGGAAAAGCCGGTAATGGGCCGGAAACGTCCTCTGCAGCCAATCCCGCCAGAAATGAGCGACAAAGACGGAGTGCAGTCCACACCAGAGCGCGGCCGTCAAACCGGTGCCGAGCAGGGGGATCATGGTTGCCAGCCGTCCTGAAATATCCCTATTATCACAATCTACATCCAACTTCGGAGGGGTATGGCATGAAATACGGGACCTTGGTGTGTGGAGTGGTTTTTTGCGCCCTGTTGGCGGGAGCGGCCGGGGCCTGGGAAGAGCCCGCCGACTGGTCCCGCATCGGAGCCGTTCAGACCTGGATGGACTACGACCAGGTTTTCTACCGGGCCTACGATGACAAGTCCTTCCTCGACCGGTCCCAGTTCAAACTGGACCAGGTCAGTCTCTACGACCGGACCCGAGTCTACAACGAGGACCTGCCCGCGACCAGCGTGGAACAGTTCCTGGCTTTGAGCGAGGCGGACCGGGCGGAACGGACCAAGCTGGCCAAACGCAAGCTGGCTTACGCGACCCGCTTCCTGGACCGGGTGCGCGACGGGGTCATGAAGACCCGCTCCAGCCAGCCGTCGGATTACGGAAAACAGGTGTCCGACTCCGCGGTGATCGGCGACATGCTGGACCGTCTGGGCGACGCCGTTGGGCTGGATCCCAGCAATCCCTACGTGTGGCACCTGCTGGCTTATTTCGCGGCGTGTGCCGGCGATGTGGAGCGGGCCCACGCGGCCCTGGGCGGCGCCGTGGAGGCCTTGAACTACGTGCCGGCCGAGGCCATGCCGGAAATGAAGCGCCGGGTGGCCCTGGATCGGGCCTGGCTCCTGCGCGATGTGGGCCTGTTCGATGAAGCCCTGGCCGATCTGGATCTGGCGGAGCAGTATGGCCCCCGCGATCTGGAAGTCCTGCTCATGCGCGGGCTCATCGCGGCCCAGACGGGGGACGCCCAGGCGGCCGGGCGGGTGGCGTCCGAATTACGAAAGACCGAAGTCCGGAAATTTCCCGCCGATTTCACCACCGCCTCCTTCAGTCCCGAGATCGTGGACACAGCGTCGTGGAAGAAGCAGCCGTCCACCTATCTGCAGGCCTGGATCACGGCCCTGAGTCTTCTGAACCAGGGGCAGATGGAGGCGGCGCGGGCCGCCTTCGGCGATTACAACCCCGACGACCTCTATCCCTTCGGTTGGCGCTTCTGGAACGACGCGGGCTTCATCTACGAAGTGACCGGGCGGCCGGACAAGGCCCGTCTGGCCTGGAACACGGCCCGCATCAACCGTCATTACGTGCAGTACCTCATCTACAAACCCTACGGCCTGAACCTGGCCGTCCTCACCGGAACGGATATGCCCGCCAGTTACTTCCTGGGCTATGACCAGTATTACCTGGGAGGCAGCCGCCTGTCCTACGGCGCGAGCCTGGTGGGCAAGACGGCCAACGCCGAAGACCTGGGGCAGAAGCACGAATGGGCCATGCGGGCCCTGGACCAGTTGGATTACTGCATCAACACGGGCGTCTATCCCGGCCAGGCGGCCGTGCTGCGCGGACAGGTGTTCTACCTGCTGGGCGATGCCCAGTCCGCCATGATGGAGCTCCAGGCTGCGGTGCCTCACTTGCAGAGGCAGGGCTTCTCGGACCAGGCGGTCCGGGTGCAACAGGACATCCAGGCTTTGGCCGCCAATCAGAAACCCCGGGATGGGTCGGTCATGCTGACCCAGAGCGGCAGCTCCCAGGGCCGCTGGGATCCCGAGCACGACGCCGAAGCCACGCAGGCCGAACTGGTGGCCGCTTTCCAGGCGAATCCCGACGATGACCTTGCGCGCTTTGACCTGGCCCGTTTTCTCATTCGGCAGGGTCAGGCCGTGGAGGGCCGGGATCTGGTGGCGGCGCAGTATGCCGCCTACGAGGCCGGCGGCGGAGACCCGCCCCAGGAGGCGGTGGGCCTCATGCTGGAGGCGGACCGCGTTCTCGGTCAGCCGGACCTGGCGCTCAAGCTGGTGGAGGATCTGGACAACGACCGCGGCCATCTGTGGAGCGACCCGGGTTTGTGGGCCCTGACGGGGTTCATTTGCCAGGACCAGGGCCACGCGGGCGCCGCCAAGCGGGCCATGGCCCACGCCGCGGATCTGGATCCGAGCAACCTGGGTGTGCAGATGCAGCTGCTGCAGATGGAAGACTAGGGCAGCCACCCGTCCCGGCGCAGGAGCTCCAGGAAAACCGGGTTGAAGGCGGCGACCCCGTCGCCGTTGTAGTGGTGATAGTCGTAAAAAAGAGCCGGGTCATGCAGATCGCGTGATCCGGCTTTTTTCACCAAACCATTGAAATCGTAGAAGGGGACGTTATGGGCCGCGGCCACGGCGGCCACGGTGTTTTGAATGTCCACATAGTCCGTGATGGCGGCCAGGGTGGCCGCGGGCAGCGGCTGTCCCACCAGAACGATTTTGCGTCCCTGACCCTGCACCGTCTCAATCAGTTTTCCCAGGGAGTCGAGCTGTTTCCCGTTGAGGGACGTGGGTGAGCCCTCGTAGGCGGGCAGGCCGCCGCTGTGCCCGTCCCGTCGGACGAACCCTCCGGACACGTAATGGCCATTGGCGGGTTCGTATTCCGGTTCGCGACTTTCAACGGGCTCCCCGGTGAACCGGAGGGCCTGAACGAGCAGGGCATTCCAGGCCTTGACGCCGCCCACCGCGGCGGTCATCCGCACCAGGTCCGAATCCAGGGGACGGTTGGCCAGCTGGTCCAGCAGGGATTCGGCACTGTTGGACTTCAGGGTCTCGCTGTAAACCTCCAGCACCACCAGCTGGGGATCCAGCTGGTCCAGATACCGGGACGCCAGGTGACGGGTGATCAGCGGGCCCTGGGCCGACGAACCCAGGTTGAACGTCCGCACGCCCTGCGCGGCATACCAGGCGGTGTCGAAAGTCCGGTAGCAGTGGGAGGAGCCCATGAACAGCACGTCCACCGGGCCGAAGGCGTCGGCCTCCCGGAATCGCAGAACGGTCAGCCCGCCGTCGGGCTGGTTCAGGGGCACGTTGGTGACGGGCCGTCCGTTGTAGAGCACCGGCTGCAGGGTGTTGGCCATGACGGCGATGACGCCGAGGTAGATCACCGCGGCGAGTCCCGTGAAGCCCGTCAGTTTTTTCAGGAAGCCGCGCATGTCACCGCCCTAGAACTGGAAATAGATGAAGGTTGTCTCGCCGAAATGCCCCAGCGTGAACAGGATCGTGATGAGCCCGGCGTAAAGCGCCCAGCGAACGGGCCGCCCCTGTGGGATCCCCTGCAGGCCGTGCTGACCGTCCCGCCGGAACCACTCCCACACCAGAAGGGCCAGTCCGTAGGCCACGTGAAGGGGGACCAGGCCCGTATCCAGCGGCTCCAGCCAGGAGGCGGTGGCCAGCCTCTTGAGAATGAAGAGCGCCTGCTCCAGGTTGGCCGCCCGGAAAAAGACCCAGGCCAGGAGCGTGAAGGCGAAGGTGGCGCCCATGCGCCAGATTTCACCGGGATTGGGTATCCGTCGGCCCTCGGCCACGACCCCGGTGGCGTCCTTGTTCGTGCCCGCCAGCAACAGCGGCACGTAGGCCAGTCCGTTGAGAAGACCCCAGATCACGAAGGTCCAGTTGGCCCCGTGCCACAGCCCGCTCACCGTGAAGGTGATGAGGATGTTGCGGATGGAAAACCACTTGCCGCCGCGGCTGCCGCCCAGGGGGATGAACACGTAATCCCGGAACCATGACGACAGGCTGATGTGCCAACGTCGCCAGAATTCGGCGATGTCCCGGGAAAAATAGGGGAAGGCGAAGTTCTGCATGAGGGAGAAGCCGAAGAGCCGGGCCGTGCCGATGGCAATGTCCGAGTAGCCGGAGAAATCGCCGTAGATCTGAAGGGCGAAGAGGAAGATGCCCGCCAGGATCATGGGCGGGGGGTAGGCGCCGGGGTCGTCGAAAATCATGTCCACCGAGCGGGCGGCATTGTCGGCAATGACCACCTTCTTGATCAGACCCCACAGGATCTGGCGCAGGCCGTCGGCGGCGAGGGCGGAATCGAATGTCCGCGGCCGCCTGAACTGGGGCAGCAGATTGGCCGCGCGTTCGATGGGGCCGGCCACCAGCTGGGGAAAGAAGGACACGAAGGCGAAGAAGGCCACCGGATCCCGCGAGGGGGCCAGGCGTCGCCGGTAGATGTCGATGGAATAGCTCAGGGTCTGGAAGGTGTAGAAGCTGATGCCCACCGGCAGGATCACCCGCAGCGTGTGAGGATTGGCCTGCAGCCCCCAGGTCGTGAGCAGGTCGGTCAGGCTGACGGCGAAGAAGTCGTAGTACTTGAAGACGCCCAGAAAGCCCAGGTTGACGGCCAGGGAGACCGCCAGCAGCCCCTTGCGCCGACGCGGAACGTCGGTGTCCGCCAAACGGTGGCCCACCACGTAGTCCACCGCGGAGCTGATCACGATGAGGGAGAGGAAGCGCCAGTCCCACCAGCCGTAGAACACGTAACTGGCCGCCAGCAGGAGCAGGTTCTGCAGACGGACCCGGTGTCGTCCGCACAGCCAGTAGGCGGCGAAGACGAGGGGCAGAAAAACGGCAAAGGCCAGCGAGTTGAATAGCATCTGTCACTGTTCGGCAAAGTCGGAGGAAAATGTACCGATTCCTGGCAACTTATGCCGTCAGGCTCACCCGATGGTCAACAGGATTATGCCGCCCACGGTGAGGATCATGCCCGCCGCGGTCTTCATCGTGAGGGGTTCACCGCCGATGGCCAGGGCCAGCGCCGCCCCAAACAGGGGCGAGGTGAAGGCGATGGGCATGACCTTGGTCAGCGGCGCGCCCTTCAGGGCCGTGTAGAAGCACAGCATGCCGATGGACCCGGCCACCACCCCGCCCCCCACGATGATGTAGGCCAGGGCCTTGGGGCCCGCCTCGGTCAGCCCCTTCAGTTGGGGCGCACTCACGAATCCCAGCACCACCAGGGCCACCGCGGTGCGCAGGGTGATGCCCAGTTGGGGCGACAGATTACCCAGGTGCAGGCCCTTCTTTTCGAAGTAGCCGCCGATGCCCCAGGCCGCCGCCGTCAGGAGTGCGAACAGTTGCGGTTTCATTTTTGCCTCCGGGAAGTTCAGTCTTCGGGGTCGGACTCGAGCGCGGCCAGGTTCTGGGGCGAGGGCTCCCACACGCCGGCGCCGGGAATGAGCACGGCGGCGGCGGGATGCACCCGGGCCACCGCCAGCAGGGACACGGGCGGACCGCTGAACCAGAGGTGGGCCGGGCAGCCGGCGGTACAGTCGCTGGCCCCGAACCCGGGCACCACGAACTGGTTGCCGAACAGGCGGCCGATCTCCCGGTTCAAGTCACACTCGCTCAACCCGGCCTCGGCGGGAATGACCACCGCGCCGACGGGCTCGCTGTCCGGGGCGGTGCTCAGGTGGTCGATGTGCCAGTGGATTTTCTTTTTCAGCGACCAGTGCCGCTCCACGCGGCTGGCGAGGTTCTTTTGGGCACTGCCCACATAGAGGTACCAGCCGGGGGGGAAGGGGTGGGCGCCGAGGGCGCCCACGTCCAGGGTGTGGAGCTCCCGCAGCCGCAGGAGGAAGACATACAGCCCCGCGTCGAACATGGGCTCACACGCGGGGCTGTCGGTTGGGTCCGTCATCAGGCCAGACTGCTCCGCACCTGGTTTTCCACGCCGCCGGCGATGACCACGGCCTGAACCGGGGTGCCCAGAGGCGTGAAGCGGAACGTCTGTCCGTTCCAGGTGATCACCGAGGCGGCGAAGTCGAGGGCCAGCTTGTCCTCGCCCACGATGGTGGCCTTGCCGGCGGCGGCCTGGTCGGCGAAATGGGCCTTCATGGCGTCGCTCAACGCCGGACACTCCACGCAGAGGAAGCCGTTGTTGATGGCGTTGCGCAGGTAGGTCTGGCTGTAGCTCCCGGCGATCACCAGCTTGATCCCGGCGGCCTGCAACGCGGTGGCCGCCTGCTCGCGCGAACTGCCGGTGCCGAAGTTGTAGCCGCTCACGATCACGTCGCCGGCTTCCACCAGTCCGGCGAAGGCGGGATCGTAGTTCTCCATGACCACCTCGGCCATCTGCGCGGGGGTGATGTCCTCGCGATAGGTGTAGTCCTTGGAGTAGATGCCGTCGGTGTTGAGATTGTCCGTGGGCAGGTACAGCACCCGGCCGGTGTGGCCGGCGGGGAAGCCGTCCAGGATGTCGACGGCCGCGCCGCCGCCCTCCGGGGCGGTGAATTCCTGCACCGCGCGGTCGGGGGTGCCGCCGCGCAGTTCCAGGCCGTCGGGACCGGTCACGTAGCCGGCCAGGGCGCTGGCCACGACCACCGCGGGACTGGCCAGGTAAGCCTCGGCGTCGCGGCTGCCCATGCGGCCCTTGAAGTTGCGGTTGGTGGCGGAAATGCCCACCTGGCCGTCTTCCAGCAGGCCGGTGCCCAGACCGATGCACGGACCGCAGCCCGAGGGCAGGGCGATGGCGCCGGCGTCCAGCAGGGTCTGCCAGGCGCCGCTGGCCTTGGCCTGCTGCTCGATGGGGTCACTGGCGGCGGACACGTAGAGCTCCACGCCGTCGGCCACTTTTTTCCCACCCACCACCGCGGCGGCGGCTTCCAGGTCGCCCAGACGGCTGTTGGTACAGCTCAGCAGGTAGGCCTTGTGGACGGCCATCTTCTTCTCGTGCATGTCGGCCAGGGAGGTCATGACCTGCAGGGAGTGGGGGCCGCTCACGTGGGGCGTGACCTGCGCCAGGTCCAGGTCGATGGCGGAGGCGTAGAAGGCGTCGGCGTCCGAGGCCGGGGGCGTGTCGGTCCAGGCGGCGATCTTGGCGTCGGTGATGCGGTCGGTATTGCCGTGGTCGGCCAGCCACTGCTGACGGCCCTTCATGAAGTCCACGCACACCGCGTCCACGGGGAACCAACCCGCCAGCGCGCCCCACTCGGTGGTCATGTTGGCGATGGTCAGGCGCTCTTCCATGCTCAGCCCGGCCACGCCGGTGCCGCCGAACTCGAGCACGGCGTTCAGCACCTCGCCCTGATTGTACAGGCCGCACAGGGTGATGATGACGTCCTTGCCCGTCACGCCGGGCTGCATTTCGCCGTTGAGGTTCACCTTGATGGTGCGGGGCACCTGCCACCACACCGTGCCCAGGGCCCACAACGCCGCGGCGTCGGTGCGCACGACGGGGGTCCCCAGGGCGCCGATGGCGCCGTAGGTGTTGCTGTGGCTGTCGCTGGCCACGCAGAAGCCGCCGGGCTGCACGTAGCCCTCTTCCACCATGATCTGATGACCGATGCCCCGGCCGGCGGGGTAGGCGTCCACGCCGTTCTCGGCGGCGAAGGCGGCGATGGCCGCGTACTTGGCCTGGTTGTCGGCGCCCAGATCCTGGATGTTGTGGTCCAGGGTGAACACGGGCTGGCCCGGGTTTTTCACCTTCGACACCCCCAGGCCCTTGAACTTGCCCATCACGGCGCTGGTGTTGTCGTGAGTCATGACGTGGTCCGGCACAAGCGTCACGTAGTCGCCGGCGCGGACCTCGTGGCCGGCGGGCAGACCGACGGCGTGGGACTGAACGATTTTCTCGATGACTGTCTGGGCCATGACGGGTTCCCCCTGAAAAAGGAAGCGGTCGGACGAAAGACGGATTTCAGCCGGAAATGTAGAGCATTGGGCCCGGAAAACAAACCCCCGTCGCACAATAAATGCGGACGGGGGATTCAGGGGCGTTCCGGCGACCGCGCCCGGGTCAGGCGGAGGTGTTCCGGGATCCGGGCCCGGGGTAGCTGTCGCTGATATATTCCTTCAGGGTCTGGATGTGGGCTTCCTGGTTGGAACTGATCTGGCGAACCACGTCGCCGCTGGAGACGATCCCCAACAGACGGCCGTCCCGAAGCACGGGAATGTGCCGAATGCGGGCTTCGGTCATGATGGCCGCGACCTCTTCGAGGGAGGCGTCGGGCGTCACGTAAACGACCTTGCCGGTCATGATTTCATGGACCGGGGTTTCCCGGGAGGAGCGGCCCAGCACGGCCACCTTGCTCATGTAGTCGCGTTCGGTGAGGATGCCCTTGATGACCTTGTCCTGGACCACCAGCATGGCGCCGATGTTCATTTCCGCCATGCGGCTGATGGCCTCGAAGACCGTGGCGTCGGGAGCGATGGTGTGGACCGGGTCCTCGCCCTTGAAATCCAGCAGATCCTTGATGGTGTTCATTATTCCTCCCCTTGATATTGTCGTCGTTTGGCCGAATATTCCTGCCAATTTAACCAAACAGGCGAAACCCCGCTACGGAAGGGGCTTGCGGTGGACTTGCTTCACGGGGCCGCAAGTGCTTAACTGTGGCCGAGCCGCGTCCGTTTTTTCATAGGAAGGGTGCCATGTACAAGGACTTCGATGACCTCAAGGAAAATTGCCAGGCCGAGATACAGGCCGACATCGCCGTGGACTTCCTGCACGACGATCCGGCGGCCCTGGCGGCCTTCTGGCCGGTGACCACCGACGGGGAATTCCGGCTGGGGTTGACCCAGCGCGTGAGCGACTACTGGGAGCGCGCCATCCGGGAAAAGGGCGGCGATAACGTGCCGGAAGACTGTCTGGCCATCGAAATCCTGGTGGACAGCTACGGCGATCCGGACATGGGGCATTCCCTGTATCTGGAGTTGCATGTCTATTGCGGCACCGACGGCATCGGCGACCTGACCTGGTCGGTGTTCGACACCTCGGAGCTGGAGGCGGAGTTCGGACGGGCGCTGCCCGGGCGGATCATGGACCTGGTGGGGCGCCTGGCGCCGGGCTCGGGTGTGACCTGCGAAATCGAGATTACAGAGGTGGCGGAGCTGTAGCGGATCATCCGTGGCGTCCACTGGCGCCTTGGAGTAGACTGGCTGTTGGCCGGGGGCCTGTTTTCCCCGCCCAAAACCCTGGAGGGACCCCATGAACAGGCGTTGGCTCATCGGTTTGGCCTTGATCGCGGCCCTGGGAATTCTGGTGGCCTGCAGCGGCACGGACGACCCCGTCGATCCGGGGCCCGTAGAGGATCCCGGCGGGCAGGACCCGGATCCGGACGATCCCCCTGCCGAAACCCAGGTGATGGTGGCCTGCAGCGGCACCGACGACCCCGTCGATCCGGGGCCCGTAGAGGATCCCGGCGGGCAGGACCCGGATCCGGACGATCCCCCTGCCGAAACCCAGGTGAAGCTGGCGGATCACACGGTGGTAAAGGCCTTTCCGGCCATCCCGGATTCCGTCTTCACGGCGGTGGATACGGGCCTTCGGCTCTACTATGGGCACACCTCCCACGGGCGTCAGCTCATGACCGGGCTGGACATGCTGGCGGCCGAGTTTCCCAAGTGTGCGGAAATTCCCCACGTCCACGAGGTCAACGACGACCTGGGCAGCCTGGGCGATCTGTCCTGGGTGCAGCTGACCCGCGCCTGGTTGGAGGATTACGGCCACGACTACAACGTGGTGCTCTGGTCCTGGTGCGGGGGATGCTCCACCAACACGCCCGAAGGCATTAATGACTATCTGGCGGCCATGGCGCAACTGGAGGCGGACTACCCGGCCCATACCTTCATCTACATGACGGGCCATCTCGACGGTACCGGGGTGGACGGCACGCTGTACGCCAGCAACAACCGGATTCGCGACTACTGCGAACTCAACGACAAGTGGCTCTTCGATTTCGCCGATATCGAAAGCTATGATCCGGACGGGAACTCCTATCCGGACGAGACCGACGCGTGCACCTGGTGCGCCGACTGGTGCGAGACCCACGACTGCGGCAGTTGCGCCGAATGCGCCCACAGTCACTGTTTCAACTGCTACCGGAAGGGCAAAGCCTTCTGGTGGCTCCTGGCCCGGATCAGCGGCTGGGAATCGCCGGCCACCGAGTAGTCTTCCGGTCGGGGTACAGCCCCGACCCCAACCGCCGCCGTGAACGGCGGCCCTAGGAGCCCGTATGAAACCCTTTCTGCGAACCGGATCCCTGGTCCTGGCCAGTCTGTTGCTGGCCTGGGCGGTGGCCGGCTGCGCCGGTTACGGCGCCAAGGCACCTGCCCCCCTGACCGATGCCCAGGTGCAGAAGAACATGGAGAGCTTCGACATGGTCTGGGAGACCATCCGCGACAAGCACTGGGACCCGGAACTGGGCGGTCTCGACTGGTCCGCCGCCCGCGACACCCTGCGGCCCAAGGTGGAGGCGGCGACCACGCAAAGAGAGGCGCGCGGCGCCATGGGTGAGCTCATCGACCTGCTCGGCCAGTCGCATTTCGGCATCATCCCGGCCAGCGTCTATGATGACGCCACCGGGGCCGTGAAAAAGAAGGACCGGCCCAAGTCCGGCGCCCACGCGGATATCGCTTCGGACGGATACTCGGGGATGGACATCCGCCTGGTGGACGATCAGGTGCTGGTGGTCAAGGTGGACCCCGGTTCGCCCGCCGCAGCCGCCGGCATTGTGCCCGGCTGGCAGATCCTCAAGGTGGATGACGAGGACCTGGCGCCGATCATCGAACGCCTCACCAGCGCTCTGGCCGGCCGTCACTCGGTGAGCCTGATCATGGCCCGGGCCATTGCCTCGCGCCTGGACGGGGAGACGGGCGAGATCGTGGCCGTCGACCTGCTGGACGGCGCCGGGGCCGAGGTCCGGCACGACCTGGTGCTTTCGGAAGTGCCCGGCGTGCCCGTGACCACCGGCAACCTGCCCGAGGTGAACGTGTGGTCGGTAACGGATCGTCTCGACGGCGACGTGGGCTACTTCCGATTCAACTACTTCCTGGGCATCATGGAAATCATGCCGGCCTACAACGCGGCCATGGCGGATTTCAAGGATGCGACGGGAATAATCGTGGATCTGCGGGGTAATCCCGGGGGCCTGGGCGGCATGGCCATGGGCATGTCCGGGTGGTTCATCCAGGACAAGGGCCACGTGCTGGGCACCATGTTCACCCGCGGCGGCCCCCTGAAGTTCGCGGTGAACCCGCGGCTGGGCAGCTTCACCGGCCCGGTGGCGGTGCTGGTGGACGAGCTGTCCGCCTCGACGTCCGAGATCATGGCCGGCGGTCTGCAGGACCTGGAGCGGGCCCGCATTTTCGGACGGACCACCGCGGGGGCGGCCCTGCCTTCGGTGATCGACAAGCTTCCCAACGGCGACGGCTTCCAGTATGCCATCGCCAACTACATTTCCCACGGCGGCGTGACCCTTGAGGGCACCGGCGTCGTGCCGGATGAGGAGATTATTCCCACCCGGGACAAACTGCTGACGGGCGTGGACCCGGCGGTGGAAGCGGCCCGGCAGTGGATTCTGCAACAAACCCCATAAATGGAGGATGACATGAAGTTCGCGATCAAGAAGATCTGCCTGTTGACGGCCCTGCTGGCCATGATCCTGACCGGTTCGGCCCTGGCCGACGACCTGCCCGGCGTGCAGGACGTCATCGACACCTTCATCAAGGCCACCGGCGGCAAGGACGCCTACCTGGCCCATGAATCCATGATGGTCACCGGGACCTTCGAGATGCCCGTCATGGGGCTGACGGCGCCCCTGGTCATGTACCAGGCCATGCCCGACCTGACCTACCTGAAGATCGAGTCCGCGGCCATCGGCACCATCGAGAACGGCAGTATCGACGGCGTGTTCTGGGAAAAGAGCCTGATGGGCGGCGCCCGCATCAAGGACGGCGAGGAAAAGGCCAGCGCCGAGCGTACGGCCAACCTCCGGCTCTGGCTTGAGTGGGAAAAGTATTACACCGGCGGCGAGGTCACGGGCATCGAGGAGATCGAAGGCCGGCCCTGCTACGCGATGACCATGACCCCCAAGGAAGGCCAGCCGGAGTACAGCTGGTGGGACACGGAAACCGGCCTGCTGGTCAAGAACGCCGCCGTGGTCACCAACGAGATGGGGGATGTCAGTATTGACGCCTACCCGTCCGACTATCGCGACGTGGGCGGCGTGATGGTGGCCCACACCGTCAAGCAGGTGCTGATGGGCGTGCAGGAAATGTTCATCAAAACCGAGACCATGACCTGGGATCCCGAGATTCCCGAAGGCACCTTCGACATTCCCGCGGACATCAAGGCGCTGCTGGAAGCCAAGTAGTCCCTGCTGATCATGGCCCCGGCGCATCCCGCGCCGGGGCCTTTTTTCATGTCAGTCGATGTACACGAAGGCGGGCGGTTCGAAGCCGTTGAAGCGGGTGGACTCGCTGAAGGTGTAGGCGCCCATGCTGCCGGCGATGAGCAGGTCGTCCAGGTGCATTTCGGGCAGGTCCACCGGGCTGATTTCGCCGGCGTCGTCGCGCGAGAACACGTCGATGGAATCGCAGGTGGGGCCGGCCAGCACGTAGGGGGTCAGCGGGCCGCCGGTGTTGGTGCGCAAAGGGAATTTCATCTGGTAGAGCAGCACTTCCATGAAGCTGCCGTAGGTGCCGTCGTCGAAGTAGAGCCAGTTCAGGCCGTTCCGTACCGATTCGCTGATCACCTTGGTGACCAGGATCATGGCGTCGCCCACGATGGCCCGGCCCGGTTCGGCCACCAGGTTCACGTCCGTGCCGAAGAGGTGCCGGAAGTGGTCGTCGATGGTTTTGCCCATGGCCGTCAGATCGATGTGCTCGTTTCCGTAGCGCACGGGAAATCCGCCGCCGATGTCCACGGTCTGCAGGGGCATGCCCATCGCCGCCGCGGCTTCGAACAGGGCGGCGGTCTGGTCCAGGGCTTCCACGTAACGCTGGGCGTCCAGACACTGGCTGCCCACGTGGAAGCTGAGGCCGCGGGGGATGAGGCCGCGGTCGCGGGCGGCGGTCAGCAGATCCAGCGCCTGGTCGACCGGGGCGCCGAACTTGTCACTGAGATGCGCCACGCTCCCTTTGTTGGACACCATCAACCGCAGGAACACGCCGGCGCCGGGGGCGTGCCGCGCGATCTGGGTGATCTCCGAGAAATTGTCGAAGGTGAAGTCGTCCAACCCGAGGCTGTGGGCGTAGGCGATCTGCTTGGGGTCCTTCACGGTGTCGGCGAAGATGAGGTCGTCCTGCGGATCGGCCCCCACGGCCAACGCCGCTTCGATCTCGCCCTTGGAGGCCACGTCGAACCCCATGCCTTCGGCCCGCAACAGGCGCAGGATCTCGTGATGGGGGTTGGCCTTCATGGCGTAGTAGAGCTTGGCCGCGGACAGGCTGTCGTCCAGCAGACGGAAGTTCTTCACCAGCCGGCTGCGGCTCACCACGTAGATGGGGGTGTCGTGGGCGGCGACGAGCGCCTCGATGTCGGCCAGGGGCAGGTCGAAGGGGTTCATGTCGGCCTTTCGGGATGCAGGGCACTTGATTGAGAGGGAGTTAACCATCCCCGGGGTGGAAAATTCACGGGTTTTTGCCGTCAATCATCCTGAACCTGCTGGAGTTCGTCCCGGAATCGGATTGTTTGTTGCGGAATCATCTTTTTAAATGCTATAATATCACTCTTAATTTTGCCAAGGGGATCAATGGCAAAGCCAACCCGATCTGGAGATGAAAATGCGAAAATCGGTCATCACCGCGGTGATTCTTTGTATGACGCTGTTCGTATGGCTGATGGCCGGCTGCAGCGACGACACCAACACGCCCAACGATCCCGTGAACAATCCCACCGGGTCCGGGCGAATCGTGGTCAACCTGATCGACGCACCGGGGGACTACGAGGAAGTGAACATCGAGTTCATCCAGGTGGATGTGCGCGTGGCCGAAGACGACACGACCCAGGGCTGGCACACCATCGCCGTGGACACCACCCGGGCCAACCCCGGGCGAATCGTGGTCAACCTGATCGACGCACCGGGGGACTACGAGGAAGTGAACATCGAGTTCATCCAGGTGGATGTGCGCGTGGCCGAAGACGACACGACCCAGGGCTGGCACACCATTGCCGTGGACACCACCCGGGCCAACCTGCTGGAACTGACCGACGGCAACTATACCGTCCTGGCCGATTCCACGGTGCCGGTGGGCAACTATACCGAAGTGCGTCTGCTGCTGTCGGAGAACAACACCGTGAAGGTGGACGGCCAGCTGCACGAACTGAAAGTGCCCAGCGGCTACACCAGCGGGCTGAAGCTCAAGCACAGTTTCGAGATCACCAGTGGGATCGTCTACTCGGTCACCATCGATTTCGACGCCGACCGCTCCATCGTGGAAACCGGCAACGGCGGCTACAAACTGAAGCCCGTCCTGCGCATGACGGTGGATGCGGTGTCCGGCGGCATTCTTGGTCAGGTGCTGCCCGTGGACGCCCGCGCCCATATCATGACGACCACCTTCGCCGGTGACACGGTGGTGGCCTGGGCCGACACCCTGGACGGCGACTTCATGTTCCCGGTGCTGCCGCTTCATGTTCCCGGTGCTGCCGAATGGTGACTACGACCTGGAGATCAGCCCCACCGCCGGCGCCTATGGGGATTCCATCATCTTCAGCGTTCCGGTGACCGCGGGCCTGACCACGGACGTGGGGACCATAGACCTGCAGTAACCGCACGATCAGACCAACCAGAGGCTCCCGGCGAAAACCGGGAGCCTTTGTGCGTTCAGGGCGGGCCTAGGGCTGCCAGCCCTCCAGGATCTGCTCCAGCATGACCGCGGGGTCCTGCGTGGGGGCCTGGCAGGTGCCGAACCGGCACACGTAGGCGGTGGCGCGGCCGTCCACGGCTTTCTTGCCGGCCAGGGCCGGGGCCACGGCCAGCAGGTCGGCGCCGGCCCCGTCGGCGGGAATGAGGTTCACCACCGCGCTCACCGGCAGGGTGCGCTGCAGGGCGGCCATCAGAGTGTCTTTCCCCTCGCCCTCGGTAATGACCACATCGTAGAAGGGGCCGTTCACCCGGCGCGCCGCGGCAAACCACCAGGCCATTTCCAGGCCGGCCCGGTCCAGCAGACCGGACCAGGCGGCCAGGCCGTCGCGGGCGGTCTGGTGGTAGTCGGTCACCCCGGTCAGCGACCCCAGCTTCACCAGGTTCACCAGCATGACCGCGTTGCCCGAGGGGATCACGCTGTCGAAGTGGTCCACGGTGCGGCCCAGAGGGGCGTCCACGCCTTGGCGACTCATGTAGAAGCCGCCGGCGTCGCGTCCGAACTCGGCCACCGCCACATCCATGAGTTCCCGGGCGGCCGTCAGGTAGCGCACCTCCCCGCTGACCTGCCAGAGTTCCATCAGGCCGTCACTGAAGAAGGCATAGTCGTCGATGATGCCCTCACCGCTGGTGCGGCCCTCGCTGGAGGCGCGGCGCAGGGAGCCGTCCTGTCGGCGGTGGCTGTCCAGCAGGAAGTCCGCGGCCTTGCGGGCGGCGTCCAGATAGTCCGTATTGCCCGTGGCGGCGTAGCCCTGGCACAGGCTGGCCAGCACGAGCCCGTTCCAGGAGGTGATGATCTTGCGGTCCAGTCCGGGCGCCACGCGCTGGTCGCGGACGTCGCGGAGTTGGTCGCGGTACTTGGTCAAAAGGCCGGCCACCTCGGCTTCGGAGCGCCCGTGGCGGGCGGCGATGGCGGCGTTGTCGGCTCGTACCGTCAGCACGCTGGAGCCGGTGTGTTCGAAGTTTCCGGTCTCGGTCACGCCCAGAACCTCGGCAAGGACCGGGCCGTCGTCGGGCTCGGCCACCGCGTTGATCTCCGCCCGGTTCCACACGTAGTAGGTGCCTTCCTCGCCGCCGCTGTCGGCGTCGTAGCTGCTGTAGAAGGCGCCGCCCGGGTCGCGCATGTCCCGCAGGAGGAAGTCCAGGGCGTCGGTGCCGGTGGCCAGGAAGTCGGGGCGGTCCAACACCACACCGGCCTCGATGAACAGACCCGTGAGCTGGCCGTTGTCATAGAGCATCTTCTCGAAGTGGGGGACGGTCCAATCCACATCCACGGTGTAGCGGTGGAAGCCGCCGCCCACGTGGTCGTACAGCCCACCCTGGGACATGGCTTCCAGACTGTGCACGATCATCCGGCCCAGATCCTCGGTGGGACGGCGCCGGTATTCGTGCAGCAGGAACCGCCACTTCACGGGCGTGGGGAATTTCTGGTCCTGGCGAAAGCCGCCGTGGGTTGCGTCGTAACTCTCAGGCGCACGAGCAGTTACCGCGTCGATGGCGGCGTGGTCGGGACCCTCGCCCTCCCCGGGCTGGGTGCGGGCCAGGGCGCCGATGCGGGCGGCCACGTCGGACGCCTGGCGGGCCAGCTGGTCCGGCTGCTCCAGAAACACCTGGTGAATCCGCTGGGCCAGCTGCAGGAACGGATCGTGGGGAATGTAGGTCGCCCCGTAGAAGGGCTTCAGGTCCGGCGTGAGAAAAACCGACATGGGCCAGCCGCCGCGACCGGTCATCATCTGCACGGCCTCCATGTACACGCGGTCCAGGTCCGGCCGCTCTTCGCGGTCCACCTTGATGCAGACGAAGTGGTTGTTCATGTACACGGCCACGTCGTCGTGTTCGAAAACCTCATGCTCCATCACGTGGCACCAGTGGCAGGAGGAATAGCCGATCGACAGGAAGATGGGCTTGTTCCCGGCCTTGGCCAGCTCCAGGGCCTCCGGGCCCCAGGGATACCAGTCGATGGGGTTGTGGGCGTGTTGCTGCAGGTAGAGGGAGGGCTCATCCTTGAGATGATTCCCGTCCCGACGAATGGTTTCCGTGTCGCGGGGACCGTTTCCGGCCTCGGCCGCCGCTTCGTGATTCGCGTCGTTCATGAAACACCCCACAAAAAGAAAGAGGCTGATCAGGGTCAGCCGAAAAAAGTGTCGTTGCATGGTTTAAGGTCCCGATTCGGGTGGATCCCCGCGGTGGACCGGGGAACAGAAAACTCAACCAAAAGACTATTGTTTTTTTGATTCTTCGCCACGGTTTGTGTATCATGTTGCGCCGAAAGGCAGTTGAGGCGCGCAGGCGGGCGGGGGAGCTGTCAGTAACTTCCATTGGCCATTGCAGATGAGCCCGACGGGGCCGGATTTTTTCATTGTCAGCCGTGGGGCCCCTTCGTATGATGCCCAGCGACCGCTGCCGGCGGTCCTTTTCGGCTGAAACCACCTTATTCTGATTCTGAAGGGGGAGAGTCGCTTGGCTCCGGAAAACCAGGATCTCAATCGGGACCAGACTCCCGATCCCGACCGCACCCGCACCGACAAATTCGTCTTTCCCAAATGGACCAATGGTCTGCGGGAAGCGTCCGGCTTGGCGGCCATCGGCGGTCTGGTCTACGCGGTGGTGTTGATCACCGGCGTGTTCTCCCCGGAAATGTCAGCCATCGGGTATGCCCCCGAACAGCCCGTCCCCTACAGCCATGCGCTGCACGCCGGGGACCTGGACATCGACTGCCGCTACTGCCACAACAGCGTGGAGACCGGCGCCCGGGCCAACATTCCGCCCACCGCCACCTGCATGAACTGCCACGCCAGCATCAAGACGGAGAGCCCGCTGCTGGCGCCGGTGCGGGAGAGCTTCGAAACAGGCCAGCCCGTTCCGTGGGTGGAGGTGCACGACCTGCCCGATTTCGTCTACTTCAACCATGCCGGCCACGTGCAGTCGGGTGTGGGCTGCGTGAGCTGCCACGGCCGGGTGGACCGCATGGAAGTGGTGGAACAGGTGGAGGCCCTGACCATGGGCTGGTGCCTGGAGTGCCACCGCAACCCCGAGCCCAATCTGCGGCCCAAGGAATTCGTGACGGATATGGACTGGCGAGCCGCCGGGGACCAACTCGAACTGGGGGCCGAGCTGCGTCGGCAGCACAACATTAACCCCTCCACCGACTGCGCCACCTGTCATCGTTAGGGAAGGTTATTGATGTCCGAGCTGATGAAAGACCCCCGCAGAGGCCAGAACCACTGGCGGAGCCTGCAGGAACTCGCGGATACCGATGAGTTCCGCACCCAGCTGGAGACCGAGTTTCCCGGCGGCATCGACGCCCCGGCCGACGGCCTCTCCCGCCGCCGCTTCCTGCAGATCATGTCCGCCTCGGTGGCCCTGACCGCCCTGGCCGGCTGCCGCTGGCCCAGCGAAACGATCGTGCCCTTCGCCAACCGGCCCGAAGGGGTGACGCCCGGCAAGAGCCTGCGCTTTGCCACGACCATGGAACTGGGTCCGGTAACCCACGGGGTGCTGGCCACCAGTTACGACGGTCGTCCCATCAAGATCGACGGCAATCCCGGCTGTGAGCTGAGCCAGGGCGCCACCACCGCCTTCGCCCAGGCCAGCGTGCTGGACCTGTACGACGCCGACCGCAGCCGCGGCCCCATCTTCCGCAAGGGCCTGCAGACCAAGCAGACCGATTGGGACACCTTCGCCGAGTTCGCCCGGGGGCACTTCGGCCGGAACCTCAGCGGCGTGGCCTTCCTCACGGAAATCACCACCTCCCCGTCCCACTGGGGCCTGTTGGGCGACGCCGCCCAGCGCGGGGCCGGTCTGTACTTCTGGGAGCCCGTCTGCCGCATCAACGAGGCCATGGGCGCGCGCCAGGCCTTCGGCACGCCGGCCAAGACCCAGCTGGACCTCACCGAGGCCCAGGTCATCGTGGATTTCGACGCCAACCTGCTGCACGACCATCCCACGGCCCTGCGCAACAACCGTCAGTTCAGCGCGGGACGCCGGCCCGAGACCGGGCACATGAACCGCCTCTACTGCTACGAGAACAGCTTCAGTCTGACCGGCGGCATGGCCGACCACCATTTCCCCACCGCGGCGCGGGATATCGGCCCGGCGGTGTGGGCGCTGGCGGCCGAACTGGTGCTGGGCGAGGGGCTGGCCCTGCCCATGGGGTCGGGCGTGAGCCGCTCCCAGCTGCAGTCCTTCCGTCATCATGCGGCCGGATCGCCCCACGTGGCGGCCCTGGCCCAGGACCTGATGGCCCACCAGGGGCACAGCCTGCTGCTCGCGGGCATGCGACAGACCCCGGAGACCCACGCCCTGATCCACGTGCTCAACACCGCTTTGGGCAACGTGGGCCGCGCCATCCGCTATCTGCCTGTGGAAATTCCCCCGATGGGGCATCTCAAGCAGTTGGTGGCCGACCTGAACGCCGGGCGAATCGACACCCTGGTCATCCTGGGCGGCAACCCGGTGTACAGTGCGCCGGCCGATCTCGTCTTCGGCGAGGCCATGCAGCGGGCGGGCACCCGCATTCATATCGGCAGCAGCGACGACGCCACCAGCCGGGCCTGCCAGTGGCATCTGCCCAAGGCGCACTACCTGGAGAGCTGGGGCGACGCCATGGGCTGGGACAACACCTACCAGTCGGTGCAGCCGTTGATCGAACCCCTGTTCGGGGCCAGGACCAGTGCCGAACTGGTGTCCCTGATCGTGGAGGAGACGCCCCGCAGCGGCTACCAGATCGCGCGGGACACCTTCCGGAAGATGACCGGCGGCCGGGGCCGGGCGCCCGAGAACGACCGCGGCTTCGACAAGGCCTGGAGCACCTTCATCCACGACGGATTTCTCCAGGGCAGTGCCCAGACGGGTCAGACCCTGGCGCTCACCGGCACGCCCATTCCCGCGCCCCAGACCGGCGGCGACCTGTCACCGGACAACCTGGAAATCTGCTTCATGCCCGATTCCACGGCGTTCGACGGCCGCTACGTGAACAACGCGTGGCTGCAGGAAATGCCGGACTTCATGACCAAGCTCACCTGGGACAATGCGGCCCTCATCGGCCCGGCCACGGCGAGCGAACTGGGCGTGAAGCAGGGCGACATGGTGCGCCTGGACTATGACGGCCGCAGCCAGGACATGGCCGTGTACGTGATGCCGGGTCAGGCCAGGTATTCGGTTTCGGTGAGTCTGGGCTACGGCCGCGACGACGCCGGACAGATCGGACAGGGCACCGGCTTCAACGTGAACACCCTGCGGACCTTCGCCAACGTGAACATGGGGACCGGGCTCAAGGTGACCCCGCTGGGCACAAGCTATCAGCTGGCCTGCACCCAGGATCACCACGCCATGGACGCCTCCGGCGCGGCGGAAATCCAGAAGCGCGTGCCCATGCTGGCCCGTTCCGGGGACCTGACCGAGTACAAGGACCATCCCGAGTTCGTGGACCACGCCGGGCTGCACCATCCGCCGCTGCTGTCGCTGTGGAAGGAACACCAATACGAGGGCCACAAGTGGGGCATGGCCATCGACCTGAATTCCTGCAACGGCTGCAATGCGTGTGTCATCGGCTGTCAGGCCGAGAACAACGTGGCCGTGGTGGGCAAGGACGAGGTGGCCCGGGGCCGCGAGATGAGTTGGCTGCGCCTGGACCGCTACTTCGTGGGCGACATGGACGACCCCGAGATCGCGTCGCAGCCCGTGGGTTGTGTGCAGTGCGAGTTGGCGCCGTGCGAGCAGGTTTGCCCCGTGGCGGCCACCATGCATACGGACGAGGGCCTGAACGCCATGGTGTACAACCGCTGTGTGGGCACCCGCTACTGCAGCAACAACTGCCCCTACAAGGTGCGCAGGTTCAACTGGTTCAACAACTTCGAGGACCTCACGCAGACCCAGCGGCTGGTCCTGAATCCCAACGTGACGGTGCGGGCGCGCGGCGTGATGGAGAAGTGCTCCTACTGCGTGCAGCGCATCGAGGGCGCGCGGGTGGACGCCCGGGTTGAGGGCCGCGAAATTCGCGACGGGGACATCACTCCGGCCTGCGCGGAGACCTGTCCCACCCAGGCCATCACCTTCGGCGATCTGAACGACCCGAAGAGCCGGGTCAGCAAACTGCGGGACGTGAACCGGTCCTACGACCTGCTGGGCTACCTGAACGTGAAACCGCGGACCTTCTACATGGCCCGCATCAAGAATCCGAACCCGGTGATCGCACCGGCGGCGGGCCACGGCGCGGGCCATGGCGAAGAACATGACAACGGACACGACGGCGGCCATGAGGCGAATGCCCACGGCTAGTTCCAACCGAACTGGAGCCTGAAGTATGAAACAGTCGGTCACTGACCCTCTGAACAACACAGTGGATGATCCCACCAAACCGGCGGAACTGGTGCTGGGGGACCACAACTTCACCACGCTGACCGAGAAGGTCTCGGACATCGTGCTGGAGCGGAAGACGCCCCGGGCCTGGTATATCGCCCTGGCCTTCTTCGCCGGACTCACCGGGATCCTTTTCCTGATGATCGGCTACCTGTTCATCACCGGTGTGGGCGTATGGGGTCTGAACAATCCCGTGGGCTGGGGCTGGGCCATCGTGAACTTCGTGTTCTGGGTGGGCATCGGGCACGCGGGGACCCTGATCTCCGCCATCCTGTTCCTGCTGCGCCAGAAGTGGCGCACCAGCATCAACCGCTTTGCCGAGGCCATGACCATTTTTGCGGTAATCTGCGCCGGGATCTTCCCGGGCATCCACGTGGGCCGCGTGTGGGTCGTGTACTGGCTGTTCCCGCTGCCCAACTACCAGGCCATGTGGCCCAACTTCCGCAGCCCGCTGCTGTGGGACGTGTTCGCCGTCGGCACCTACGCCACGGTATCGCTGCTGTTCTGGTACACCGGCATGGTGCCCGATCTGGCCACCCTGCGCGACCGGGCCAAGGGACGTCTGCAGCAGATCATCTACGGAGCCCTGGCTCTGGGGTGGCGCGGCAGTCACCGTCACTGGCACCGTTACGAGAAGGCCTATCTGCTGCTGGCCGGTCTGGCCACGCCGCTGGTGCTGTCGGTGCACTCGGTGGTGTCGTTCGACTTCGCCACCAGCCAGCTGCCCGGCTGGCACACCACCATCTTCCCGCCCTACTTCGTGGCCGGCGCCGTGTTCTCCGGTTTCGCCATGGTGGGCACGCTGCTCATTCCCGCGCGGCAGTGGTTCGGCCTGAAGGACATCATCACGCTGCACCACCTCGAGAACATGAACAAGATCATCCTGGCCACCGGCAGCATGGTCGGGTTCGCCTACGCCACCGAGTTCTTCATCGCGTGGTACGGCGGCAACCCCTACGAGAGTTTTGCCTTCGTGAACCGGGCCTTCGGTCCCTACGCCTGGGCCTACTGGATCATGGTCAGCTGCAACGTGATCACGCCGCAGCTCTTCTGGTCCAAGAAGATCCGCACGAACATCCCGATCATGTGGATCATGTACATCTTCGTGAACATCGGCATGTGGTTCGAACGCTTCGTGATCACGGTGACCTCGCTGAGCCGGGATTTCCTGCCCTCGAGCTGGGCCTACTACAAGCCCACCACCATCGACATCCTGACCTTCCTGGGCAGCTTCGGCCTGTTCTTCACGCTGGTGCTGCTGTTCATCCGCTTCATGCCCATGATCGCCATGGCCGAGGTCAAGACGGTCATGCCCATCGCCGACGCCCACGGCGGCGAGCGGCGCTCGGTGGGCGACTACCACGGCGACATTCCCAGACATGTCCGTGACCAGGGGAAAGGCGGGGATGCGTAATGGCGACGACCAACGGCACCCTCTACGGCCTGATCATCGAATTCGACGACGCGCCCACGCTCGTCGAGGCGGTGACCAAGTGCCGGGACCACGGCTTCACCAAGTGGGACGTGCACACGCCGTTCCCCATCCACGGCATGGACGACGCCATGGGCATCCGCGGCACCCGCCTGCCCTTCCTGGTGCTCGGCGGCGGCCTCACGGGGCTGGGCCTGGCCACGCTCATGCAGTGGTGGATGAACGCGGTGGACTATCCGTTCCAGATTTCGGGCAAGCCCCTGTTCGGCCTGCCGGCCAACATTCCCATCATGTTCGAGCTCACCGTGCTGCTGTCGGCGTTTGCGGTGTTCTTCGGCATGTGGGGTTTGAACGGCATGCCCAAGCTGTATCACCCGCTGTTCAACAACGCGCGGTTCCGACGCGCCACCCAGGACCGGTTCTTCATCGTGGTGGAGGCCGTCGATCCCAAGTTCGAGCTCGAGAGCACCCGCGCCTTCCTGGCGGGCCTCGGCGGTTCCGAGGTTGAGGAAGTCAACGAAAGTTCGGAGGACTGAGCGATGCCACGTCCGATTCTCTACCTCCTGCTGGTGGCCGTGGCCCTGAGCCTCGTGCCCGTGGGGCTGATCTACAAATCCCGCGCCACGCGGGGGCGCACCACGCCGCGCATCCAGGTCGTGTACGACATGGACGACCAGGTGCACTTCAAGTCCCAGGGCGAAAATCCCTTCTTCGCCGACGGCCGGGCCATGCGCAAGCCGCCGGTCGGCACCGTGGCCCAGGGGCAGAACCGGGACAGCGACCCCTTTTTCCGGGGCCAGGTGGACGGGGACACCCTGTTCGTGACCGACTACCCGCTGGACGTGACGGCGGACCTGCTGGACCGCGGCCAGGAGCGTTACAACATCTACTGTGCGCCGTGCCACGGTGTGTCGGGCAACGGCAACGGGCCGGTCAACGCCCGGGCCGCGTCCCTGGCCGAAGGCACCTGGACCCCGCCCACCGATCTGGCCAGCCAGACTGTGGTGGACCGTCCGGTGGGGCACCTGTACAACACCATCGCCAAGGGCATTCGCAACATGCCGTCCTATGGCGCCCAGATAGACCCGAAGGATCGCTGGGCCATCGTGGCCTACGTCCGGGCCCTGCAGCTGTCCCGCAACGCGGGCGTGGGTTCGGAATAGTCGTCTAACAGTGTTTTGGCGCCCGGCCATGGGCCGGCCAACACGGGAGTTTGCATTGGCTCACCACAGCGTTCCCCGCCTGGAGGACACCAAGACCACCCTGGACGGTCTGGGCGGCAAGGTCTTTGCCGTCAGTGCGGCCGTCGGCGTGATCGGCCTGCTGGCCACCGTCGGACTGGGGCTGGCCCAGGGCGACGACCTGAGGCATTTCGGCTTCACCTACCTGGTGAATTATGCCTTCTTCCTCAGCATCAGCCTGGGGGCCCTGGTCTTCATTCCCATCCAGTACGTGGTCAAGGCCAGCTGGAGCGTGGTCATCCGCCGCCTGGCCGAAGTCATGGCCGCAGTGCTGCCGCTCATGGCGGTGCTGGCCATCCCGGTCATCTTTTTCGCCGGCCAGATCTACGGTTGGGCCAGCCCCGAGGCCGCCGACAGCGCGGCCCTCAGCCACAAGGCGGCGTACCTGAGCAAGGGGGCGTTCACCCTGCGCTGGGTCATCTACTTCGTGTTGTGGACGGGGTACAGCTGGTTCTTCTGGAAGAATTCGGTGCGGCAGGACGACACCGGCGACCTGAAAATCACCCGCCGCATGGAGAACTTCAGCGGCTTCGCCCTGATGGTGTGCGCCCTGACCATCGCCCTGGCGGCCTTCGACCTGCTCATGAGCGTGGACTACATCTGGTTCAGCACCATGTTCGGCGTGTATTACTGGGCCGGCGGATTCGTGACCTTCTTCGCGGTGCTCACCCTGGTGACCATGGGGCTGCAGAACAGCGGCCGCCTGACGCGGATCGTCACGCCCGAGCACTTTCACGACTACGGCAAGCTCATGTTCGCCTTCACGTTCTTCTGGGGCTACATCGCCTTCAGCCAGTACATGCTGTACTGGTACGCCAACGTGCCCGAGGAAACCGCCTGGTTCCTGCTCCGCAGCCAGAACGGCTGGGGCACCGTGGGCCTGATCACCCTGTTCTGCACCTTCATGGCGCCGTTTGCGGGTCTGATCTCCCGGTTCGCCAAGCGCAACCGCAAGATCCTGGCCTTCTGGGCCGTGTGGATCATCGTCGCCCAGTGGGTCAATCTCTACTGGGTCGTGATGCCCGAATTCAGTGAACACTTCACCATCAGCTTCATGGACCTGACGGCCTTTCTGGGCATCGGCGGGATCTGGCTGGCCGGCGTGACGCGCCTGGCGGCCGGCCATTCCCTGGTGCCGGTCCAGGACCCCCGGATCGGGGAGTCCCTCAGGTTCGAGAACGCCTAGGAGCAACTATGGCCGCGGCCACCAAAAACGGAACCGGATTCAACGCCCCGGCGGTGGTGCTGGGGACCCTGGCGGTCCTGATCTTCGTGTACGCCCTCAGCCTGTTCGTGCAGGGCGGGTTTCTCAAGGCCCAGGATCTCCTGGTGCAGGAGCGGACCTACGGGGGAGACAACACCGTGGCACAGGCGGCCCAGGCCGAGCAGCAGGCGCTGCTGGAGCAGGGCCTGCCCATCGAGGACGCCAAGCGGCTGCTTGTGGAGCAAGCCGCCAACCGGAGCGAATAGCGCACCCGGAATACGAACCGGTTCCCGCGGGTCGGGAACCCGAAAGGTATCATGACAAGCGGAGTGACCCATCTGCTGAGGAGTTGTCCCGTGGACTTTGGAAGTCTGACTGGTCTCGTATCGGTAAAACCGTTCCTGGGGGCGCAGGGCCTGTCGTCCTGGTTCCCTGAGGCCGCCAGTGAACACGCCGGTGGTGTGGACGGGGCCTTCCTGGGCATTCTGGCCGCGGCCGCCTTCGCGGTGGTGCTGGTGGTCGGTTTGGCCATGACCTTCATCCGCCGTTTCAGCCGGTCCGACGACACCGAAACCGGCGTGGACACCGGCCGACTCAGCTATCCGCTCATGGGCGTCTTCGTCCTGGGCGCGGTGGCTCTGGCCGGTTTCTCGTTCTACGTGGGGATGGACGGTTTCCTCGACCGCACCGTGGCTCCCTACGGCGCCTACGAAATCGACGTGACCGCCCGTCAGTGGGACTGGGACTTCACCTATCCCAACGGCTACGTGGCCGACACCCTGCACGTGGCGGTGGGTCAGCCGGTGAAGCTGGTGCTCAAGACCGAGGACGTGACCCACGGCCTGAGCGTACCGGCCATGCGTCTGAGCAAGACCGTCCTGCCCGGCCTGGACGCCGAGACCTGGTTCGAGGCCACCGTGGCCGACACCTTCACCCTGCGCAGCAACCGCTACAGCGGCGAGGGCTACAGCACCATGCAGACGGCCCTGATCGCCCACGGTGACGGGGACTTCCAGGCCTGGCTCACCGCTGTCAGCGACATTTTCGCCGGCCGCACCCTGGAAGAAGTGGGCGAACTGCTCTACAGCACCAAGGGCTGCAAGGCCTGCCACTCCCTCGACGGCAGCAAGCTGGTCGGCCCGTCCTTCAAGGATGTCTACGGCAACACCTTCGACACGCGCGAGGGCGTGCAGGTCACCGTCGACGACGCCTACGTGAAGGAATCCATCCTGGCGCCCAACGTGTCGGTGATCGCCGGGTACGAACCGGTCATGACCCCGTACGAGGGCAACATCACGGACAGGGAAATCGAAGCGATCACCGCCTGGCTGAAGACGCTTTCGGTCCACACGCCCGCGGACGCCGCCGGGCAGGAGGAAAACTAGATGAGCAACGGCACTGTCGCGGCGGCCCCGGCGGATTACCTCAGCACCGGAGGCGGGCTGGGGGCGTGGTGGTCTTCGCGCGACCACAAGAAGATCGCCATGATGTTCCTGGGTCTGATCACCAGCGCGTTCCTGGTGGGGGCCATCTTCGCGGTCTACCTCAAACTCCGCATGGCCGCGGGCGGAGCCCCCGACCTGGCCGCCTACCACAAGACCATGACCATGCACGGCGTGGCCATGGTGTTTCTCTTCCTGGTGCCGGCGCTGCCCATGGTGATCGGCTATTTCACCCTGCCGTTGCAGCTGGGCGCGCGGAACATGGCGCTCCCCGCCTTCAGCCAGGTGAGTCTGCGGCTCTACGTGCTGGGCCTGGCCCTGGTCATCCTTTCGGTGTTCACCGGCGCGGCGTCCAGCGGCTGGACCCTGAGCTTCGGCGGCGGCTTCATGCTGGTGATGGGCCTGGGCCTCGTCTGCATGGGCGTGAGCTGGGCGCTGACGGGCATCAACTTCCTGGTCACGGTGCACCACAAGCGGGCCGACGGCATGGGCTTCTTCCAGATGCCCCTGACCGCCTGGGGCCTGTACCTCACCGGTTATCTGCTCACGGCGGCGGGGTTCATCTTCGCCATCACCGTGTTCTACCTGAGCGCCTCCATGAGCTTCGGCCGCGGCCTCTTCGGCCCCGAGGCCAGCCCGCTGGACTGGCTGAACTACTTCTGGTTCGTGACCACGCCGGCCGCCTTCTTCGCCCTGTTGCCCGCCGTCGGCGTGATCAGCGACATGATCGCCGGCATCAGCCGCAAGGCGCTGGCGGGATACCGCCTCGTGGTGGGGGCCATGATCGGTCTGCTGGCCCTGAGTTTCGTCACCTGGGGCGTGCACATGCTGGGCACCGGCCAGGCCGACGTGGTGAGTTTCACCTTCGCTTTCTTCAACCTGTTGACGGTGGTGCCGGTGGCGCTCATCGTCTTCTGCTGGCTGAGTACCCTTTACCGGGGGGCGGTCCTGTGTGCCACGCCCACCACCTTCGTGGTGGTGTTCCTGATCAACGCGGGCATCGGCGCGGTGATGGGTCTGTTCCTGAGCAGTCTGTCGGTGGGCAGCTACCTGGCCAACACCCTGTTCGCCACCGCCCACGCCCACTACGTGATGATGGGCGGCGTGACCACGGCCCTGCTGGCCGGTCTGCACTGGTGGTGGCCCAAGATGACCGGGCGCCTTTACAGCCAGGGGCTGGGGCGTTTCAGTGCGCTCCTCTACCTGGTGGGCCTGAACCTGGCCTTCTTCCCCCAGATCATCATGGGTGCCAAGGGCGCCCCGCAGGGGGCCTTCACCGCTGACCCGTCCCTGGCCGGACTGCAGACCGTTTCCGGTATCGGCATGATGGTCCTGTTGCTCGCGATCGTGCTGATCGCGGTCAACCTGATCCGGGCCCTGCTCAATGGCGAGGAAGCCGGGAGCAATCCCTGGAGCGCCTCCACCCTGGAGTGGTCCACGACGTCGCCCCCCTCGGCGGACAATTTCGAGGCCCGACCCACCGTGGGAGATCCCTACGTGTTCTAGGGGTAGCCCCGGATACGACAAAGCCGCCGGCCCTGAGGCCGGCGGCTTTTTTTTCGGACCGGAGGGGGCCTAGTCTTCCTCTTCGAGGTCTTCCGCGATTTCCCAGAGGGTGCGCAGGTCGTCGGTGTCCATTTCGAACCCGAAGCCGTACACATCCCCGGTCACGGTGACGTACTGGGTGAAGTTCAACGCCTCTTCCGCAGGCCAGGTGAAGTCCACCTCGTCGTCTTCCTCGAAGCTGGCCAGCAACTCCACCAGCCAGGTCATGAAAGTGCCCAGGTCGCCGGTGGTCACCTGGGCGGCCGGCGGGCCCAACCGCTTGGCCACGGCGTCCAGGGGTTTCTGCTTGCGGGTCTTGTTCTTCTTGGCCCGCTTGATCATGTCCTCCAGGACCGCCGGGTCCTGTCCCGAGGTGAACAGCAGATAGTCTCCGACGGCGGCCATCTTCACACCGGGCATGATCCGGGACATGATGAGGTTCATCTGTTGCATCTGGGGCCGGGGGCCGGAGGGGGTGCCCTGGGGCGGGTACATGCCCTCGGCCATGGCTTCGTAATCGAAGGCCAGATCCCAACTACGTACGGAAACGCCTTCCACCTCCACGACCGCCTCTTCGGTGGCGGTCATGCCCAGGCCGGCGTCCGTCGCGTGATTCAGCAGGTAGGCAAAACGGTCCAGGCCCGCCGCCGCATCCTCCGTGCGCATGGCGCTATGGTAGGCCATGATGTCGCCTTCCAGTCGCACCGCAGAGGCCGTGGGCTGGAAATACAGGTTCATGGCCTCAACATACTTTTCGAACCACGCCTGCATACGCGCGGCGGGTTCCGGATCCAGGGCCGCCGCCTGCTTGAGCATGGTGGCCTGGTAGTAGCGGAACCAGAGGTCCATCTGGTTGGTCTGGGCCAGTGCCGTCACGCTGATGAAGCCCCAGTCTTCGGGAAGGATTCCCGCGGCGTCCCGGGCCTGCTTGAAGTCGGGTTGCGGACCGGGGGCCAGGGGTGACCCGGGGAGCAGACCCAGGTCCGAAACGAAGCTCAGACGCTGACCCTCCACGTCCAGGCTGGTGGTGAAGAAGTCCAGCGACTGGATCACGGCCCGGCCCAGGTCGGCCAGGGCGGCCGCTTCCTCCATGGACATGGTTGGCACCTGTCCCGAGGTGTCGGCGGCGGCCTGAGCGGCGCTCATGCTCAGGGTGCCCAGGCCCATTTCGATGAAGGGGCCGTATTTGGCGACAATGTCCACCAGGTTCAGGCGCAGGGCCAGACCCCGGTTCGGTAGGGCGCCAAGCCAGGGCGGAACCGTCTCGCCGGCGGGCCAGGCGCCCCCCGAAGTCAGGCTGACGTAGGATCCCTCCATGGCCGTGATCATGTCCGGCATATCCAGGAGATCTTCAGACGTCACCTGGGCCGGGTCCACCACCGGGAAAATGGCCTTCACGATCACCTCGGACGTGAAGGTGGCGTCGGGCAGGTTGCCCAGGATGACGATGGGCTTGTCCCGGGCGATGAGCCCGTCCAGGTTTTCCCGTCCGCCCATGAGCTCCGCCATCAGGTTGCTGGCCAGGCCGCCCTCCGCATCGGGAACGAACTGGGCCAACTGACTGTCGGCGTCGTCGAGACTGCGCAGGACCAGACAGACTTCCGCATCGGCCGGCATGAGTCGGAGCAGGTCCTCGGGAAAGGGGAAAGCCGTTTCCGCCGCCTGAGCGGGGACTGTCAGAGCCAGAAAAAGCCACCCCAGGAGCAGGTTTCGAGTCCTCATGATGTCTCCCTCCTGAAAACAAATGTGCGATTCGGGGCAAGTCTATACCAGAAAAGGGGATCGGGGCCAGCTTATATGGGACGCATTTTTGTTAATAATATGAAAAAAAAGGACTCCAGAGATTGAATAATCACCTTATACGTGGTAGAATTGCGGACTACCGGGGAACCTGAGGGCAGAACGGATTTTCGTTGCTGCAGCGACGTTTTTCCCGGCCCCTGGTAACCTGTTGAGGTTTAAACACTTCAACTGGATTTCCCACCGGCGGCTCGCCCGACTGGCTGCCTGGGGGATATTGGGTCAACCTCATGATCACCTTGGGGGAGGCCAGAGTCGACTCAACCCTTTTTAGGAGGACTTACGACATGAAGTTAATGATTACCGTCCTGATGCTGACCGTTTGCGCCACCGGCGCGATGGCTCAGATC
>Ga0209475_10000980_pt1 | contig 41632 bp, 71 predicted proteins | sample tdDd471_FD_187128 | JGI IMG/M metagenome (GOLD analysis project Ga0209475, IMG submission 187128) | Marine sediment microbial communities from the Atlantic coast under amendment with organic carbon and nitrate - tdDd47.1 (SPAdes)... | ecosystem: Environmental > Aquatic > Marine > Coastal >... | reverse complement strand
TTTTATTATCGCTACTATTTTTTCTTCCATTTTGTCTTAGTTATTAATCCGTAAAATAAAATTCCATGCACAGACCATTGGCGTTCATACTGTTTAAAATACCTTGTCGGTTATCGAAAGTCCTCGTTATTTATAAACGAAGTACGACACGCCAACAAAGTGTCATACATAATGGCTGTTCGGTATTTCAATTTAACGGCGGTGTAAACTTGCCATATTTCCTTTATTTTTTGCCAACGCGCTTTTGTTTTTTCAAAACAATTTGATAACCAAGCGGTTCTAACCACTTTTGCAATTTTTCAATGTGGCTTGCAATTCTCAATTCAAAATTACGTGGGTAAGTTTCAAAATGGATTGCATACTTGCGAAAACTGCCGAACGATTGAACGGCAGCTTGTTTTATTTTGTCTATCATTATTATAGTTCTATTTTACAAACCTGAATAAAGTTAGAATATTTAGAATTTGCATAAAAATGAAATTCAGTATCTGTGATGTGATGAATCGTGATTGAGTTTAGGTCTAATCCTATAAAGTTTTCCTTGATGTAAATCTTTAAAATTACTGACATGATGTTTTGTTTTAATTATTATACTTCAAATATAATATATAATTATTACATACGCAAATAAAATGTAATAAATATTAATTAAAAAGAAAAGCCACCCATAAAAAATAAAGAAAATACTATTTCGGAGCTTTTAATTTAGTTCATTGCGGCTGTCACGCCACTATGCATACACGAGCCGTTATAAACCATACTTTTTGCGAGCCCACGCCAAAAAATCCTTAAATGTTGGCTCTTTATGTGTAAAGTATTTTATAGTGCAGATTCCGTTGTGGTATCCGTTATATGGTTTAATAACATCGCCATTAGGTTGTTTGCCATATCTCACAGTATCGGTAATAGCTATTATATACTCATCAGTATAAGATGTGTCATTATAGCATTCTGTTTCGTAAGCAATCAACAACTTAGCTGTTATCACCTCAGCACCGCCAACGCACAATTTGGTGCTATCGCCTGAAACTGTAAGTATAGCTGTTGATGGTTCGCCAGTTCTAAACTCAATTTGTGCAAGGCAAAAAGTACAGGTTAATAACAAAGTACATATTGCAAAACTCATTTTTCTAATTAAACTTTTCATCTTATTTCTATTTTTAAATTATTAAACTCAATTTATCGGTTTGCGATGTCGTTTCGACAACATGTACAAACCGTTAGCGTTAATCGCCTTTCATATCTTCTTCGTAGTATCTTTTGGTGTTTAATCCAGTACAGCGGTCGCAATTACATTTCGATGGCGACATAACGCTAACAAAGTGCAAAAATAATACTACTGTTCCTTTTCAATGTTAATACCATTGTGTACGTGCACAGTTGCTTTCTCTGGTTTTTTTGTCTTTTTCATAAATAATGTAAGCCAGCTAAACCACTTATTCATAAAATTGATAAAGGCGAGCATTTTTAAACTATCCATATAGTCTTTCTCTGTAAGTAGGTTTTCTCCACATTCAGGGCAAGCTACATTTAAGTACTGGCTAATATCGGCATTAGCATTTTTGGTCTCATTAGGCATCTTAAAATCGCAACTAGGGTTATCGCATACGATTAAATACTATTGACTCATTTCAATTAACTTTCTCATATTCTCTTTTTTCAATTAAATTTTGTATAAAATCCCCGTACTATTCTTACACAAACCGTTAGCGTTCATTGCCGTGAAAATTGGTGTATGAACGAGATGAAAAGAAGCACGGCAACGAAAACGCTAACAATGCGTAAATTCCATGCTTACTTTCTATCTCGTTCATACTTTTTCGGTAATCAGGCAATTAAAAATAAAAGCCTTCGCTAATCAAAATCGGAGAAGTCTCCTGCTATTTGCTTTTTAGCTACGGTGTTAATGTAATTATCATTACCAAAATAATGTTTTCTTGTGGATTTGGTTTGTTCGTATTTTACGGTAAAGTTTGCATCGCACATATCATCATTTCTAACATCCACCACTTTTCCACTAACTCTTTTGCTGAATGATTTTGCCGTAGCTTCGCTTTTAAATTTTCTTCTTGCCATCTTTTTTATTTTAAATTAGTTCTCGTATCAAATTCTTTCTGTAATTCCGCACGGTACTTACGCTAAACGTTGGAGTGCATTGCCTTTAACAAATTCATAGGCAATCTTTGAACGTCACAGCTTTTATTAAAGTAGCAACGACACGCCAACAAGGCGTATATTTAAAACGCTAGTGTTTCGGTGCAAAATTCTCCAACGTTCCAAGCATTCGCATACACATTGCTGCGGTTTGTATAAGTTCCTCTCGTACGTCTTTCAAGCTCCCACCTTCATAATGGTAGTGTAATACTGCTTTTGTAACTTCGCCAGCTTCTTCATTCATTATTGCCACCTGTCTAAACATGTCGGTTGGGAAGTCTGGGTGTTTCTTTTCAGCTCTTTTCAACTCCGCATCAATAGGGTTGTACTTTTGTAATCTGTCTAATTCAGAATTTAATTCCATCTTTATATTTATTTATGCCTTCGCTTGTAAACTTAGGCTGTTAATTCTCGTATCTAATTTATTCGGTATTCGTACAGCGTTCAAAACATACGCAGAACGTTGTGCGTCATTACTTTTCTGCCAATGCTCGCAATACGTATTCAACATCTTCCATCGTTATCATTGGGTCGTGCCTATTGGCTGCTCTAGTGGTTTTTCGTAGGAAGTCGCTATCAAAATACCATCCAGTGGCAGATGGTCTATCGAAAAGCAACGAACGCACAACATTTTGTAAATTGCAGTTGCTATCGCTTTTTTCAACACCATTCGCTTGCGTCTGTGCATCAAGTCCAGCTATAAATGCTTCTTTTATAAGTAAGTCAACTAAGGCTCTGTTTTCACCTCTAAAATCATTTTGAATTGTGGCTGCATACTTAGAAGCCTTTGAAGATTTTTGTCTATAGTTTAAATCGCTCATTATTCTGTTATTTAAAAGTTTTAATCTCGTTTCAAATTCCGTGGGTTATTCACGCACTACACAAACATCAACCGTTATCGTGAGAAACCAAAAGGTTTCAAATTGAATTATTTATGTATCGTCGGTTCAAAATCAATTAATATTCCATCATGGTATTTAACCATAGGCTTTTTACTTTCTTTTAATTCCCTTCGCCATCTACGACAAGTCTCTGGATCAACCTTTATATATCCTGACAGCAGGGTTACATTTCTGAAATTACTTATCTTTCCTAATTCCAGAATAGAACATGGATTTTGTTTCGGCATAATTAATTAAGTCTTAAATCAATTTCATCAAGATTAAAAAGAACTCTACACATTGTCCATGAAGTAACCATTTCAACATATTCTACTTCGCAATAAGCTTGGTTTGTAGTCAAGTCCATTTCTTGTTATTTTGATATTTTGCATTTTTAGATAGCTATCCTATTAACGCCAATTTCTTGACAGGTTAAACGAATATATAAGTGGCATTTTTTATCCGACTAGTTCGAGCCTTACACACCTCGTCAAATCTTTCGTCGAATATCCTTCCGGAACCTGGATTAAAATAAAATTTCTTGTTCAATGCCTTTGTTGTTTTCAATTCGTCAAATGTAATATTGTTACACTTCCGTTTCATTTTACACAACAAATGTAAAGTATATGACCGACATTTGCAAACAATACGCTAAGAATTGCTTTATGATTTTTGTCATGTTTTGTTACAAATTATTGCATTATGTTTGTGGTGTAACATTTTAAAACTTGTAATTATGAACAGATTAGACAAACAATCAAACAGAACAGCAAATAAGGCAATCTTTATTGTATTGTTGATAATGGCAGTTTGTTTCTGCTTAGTATTTAACGCCAATGCATCAAGTCCATTTGCTGGAAAAACAAAACACAAGACAGTTAAACGAATGACTAAACGACAAGTCAAGAAGGCTCAGAAGGGCAAAACGTTTTATTACCGCAAGCATAGAAAGATTGTTAAACGCTAAAATTGGAAAATCATGAGAGGTTCAATAAATCAGAATTGGGTACAGGATGAGAACAAAAAGCAGTGGCATGATAAAGCCATTCAGAACGCTAAAAAAGAAGCAGCTAGAGTAAAAGGAATGAAGGTAACTCACGAACCACATCCGGCCAGTCCGAGGTGTGAAATAATTAAATATCATGATTGAGTCAATATTAACGACACTAGCATTTATAGTCATAATGAGTATTTTATTTGGCTTTTCGCTATTCGTTATAGTTTGGTTGTGGATTAAACAGATAGATGAATTATCGAATGAATTAAATAATAAACAAGATGGAGGAACAAATTAAAAAGTTACATGAACTAGCGGTAAGGTACAGAGATTTTGGGGTTAAGTCAAGTTTTTGTCAAGACTGGAACTGCATAAGGGGTGATTTTAACCCATTACTTAAAATTGATGGCGATGAGGTTAAGGTATATTTTGCAGATGACTATAAAACTTGCGCTGTTGACTTTAGCGGAGTAGAGTTCACATTCTGGATGAATACCGTAACTATTCCAATTGACTCAACCAAAGAAAGTCTTAAATTGATACATGACGATTGCTTGTCATTATTAAATAATGCAATTACTGAGCATTTAGAGTCAATTAAAGAGTCGCTTAAATCAGAAAGGCAAAAAGAGATTAAGGTTATGGAGGAGAAATTAATTAAGATGAAACAAATTGTTGATTAATTTGCCAGAGTCAAACGAATAACCTACACTTTGCATTAACCGGAGAGGAATTAATTTCCAAAACCTGACAAATGTCATTGTTTCGCTAAAACAATAGCCATATCTTTGAAGTATCAATTTAAAACAAAGTTCTTTAAAATATTGAAAACAACGAGTTAAGTTAGCCGATACTTAACAGGGCGTGATTCACGGTTGAAATAAATACTGTGAAACGCTAACAGAACTATGCGCTGTCTATGATTGCGTATACCTTTTAATCGGTTAGTATAATTGGGTGTTCAACGGAGACTATTGTAGTAAGTTTTGAACTGAAACACATCATGTTGATTAAATAAAAGATGTAAAATTATAGCATCTCTGTTATACGATTAATTAGAACCAACGATAGGGAGTGTTGGTTTTGTAGGCTACAGTTGAGGGAGGGCATACGAAAACGATAAATGACGGCTGCCTGGAACGCTATTTGACCAGGGGTAAACAGTGACGGATAGTCAAATTGGCTCGAACATGCAAAATTGGTAGCAAACACTCCCGTAAATGACAGAGAAAAGCCTCGTTTCTTATTGATTCGGGGCTTTTATATTTAAAGTATATTATTCAAAAACCTGACAAACGTCATAGTTTAATGATTACAAAACCATTTACTTTGAATTGTAATTAAAAATTTAGCAAAATGAAAGAATTAGATTTTAACGCAATTTGGAAAGAGATAAAAGAGAATGAGATTTGTTTATTGGACGGAACTATTGAGGTGTATGAGTTTACCAGTATTATATCAGAAAAATATTTCAAACCAGTAGATAAATACTGGAGTGAAAGAACTGGCGAGAATCCCTATTTAGATGTATTGTTTGGAATGCTAGAGATAAAAGGAATTGAACTTGATTAACTGCCAGTTTCCGCTAAATTCTGGCGGTTATGCCTCGCACTGAAATAAATGCGGGGCTTTGGTAGTAATAAATATTACAAAATGGAACTACAAGATTATTCAAAAGAACTATTAGCTGGAATGTTAGCTGACTTGATAACGTTCGAAGATAGCGATGTATTTATATTTCAAGGAACAGACATCGATTTTAAAGGAGTTACAGCATACATAAGTGGACTGGCTAACTCTTATGATGATCTTGGCGGAAATGCAACTATGGACAGGTTAGAAATATATGAATGCACGCTATACTTTGACGATGATAGCGAAACTCATTTCAACATAAATGAGATAGATGAATTAATAAATAACGTAAAACTTTATAAAATATGAAAGACATGAGAGATGAGAAACTAAAATGGTGGCATTATGTTTTAGCAGTTGCAATATTATTGTTTATAGGTTATTATGATACGTTAATGAAATTGATTGGACTTTAAAATTATAAAAATGGAAACAAAAAAAACACCAACAGCAAGATTTGCTGAAGCAAAACAAGAGTTTAACAAGCTATTAAAGAAGTCAACAAATCCTTTCTTTAAAAGCAAATATGCTGACCTAAACGCATTAATGGAGACAGTAGAAGAACCATTGATGAATCATGGCCTTATAATAACTCAGCCTATTACTGATGGCATATTGATAACGAACATAATCGATATTGAAAATGAGGAGATATTGTTTGCAAGTTCATTGGAGTTGCCTAAATTAACAGACCCGCAAAAGGTAGGTTCGGCGATTACATATTTCAGAAGATACACACTTCAAAGTTTGCTTGGTATCAATGCTTATGACGATGACGGCAATCATGCTGTGCAACAATCTATCAAGATTGAGTTTGAAAATTGCAAGACGCTAGAAGACGTTCAGTCAATTTGGACTAAGCAAAAGTATTTACAAAAAGAAGGTTGGTTTGTAAAATACAAAAATGATGCAAAAATACGATTAAGCAAATAATATGAGTGCATCAGAAAGATTATTTCAAGAAGAAAGAGAAAGGCATTTGCTAGAAGTTCCGGACTCTTACTATAAAGAAAACATTGAGCTGTTTGAATATCCAAAAACTAAGCACATTAGAACAATAGTAACGGCAGACGAGGAAATGTTCAAGGATGATCCCGTTCATGCTTCGCTATTATCGGACTACGTAAAAGCAAGTAAAAAACTTAGAGATTACAAATATAATAAACGACATAATTTTAAAAAATGAGTGAACTAAAAGTAACAGGGCAATTAAAGCAAATCTTATACCCTGAAAACGGAACGAGTAAGGCTGGCAAAGAGTGGTCCAAACAAGACTTCGTGATCGAAACTGAAGATCAATATCCGAAGCTAATTTGTTTTACGCTTTTTGGCGATAAGACAGATTTAATCTCAAATGTCAAATTAGGGGATAACATAGATGTTTCGTTTAATTTGGAGTCGAGGGAATATAATGGTAAATACTTTCATAATGTAAACGCATGGAAAGTAATATTAGTAGAACGCAATGAATCGCAGGCACCAATTGACGACATCCCAGCACCCATAGAAGACGAAGATGGTGATTTACCGTTCTAAAGAAACAGGTTAAATAGAATGTAACCAAAGGCAGTGTATATGATTAACCAGATCATCGCTGCCTTAATTTTAAAACAATGGAATTACAAAAAATACTTGACAACATAAATAAGAATATTGACGACTATCATAGTTTGCAATTAAAGCTAGTTAAAGATCAGTCAGAAATACTAAGAAGCTTAACAACTAACCTTTTCTTTTTGGAAAGATACAGGATAGAAGCCTACGAGAAATGGCAGTCTACATATTTCCAAAGCAAAGGCACGAGTGGGGCAGCGAAGGAACGAGAAGCAGACTTTAAAGTGCCTGAGATATATCAGATAAGGCGAATAATGACTGGAGCTTATAAAGTTGTAGACTCTATTCGTTCGACTATTTCAATTTATAAAAACGAACAATAAACAATGGATATAAATAAACCTTACAAATGCGACAAGTGCAATAAATCAGGCAATTGTGCTTGGGAAGATTGGCACAAAAAGAACCGTTCAGTTTTCTGCTCAAAATATAAAAAGAAAAACATGACAAATATCATTTTAACTAAAAACCAATAGATATATTTTTACAAAATGAAATACGAAGATTTTTTAAAGACTAAACAACATTCAAAAATTGATTACGGGATAAATACAAAATGGATGCCTAATAGTATGTTTGACTTTCAGAAGTACATTACTGAGCGAACTATTAAAAAAGGTCGTTATGCAAACTTTTTGGATACCGGAACTGGCAAGACATTAATTGAATTAACTATTGCTCACAACTACGTTATGCATACTAATAAGCCAGTATTAATAATAACTCCGTTGGCAGTTGCAGACCAGCATTTAAGAGAGTCTGAAAAGTTTGGTATAGATGATGTTCAACATACAAAAGATGGTAAGTATAATAAAAAAATAATACTTATAAATTACGAAAGACTTCATTATTTAAATCCTAATGACTTTGATTGTGTTATACTTGATGAAAGTTCTATTTTGAAAAACTTTGACGGTGCCATAAAAGCATTAATAACTAGCTTTATGAAAAAAGTAAAGTATCGTTACTTGTTTACTGCAACTCCATCACCTAATGATTTTGTAGAATTGGGAACATCTAGCGAGGCTCTTGGGTATTTAGGTTATACTGACATGTTAGGTAAATTTTTTACCAATAATGAGGACACAATAAAGCCACAGAATATAGGCACAAAGTGGTTGCTGAAAGGACATGCAGAAGATAATTTCTTTAAATGGGTAAGTAGTTGGTCTATATCAATGCGTAAACCTTCTGACTTAGGGTTTAGTGATGAATTTCATGTATTACCAGAATTAGTAACTAATTATCAAACAGTAATTAATAAACAACCTTTAACAGTTGCTGGTCAAATGCAAATGTTCGCTAGCGTAGCAAAAGGTTTTAAGGAGATAAGAGCAGAGGAAAAGGCAACGGTAGGTATTCGGTGTGAAAAAGCGGTAGAACTGGCAGATAATCATGATACTAGCGTTTATTGGTGTAATAGGAATGACGAGGGCGACCTGTTAAATGAAATAGATAAGTCAGCCTACCAAATAAAAGGAAGTATGAATATTGATAAAAAGGAGGAAATAATATTATCATTTTCAAAAGGTGATATAAAGAAACTAATAACGAAACCAAAAATGACAGCATTTGGTTTAAATTGGCAACATTGCGGACATACTACATACTTCCCAACATTCAGCTACGAACAATACTACCAAGCTATAAGAAGGTTTTGGAGGTATGGCAGAGAAAGCAAAGTTATAGCCGACATAGTGCACACAGATGGACAGAAAAGAATTATAGATAGCATGGAGGCAAAAATGGACAAGGCGAATAAGTTATTCAATAAATTAAATACAACGCTTAATTCAAATTATCAAATCAAACAAAGAGAATTTAATCAAGAAATAATAAAACCTTTATTTATACATAACTGACTTTTGTCATAGTTTAATAATTTAAGTAGTAATATATTTACAGTATAATTAAAAACAAACAAAATGACAATTATCAAAAAAGATTCAAAAACAAACAAAATTACATTTTACAGGAAAGGTATCAGAGTTTTTGATTTTACAATTTCTGGAAATATAGTTGAGTTTTCAAATGGTGATTTAATTTTATTATAATAAAAAGTACATGAAAGATAAATTAGCGGTTAGCAACCAAAAGCACACGGAAAACTATAGTATTTACAATGGTGATTCAATGGAAGTACTCCCAACGTTAGAAAGTGAGTCAGTAGATTTAATTGTTAATTCTCCACCATTCGCGGGTCTTTATAATTACAGCTCTAGCGAAAGAGATTTTTCAAACTGTGATTCGAAGGAGCAATTTTTACAACAATACGAATATTTAGTTTCAGAATGTGCAAGGGTTACAAAGCCCGGTAGAATTAATGCAATTCATGTAATGGAAATAATAAACCAGAAGGGTAGTAATTGGGATTTTCCGCACGAAGTTATTAAGATACATGAGAGACACGGGTTCCAATACAAAAACCGTATTACAATATGGAAAGAACCATTAAAGGTTAGAATGCGTACAATGGTTATGAGTCTGATGCACAAATTTATTGTAGAAGATTCTACTAATTGTTTCACGGCCTCTCCTGATTATGTTTTAATATTTAAAAAGAAAGGTGATAACAAAGTACCAGTAACTCACCCATACGGATTATTTGACTATGCAGGAGCTACTCCAATTCTTCCAAATATATTAAGGGCTTTTAATAATTCAGAGGGGACTAAATTCAATGAGGAGGAATTGTGGCAGCATATGAATAATAAATATTTTGACCATAAAGACCCTAAAAGCAATAAATTAAGTCATTATATTTGGCAAAGATACGCTAGTAGTACGTGGGATGATATTAGGATAGATGAAGTTTTAAAGTATAAAGAAAGCAAAGATGAGGACGACGAAAAGCATGTACATCCATTACAGCTAGATGTTATCGACAGGCTAGTTGAATTATATTCAAATCCTAAAGAAGTGGTATTAACGCCATTTATGGGTGTTGGGTCTGAAGTGTACAGTCCAGTATCAATGGGTAGAAAAGCCATAGGAATTGAGTTGAAAGAAAGCTATTTCAAACAAGCTGTAAAGAATTTAGAAACTGTTAAAGGACGTTACAAGTCAAATAATCAACAAAAATTATTCTAATGCTTTTAAACGAAATAATCGAAAGAAACTATCAAGCCACCGTAAAACGTGGTTTGATAACTGACAAAACTGTTCTGTTTGATTTTAAATTGAAATTGAGAGAAGAAATTGATGAGTGGGAAAATGAGCCAAATGACGAATCAGAATGTGCCGACGTTATTTTAGTAATGCTTTCTTATTGTGAGCATTACGGAATAGATATTCAAAAAGCACTCGAAGATAAAACCATATATAACGAGAAAAGAAAATAATCATTAATTTGATTTCTGTTTAAATCCGAGGTTACGGTCACCATGCCGGACTCGGATTACTTTAAAAACAAAAGATATGAGTGATATTAAACAAACTTGGCGACTTATAGTAAAGAAAACAGGAGAGGTGATAATCAGATCACACGAATTAGACTCTGAAGAAGATTCGATAAAAGATAAGTCCTTAGAGCTTATTAAGAAAAAAGAAGATCATAAATACAGAATCCAGTATTTTGAAGATGATCGGTGGATTGAAACCGTTGAATTAACGGTTTATTTCAACTAAAAATGAAACTACCAATAACCATAAACAAGCGAAAAAGAAAGTTATTCGAAACTTATCTTTCTGAAATACTTCCATTGAGCTATCAAGTTGACATTATGAGCAATCATATAGGCGAAAAGTCTAAGTACGAGATACCATACGAGAACGAAAAGCAAAGGAAGACTATTGTTTCAATTGCGAAAATACTTAAATAATTACAATATTTGGAAGGGGGACTTCCAGTAATTCCAGAGTTACTTCGTAGTTTCGAAGCTACGAAGATTGAGGTTAGTTGATTTTTGGTTCTCCCACGGCTCAGGTCGTGGGAGTTTGCCGAAACAACTTATAGAGACGAATTAAAAATCAATTATTATGGAAACAACTTTAACAAAACAAGAGGTAGACGCATGGTGCTCTACCAATGGATTCGGATTAATAAAAATATATTCGGATTCAGACCCAATGCCATTAACTAAGCATGAAATAAGGCGCGGAGGTGTCAAGGAGATATTAGCCAGAGTCTCTAAATTAACTGGAATGCCAGTAAGTAAAATTCTCCTGAGAACTAGAGAGCGCGATATAGTAGAAGTGAGACAGCTAGTTCAGGCTATATCAAGAAAGCATCTAAGAGTATCACTAGCTCACATCGCTTGGCATACTGGCAGATTTAATCATGCAACTGTAATACATTCGGGGGAAACTGTTAATACACTGGTTCATACTGACAAGGTATATGCTGAGAAATACGAAGATGTCATAAGTTTGTATAGCTTAAAGGACGAATAGTAATGGAAAGAGTTCAATGTGCGTGCGGAAAGTGGATGGGTAAGTATTATTTTAATTCTACGATAAAAAGGAAGCAATGTCCTAGCTGTGAGTTAAAGAACAAGCTGTCAGGAGACGAACAGGCAGTCAGGAATGGATTAAAAGCGAAGACAAAGCCCAAGGCTACCACAAAAAAGAAAAAGCCTGTTAAATCAATTGACAAGGCTTTAGATAACGCTTGGTCTAAATTGGTTAAATTAATTGCCGGGAATAAATGTGAACATTGTGGAAAAACAAAATATCTAAATTCTCACCATATTTATTCAAGAGCAAAAAAATCAGTTAGATGGAAAACAATAAATGGTATTTGCCTTTGTGTTGGATGCCATATAGGTGTAAGTTTTTCAGCCCATAAAACTCCTATCGAATTTATGGATTGGCTTTTATCGTACAAAGGTGATGAATTTATGCAAAAGCTTAGAATGACCGCCAACTCGCAAGGTAAGTATCACGACTTCGAAAAGCAAATAATGCTAGATGAACTCAATAAAAGCATAAATAATTCACTCAAAAACTACTTAAAATAGACGACTATGGCAGTTTCTAAAAAAAACAGACAAATAATCTACGATAAATACGGAGGCAAATGTGCCTATTGTGGCACTGAACTATTAAAAGGGTGGCACGTAGACGAACTACTTCCTGTTCGTAGAAATATGAAGTATGATAAAGCTAAATCAAAGTTTATATACGATGGGACCTATTTGCATCCAGAGAGGCTTAATATTGACAATCAAATGCCGTCCTGTCCTAGCTGTAATATAAACAAGCATTCTTTACCATTAGAAAGCTTCAGGGCACTAATTAGTGGGTTTATGACCCATTTAAACGAAGTCAATACTCAATATAAGGTAGCAAAAAGATATGGACTAGTTGAGGAGACAATAAAGCCAGTAGTATTTTATTTTGAGAAATTTGGCAACGAAAATAATTCACTCAAAGAAGGATAGTATTCGAAAATAATAACTACATTTGTATAGTTATTCGTTCTGCACAACAGAATAACGCGAAAATATTTTAATCCGTAATTGGTGGAGGGAGTGCAGACCCGAAGCCAGCTACGGATTTTTTATTTATTAAAATTACGGATATGAAAGTACGGGAGTTAAGAATAGGTAATTTAGTAAAATGCACATTAGATGCTGCAAGTGAAATAAATGAGACGTGCCACATTGAAGATAGGCCATCATTAATAAATAACGAGCATTTTGAAATATTAAAAGTAGATGTTAGTGGTGACTTGGAAATATTAATAGGTATTGAACCTATTGAGGTTGAGCTGAAAGAGATTGACCCTATACCACTAACAGAAGAATGGTTGATTAAGTTCGGGTTTAAAAATTGGGGTGATAAATACACTTGGTCAACAAAGGCACGTGGCGGAGTAATAGTGCACAAAAGAAAGCGCGGGTGGGTAGTTAGAAAAAACATGCCAATAATAGAGTATGTTCACCAGCTGCAAAATATTTACTTCGCATTAACCGGAAAAGAACTGAAAACAAATGAGGGTTAGCTATGGCAGAGAATAAGAAATCATTTATAGCATACGCTGACTGGATTGATATTTTCGAAGAGCTTGAAGATGACGAGGCAGGGAGATTAGCTAAGCATTTATGGAGGTATGTAAATGATCTAAATCCTTCAACAGATGATCGAATGGTTAAAGTATCATTTACAACTATTAGAAACACGCTTAAACGCGACCTATTGAAGTATAAGAATATAATTGATAGGAATCGTGAGAATGGTAAAAAGGGAGGCAGACCCAAAAAACCCAGTGGGTTAATTGGAAACCCAAACGAACCCAAAAAAGCCGATAGTGATAATGATAATGTAAGTGATAGTGTTAATGAAAGTGTAAGTGTAAGTGCTAATGTTAATGAAGAAAAAAAGAATAAAACCTTATTGTCTCAAGTTGATGAATCAACCCTCGACCATAGAGATAAAGAATATTATCAAATAGCTAACTCTTTTATGGAGTTGTTTAAATCAAATTTATTAGAATTAAATATTTCGACAAAAACATTAGACAGTGCAAAATTCAAAACTTGGATTAATCCAATTCGATTATTAATGGAAAACGACAATCGAACTATTGAGGAATTTAGAGAGGTGTTTGAATTTATAAAAAACGATAATTTCTGGAAGCAGCAAATCAGGTCAACAGAAAAATTAAGGAAAAAGGATAAAGACGGAGTTACTTATTTTGAAGTACTTTTAATAAAATCAAGAAATGAGCAAAAAAGAAAATCAGTTAGTGAGGAATCCAATTCAGGGGTTACAGAAGCTTACAAGCGTTCAATTTACAACAGACTTCACGGTGTTAAGAGTGATGAAAAAATGCCGGAAAATTGACTCTATCGCTGCCGTGCTTAAGTCTGATATGCCAACAATCGCTACGATTAAGAAAACATACGGAGAAGATTTTATTCAGGCTTACATTGAAGGATGGATCGTTAACCTTAGAGAATTTATTAATATTGGAAACAAGATGACAAATGAGCAAACAAGCGAAACGGCAATGCTTATAGTTGATGAGTATTATAATTTGAATTTAGCTGATATAAATTTCATATTCAAAAACGCTAAGATTGGAAAGTACGGACAAATATATGGAAGACTTGACGGTCAAATTATATTGACGTGGTTTGATGAGCATTTTAATAAAAGATGCAGTACGGCTGCTGAAAATTCAATTCAAGAATCTGAAAGATACAAATCAGATAATTTTGATAGGACTTCAAAACCAATACATATTAATGACATCATGAATACTACAAAAAGTTTCAGAAAATAACTAAAACATGACAAGTATCATATTATCACGAGTTGATATATGTTATTTTTGGATTAAACAAATAAACTATGAAAGTCTGGTACCTAAGCGAAAATAGATTTAAGCAACGAATTATTAAACGTTGGAAAAAGCAAGGCTTTAAATACAACGCAGGACACATAAACATACTTCGCTATACATACCGTACAGCAACCTTTTGGGAAATGGTTAACGAAAATAAAGTAAGTGAACAAAATCAAACCGTAGGATATCCTACACTTTTTTAACGTGTTGTGTAAGAATAGTAGCGGAATTAACCTACAAAATTTGATTAAATGAACGAATGTAAAAAAGAAAAAAAGGGAGGGATTTTTTATGAAACCTTTAAATAGAAAAAATTATGGTAGTATTCCACACTTACTTGGCTCTAAGCTTGGTGGAACTGATAAATATGTACATGAAGGGCAACACCGAATAATGACTATTAAAACTAGAGATAAGCATGATTACCTGATTGTTACTGAAAAATATGACGGCAGCAATGTTGGAATAACAAAACTTGACGGTAAAATACATGCAATGACACGATCTGGATATTTAGCAGAAACAAGCCCATACAAACAACATCACTATTTTGCTGAATGGGTACAAAAGCAAAAAGATAGATTTGATTTTATAGGTGAAGGTGAGCGCATAACTGGAGAGTGGTTGATGCAGGTACATAGTTTAAAATATGAGATACTAAATGAGCCACTTGTTGTTTTTGATTATTTCAATGCTAATAATGAACGCCTAAATTATAAGGATTTTAATTTGCTTTTGTTAAAAAACTTTGAAACTCCTAGATTAATATTTTGCGGATATGGGGCTTTGCCGATAGAAACTGGACTAGAAATATTGAATAGGCATTCTGATTATAGATTTAAAACTGATAAACCAGAAGGAATAGTTTATAAGATGGAAAGGAAAGACAAGTTTGATTATGCAGCAAAATATGTTAGACCTGATTATGAAAGCGGAAAATATATAATAAATGTTGAACAAGATGATTTATTGTGGAATGTAAAACCAAATTGCCTGTAAGGCAAAAGTGCGGTGGCTTTTTCTTTTTGGTCAAACTTGTAGAATGTCAAATTGAAACACCGAAACCGCTATTATTTTTACACGTTGTTGTAATTTTCGTTTTTAGAACAGTAGAAATACAAAGGAATTTAAAGTTATTACTTATGAATAAAATTATAAGCATCAGTTTTGCAAAAATAGATTATGAATGCCCATTCTGTCATGTTACGGAATGGGATGCAGATGACAAATTACTCAATAAGTGCAACCGCAATAAATGCGGATTTACCAAAGTTAAATGCGAATGTGGCGAGACGTACGGTTTTACTTATAATTACAAAGGAGAAGCTACTGCCTTTAAACTTTAAATGGTTGGATTTGTAGTGAAGCGGAGAGCAACGGAGCGTAACGCTATTGTTCTCAACGGTGTTGGTAAGTTTAGTACAAATTATTAACCACAAAATTATATAAAAATGAATAAAGCAGAAGTAATTGAACGACACGCAAGAAACTTAAAAAGCGAAGTAGGAACTGGATTAAGCACAAGTGAGTGCTATCAAATTATCAAAAGTGCAGTAAACGAAGTATTAAATTTACCTTGTGTTACCAACCGTACTTGCTACACTTGCAAATACTGTATGTACGAGAGCACAAAGCCAAAACATGAGCAATTTAGTTGCTTCGTATCGCTGGACATTAAAGGCATTACAGACCCACATTCCCATATTTGCAAGAAATGGAGTGAGTAGTATGGTTGGTAACGGTTCGCGCAAGTTGCGTACTTCACGGACTTTGATTAAATGCTGGTAGTAGTTTCTTTAGTTTTTGGGTGGGGTTTTTGTATCATTTTTTACATTTTATAAGAATAATTAAGTAAATACTTAAAATAAATTATAAAACACTTGTACAGTATTAAGTAAATGCTTATATTTGAAGTATAATAATTAAAACAAAACAAAATGAAAAACTTAATCGAAAGCAAACTAAGAGCAAGAACAACAGAACAACTTATTAATGACGTTAAAGTTGCAATGAATAGCGAAGATGAAGGTTCAATAATAGTTTTTTCTTGCGGACTTAATGTACTTGAAGAAAGAATGACAGAATCAGAATACGAACAATTTGAAGATTCATTATAATGAATAAAAAAATAATTACAAAACTAAATCTTCGCCATACAGAAAAAATGTATGGCGATTCTGCCATGTATGGATTAATTGTTTACCAATATTCAAAAAATATTTTTTGTGTAAAAAACATTGAGTCAGATGGCGAAATAATATTCTTTAACTCAAAAAATAGGTTGATTCTTATTGAACAATTTATAATTGATGTTCCTGTTTATATTATTAATGCCGAACTTAATCTTTTAACAAAATGAATATTAAGGAACTTAAAAAAGAGCTAGGAATTTCAAATAAAGAAATTTCAGAATTTTTTGGTTTAAACGAAATGAGTTACGCTAATTCATCAGCGAAAAAACGTTACGAAAATGCACTATGCAAATTCTATGCTTTTGCAAAAAGCAAAGCGAGAGGGGAAACTAAAGAAACGGACTTAACCGATGCCGTTGATTAAATGCTGGATAGTATGCAATTTGCGCTTTGTTAGCGGTTGGTTGTTTCGTTAAAAGCGATGCAGCCTAAATTAAGCACAAATGAATTATTATATTTTTCAGCTTACCGCTAACGGTATCGGTATGCACAATGCGCAAATGCGCAAATAAATAAAAGACTATGAATAAGAAACTTACATCAAAGGAAATTGAAAGATTACAGGATTTATGTTTTGCAAATCCTGAGAAAGCTTGCGTAATTGCGCAAACAATAATCAATGCTTGTCAAATAGTAAGTTGTTCTACTTTTTCTAATTTAACAGGAAAGTCACCTCGAACAATTAATTACCAAGCGGACAAATTAAATGGTGTTAAAATAGAGGATAGAAAATATATTTCGTTTCCTCAGTAATTTGTTTAAAATTTGAAATAACAGATAGTTAAATATAAATGAATATGAAAAACAAGAAAAGCGAAAAATTAGCATTGATACCTATCTTAATAGTCATATCACTAATGGCAATATTTCTGCTATGGTATGTATTTGACGGGAAGGCACAGGAGAAAAAGACCTACATGGTAGGGGCCTCTAACGGATGGAGCTGCCCTAAATATATAACATCTTCCGATACGATAAAAATAGATTCTTTCATAACATCACACTTGGGAATGAAAACAAATGCCGTTGATCTTTGCAATGAAAACAAATCCTATATTTACATCGAAACTCAAAAAACAAGGGTTTATCTTGTATCGGGAATTATCAGAAAGAAAAAGAACGGAAAAGAAAAGTTCATTTCTACCATTCCGCACAAGGGCATAAAGAGAAATAATATTAAAGGGGGAAATAAGAAAAGGTATTAGTTATTTTAATTATATTTGCATAATGGAAGATTTAATTGATTGGTAATGGCAGCACCGAGAGGGAATAGTTTTTGGAAATTAAGGAGTAAACACGGAAGAGATAAGCTCTTTGCTACGCCTGAATTGATGTGGGACGCTGCATGTGAATACTTTCAATGGTGTGAAGATAATCCCTGGGAAAAGGTTGAGACAACAATCAAAGGAGAGAATATAGACATAAAGACTACGCCAACAGAGCGACCTTTTACATTGCATGGGTTGTGTTTATATTTAGATTGCAACACGAAGTATTTCAATAACTTTAAAAAGCAATTGCCTGAAGGTGATAAAGATTTTAGTTACATCATTACGCGTATAGAGGAAACAATTTATAAACAGAAGTTTGAAGGTGCAGCGGTTGGAGCGTTTAGTGCCAACATAATAGCCAGAGACCTTGGACTAGCAGACGCGAAAGATCATAGAAGCGGCGATGGATCAATGTCTCCCAAGACAAACATAATAACAACACTAACACCTGATGAACTAAAAGAAGCACTCAATAAATGATTTTAACAACATCATTCAATAAGATTGCAGCAATGCTTGGACGTGTAAGAATCGTTCAAGGTTCTTCAAGTGCTTCTAAAACATTTTCAATACTTCAAAAACTTATACTACAAGCAACAGAGTCAAAGGAGACTAAGCTTATATCAATAGTAACTGACACCCTGCCTAATATAGAAAAGGGTGCATATCGTGATTATAAAAACATTCTAGCAAGTGACAATATAGTTGACGCAGGAACAAAGAAGCCAATAGAAAGAACAATAGGCAATTGGACATTTGAGTTTTTCGCATTGGATGACGAAACAAAAGCAAGGGGTGGACGTAGGGATATACTGTTTATAAATGAGGCTAACAGGGTTAAATGGGAAACAGCAAGACAGTTAATAATGCGTACCCGTGAAACTGTTTATATCGACTACAATCCAGATGCTGAGTTTTGGGCGCATGAGAGATACAAAGGGAAGCCTGACACATCGTTCGAGATAGTTACATATAAAGACAATGAAGCATGTCCTCAGTCGGCAATTGACGAGATAGAGGCGTACATGACCACTGATCCAGAATGGTATAAAGTTTATGGTCTTGGGTTAGTAGGTAATTTATACGCCGGCAAGGTATTCAGGGACTGGCAGGAGCTAGAGTTATTTCCAAATATAGATTTTTGGTACGGGTTAGACTTTGGATTCTCGAATGATCCGACTTCGATAGTTAAAGTTGCTAAAGAAAAAAATAGTATCTTTGTAGATGAAGTTCTTTATCAAATTGAGTTAACTAACGCTGATATTGCCAAAATGATAAAGCAAAAGGGCTATAATGGCGAGATAGTTATTTGTGATAGTGCAGAGCCCAAGAGTATTCAGGAGCTAAAACTAATGGGTATTAATGCTATACCAGCAGATAAGAAGCCGGGTAGCATAATGGAAGGAATTGACTATTTAAAGCGTCATAATGTTTTATTGACTCGGAGCAGTAGTAACGTTTGGAAAGAATATAAGCATTATAAATGGCAAAAAGACAGAGACGGCAATTTTTTAAACAAACCTGTCGATATGTGGAATCACGGGATTGATGCTTTAAGGTATGCGTTTAGTTTGGGATTAAGGAATGAAATCAAGGAAGAATCTTTATTCATATAAATAATGGGAATAAGACAAGCGATTGCTAAATATTTACTCAAAGGCGTTGAGCCACTAGACGATAAATATGTTAATGCACTTTTCCGCAACATGCTAAGGGCTGGCAATATCACAGAGATACAAGACAATGCAGATTCATACATTAAAGACGGCTATCAAGGTACAGCAGATGTGTATTCGATTATCAGGCGTTATGTAACTATGTCAACGCAAGCCAAAGTAGTTTTAAGGCAAAAGACAAAATCAGGCGATATTATAGATGTGGAAGGGCATGAGCTTAATAAGTTTATGTTTAAGGTTAATCCGCAAATGACAATGGCTCAATTAAGGGAGGCATACACTGTATATCTGTTGACTACTGGTAATAGTTTCTGGTATAAGCCAGTATTAGATTCAGGATTAAATAAAGGCAAAACAAAAGAGCTGTATGTCCTACCTAGTAATGACATTGAGATAATACAGGGGGATAACAAGCTAACTGCTCCTGTGGATGGGTATAAGCTAATTAGTTCATCTGTGAACAGCAAATTCTATCCTGAAGAGGTTCATCATGTAAAATACTTTAACCCTTTATTTTATACCGATGAAACACTTTTCGGGCAAAGTCCGTTAAAGGCCGCTGTAGATATTTTAAGTAAACAAATACAAGCAGCTAAAACAGAGGCAAAGCAATTTGAGAACCAAGGTCCAGCATACTTTTTATATCGTGATGGGGTAGAGAGTTGGAATACAATGTCTGACCCGCAGAGGACAGAGCTTGAAAAGGAGATAAACAACCTATCAAAGAAAGGCAAGCAAGGAAGCGCGAAAGTATTAAAAGATAAGTTCGGAGTTATCAATCTTGGTATATCAACAGCAGACTTAAAAATTATAGAGTCAACACAGGACGGCAGAAGGATATTAGCTAACGTTTATCAATTACCAGTAGCCCTATTGAACGATCCTGAAGGCTCAACGTATAACAATATAGTGGAGGCAAGGAAAGCAGCATGGACAGATGCCTTAATCCCACACAATGATACATTTGCAACGCATCTAAATATGTTTTTGATTGATTGTGTTGATGAATACAGAGAAGCAGGATATTTCTATGACATGGATTATTCAGGCGTTGAGGAATTGCAGTCAGGAATTAAGGAGAAAGTGGACTGGATGACCCGAGCTAAATGGACAGCTAACGAAATAAGAGAAGCAACAGGCAAAGATAAAGTAAAAGACGACCAAATGGATCAGCCTATATTTAGCCAGTCCGATGTGCTTTTGGATGAGTTGAATTTAGATTCTAATTTAGAAGAAAAAAATAATGGGGATTATTAAAATGTTTAAATTTAGAGGACATAGAACGCCACCACCACCACCGGAGAAAGAGCCGATGACATTTAAGGAGGTATATTCTAGGAAGTGGAGAGACTGTAAGAGTCTTGTAATTAAGGTAAATGGTAGTCAAATGGATGAACTTTCATTCAGGATTAACAAAAGTAATTTAGAGTTGGATATAATTGGTTCGCTTGAATCATATTTTGATTATTCGGTATGGATAGGTGATAGTCATTCATTAGCAATATATTCAACAGACATATTGATGGACATTAAAGATTTTGGTAAAAAGGAGTTGATAGATGTTAAAATTGAAGCACCAGATCAAGAAGTATTAAAGATTACATTAGTATGGGAATTATAAATAGAATAGGACTTTTGTTATTTACTATGATAAATGTCATAGTTTTATTAACTTTGGCTATTATAAGTCCAAGATGGTATTCAATTTATCAGGCTTATTCAACTGAAAAGGTTTTTAAGTTTTTATATGGCAAGGAAAAAGACATTTGAAAGGCGAATAATAAGAACTCGGAACAGGATAGAGAACCGAGGGGTTAAGATGGCATTTAACGCCATTAAACAACAATATAAAGCGGTCTTTGATTTAGTGGGTGTGTATTCTCCGAGTTTCATTCTGGATAACTTAAGCGTATCTAAAACACCTATCCAGGAGTTTATGAAGGATTATTACCCTTTGTTTGCGAATATAGGGTTAATGTATCGGGACAATGCTTTTAGTCAGAAGGATGCGGAGAGTGACTTTTACGAAAGCGTGTTTATGGATAGTCTCAGACACTTTGCATTGACTGAGACGGGAGCAAGAGTTACAAGCATAACAGCAACAACTGAAAAGTATATCAGAGGAGCCATTGAGAGCGCAATGCAACAAGGAGTAGAAGAAGGTTTTGGAATAGACAAAATATCTCGTCTGATTAGAGATAACCTTACTGATAGCTTAGGAGACATTGGCAGGAGTCGTTCTAAGATGATAGCGCAAACAGAAATGATTACAGGAAGTAACCAAGCCAGTCAAGACGGGATCGAGAGCACAGGGCTGGAGTATAGAAAGTTCTGGTCAACAAGTGGGCTAAAGAATATCAGAGACAGCCATGTATTTGCAGAGGAGAATTACCCGAAAGGAATTGCCAAAGATGAAGTGTTTAGTATGGGTAATGGCAATGTAATGAGATTTGTAGGCGACCCGAAAGGAGTTGCTGCTGAGGTTATAAATTGTAGGTGTACAACATTGTACGAAGTTATTTGAAATTATGAATAGGATTTATGTTGTAGAATACTCTTGTGTTATCCATTTTAGGAGGATTAGTTAGAGTTTCTTTTGCGACAAATTTAAACTTTGCGGTTCTTGGTTTTCTAAGCAGCCATTCAAAGAACTTAGGGCGTTGAAAATAATAAACAAGCTCTTTTTCTTCGAGTAGTTGTTGGTAAACGAAAGTATCAAGTCTAAAAGCTAATTCATCTTGAATCATTAAGTATTCAGATGTTATTTTTGCTTCATTAATAAAGTCTTTTGAAACTTTCATTGAGCAAGATATTCGCTGTTTGTCAAATGTAAATTGTTCTTTCATAATACGTTCTTTAATTATTGAAATAAGGTTGATTGAATTAAAAACAAATCAACAGGCAGGTATCTACTCCTGCATTATCGGTATGACTGCTACCATTATCCGAAGCTACTAAGCAGTGGCTTTCAATTTTGCCGCACTGTCGATTTGTTTCGCTCGAGTAGTACAAATATAGAATAAGATATTAATATAAAACATGATAAAAGTCATGAAAAGAGAATTAAAGTTTTTAAACATCCCTTTTGAGGTGAAAGCAGACTCAGACAAAGAGCTGATAATTGAAGGGCATGGAGCCGTCAAGGGTAATATTGATAGCTATAAAGATGTAATCGTTGACGGTGCATTCACTAAGACAATAGAGCAACGCGGAGAGCGTATTGCTTTCTGTTTACAGCATGATATCCGTAACCCTATAGGAAAGATACAAGAGATCAAAGAGGACGGCAAAGGGCTGTTCCTAAAGGTTCGCATATCTGACTCAGAGGGTGATATTAAAACCAAGATTCGAGAGGGCATTTTAAAAGAAATGTCAATCGGTTATTCTACTGTTGATGCAAAGGCAGGAGAGGTAGGAGGCGAAGATGTTACTCTATTGACCGAAATTAAGCTATATGAAGTTAGCTTGGTTACTGTGGCAGCAAACGAACAGGCATTTATTGAAAGCATGAAAGCCGATGGACAAACAAACGCTGATGTTATTTCAGATGAGTTTGACAGCTTAATAGCAATTGAAAAGAACAACGAAAAGAAATACGAAATAATGAAGTTAAAAGCACTTGTAATGAGTTTGCCGCTTGAATCTAAAGAGACACCTCTAAAGAAAGATAGCACGGATAAAGATAAGCCGCTCATAACTAAAGATGAACTTAATAATATTTTAAACTGGTAAATAATGGAAAAGAAAGATTTAGAAGTTGCTTTGGCAGATCACAAAGAAGCCATTGATAAACTTATTGAAGAAAAAGCTAATGCTAAATCAGCAGAGGTTAAAACAGAGCTTGAAGGTAAGCTTGAAAAAATGGAAGCTGAGAAAGGCGTGATGCAAGAGCAATTGGATAAGATTGCAACCGATCTTAAAAAAGCTAATTTGGCTATTGAGAAAAAAGACGAAGATATGTCTTTTGATGAATCAATTGCTCAGTTGGTTAAGTCTGACAAGTATAAACAAGCCGTTAAGGATGGTTTCCCAAAAGGGAACAATATTTTTGAGGTTAAAGTAGATACTTCGATTATCACAGGCGATGTGAACAGAACACAGCAGCGATATGCAATCAATTTTGCACCTGAGAATCAAATGGCTTTCTTGCCTTATTTGGTTAACGGGATGATCGGGCAAGACAGAAACCGAGTACTTTGGGTAGACGGTGCGTATACTTCGAATGTAGGTTATGTGACAGAAGGAACAGGACAGGCAACCGCTGACACTGGTACTGCTGTTGAGAAATATCGCGAAATGGCTAAAATTTCGGCTAAACTTCCTATTACAGAAGAGATGCTGGAAGACGCCAATTATATTGCTTCTGCTTTCCGTGCTAAAATGGTTGAGAAAGCTACATTGTTTGTGGACGGTGAATCTTATGACGGCGATGGATCGGATGGTGTTAATCCGAAGCATATATACGGTATTAAAGGCCATGCAACAGCATATAGTGCTGCTACTACTGGAAGCGCTGCGTCTATTGAAAAAGCCAATATTGGCGACTTAGTGGATGACATGATCCTTCAAGCAGAGAAATCAAACTTTAGAGGTTCAAACATTTTATGGATGAACCCAACCGACTTTAACCGATTTAAGTATGCAAAAGCAACCGATGGTCAATATTTATTTGTTAAAGATGTAAACGGAAGTTATTCAATTTCAGGATTAACAGTTATTCGTTCAAACCGTGTTACCGCTGGTGACATGTTGCTTGCAGACACTTCGAAGCTTCAGTACTGGACTAAACGTTCAGCAGAGGTTAAGTTTAGCCAAATGAATGCTTCTGACTTTATTAACGATGCTTGGACAGCAGTAATGTTTGTTCGCTCACAGGTAGTTGTTGAAACACCTGATAAGTTATCATTGATTTTTGTTGATGATATTACTGCTGCTATCGCTTCGCTAGACTCAGGTGTTTAATTTTTAATTGCAAGTAAAATGAAAAAATTAGTTTTTTTAATTTCAATGATTTTGGTTAGTGTTGTGTTAATGGCACAGACTACACCAACAGAAGTAGACACCGATGCTAAGATTTCTAAACAATACTATAAGTATGTTTGGGGAACTACAGCAGACACTTTAACAAATGCTGATACTTTGGAATTCGTATTCCGAGTACAAGGAACGCAAACACAGGATATAAATATAAATTTATACAGTGACTTTGTTTCTGGAACAGCAGGCGGAACACTTATTACTTATCGTTCTCCAGATGGAGCTAATTACGTAAGTACAGGTGATACTATCACGGTGGCAAGTTTAACAGCTGATGGATTAGATACAGAAGAAATAGCATTGGGTGACTATATGAACCCATACTTAAAACTTATCTACATCCAGACAGGGACAGCCGTTACAATACCTAGAGCCTACGCTTATAGTAAGAAAAATTAGCGTATATGGTGAAAGGGTGGTTCGATTCCACCCTACGCACAAGTTAATATTTAAGTTATGGAAGAATTTAAAGTAATTAAAGACTATTGCGGAGTAAAGAAAGGTAGTAAGCAAAAAAGCAAAGACCCTTTTACCGTAAGGCACATGCTAAAGGAAGGCTATTGGGAAAAGATAGAGCCAATTAAGCGCAAAAAGAAAATTGAACCTATAGGAAAACGTTCGAAAAAATAAGCTATGCAAATAAGATATTCATTAGTGACAGGAAGCGAGCCAGTAACACAAGCTGAGGTTAAGTCATGGCTAAAGGTTGATTTTTCAGATGAAGATACTTTAATCACTTCATTAATTAAGCAGGTTAGAGAACTAGCAGAAGAGGCTAGTGGATTATCTTTAATTGCAAAGACTATTGAATATTTCGAAGAGGACTCTGAAATCTTAAGCGATTGGATCAAGTTACCATATCCTGCACATGATGAAATAACGGAAGTCATTGTTGATGGTTCTGAGGTTGCTGATTATTTAGAAACTGGACTTAATCAGAAGCTAATTAAAATAGCCAGCTTTGATACATCTGGAATTGCGGACCAAGGGCTAAAGGTTACCTATACAACAGTAGGCACTTGTCCTGAAGGTGTTAAATTAGCGATGTTAAAAAGCATAGCTGAGACTTACGAGAAGAGAGGTAATACTTTCGAGGGCGGACTGGTTAAGCTTGCTGATAACTTCTATAATTATTTGAGCCAATTTAAAAGCTATTAAGATGCGTGAACACGTAAAAAGAACGGATCCAGGATCAGAAAGAGTACGTACTTCGAGAATGCGAGTACTGAAGTTTGTTTCCATAGTAATCGCGATTTCATTTGTACTGAGTTATCTTATTAAATTAATATTTTACTAATGGGAGAACTATTAATTAAGATAAAGGAGCTGGTACATGATTTGTTTGATCTTGATATTGCAAATAGAGAACATAGGCCATAATGGAAATAGGTAAACTAAATAGAAGGATGACAATAACAAGCTACGGAGCCAATACTCCAACTGCTACAGGCGGCTATACGAAAGGTGCTTCAAGCGATACTGAAACGTGGTGCGGGGCAAAACCTTTGAGTCAATCAGAAAGTCTATTAAACGGGCTTGCATTAGGTCAGCGCGGGTATGAGTTTACATTTAGATACGAAAAAGGAAATGAAGTGTCACAACAAACTGTATTGACATATGAAAGCAGATCGTTCAGGGTAATAACCATTTTGGAGATTGACGAAAATAAAAGAGTAGTTAAAGTGTTGGCAAACGAAAGGACTGACTAATGGGAGTAAAACTTAATGTCGATACAGCAAGTCAGAAACAATTATCGTCCAAGTTTAGACTAATGGGAACGCTATACCCAGAAGAGGTGTTTAGGGCTATTGTTGAGATTTTATTCGACATTAAATTAATTGCACAAAAGAAAATAAAATCAGATAAGCATATTGTGACGTCTAGGCTTAGAAATTCTTTTTTTGTTAAAACGCCAAGGCAAATATTTGCAAAAAGATCATCAAATAGTAGATCTTATACTTATCCGGGGGGTAAAGATAAAAGAAACCCAAAAATATTTCACGAGGGCGGCAGTGGGGATAGGGGTTTGAATACTACCCTGCATGGTGCAGAGGGTGCGGTTGGGACAAATGTAATTTACGGAGAAAAGATAGAGAAGTTGGACTCATTCCTAGGGCATGCAGTAAATAGTGTAGATTATAATAAAAGATTTAATCAAGCGGCTAAACGAGTAGAAAAGAAACTGACCAAGAAAGGGGTTAGTATTATTAAAAATATAGCGAGAGGACTATTTAGATGAGAGATTGCAGAACAGAATTAATAACAGCATTAAAAACAGCCATTGACGCAAAATCGACAGGCTTAACTTTCTATACGAAGGTTCCCAAAGGTGTCACCTATCCGTTTATTCATGTCACGGAAATAATAGACTCTGAGAACGGAAGTAAGCAGCAATTTATGTACTCTTACGATGTGTCAATTGAATTAGTATATAAAGACTTGACAGACAAGACCGCGATGTGGTCTAATATCGATAAGGTAAAGCAAATAATAACTAATGTAACGCCATTTGCGATAGGTGGAGGCTTCAATATAATGGCAGCCACATTAATAGACACTTCGGAAACAGAAGATTTGCTAAACAGTCAGGAAGTTGATGTGGCTATAATAAGAGTTAATTTCGAAATAGAAGATCAGAATTAAGTTAAAATATTGTAAATTTGTAGAAACATGACAAAAGTCATAGAATAATAATTAAATTTTAAAAGATGGCAACAACTAACAAGGTAGGAACAGCAGTTCTAACAACTATTGACGGTAGCGAGCTAGTAGGGGAATTGAGTTCATCCCTTGCAACTGCGGTTAATTTAATCGAAGTGAGTTCGAAAGCAAGCGGGAGAGCATCTAATTTTGAGTATGGACGTATCGCGGACACTCTTTCAATTAGCTCAATTGCCACAACGGACGGGACAGCAACCGAGGAAACTTGGAAGATTTTACATGATGCTATTGTCGCAGGTACAAAGGTGGCCGTAGTGATTACAGAATATGATGCACCCGGAGGTACCGCAGTAATAGGTGCTGTAAATATCGCAGGAAGTGCATTAATCGGAAACTTAACAGAAGATATTCCAGACAATGACAGAATGACTTATTCGTGTGACTTAACATTTGATGGTGCAATTACAAAAACAGTTAATGCGTAACGGAACGATTGAAATAAAACTACCCTATCCTATACGGTGGGGTTTTATACGCTTTTATATTAAGCGCAAGATTGGTTTTTCATTCGACCAAAGAAGTTTGTTTCAGTTGCTTCAAAATAACAATATTGATTTACCTCAGCATTCGAAATGGTTAAAAGAGACTAGTCAGGCAGTAATAGTATTAGAGACGTTATACGCAGGGGCACAAAGCTACTGCATAGAACGTAGGGTAAGAGATAATTTTACTAAAAAAGGCTTATCACTTGCCATGTCAGAAGCAGGAGAAGAAGTCACTAGTAAAATTGTAGATTGTTACATGAAGTCTGAGAAGCTTGGATATAAAAAGATGCCGGGTAAAAAAAAAGTGGTGAGGCGTTAACTTTTTCTGACTTGTATAATTTAGCCCTTGGTGAATTAGGGTTGGGTGTTGATGAGTTTTGGAGGTTGACAAGTGGGGAATTAAGCGCAAAGATAAGAGGCTTTGTAGTTTTAAGGGATTTAGCAAGCGCAAACCATAGAAATTTATTTACGCTAATGGCAAATATCAATCGAAAGAAAGGGGTAGCAGCAGAAAAGCCAAAGGATTTGTGGCCGTTAGATATTGACTGCGTGGAAACAATGGACATGGACGACAGGCTAGAGTTTTATAAGAAAATCGGTAAAAATAAAAAGTAATGGGTAAGCTATCAGATTTATTTGTAAAACTCAGACTAGACAACAAGCAGTACAATTCTGAATTAAAAGAGTCTGGGAAAAAGACTTCAACCTTTGGTAAAGGGATTTCAAAGATAGGCGGTTTAATTGCGGGTGCTTTTGCTGTTGGTCAGATCGTTTCTTTCGGCAAAGAATTATTAGAGCTTGGTGGCGTTGCGGAAGGTGTTAGGGCTGCATTCAACCGCATTGGGGATGACAAGCTTTTAAATGACATGAAGCTTGCGGTGGCAGGTACTGTTTCTGAGTTGGAATTAATGAAACGTGCTGTAATGGCGCACAATTTTAAGATACCAGTAGAGCAGCTTGCAACGTTGTTTAAATTTGCCACTAAGAGAGCGCAAGAGACAGGCGAATCTGTAGATTATTTAGTTAACTCAATAGTATTGGGTATCGGCAGGAAGTCTCCATTGATACTAGATAATTTAGGCATATCTGCAGTTGAATTGCGCCAAAAACTAGAAGGGGTTGGCCATGCTGGGTCTACCGTTGGAGATGTAGCAAAAGCAGTAGGAGAGATTGCTGCTGAGTCAATGGCAGAGAGTGGTGAGATTATAGATACTAATGCTATTAAGGTTGCAGCATTAAAGGCTCAATGGGAAGACTTCAAACTGGCATTAGCGGAAGACCCAGTTATTAGCGACAAGGCTAGTAATTTCCTAGATGCGACAAAAGTAGAGCTGACCGTATTGACGAGTGATTTAAATATATTCAGAAAGGCATGGCTCATTGCATTCGGAGATATAGAGAAAGCTGCGTCAGATATTAATAAACTAAATAGTGAACGTAAAAAATCAACAAAACACATAGACGAAGAGTCCGAGGCGTATAGAAACCAGATAGCAGCAGAGCAGGACGCAGCACTAGAAAAGAGAAACCATGTAAAAACAATAAACGAATTAAGAGCCGAAACCGAAGCATTAATTAAATCAATAGGTGACTACGGTGTTAATCAAGAAGCTGAGATACAAAAGACACTTAGGCAAATACAAGCCAACAAGGATTTAATAAAAGAATTAACGACATTAAAAAGGACACAAGACGCTGCTGTTCCTGATAAGATAAAAGGCAAAGGCACACCATCATTTGAAAATGTAGTAGCAGAGGAGGGTGGGCTTCAAGATATGTCTGGCTTTATTGAGAGACAGAAAGCGTCGGCATTAGCAACGCAAAATGAAATAAATGACGCTATATTGGCGCAGGAGCAAGCTTTCGTGGATGACATGAATGGCATGATGGCTGCAGGAATGGCTGATTTTATATCTGTATTTGCAGAGGGTATAGGTAGACTTGCAAGCGGTGATATTGGCTTTGACCAGTTCTTTCAGGCTATATTGGGTCAAATAGGCGGTTTCCTTATTCAGTTCGGATCAATGCTAATATCATACGGTATTGCTGAATCTGCTTTTATGAAAGCATGGAATCCGGGAGTAAAAATTGCTGCTGGTGCTGCACTTGTTGCAATAGGTGGAGCAATATCTGGATTAGCATCTAAAGGGCCACAAGGGTATTCAGGCGCAGGAGGTGGAACACAGGTAACGTCAAGAGCCGTGACAGGAGGACAAGGCGTGAACGATCAAGACAATGGACAGCAATTAGTGGCAGTATTAAAAGGCGATGATCTTTATATATCAAACGAAAGAAACACTTTTAAGAGAGGAGTAATCGGGTAATGGCATACGGACTTAAATATTGGAACGAATTTAAAAGTTACTATGATGACACTATCAGGATAGAGATTCTTGGTAATGGCTTTTCTGGCTCGTCTACAGAAATAAAAACATCTGAAACGCCTTTAGTAATATCTTATCCTGGAAGCGACGAAACGCCATACAATCCAATAGTAGGTAGTCAAGCTAAAATACAAATGTTATCAGAGGTTGATTTTCAGTTTATAGAGCTGCATGATTCAGATGCAAGGGCGCACCGTGTAGATATTTATAAAAACTCAGTCCTAGATTGGCGTGGTTGGGTATTGCCTGATTTATTCTCAGAGCCTTATGTCGCACCTCCGTATATAGTTGAAATAACAGCAAGGTGCGGTCTGGGTGAACTGAAAGAGACAATAATTCCAGCAACAATGACAGAATACACATTGTCTCCACTTTCTATTGAAACAACCGACCAACCAAGGCTATTAACGATACTATCTAACGCACTCGGAACAATAGATACCGAGTTAGATTTAAACGATGCTATAAACGTATATTCTAATGAAACGGACAATACAGACGACAGTCCACTATATGAAACAACTATAAAGCTTTCAGCATACGAAGGCAAAACGCTTTACGATGCTATATCTGACCAGATGCTAACCTTTGGTGCTAGACTATATCAGATGGGTGCTGAGTGGTGGATCGTTAGAATAAAAGAAACGACAGCAGATTTAACGGTAAGGAAGTGGAATTATACGACGACAGGCTATAAAACAAATACAGTAAGCACAACTAAAAATACTTCTTTCTTAATTGGAAGACCAGTAGCCAGTCAGATTTTAACAAACTCACCACAACTAGACCTTAATCCGGGATGGAAAGAATTTAATTGGGTTCAGGACTTGGGCAGGAAAGATAGTTTCCTTTTAAATAGCGATTTTTCTAAGTGGAAAGATAATGGAGACCCAGAAGATTGGGATCTGTCAACATCAGGAATAGCTGAACGAATACAAGGTCAGGATTTCCCATATGCAGAAATAACAACGCAAAACACATTGGCAGCAAGGCAGTACATATCGCAAACAATCGAAGGTTGCAAGATGTACCCGATTGTCAGTCTTGATGATAGGAAATTATTATTTAATTTTGAGTTTGGTGTTTGGAGAAAAGATAAAGTACCTGATTATTCTGAAAATGCAGTAGTAAGTCAGCAGGCTATAATATGTGAATTTAAGTTTGTTGGCGATAGTGGCACCTTTTATTTAAAACAAAATCAGAACGGAAACGGAAATAGCTTGGTATGGAATACAGTACAGCAGACTGTTCAAATAACAGTATTTGGAACAGGAAAGGAAGGTGTATTAACATTTGACGAAGGAACTTTCACTGCTGACACATTCCCTGGCAACGGTACTTTTTTTGTAAAAATATACAATGCACTTTCTCCATTATCAGCAAGTGATAAATTCATAACAACAGCCTTTAAAAACATATCTGTAAGGCTACTAAATGGAGATGGTGAGGACTTTAGAAACGAAGAAATAACAAACATATTAATAAACCAAAGTAACATTTACAAGCCGTCAGACATAAACGTTGTTGGTGGTGATTTGCCGAATGAATACCCAGATGATCTGAATAAATTATTAACATGGGATAACGGATATAGAAATAGGGATGGTGAAGCCACTGAGGAATGGCACGAGAGAGGATCGGCAATAGACAAACCATTGCTGCAGTTGATGGGTGATGATTATAAAGGTATATTTTCGAAGCCACAATTTAAACTATCAGTTCCTATATTGTCTCAGGATATACAGTTCGATAGTACTATTGTTGATTATCAGATATTACCTAAAGAGTATATTTGTATAAGTGCTGATTTGGATTATAGGTCTGCAATATTCTCTGGAACTTTTGTTGAATTTGCTGCATGGGATGGTACTGCATGGATTCTAGAGACTGGATTCTGGAATGATGAAGGAATATGGATAGATGAGGATACTTGGAGAGATGGAGACTCGGACGTAATAGAATATACCCTTGAAAGTCCAATTTATTCAGCTGGATCAAAAGTGCAGATTTCAGAATCAGGAATAGGGGACACTGTAGAAACATTCCCAAGCATAGGGTCAATAAGTGACGGTAATATTGCACCAATACCATCAGTGCCTCACGTGTTGGCTGTTGGTTCTGTTTGGTTTAAAATACCAGTAGATTTTTCAGGAATAGCGCAAACGTCATTTGATGTGACGATAAGCGGAATATTAAAAAGAGTAATAATAAACTTAAATATATAAAATGGCATTTACAGAAATAGACGATGGTGATAGCGGATTAAGCGCAAGAACAGAGCTAAACTCTATAATTACATATTTGAATGCTTTAGGTTTTCAAATACAGTTCAGCGCAGATAATGCAACATGGCATTACCCTTGGGCTAGTGGTGATTTATATATGAGACTATCAGGTGACTTTGGTGCTACTTGGTCGGACGGTATTTATTTAGCCTATTCCGCAAGCGGCGCAAGCGGTTGGACTTCTGCTGTATGGGATGACACAACTGGTAATCTTGAATTTTACAAAGATGCCGTTTTAGACTACACTGTTAATTTAGATGGAAGATATGCGTTAGAGTTACCACAGACATTATTCGAAATGACATTACCAGCATCTACCACTGTTGCTGGACGCATATCTGGAGCAACACTTCCACTTGGTTGGTCTATTGCGGCTTCAGGAACAGATTTAATAGTAACGCATGGAGAAGCAAGAAGAGTTGCACAAGTTTCTATCTTTGCCGTAACAGGGACGGAGGAGCAGCAGCTCTTTAACACAGCAGCCTATAATGGTATAATAACAACTGATGAAGACACCTTGAAAATTCAAAGTTTGGCTACAATAAATAAAGTTATAAAAGTATATATGATATTCGTATGAGAAAATTATTAATTATATTATTTGTTTTATTTTCATTTGTTGGATATTCGCAAATCCAAGACAGCCTGCAAGATGAGTATTACAGGGAAATAGACTGGAAGTTTTACCCTGCGGATGTTGTGATATTGACAGACTCAACTTACGAATTTGCAGCAGAACCTTTTGACTATAACGACCCCGGAGCAATTGAACGAAAGATAGGAAATTACGTTGTTGACTTTATTGGTCATAGATATTTAGTAATTGATTCAACATCTACGACAATATCAGTTTGGGACCAGTACGAAACAGGACAAGCACCTCAGACAAATCAGATAGCAAGATGCTATAAATCAGTAGGGGGTGGAGTCGCTGAATATGTTGGTTCGGTTGATTACTCTACACTGGATTTGTCTGCACGCTGGAAGATTAACGGCGCAGATAATGAGTTGCTTTGGCGGCAACTCGGACAGCCATTTGATTCAATAACATTTAACCCAGACGTAATACCAATTCCTACAACTGAATATACTATTTATGCCGACACTGCAAACCTTACATTAACCGTCAACTTGCCGAACGGAATAAGGATGCAAGTAAATCAGGAGTCATTGACTACTGTTTACAACAATACTGCCGATACGCTAAAGGATGGTAGGGTAATTGGTGTTGATGGGATTGCTAACGATTTAGTAGCAGTTAGGTACGTGTCAAAAACAGAACGTCATGACTTTTTCGGAGTTACAACAGCAGATATACCACCATATACTAAGGGATTAATAGTTTCAATAGAAGGAAAAGTCAATGATATAAACACAGGCACATTAACTCTAGGCGCTATTTATGTTGATTCATTAGGATATTTTACAAATGAAAATCCACAGTTTCCATATTACGACTATCCGGTTGGGTTATGTATAAAAACAGGCGTAACTGATGGAATAATTCAATGGCGTAGTGATGGAGTAAACTACAGGAACTCTATAACGCATTATTTTGATGGCGCGATTAGGGAAACATTTGATTTTAGAACCTACTCAGACGGCATTAATTCTTACGGCATTCTGTCCAATCCGAACGGCTCAGACAAGTTAACGCTTGTTTATAGTGACGGATGGTATGACTTCCAAGTTCCAGACACGATACAGTTAATTTCAGGAACAGCAACAACGCCACAGATTCAATACGCTTACATTGATGCAGCAACACGAACACTACAAGTAAGCTCAGGCGGTTATCCAATTATAGAGCATTCCAAGGTGGCGACATTAATCATAGCAGATGCCGTATCTACTCAAGACTACGGCGCCTTGAGAAATCAGAATATTAACGATCACTTTAAATCAGATGACGATAACGGTCACGTTTTGCATATGGCAGAACGAATAAGAGTAATGAATGCAGAATGGGAAAGCGGAACGGCTGCTAGCCTACTAGGCACACCCACTAACGTTTATATTGACGTTACAGGTGGCAAGGTTTGGCAAATGCACTTGCAAACATTCCCTACTATTGAGATGTCGTCTGGTGACGGTATTAATATAGTAAATGACCCGGTGTCACCATATCGAAATACAACTAATCTAAACGACATAACCGTTTATTCAGATGGTAGTAATTGGAATAATGAGTGGGGTAATATTGTTATTTGGGGAGTTTGCAATAAGACAGGTGAGATTAGCCATTTAATGTGCAATCTTCCTAGTGATGGATATTTACAGGAAGATGCAGCAGTTGAAGACCCTGACAATTTTACTAATTACACTATCCCAAGAGACTTTAGAGGAGTTGGTTTTTTGATTGGACGTTTTACAATCAGAAGATCAGGGGGCAACTTCACTTATAATTCAGGCACTGGATATTTAGATTTGAGAGGATATATGCCTAACAATACGGTGGGTGGTGGCACAGGAAGTTCTGGAATTACGGACTACACACAACTTGATGATACACCATCCAGTCTTATTGCATTAGCATTTCAGAGAGCAAGCGCGGACGGCACTGCATTAGAAAACGTATTGGCCGGGGATGTTCTTTTAACGGAATTTGACTCAGCAGGTTTCAGTGTTGATTATTCACAAGTAAACAACACCCCAACCATAGGTGACGGATTAGTAACCATACAAGGCTCAGCAGTCGAGAACTCACCTGAGACATTTACTCTAAACCAAACGACTCCTAAAACAATTACTATTAATCAGGCAGATGTTAAACAGGCAGCACTTGACACAATCACTTTAGCATCTCACGGATTCGTAGTTGGTGATGTGATAGATTACAACGCAAAGGCTATTGCGAACAATCCAGACAATGCCAACGTAATAGGAATAGTTTATGAGGTAATTGACGTTAATACTTTTACATATCAGCATTCAGGATTATACGATAAAGGTTCTTGGGTAGTTGGTATGAATTACTTTCTATCCACTTCGGTAGCAGGGGAAACAGCAGACACTACACAGCTTTATGAGGTTGGAGATGTTTATTTGTTTATTGGCACAGGCGTTGATGGTGGATTGCAGCTTGAAATTGATGTGGGATTTTTGATTGAGGAACAAACATCTGGAGCAGATACAATAATAGGAGGGTATGGAATAAATGTAAATTACGCGGCCTCTGCTGCAACTATTGCAGTTGATACTTCTACGATAGCGACTACAGAGCGAGTTGATACTATTGGACTAGAAGAAGTTGTCGCTGTTAATAATTATAGCCCCATAGGAATAGAACTTGGTAGTGAGTCAGACGGAGCTGATGGAGATATAAGGGTGAATGTTGGCACTGATGTTGATAAAGATGGTATAACAATAGCAAGGCGCAAGGGATTGGCAAATTATCAGACTAATCTATTCCACGAAGGTGGGTCATTAGCTAAATTTGTAATCGAAAACAGGTCCCTAAGTAGTGACAATATAGGCTCAATAACGAATAGGATTGGCAACACAAGCAATATTAACACGTATTTTGCAATTGAAAATTTAGACAGCACTAGATTGTTAACTGTCGATTATTGGGGCAATGCTGATTTTTCAGGAACAGTATCGGGCGATGACGCTGTGCTCGATGCGGAGTATGTAACCAAAGGGCAAGCAGACTCTTTATATACAGGAAGCTCAGATTCAAGGCAAACACTAACAAGCGGTGCAGCTATTACTTTTGATTATGACTTGGGTAATGATGCTGAATTAGTGCTTGCTACAAACGCTACTATTACATTTCAAGACGTACCAGATTTTGGTAATGGAGACATTGAGTTAAGACAAGATGCAACAGGTAGCAGAACTTTAGCCTTTGCTGAGAATATAACAGGCGTTACGTCGATAGATGAGGGTATAGTTAGTAATATCCAACCAGACGCAAGTACATATACAATTATTCATTACAAGAGACGCGACGAAATTTTATATGTAACAATAGAATGGAGATAATTATGAGAAGAATTATAACGATATTATTAGTTTTTTGTTCGCTTATTTCGGTAGGACAATTCAGACTCCCTACTGTCAACTTGCGCAATGGACTAGTAATGTACATGAAGTTTGAAGAAACAATCGGAACAACTGCATTTGATGAAACTAAAAACTCCAATGACGGAACAATAAACGGGGCGACAATTAACCAAACAGGTAAAATCGGCAAATGCTATAGCTATAACGGCACTAGTAATAGTATAGCAATAGGCAATATTGGTATATCTTATCCTTTCTGTGTCAGCTCCTGGGTAAAGCACAATGGTACTACATCAAATAGCAATATATTTTCGGCATCATCTGGAACAGATGCATTCTATCACTCCGTTTATTTAGACTACAATGGAGGAGTCAACGATAATATAGTTATTAGGAGTTATGACGGAACTGTTAGAGATAATGCGTATCAATATAATTTCACCTCAGGTGAATGGCTTCACATAGTTGCGGTGTGGGAGTCAGCAATTTCAAGAAAATTATATTTTAATGGAGCTTTAGTTGCAACAGGGACTATATCTGTGTCTGGGATAGGTCTTGAAAATGTGACCATCGGGGTAAGCGCGGATAATACTCCAACTAATTATTTTGGAGGATATATTGACGATACTTCAGTGTACTACAGAGCGTTGTCATTAATAGGAGTAAAGCAATTATACAATTCAGGAAACGGTTTATTGTACGTTTACGAAAACTACTTAAACGATGGAGACTTTGAAAAATTTAATAACTACGCAAAAGAATATTTTGCATTAAATAAATAAGCATGAAAAGATTAATTATATTACTATTCGTTCTGGCTTCTGTTTACGGACAGGCTCAGATTGTTATCCCTAAAGATACTATCAAAATAAATATGAGCCCTATTATCTTGGATTTAGGAAGCTATAATATTAGATATTTAGGGGATGTTGTGAATGACTCCATAATGATGCAAACAACTGCTTACCCACCTTTTGTTAAACTCGAATTAGTTGATAATATATTCAAGTCTAAATCATACAAGAGAGATACTGTAATTGCCGGGATAAATTACCATCCACTAAAGAAACCTATCTTTAAGTTGTGGCGATCTGGGAAAATAACAATTTGCCAAAAGGTTTTAAGATCAACAAAAGGATTAGCAGACAAGCCAAAGGACATACAAAAATGGCTTTACTTGGATAAAGCGTACAAGCTAAAAGCCAGTCCAGATGCGTTATGGACTTATCCTGCAGTTGTAAAATTAGATGAAGTTTCAATAATACCACAAAAAGATACAATCAAATGAAAATACTAACAATCATATTAATATTTCTATCTGTTGCAACTTACGGACAGAAAAAAGGACGGGCTATTTCGGCAGCTAAAATAGATGTGGGGAGGGTTTCAATTGTGGATTACGACCCTGTGGTTGATTCACTTGAAGTTGTAGAAGATGGGGTTTCGTTTAAGACCGAGATCAAAACGTATAAAATAGATACTGTCTATATTAGCACAGGTGACACGCTCGTTATTGATGAAGAAGGCAGGGTATGGAAAGTTGGGCTGCCGTCTACTGCACCTCAAACGCTGTCTTGGAACGGAGGAAACGGTCAGATAACTATAAGCGGTGGAAATACAATTGATATTGATGGTAGGTATGGTCAATTGGGTGCGAGTAATACATGGACAGGTGCACAGTCGATTAGCTCATCAACTTCACAATTGTACTTCAAAGACGGTGCGGCATTCAATGGGCAGATAATAGGAACGTCTGTGGGGTTATTAGTAGATGCGAATACAGCTCAGTTAACACTCAGGGGAGATACAAAATCAATATACATTAGTAGCTCAGGCGTCAGAGCCGACCTAGACGCAGGAACTTCAGCAAATGTAGTTTATATTCAATCTGATGGTGAATTGACTTTTGGGGCTGCTGTGGGTGGTCTTTGGGCTGATGGGGGTACGACTACCTATCTAACTGCAACAGGTGATAATGTGAGGATAGGGAGTGCAACGGCAACAACATATAAGTTCCAAGTTGACGGCACTTCATTGTTTACCAACGATATGCGAATAACAAATTCAATACCAACCCTGTATTTGGATGACACAGATGGTTCTGATGATGATTTTTCGATAACGAATGGGAGTAGTTCTTTTGCTATATTTAATGAAACTGACAATGAGCCAGCAATAACTATCGATGGGGCTGCGAATAATAAGATTTATTTTGGCACTTACGGAACAGGCACGCATACAGGGACAGCCGCCTATAATTTAGAAGTAACTTCAGCAGGGATTGTTATCGAAACAACCGCAGGTTCAGACTTCCGCATGAAAAAGAATTTCAGAACATTGCACAGTTCGCTAAGCAAAATACTTGCATTAAATACTTATGCTTTTGATTGGATTCCGAACGAACAATTACCTAAGAAAGCTCAGGATGCTGCTTTTGATATTAAGGTCAATCAAGACTACAAAGCTAGAGAAAGCTCAGGGGTAATAGCTCAGGAGATTCAAAACATAATCCCTGAAGCCGTAAAACAATATAATAATGGGTATTATTCAGTAGATTATGACGCGATAATCCCACATCTTATAGAAGCAATAAAAGAACAGCAAAAACAAATAGACAAACTGGAAGATAGATTAATCCTACTGGAGCGAGCCGAAAAACCAAAAGGCAAATATCCTTGCTCAAATACTATAATGTATGAATTAAAGCAGTTAATCAATGAAAAATAGAAAATCATTATTAAGGAAGCTAATAGACTGGCTCACTCGAAATATACCCAAGTAATGTGTTTTTTTTATAAAATAATTTTTAACTTTACATAAAAAAGTAATATTATGGCGATTAGACCTACAAAACCGAAATTACCCACAAAAGAAACAGAACCAACGACAAAAAAGCCAACAGTTCCAAAAAAGAAATGATAACTGCAAAAAATATATTTGGACTAATACTAGTATTACTCGTAGCTGCATACATGATTTTTGCTGATGTTGATTCTGATATTTGGGGTAGTTTTTATTTTTGCGTTTGGAATCTTATTTGCCTTTGGTTTGGTCATTTATTATTAAAGTCATATCGTGACAAGATACTATCAATTGTTATTAAGATAATAATGGGCGTATCTATATTGAAATTGTTTTTAAATGTATATTCATTTTTTGACATTGATATTTTTAATAAAATAAATAGATCACATGAGGCAGGCGGAGTTGTGGTTGGATGTATTTTAATCTTTTTAATTTATAGTAATGGGCGACTGGTTAAAAGATAGACCGTTTATGGCATGGCTGCTAAATCTATTATCAGCCGTTCTAATTGTTTTTATTGGATTTTGGGCTTATGGGTTCAGGGATTCAAATAGTGCTGATGAAGCAAGGATAAAGCGACTTGAGGATCAAAAAGCAGAGATAACATCAGTTGATAAGCATTATGAATTAATACAAGAACAATTAGACAAAAAGGCAGACAAAAGCTTAGTGGAAAGTATGGATAGTAAACTTGATTTAATACTTCAAAGATTAAAATGACACTTAGAGAACAGCAATCAGTCTTTGCATTAAACTTTGCAAAATTAGTAATCTTTGCTAATGAAAATGGCTATGAGATAACGCACGGAGAAGGTTGGCGCACACACGATCAACAAGTATTATATTTCGAAGGATATACAATAATTAAGGTAGGAAGTACATTGAAGTTAGCAAAGTGTACCACGCGCTCTAAAACGATGTTCAGCAAGCACCTTAAAAAGCTAGCACACGACATTAATCTATTTTATAAAGGTAGGCTTCTAGGTAGTGCAAAAAAAGACAGGGAACACTGGAAAATACTTGCCGATTATTGGCGAGCCTTACATCCTGAGAATGAATCAGGTTATGATTGGGGCTGGGATTTAGGACATTTTCAAATGAATTAAATGAACGCAGCCATAAAGATATTGAAATTCGCGTGGACAAATAGAAGCTGGATAATCCCAGCAGTTCAAACGACATATACATTTTACAAACGGTGGAGAATTCATCGAAAAATAAAACTTAAAAATAAATAGTTATGGAAGAAAAAAAAGGCATTGAAGTAATTGAGAAAGATATTGACATCTTAATATCGGTAACAGCCAAAGTTCTAAAGGCATTAGACGACGGTAAGATTTCAGTGGGTGAGGGTTTCGGATTGGCTATGGAATTACCTAAAGTGTGGAAAGGTATTAAGAATTCTAAGGAGCTAATTGCTGAGATTAAAGATTTAGACCCAGAAGAATCTAAGTTAGTTATTGAAAAGATTTATAACGCATACGAAGAGTTGGTAAAAGAGGAGTAGTTCTCATAAGTTTTGTTTAGTTAGTTTGGTCCCCCGGTTGTTGATCCGGGGGATTTTTTATGAAGATATACCAATTAGATTAAGTGTAAGAAAAATCAATCATACATCCAATCTGGTGCATTTTCTATTTTTCGCTGATGCTTTACTTTTATTTCTGGCCAATCTCGATGTAATTTCTCCTTTATAGCTTGACGTATGAATTGGGAAACGTTCACTTTTTTAGACTTCAAAATTTTCAAACTATTAGCCTGTATTGGTGAAATCATAATTACTTGACGTTCTGTGAATTGCTTCATTTTATTGCAATAAAAGGTTTATTTAGCACTACGTTACAAACAATAAAAAATTATTCGCACACAATTTGCGCCCACTTTTCTTTATTGCGCCTCCATATATTTTCAAGTCGCTTCATTTCTTTTTGGAACGGAGCAAATTGTTCCCCCTCCATTTTTCCGATGGTCTTTTCACAGTAGGCATAATTTATAGCTCTCATTTTACGCCAATCTCCCATACAATCTCTGCATATTTTTCTGTTGTCTGGTTGCGGAATACTATCGCCGCATCGAATACATTTTGCCATAATTTTTAAAAGTTTATAACAAAAGCTATATTTAAAAGCCTTTGTTGGTTTATATTTTCAATCTAACTTTCTCGGTGTCGGCTTCAAAACATAGCCGAGCCGTTATAGG
>Ga0209475_10000978_pt1 | contig 41693 bp, 31 predicted proteins | sample tdDd471_FD_187128 | JGI IMG/M metagenome (GOLD analysis project Ga0209475, IMG submission 187128) | Marine sediment microbial communities from the Atlantic coast under amendment with organic carbon and nitrate - tdDd47.1 (SPAdes)... | ecosystem: Environmental > Aquatic > Marine > Coastal >... | reverse complement strand
TAAGCTCGATTATCATATGTTTTTCTTATGGCACCGTAATCACGCCTTTCATTCTAATATTTACCGCATTACTTGTATGCTTCACCATTTTGCTATCAAGCAGTAATTTTATTCTTAAATCGATCGATTACGGACGTAAGCGAGCGGCAGAAATTGCCATGAAGGAGACGTTGAAGATTTGTGAATAATGCTGCTAACTTGCTTCCCAAAAGCGGACGCTCAACGCCTAATTCAAAAATTTAGGCGTCTCCTTCGCCTTAATTTTTTTTCAATGTCTGGTTATAAATCATTTGTAGAAACCGTTTTGCCACAGTGTATGCAGCCAACACGCCCAGTGAACCAATGGAAAATAACAGAAGACCACGTTTTATGAATTGAGTCAGAGTGTGCTGCACCAAGTCCCTGGATAGTTAAGCACTTTTTACAATATGGACACCTAACCCAATAGGCCAATATTAAATGCATGAGAGCGAAACTAAAGAAACTACCGAAGATAATAACGTAAATTCGCACTGCTAGCTTTACATCAAAGAATCCAAGTATAAAACTCACACAGATGCCAGCTAACATGAGCCAAGCTATGTATGTTGCTATTGCGTTTAGTTTACCTATCAATGGACGCTCCACGATTTATAACGCTCAGTTTATTAGCGCATTGTGTTTACGCCTGATTCAGCGAATGGTTAAGTTTTTCTGCCTATACGTGAAAAATATATCTTCCCCAGGACCAAGCCTAAACATAATCCAAAACCAAAATATGGTGTAATTGAAGTAATAATGCTGTCGCCAAATCTTATAACTCCTAGAATTCCAATTCCTGCGGCTGCACTAAATACAAACGTAAAATCATCAAAATAATCATTTTCCGTTTCTGAACGCGTTGAAGCTAAATTTTTATAACCCACGAATGTCCCAGCAAGGATACAGATAATAAAAATCATGACGAAATGCGAAGCTGTCAAAATAAATCCGGCATCAAAAGCAGACTCGCTTTTTGAAGGAATCAACTGCAAGAAAGCAATCGCTATTCCCAAGCATATACTATAAAGATATTTCAAGTTCTTCATAAACTTAACGCTTTAATCAGGCAGCGCGTCGTTTCGCGTCGACTACATTTTTTGGTTAAGTAACGATTTCTTCAAAAGCTTAGTCATTAAGAGAAATAACAATCCTAAACCAATCGAATAGAGAATTAATTCAAAACCATCTGTTCCTAGTTTGTATAAAAGGATAATTGGTAAACCAATTAGTCCCATCGAGCATCCCCAAGCGCAATATACCAACGACGTACTTGCTAGGCCCCACCTAAGGTTGTGAGCAACAAAGCCAGCCAAAATTGCTAGTACATAAAACAATACTGGCATGGCAATTATGAGCGACTCAATCAGGCCACTCGCTCCCTCAAGCAAAACATAGATTGAGCCAAAGGAAAAAATAAAGCTTGTTGAAGCTAATGCTCCAGTCCCTTGTTCCCAACTTTCAGTCTTAGATTTAGTCAATATAGTTACTTAACGCTGATTCTATTCAGTGAATGAACAAAGTATTCCTTACATTACATAAGGTCTTTGCTCTTTTCACATAATTTTCAACAGCTTACCTTCGAGTACTCGAAAAGACAAGGCGAGCTTTGTTCAGCTACAGAACAAAGTAAGATTTAGGCTTATATTTTTATCCCTATATATCCGGTAGTTAGGGAGTTCTTGGCGACCTATCCAGATTCGCCTTGCTTAAAGCCCATCCGTCATCTCGACCGCAGTGGAGAGATCTCCCAAATGACTAGACTGACTTATAATCTGAGACATTATCACAGACATTAGTGTTTGATCATTTGTTAGTCTTTAGTTGTAAGAGTGTCCAAAACTGTGGGAGATTCCTCGACGCTGCTCGGAATGACGTGGTGGGGGAGAGCCTTCAAAGTGAATCTTTGATCCATACAAGCCCTTAAAAAACACTGAGGTAAAATTTCTACTCGCCATAAAACAAAAGCTTGTTACTTTCTATCAACTCATCATATTCGGATTGGTCAATCAAACCTGCATCAAATTTTCTTTTGACTTCAACATTATTCAAGTAAAAAACATTCTCGATATCTGCAAGAATATATCCATACTCTCTTTCAGTTCTCCAAGTGTCTACTTTTTACAGTTAAACTTGAAATGACATAAATTCGAGCGTCAACTCTGCGATGTTAACAGCCCAAACTCAAGTTGCCAAAGTCGTCTTTAAGATAGTAGCCAAAATTTGTAACGTTAGGTTATGTTAATACAAGTTCAGATAATTCAATTTATTCCTGCTCAGTAATACGCTGATTTAATCTCGCTACCGCAATTTCAACCCGTTTAACTTCCCTTAAAATCGAGCTTCGATTCATCTCCATCCACACCCACTGTTTCATGGCTATTTGCGCCATCGCCGTGACGACCAGACAGACGCCCCAAAAAACACTTTTATCGGTCGTTTCAGCCACGAAAAACTCGTAACCTGACCAAAACATCAAACCGGTAACCAACAAAATGATCACGTTGATTAATACCAGCCACCCACCCAGGCCACTTTTGTATGCGCCGGCAGCCATAGCAAATAAGCCTTGCTTATCGTTCAGGATCTCATCAATGGTTACTTTTTCAGTTTCCAACTCCTGCTTAATTCTGTCATCTAAATTCATCGCATTTCTCCTATTGGATCTGTCTTGACGATAGCATCGGATCTTAGATTTCAAATTTCTGTTTGAGTAATTTCCGCGCCCGGTTCAGTCTCGATTTGACAGTTCCTGGCGGGATCTCTAAAACTAATGCAATCTCGTTAACTTTTAATTCATCGAGGTAAAATAAATGAATCATCTGTTTTTCCAGCGGCGGCAGTCGATTCATAGCCGCAGTAAGTTCTTCGCTGTCATTAATGGCGTTTTCTAGTGAAGCGCTGTGGGTGCTTTCATCAAATACCTCAGTGTATGCATTATGCCGCTTCATTTGACGCAAAATATCCATGGTTCGCCACCTTACCAGTCGATAAAGCCACGCTCGAAGTGCGCGAGGATCATTTAACTTACGCAGAGTGTTTGCCAATTTAATCCAGGCTTCCTGGACGGCGTCCTGAGCAACCTGCTCATTGCCGCAAAGTTTAAAGGCAAAATGGAATAGCGGACCTTGATAGCGTTTATGCAAAAGCGTGAAGGCTTTTTGGTTGCCGCTTTGCGCAGCCAATACCAGTAAGTCTTCTTCCGCTTGATGCATGATGAATAATCTCTTAAACGTCGTTATGGGTTATAACGATTGAGACGGTAAATTGGTTCATTTTTTATTAAAGCTTACCTAATCTGTTTAAACGAACCAATTTATTGTACGAGAAGACGAGACTACAAAGATTGGGGCTCGGTTTGAATATCTGGATAATTAAGCTCTTTTAAAAAAGCCCCCGCAAATACCCGTACTAGCTAGCTGCTAGCGGCGCTACAACCCCATAAAAATAGCAATCACACCAATACCAACCGTTAGCCACAACAAACTGCCCAGAATAATCCAGAGAATATTAAGCGCGCTAATCGAATCATTGGATTCACCACCGGGACTGCCGCAGGCTTCGTTGGCTGCAAGTTGTGCCTTATATAAAATCCAACAAGTCAGCGGTAAAAATATAAAACCAAGAATCGCTGTGGCTGGGTTGCCGATATCACGATTTGATAGCTGATTTGACACATTCTCAATGATAGAAATCACAACAAAGGTCGACGCTAACCCGGCTGGAGACCATTGAAAATCGCGTTGTTTTTCCTCAAGCCGAATCGCAAAATTTTCAAACAGCGAATGGGTGAAAAATATCAGAAAGATCGCCCGCATAACCGGCCACATTTCTGCATTGTGTTTAAGCTTGTATTGCTGCCAATGTTTATAAAACCAGTAGATCGTATACATGCCCATTGTGGCCAGGTACAAGATGAGAAACTTTTTCGGTGATACTATATAAAACTCCTGGGTATCGGTCTGCTCTACCAGAATTTCTGATTCGGGTGTTTTGTATACATCGGTTGTCATTATTATTTCTCCGAATTTTTGTTTTTTCTTTAATTATTCTTTTTGCTGATTTTTGGCAGACTGACTTTGAGCAGACTGACTACGGGCAGAATCCACGCAAATTGGCGTTCAGCGGTTGATACTTTAGCATTGTCACCGGGTACCGTAAAACCCTGGCCTATGTATGAGCTTTAAAGGTAATTTTAGGGGCTCGGTTAATATTCATCGCGCGCCTTATCCTGCGGCAGAGGCACCATCGATGAAATTAAAAATCCCGCCACCAAAGCAATGCCGATGACCGCCACATCAAAAGCGGTTTCAAGGCCACCCACAATATCTTTTTCGACCAGCGCCAGAATACTGCGGTACCCCACCGAGCCAGGGACCAGAATAATAAACCCTGGCATCATGATCATCGCCCCGGGTACGCTAGAAAATCGCGAAACCATCTTGGCGGTAAGACCGACAGCTATCGCGCCACAAAACGCACCGAGCGAAGAACCCAACACTTTTGAGGCAAAAAAGACGGTCGTAAACGCGAGCAGGGCAGCCAGTAAAAACCAACCGCAATCTCTTTTACGCGCCTCAAACAAAGGCACCAACGCAATCGCCGCCACCGCGACTGCGCACCAGACACTCCATAAAGGTACCTGGCTAACACTTGCCCCCTGGACATCCGCAATAAATAGCTTGCTGAGTTCGACCGCCAGGGCGCTGCCAAAAGCCAATTGAATAAAAACGGTCGCAGCGCCGGTCAGTCGCGCGGTGCCTGAAACCATATTCTGAGTCGCTAATTCTGCCATCGCGATAGTTAAAGATAATCCGGGTAATAAAATGATCAAACCTGATATCACCACCACCGATATCGCTATTTTTTGCTCCAGAAAATAACCGAGTAATACCGCCAGAATGGTCGCCAGAAATGCGCAGGTAGAAGGCAGCAAATGATCGAGTAGCGGTCTTGTTCTGGACGCCATTGCGACCCCGCCGACGACAAAACCAATTAAACCGGCTGACGCCATCTCCAGTAGGCCACCTGAGAATATTCTGGCGATACAGGCCGACACCAGTGCAAAAGCTAACACCATTACCCAGGCCGGATAATCTGGACCGGCTTGCGACACGGCTTTTAGATCGGCGGCGCCTTCAATACTGGACATATCGCCATTGATCACTTGCTGGGCAATATGGGTCGTCTGACGCAGTTTTTCCAGATTAACTTCGCCGGGCGCCACCCGAATCAGATACGTCTGCGGGCTGTCGCCAGGTGGTAGTAACGTCATGCTAATCGAAGTAGGCAACGACATACACTGGATCCCATAACCCAGGGCCTCGGCGCAACCATTCATGGTTTGTTCGAGCTCATAGGCAGGTAAGCCGTAGGTGTGCAACGCCTTAGCCAGACGCAGGAGAAAACCAACCGGTTTATCGCGCGAAGGCGCATGAGGAATTTCATCGAGTGAACGGTTTTCGGTAAGAATGGTATCCGACAATTGAGACATAATTTTTTGTGCGCGTAATTAATATTAATTGGAAAACTATCACCCAAATTTCTAACTTTTGACGCCAGATTACCTCGCCAACCGCTTTGAAAATAGGCTATCATTGGCTTTGAAGGTCAACAAAAATACCTTGAATTACAATGACTTTTCCCACGTAATGGGTTACTTTTCAGTGTAATTGAAAATTCTGCCAGTATCTATCAATCTTGTGTAATTGCTTTGACAGTAACCAATCGAATCTCGCTTAGCCTCATTTTATTAGGGTTGCTCTTTCTGGGTATCAGCTACCCGGTGGATGCCAGTCGCGAGTCGATCAGTTTTGTCAAGCTGGGCACCGAGCAGGGCTTGCCGCAAAGCACCGTCAATACTATCTTTCAGGATAGTCAGGGGTTTGTCTGGATAGGCACCTATGATGGCTTGACGCGGTTTGATGGTTACCGGTTTGTCAATTTCAAGAATAACCCGCAAGACGCTTCATCAATTTCCAATAATGTCATAGTCTCCATTATAGAAGACCAGCAAGGTTTTCTCTGGATTGGCACCGCGCAAAACGGGGTCAACCGCTTCGACCCGAAAACCGGCGAATTTACTCGCTTTTTATCCAATCGAGATGATTTTGACAGTTTGAGCCATCCGCAGGTCACCGTGATTCACGAAGACACCGCCGGTCGCATCTGGGTCGGTACAATTCAGGGATTGAACCTTTTCCTGCCCGAAAAACAGGCCTTCGCACACTTTTATCACAATCCGCTCGACAACCAGTCACTACCCAATGGCCCCATTGTCGACATCGTAGACGATGGTAATAACAACCTTTACGTCGCTGCCAGCGACAGTCTGACACACTTTGATATCGACCAGCAGGTATTTTCCGTGTTTGAGCAACGCAATGCGCCGCGCCAGATTAACGACCTTTATCTTGATACTGACAATAGCTTATGGATTGCGACCCGGCTCGACGGATTGTTTCATTACAGTCCCGACCGCAAGACTTTCAACCAGTACCAGCATGATAAAAATGACCCGAGCAGCCTGAGCCATAATGATGTGCGTGCCATTTTGCGGGTCCGAAACGGCGACCTCTGGGTGGGTACCGATGAAGGCGGTTTAAATATACGCCGCAAAGGCGCTAACCAGTTCCTGCATTTTGAACGAAATTCAGCCGACCCTCACAGTCTGACAATCGATGGCGTCTGGTCGCTCTATCAGGATACCTCGGGTCTCGTCTGGGTGGGTACCGCTGGCGGCGGTATCAATCTGACGATGTCATTTGAAAACCGCTTGTCACGGTTAAGCCATAGTCCGATCAATGCCAATAGCCTGGCCCATGAATTTGTCTGGGATCTAGAAGAAGATAAGCGCGGCCACATCTGGATTGCAACACCCTACGGACTCGATAGGTACGACCCTGCCAATGATCAATATCGCCACTTCAGCCAATTTTTGACTCAGGGCAATATTCCTTTTGGCAATCGTATTTTCAGTTTTACCTTTGACGATGATGACAATATCTGGATGGGTAATAGTCAGGGGCAATTGGCGGTGTTTTCCCCCAGCAGCAAACAAACCACATTGATCCAGCGCGCCGATTTTCCGCGTGGTTATGTCAGCTACCACCGCGTACGAATGGTAGAAAAAGATCGCTTTGGCAATATCTGGGTTGGTACCGATGACGGCCTGTTACGGGTGGATCAAAAAACTCGCCAGATTGTCCAGGATTATAAATTCAGCGATCAGAGCGAATTAGGCGATGCTTCGGTACGCGTGATGTTACAAGACAATGACGGCATCATCTGGTTTGGTACCTGGGGCAAAGGATTACAGCGCTTTGATCCGGAATTTAATTCACTCCTTCGATTTGAAAATATCGCAGGGGATAGCCAGTCACTAAGCGATAACAATATTCGCAGCTTATACAAAGATAGTCTGGGTAATTTATGGATTGGCACCTTTAACGGACTCAATTTACTGAGCGCTGCTGAAATTCAAAAGCAGACTTTTCAGTTTAAGAGCTTTCTTGAAAAAGATGGATTGCCCAATAGCGCCATTAACGGTATCTCCGCGGACGCCAATGGCAATCTCTGGGTTAGCACCAACAAAGGTCTCTCAGAATTTGACCCGCAGCAACTGACATTTCGCAACTATACTATCGAAGATGGCCTGACCGCGAATGAGTTTAGCGGCAACGCCGTGTTGCGATCATTATCGGGTGAAATTTATTTTGGCAGCGTCAATGGTATTTCCATCGTTAACCCCATCGCGCGCCGACAAACCAATTTTCAACCCCAGGTTAAAGTCACCGATGTGTCGGTCCAGGGACAATCCATTTTACCCAAAGGCGTTCCTTATGACGGTCGCGCGATTGAACTGGAATATGACGCCAATGATTTAATGTTTGAATTTGCCGCGTTAGATTTTCGTCATCCCAGCCGTAATCGCTTTCAGTATCGCTTATTGCCTTATAACGAAAACTGGAGTGCCTCGGGCAGTATTAACCAGGCAGTATTCACTAACCTCGATCCCAAGCTTTATACCTTTGAATTAAAAGCGACTAATAGCGACGGCCAGGCGGTGGAGAAAATGGTTCGCGTGGTCTTTGTGATCAAACCGCCCATGTGGCAAACCTGGTGGGCTTATTTTATTTACTTTACTCTGCTGGTATCTCTACTCGCTTTTTATCTCAATAAGCATGAAAAAACGTTACAGGAACAAAAAGCGATTAATGAACATTTGCGCCGCGTCGATCAACTCAAAGATGAGTTTCTCGCCAATACTTCCCATGAGTTACGCACGCCGCTTAACGGCATCATTGGGATTGCAGAATCGCTCAAAGAAGGCGTTGCGGGGCTCCAAAATCAAAACACACTCAACCATCTGCAAATGATCATCGATGGTGGTAAACGCCTCGCGCAATTGATCAATGATATTCTGGATTTTAAAAAGCTCACCCATCACAATCTGGTGCTCCATCGTAAAGCCGTCGACTTATATACGATTGGCGATGTGGTTGTCAGTTTGCTCAAACCACTGGCCGAAGAAAAATCATTGCAGTTAATCAATTCAATGCCACCTAAATTACCACTGATTTATGCTGACGAAGATCGCATGCAGCAAATTTTACTCAACCTGGTGGGCAACGCGATCAAATATACCCACAAAGGACGGATTGAAATGACCGCCACGGCGCGTGGCAACTTTATCGAAATTTGCGTCAGTGACACGGGCATCGGTATTGACCATGCCCAGCTGGATGTGATTTTTAAGCCCTTTGAACAAGCCACACTTCCCGAGACCATCAGTAATCGCGGAACTGGGCTGGGCCTCTCTGTCAGCCAACAACTGGTGGAAGAACACGGCGGCAATCTATGGGTTGAATCGATTGTGAACGAAGGGTCAAAATTCTACTTCGATATTCCTATCTGGCTGGAAAATACCCACGAGGTCGAACAAGCGGAAGCCATAACCAGCCGCCCCCAAAACAAACTCATCGGCAAAGCCAGCAAGCCGCGAGCCATCACTCAGGCGTCCAATCAATCCGATGAATCGAAAGGCCGAGTGCTGATTGCCGATGACGACCCTATTAACCTGCAGGTGTTGTCCGACCTATTGCAGATGAACGGCTACGACGTCGAAAGTGCCGAGGATGGTCTGCAAGCGGTTGAATATGCCAAGGCTTCAACCTTCGATCTCGCGGTTATTGATATTATGATGCCCGGGCTATCCGGTTACGAAGTGTGTAAAGCGCTGCGCAAAAAATATTCCCCTATCGAGTTGCCAATACTCTTGCTCAGCGCGCGCAATCAGCCGGGAGACATTCGCGCAGGATTTGAAGCCGGTGCCAACGATTATGTGACAAAACCCATCGAACGCGACGTTTTGCTTAGCCGTATTCATACGATGCGATTGCTCGGCGGATTAATCGAAGCCAAAGCGCAAAAAGCGCACGCGGCGACGCTTCAACAAGCGTGCGAGCGCATGGGTAAATATTTTCCGAAGCAGATGGTACGTCAGATTATTACCGGCGACGCCCAAAACCCATTGGTCGCTAAACGCAAACAGATTACTGTGTTGTTCGCCGACCTGGCCGGTTTTACCGCCATTTCCGATCGCTTTGAACCAGAAGCCATAACCGATATTCTCAATAGCTTTCTCGGAAAAATGGGGCATCTGATCGAAGCGCGCAATGGTGTCCTTAATGAAATTCTCGGTGACGGTCTGGTGGTTTTATTCGGCGCGCTGGAAAATATGGACAAGCGCCTGCAAGCCAAATCGGCGGCTCACCTGGCACTCGAAATGCAGCAGGCGATGGAACAGTTATCCGAGCAATGGCTAGAAGCGGGTATTGATCATAACGTGAAATTACGTATCGGTATTCACCAGGACTTTGCGACAGTCGGCAATTTTGGCTCTGAAGATATTGTCGCGTTTCGCGCGGTAGGTAGCGGTATTAATCTTGCCGCCCGCCTGGAAAATCATTCGGTCGCCGGTCAGATCATGGTGAGTTACCCGATTTTTGCTAACTGCCGTGAAGAATTTGCTTTTAGTGAGTTAAAGGAAGTGAAGTTTAAAGGGTTTAACCATCCTCATCGGGTCTGCAAGTTGCTGGGTAAACGCCCAAAAAAATAATATAACCCGCTGCGCGTAAAAATCCAGAAACGCACAATTGCCATAATTTTGCCAATATTCGTCATTAATTAGACGGGTTGGTCAATTAAAATCAGATTCTCACGAGTCGAATAAACACATCAATTGGATCACAAAATTTTGACTCAGTTACTCGAGCCAATCAGTTAGGACTATGGGTTGCCAAGGAAAATCGCATGTTAAAAAAAACCATCTCTATACTTTCCCTTATCGCACTAACGTGTCTACTTGCCGCTTGTGAACCTAAGCCGATCAAAGAGACCGAAAAAACGTCTCCGACAAAACCCAATCCGATTCAGCCAACTCATCAACCTGGCCAGCCCACATTGGCTGACACCCCCAGTTGGGGACAATACCTGGCGTATCATACTCAGGGTATCGTCTCCGCCAGAGAGCGTATCGTAATTAAGTTTTTAAGCCCGGTCGTCGAGGCAAATAAAGTCGGCCAGTCGGCGGCAGCGTTTTTGACAACCCATCCGGCCATTGAAGGCAGTGCCACTTTTGTCAGTCCAAAGGAAATTGTATTGGTTCCCGCTTCATCATTGCCAGCCGGCCAGCGATATCGAGCGACTTTAACCACTGGTCAGTTGCTGGGCTTTCCGCCGCAGCTGGGCCAATTCGATTTTGAATTTTCAGTTATTAAACAGGCATTCGAAATTTTCCTCGACGGCATCCAGGCCGACGCCAATGGGGATAGCGTTTCTTTAAGTGGCCGCATTACTACAGCCGATTTTGTCGATCGAATGTCGGTCGAAAAAATGTTAACTGGTCATTTTCTAAATCAACCGGTCAAAATCCACTGGCAGCATGCCAGTAATGGCAAGCGGCATGATTTTGTCATTCCCGCGCTAGCGCGCAATCAGCAAACTGAAGCGTTAATGTTACGCTGGAATGGCGATACGATCGGTGTGCTCGACCAAGGCGAACGAACCATCGAAATTCCGGCGATTGGCGAATTTAAAGTCGCTGGCATTCGCGCCGTACAGGGCGATCGTCAACACATAGAAATTAGTTTTACCGAGAAACTGGCTCACTCGCAGAATTTGCGTGGCATGATTCAGCTTGACCCCGGTGGATTCTCTTTGCGGCGTGAAGGTAATTTACTCAAAGTCACCCCCGACCGCCTGATGCAAGGTGAAACGACCATTACTCTCGACCAGGGGATAAAAAATCATAAAGGGTTTAAACTGGGTGAATCGGTCACGCGAAAACTCATGTTTCTCAGCGAAAAACCGCAAGTTCGTTTTGTCGGGAAAGGCGTCATTTTACCCCATAATGATCGACTTACCGTACCTTTTGAAGCTGTTAACGTTGATTCGGTACAAGTGACGGCGTTTCAGGTTTACGCCAATAATATCGGTCAGTTTTTACAAGAAAATAATCTCGACCAAAATTATGGCACACAACGAGTTGGACGCCATCTTTGGCGCAAAACCATTTCACTGGAAAGTCCGGTCCAAGACAATTGGAATCGTTATTCGCTCGATGTCTCTGAGCTTACCCAACAAAACCCCGGCGCGCTTTTTCGTTTAAGTTTATCGATCAATCGCAGTAACTCGACCTATGCCTGTTCGGAAACAGAAAATAAATTACCCGCAGTTAAAGAACAACCCTTTCGCGATAATGACGCCGAATATTACAACGAGACCAGCAACTGGGACTACTCAGAAAATTATTACAACTCCAGTCAAATTAAATGGAACGAGCGCAGCAACCCCTGCAAAGACGCTTACTATTATTATGGCGACAATACCACCAGTGAACGAAATTTTCTCGCCAGCAACATCGGCCTGATTGCCAAAAAGGGCAGCGACAAACAGCTAGTGTTCGCCACCACAGATCTCGCCTCCGGTGAACCGTTAGCCAAAGTCACGATTGATATTTACAATTTTCAAAATCAAAAAATCGCCTCCGGTCAATCCGACTCGCAAGGGTTGCTGGCGCTAAAACTGGACGCACCACCTTTTTACGCTCATGCCTCTCGCGAAAATGAGTCGGGCTATCTGAAACTTTCTCCGGGACGGGCGCTTCCAACCAGCCATTTTGACGTCGGCGGCGTTACCGTTAAGCAAGGGATCAAAGGTCAGCTTTATGGCGAACGCGGCGTATGGCGCCCCGGTGATGATATTTTTCTGACGTTTGTTTTGCAGGACAAAGCCAATCAATTGCCGCCCGGTCACCCTGTCACACTGGAATTTTTTAATCCACGTGGACAATTGATCGCCAGCCAGACCAATAATCAGCCGGTCGATCATTTTTACACTTTCAAACTAAAAACCGCAGACAATGCGCTAACCGGTAACTGGCGAGCGGTTGCTCGATTGGGCGGATTAAGTTTTCATAAAACGATCAAAGTCGAAGCGGTCATTCCCAATCGATTAAAGGTCGAGCTGAGAACACCGGCAGAATTTTTATCCAGCCAAAAAATGCCGGTGCAAACCGAGCTCTTTGCCCAATGGCTCCACGGCGCCACCGCGAGCCACTTAAAAGCCGATGTTGCGGTTCGTCTGGTCGCCCGTAAAACGCAATTCAAACAATTTGGCGACTTTAATTTTGACGACCCTGCGCGCGAATTTCGCAGCGATAAACAAGAAGTTTTTAAAGGCCAACTCGACGGTGAGGGTAAGGCGATTTTTGAAACTCGCATCAAACCCAAAAACGCCGCGCCAGGGATGCTAAGCGCCAGTTTTACCTCAAGAGTGTTTGAAGAAAGTGGTGCCTTTAGCAGCGAACGGCAAACCATGCTTTTCCATCCCTATAACAATTATCTCGGGATCAAACTGCCCAAGGGCGACAGCAAACGCAACATGCTCCTGACCGACACCAAACATAAAATCGAGTTAGCCAGCGTCAATGCTGACGGCGAAAAAATCTCGCTCAAAGAGGTTGAAATCTCACTCTATAAAATCAACTGGAAATGGTGGTGGGATAAATCCGGCGAATCCCTCGCCAAGTATGCCAGCGCTTATAGTACTGACGCGATTGAAACTCGTGTCGTTAGCACTAATCAGGGGAGTGGTGAATGGGAGTTTGAAATCAAATATCCCGCCTGGGGTCGTTATCTGGTGCGCGTCTGCGATCGCGCCGGCGGGCATTGTACCGGCGCAATATTTTACATCGATTGGCCAGGATGGGCTGGACGGGCGACCGACCAAAAAGGACTCGGTGCCAGCGTCATTCATTTGTCGACCGATCAGCAGCGCTACCAGGTCGGCGATACCGCTCGAATTAATTTACCGCCGGCCAAACAGGGCAAAGCACTTATCAGTATCGAAAACGGGAGCCGGGTTTTGCAGCATTTCTGGTTTGACATGGACGGTAAAAAGTCGCAACTCGAATTGCCGCTAACGGCCGATATGAGCCCCAACGTTTATGTGTCCTTAATGCTGCTACAACCCCATCAGGGAAAAGACAACGACCTGCCAATTCGTTTATTCGGCGTGGTCCCGGTAATTGTCGATGATCCGCAAACCCAACTCGCGCCGCAATTGACTGTCGCTGAAGAGCTGGCGCCGCAATCGATTGCCGACATTAAAGTTGCCGAATCAAAGGGCAAAGCGATGACCTATACCCTGGCCATCGTCGACGAAGGCTTGCTCGGGTTAACTCGCTACCGTACCCCGGATTTACACCAATATTTTTATCAAAAAGAAGCACTGGGAGTGAACACCTGGGATCTCTTCGATGAAGTGGTTGGTGCCTACGGCGGCGAGCTGGAAAAAATCCTCGCTTTAGGTGGTGATAGCAGCGAAGCAGAAGGCGAGGACGGCGGCAAGAAAAAACGCTTTCCGCCGGTGGTAAAATTTCTTGGCCCATTCCACCTGGCGGCAGGAGAAACCACCACTCACCAGGTTGCGATTCCCCAATATCTTGGGGCGGTTCGCGTTATGCTGGTCGCCGGTCACCAGGGCGCATACGGCAGTAGCAGCCAGTCAGTCTTTGTGCGTCAACCGCTAAATCTGTTGGCGACCGTGCCGAGAGTAGTCGGTCCTGAGGAAACCATCACCATACCGGTTGCCGTTTTTGTCAATGAACAGGCGCTCGGCGATGTGACCATTAGTTTTGAGCACGATGAACATTTCGAATCTTTATCGCACGAACCGGTGGCCCTGTCATTTGCTCAACCGGGAGATAAGCTCGGCTTTATTCCGCTTAAGGTCAAATCTCAGTTAGGTCAGGGACGGCTGAAATTTACCGCGCGTAATGGTCCGTTTGAAAGTAGTCAGGAAATCTTCATTGATATTCGTAGTGCCAACCCCAAAACGACACGCCAAACAAAGATGGTGCTAGAGCCTAACCAAGATTGGCAAGGTACCGTTACGCCACATGGAATGCCATCGACGAATTCGGTGACCTTGGAATTGTCACGAGTGCCCCCGTTAAATCTGGACGCCCGCCTTGGATACCTTATTCGCTATCCGCACGGCTGCGTTGAACAGGTGACCTCATCAGTATTTCCGCAACTTTATCTCCCCGGTTTGGTCAATCTGGAAAAACACCAGACAGATCAAATTGAAAACCATATTGGCGCGGCTATAGAAAGACTGCGCGGTTATCAACTGGCATCCGGTGGATTTGTCTATTGGCCGGGTCGTCACCGCGTGCACGACTGGGGTAACAATTATGTCGGTCATTTTTTGATTGAAGCCCAACAAAAAGGGTTTCACTTACCGGCCGAGATGTTGGCTAACTGGCTGAATTACCAGGCGACTAGCGCCGATAGCTGGACCACTGGCGATCCATTAATTCAGAGTTATCGGCTCTACACTCTGGCACTCGCCGGTCAACCTGCGCTCGGTGCCATGAATCGTCTGCGCGAGCGCGACAACCTGGACAATATCAGCCGTTGGTATCTGGCGGCCGCGTATCAGAAAGTTGGCCAGCTGGACGCCGCCGAACAACTGGTTCACGGTTTATCGACTGAAACCCGCCGTTATGAACGTGCCGGATATTCCCTCGGCTCAAGCCTGCGTGATAAAGCGATCATTCTCGATAGTCTGGTGACACTGAATAAAACCGACCAGGCCGCCCAAATGGCGGAAGAAATCTCTCAAGACTTAGCCTCTTCTCGCTGGCTCAGTACCCAAAGTACCGCTTACGCGCTCAACGCCATGAGTCATTACATTTATGGGCAACAAAATCAATCATCCAACGATCCCCAAGCCGCCATTTTTGCCGGCCTAAAAGTCGCCGATCAGGCGATACAGGTGGTGAACGCTGAACAGCCTATCTGGCAGCAACCGCTTGATACCATCCAGGACCAACCGGCCGCATTGGCGATCAATAATCAAAGTGGCGGCAAACTCTACCTCACAATACACAGCGAAGGAATTCCCAAGCCTGGCGATGAAGCGGCGGAAAATAATGGCTTGGAAATAGCCGTCAATTATTTCGCCGCCAGTGGCGCACCGATTGATGTGGCTCGCTTAGCCCAGGGGCAAGAAGTCACCGTCCAGGTCAAAGTCCGTAACGCCACCAATCGTGCCTTTCAAAATCTGGCGCTGACACAAATATTTCCGTCGGGTTGGGAAATTCATAACCGGCGAATGGCAGATGAAGCAGCGAGCGAACTCAGTCCAGAGACAGTAGGTCAGTCGACTCAGACCACCAATTTTGATTATCAGGATATTCGTGACGATCGCATTTATACCTATTTTGATCTGAAGGAAAACCAGCAAAAAGTCTTTCAAGTTTCGGTGAATGCGGCTTATCTGGGTCGTTACTATTTACCGGCATTTAACGTTGAAGCCATGTACGATGCCAGCCAATTTGCCAAGTCGGCCGGTCAATGGGTCGAAGTGGTCACCACTCGCGCCAGCGCAAATTGAGCCCGGTTCAACTCGTCAGATTATGCTCAACCGTCTGAACTTAAAAAAGCGCCATTGGGCGGCACTATTGTGCCTCATCGGCACAGTCAGTGCGTGGTGGTGCTGGCTGCCCGATAAAATATTCAACGTACCCTATTCGGCAGTATTATTGAGCGCGCAAAACGAGTTACTCGACGCGCGCATCGCCGCCGACCAGCAGTGGCGGTTTCCACCGCGCACCCAGGTTCCGGAAAAATTTAAAACCGCACTGATCACTTTCGAAGATAAACGCTTCTATACCCATTGGGGGGTCGACCCCATCGCAATATTGCGCGCGATAAAAAGTAATCTCGTCTCTAACAAACGCGTCAGCGGCGCAAGCACTTTAAGCATGCAGACGATCCGCCTTGCCCGGAATCATCAGACTCGAACTTACGTTGAAAAAATCAAAGAAATGCTACTGGCGTTGCGCCTGGAGATGGGTTACGACAAACAGGAAATTATGGCGCTCTACAGTGCTCATGCGCCATTTGGCGGCAACGTCGTGGGCCTGGAGGCTGCCGCCTGGCGGTATTTTGGACGCCCGCCCGCACAACTCAGTTGGGCGGAAAGCGCCATGCTGGCGGTGCTGCCGAATAACCCGGCGATGATTCATTTGAAAAAAAATCGTGACCAGTTAAAACGTAAGCGTGACCGATTGCTCAAACGGCTGGCCGACAATCAATCGCTTTCGATGCTTGATTACCAACTCGCGGTAGCTGAACCCTTACCCGTGCAAAAACGCGCGATGCCTTCTTTAGCACCGCATCTGGTAGAGACGCTAAAAGCGCAATATCCATCGGGCTTTTTTGCCTCCACGCTTGACCGCACCCTACAGCGGCAGACTGGTCAGACTGTGATGCGTTACAGTCAGCAACTCCAGCAAAAAAATATTGCTCACGCCGCGGCGCTGGTGATCGATAATCAGGATCTATCGGTCAAGGCCTATATTGGTAATAGCCAATTTAATCACCGGTTTCAAAGTGGCTATGCGATCGATTTAATTCACCGACCGCGAAGTAGCGGCAGCCTGTTTAAACCGTTGTTGTTTGCCGCCATGCTTGAGCAAGGCGACATAATTTCATCGACCTTAATTCCCGACTTGCCCACCCAGTACAGCGGTTATGCACCGCAAAATTATGACCGCAGTTTTCGTGGTGCGGTGCCGGCAAAATTCGCCTTAGCCCAGTCGCTCAATGTGCCCGCTGTGCGGTTATTACGCCAATATGGCGTGGATAAATTTTACGACTTTTTGCAACAGGCAGGCGTCACCAGTTTGCACCGCACGCCGGATGAATACGGCTTACCGCTGATCCTCGGCGGCGCGGAAACCACGCTCTGGGATATGGCACAAATTTACGCCAATCTGGCGAGTTTATCGCGCCAGCCAGGTCAACAAAACTATAAACCTGTAACGCTGCTTCAACGACCAACAAAGCGCTCGCTCGGGCGCGCGGAAATCAGCCAGGCTAGTGCCTGGTTGACGCTCGAAGCGCTACTAGAAGTGAGCCGACCCGGCTCGGAAAATCACTGGAAAAATTTTCAATCCAGCCAGAAAATTGCCTGGAAAACGGGCACCAGTTACGGCCTCAAAGATGGCTGGGCAATTGGCGTCACGCCCCGCTGGACGGTTGCTGTGTGGGTCGGAAATGCAAATGGGCAAGGGGTTCCGGCGCTAACAGGCGTTGGTGCGGCCGCGCCGTTGATGTTTGCCATCTTTAATCAGCTCGACAAAAGCCCCTGGTTTGAGACGCCATTTCATGATCTCAAAGAAGTTTTTGTCTGCCGTGATAACGGTTTCTTATCAAATGGCCGATGTGAAGCCCAAGTCGAGTTGATCGCGCGAAATAGTCACTTCGACCGACTGACTCCGCATCATCAGTTAATTCATCTGGACAAATCCACCGGAGAGCGAGTTCACAGTGAATGTGAAAACGTCAGCCAAATGATTGCAACCACCCAGTTTGTATTACCTCCGGCGCAGGAATATTACTATCAACGCTTAAATAGCGGTTATAAAGCCATGCCCGAGTTTCGTGAAAATTGTTTAGTGTTGGCGGCGAGTAAAGAACACGCACCGATGGCTTTTCTCTATCCAGGTGAAGGCACTCAAGTCTATATTCCGCGAAATCTGGACGGGTCGCTATCGCAGGTTATTTTTGAAGCGGTTCATCGCAATAACAACGCACAGATCTTTTGGCATCTCGATGATCACTATATCGGTCGTACCAAAAATTTTCACCAACAATCCTTATCAATAGACGCAGGCTGGCATCAATTGACCATTGTCGATCATCATGGATTTCGCCTAACCCGGCGATTTAAAGTTCTCGGCGAATAAGCCGAAGCTTTCCTGTTAGGCGCTAAAAATCCAGCTTCCAGAGACCCAACATCCTCACCGTGAAAAAAATAACCAGCGCCGTTAACAGGATAAAAATGACCGCCATTACCCCATAAAAACCCCGTTTGAATTTTAGCTTAATTCGGCTAAAAAATTTTTCTTCTGCGCGCGGCTTAGGCGGAATATTGGGAAAGATAGAAATCAGGGTATTAAAAAGTAGCACCCAGATAACGCCCAATAAACTCGGTATTAAATAAAAGTCCTGAAAGGTCGAATTTCCATTCACCAGCGCATAGACAAACAGGCTAAAAAATCCGATCCCCAATAATAAAACGATAGGGCGAAGCCAGATTAATCGTCTCGCTAAAGCTGACAAGGTAGCAATCATTATATAGACAGGGTTGCAGGTGTGAGGAGCGTATTATCGGCCCAGCGCGATCGCGCCGTCAAGTCACAAGAACTCCGGCCGATTGCCAATCGTCAGGGTGAGCCTTAACTTTGAACTTTTGCGCGCGACGATAATGCTGCGTGCGCGGAGTCATTACTAGTTGGCATGGTTGAGCTTAACCAGAAAGGCGTTTCTCGTTTACGCCAACGAGCAAATTTTAATTTTTCACCAGCATAAAATTGTCGATAGGCGGCAACCGCGTTATGGGGGACTTTATAAACATCCGGCATGGCTTGAGCAAATTCGGTCAACCCATAGCTTGGGTAACGATTCAATTCAATCTGGCGGAGAACGGCTATCGATTTATGGTCATGTTTCTTTTCAAAACGATATCGATATTCCTGATTTAAACTCACAGTCAAAGCTTTCAGCCACTGAAAATTATCAAAAGAAGCTTCCACCCACAATACACAAGGGTGCTTAATATGGGTGGATTTATAAGGTGTTTTAAAGCCTTTTTTATTGAGCGCCGTGCACAGTAGTTGTACTGATTCAAGAATCATCTTAACTACATGTTGGTCACAGTGATACTGGGCGCACCGTTCGATATTTTCATCAAGAATAAAAATATTCATGTCGACTGAAAAACTTCTACGCCGCGAGTGGGCGCTGCCTGCGGTACGAGTAACCGCTTGATCGGAGTCACGGTAAAAATCACCGCAAACATGGTGCCCCAGAATAGAAAACTGAGGAGCGTAAATCCATAGGGCTCAATGATAAAGACCGGCGATATCTGACTGGCCCCCCAATAAGCAAGTGGCCCCAACAGGGCAGCAAAAATGATTGCTATTACCGGTTTGTCCATTAACCATTGATAACAACTGGCCAAGGTAAAAGCAAACCATACCCACATCAGAAACAACCAGAAAGGTGCGAGTATCATTGCGCCCTGTGTCGATGGCGCATCAAACTGGATCAGCTGAATGAGTTGCAACAGCGAGTCCGTCGCAAATCCGATAACCGCTAATAAAAGACGTGCCAAATAGTGGTTCAAGGTTAACCGGTACCAGCGGCGTTCAAACCATAACAAGAGCGCGAGCAGCGGGATCACGCCAAGATACACGAGCGACTGATTGCCAAGAATTATCAGCAACCAGCCAATCTGAAATACGATAAAACTGAGCCAGATAGAAATACTATTTCTCCCAGTGAGTGAGCGTCATGGGAACGCGCGCGCGCGGCTTTACCTGATGCATCTGAACGACACTAATGACGCGTTCCCTGAATCCGCCTTCGCAGTAACAAAAATAAAATTCCCACATGCGAATAAACGCTTCGCTAAAACCTTGTGCGCGAACTTGTGCAATTTGTTTAAAAAAGGCCTCTCGCCATCGCTTTAGTGTCAACGCATAGTGAATACCAATATCTTCCAGATTTAATATTCGCATATCAGTCGACTGGCGCAGGCTTCGACTCATGACATCGACAGATGGTATGCAGCTACCGGGAAAAATATACCGTTTGATAAAGTCGACTTCTTTCTTGGCGCTATCAAAGCGTTGGTCATTAATGGTAATCGCCTGTAATAACATTTCACCTTCGGGTTTCAACAACTTGCTACATTGTGCAAAAAACGTGTCGTAATACTGATGCCCGACAGCTTCGATCATCTCGATTGACACCAGCTTGTCAAATTGGCCACGCAAGTTGCGATAATCTTCTTTAAGTAAAGTTATCTTATGGCCGAGTCCCTCTTCCTTAATCCTCGCCGCAGCGTACTGATACTGCGCGTCAGAAATGGTGGTGGTGGTCACTCGACAGCCATAATGTTTAGCCGCATAAATAGCAAAACTGCCCCAGCCCGTACCAATTTCAACCACCTGGTCGGTTGGCTGCAAACGAAGGCGCTGGCAAATTCTTTCCAGTTTATTGAGCGACGCCTGATGCATCGATTCTGACTCGTTTAAAAATATACCGGCAGAATACATTAAGGTTGGGTCGAGAAAGAGTTGAAAGAACTCGTTGCCAAGATCATAGTGCGCAACGATATTACTTTTACTGCCTTGACGCGTGTTTTTATTCAGCCAGTGGAAAGCTTTTTTAACCGGGCTCGTTATCTTGGCCAAGCCGCCTTCCATTGAATCCATCACCGACTGATTGAGGGCAAATAACTGGATCACTTTGGTGAGGTCCTCGCTTTGCCAGTAATGGTTAATATATGCTTCACCCGCGCCTACGCTGCCACCGAGAGCCACATACCAATAAAATTCGGCGTCCAGTATTTTGATTTCTGCGCGCAGCTCCTGATTGTGTTCACCACTAAAACGATAAACTTCATCCCCTTCTACCAGGGTTAATTCGCCATAAGTTAAATTGGCCAACTGATCGAGCATTGCTTTGCGCAACCAGCCAGTGAGGCGGTTACTGGTGCGGTTTGTACGACGCTGCAATTGGTCAGCAAGTTTTCTGACTGATAAACTGGTACTCATTACGGCTCCTTCTTAAAATCGGGTTAACTATCTTGATTGGCAGGGCGATTGCTGACCTCTGCCACTTTGGGATTGGTGTAAAATGGAATTTTTTTCAACCATAAGCGCAATGCCTGCCAGTATATTCCCCAGACAATCTGCCAGGTCATGAAGGGAAATCGAATAAGCGCTTTGGCAAGATTAAACGCGTTAATGGGTTTGGCTTTGAGCAACAAGGTAGCATCAAAGACTTTGCGATCCGCCTGAAAATTTTGCATGTAAACGGATAATTTTTTTGCCGGTTTGGAGAAACGCCAGTCGTACTGCATATCCATTGGCAAGAAAGGTGAAACATGAAACGCTTTGTCAAACTGGGCTGCGACCCTTTGATCGTCACCCTGACGATTATCTAACACATAACAAAATCGCTCATCCCAGGGTGTATTATTGATTTGTGCGACGATGAACTCAACCTGTTCACCCGTGGCATTAAAACAATAATAAAAACTCACCGGGTTAAAACAGTAACCAAAATAACGTAAATGGGTCAACAGCCGCACGGGGCCAGCGGGACGTACACCACACTGTGCTTCGACCGTATCTAATACACTGGCTTTAATGTCTCGCCTGTTATCACAGAGATAATCGCTGGTTTTAAAATTCGCCAGATTCAATTTATCGAGTGACCAGAACCAGAATCGGTTAAACACCGTCGGGAGTTCATCCAAATCCAGATATAGCATAAACATGCCATAGCTAAATTGATGTCGCCGTGGTGAAAAACGCCTATGCTGTACGCGACCAAAGTATATTTTGCTGTGCATGATTAATCTCTTGGTTAAAATCTTGCAACGCATTTAACGCGCTGACCACACCATCTTCATGGAATCCATTTCGCCAATAAGCGCCGCAATAAAAGGTCCGCAAGGTACCATTAATTTCACTGTGTCGCTGCTGGGCCTTAACACCATCTAAGGTAAAGAATGGGTGCATATAATCAATTTTCTTGATAATTTTTTTCTCATCAATCGCTTGCGTATTATTTAACGTCACGCAAAACCGATGGCGGCTGTTGAGCGACTGCAAAATATTCATGTCGTAGGTAAGGGCAACTTTTTCACTTTTCTCTTTGAGCAAATGATAGTTCCAAGCCGCCCAGGCCAGTTTACGCTTGGGCAATAAACTTTCGTCGGTATGTAAAACCGCCTCGTTAGCGGTGTAAGGGATAGCGGATAAAACGGCATGTTCGGCGGGTGTCGGTTGCTCTAACATTGCCAATGCCTGGTCGCTATGTGAGGCGATAAATACATAATCGAACGCTTGCTCTTCGTGACCTTGCGCTTTGATAAAAACCTGCTCTCCACTACGATGTATATTTTCAACTTTTGCCGATAGCAATACTTTATTTTGATGCCCGGCCACCAACGGTTTCACGTATTCGGCGGAGCCGTTTTTAATCACGTACCATTGTGGCCGTTCATTAACCGACAACATGCCGTGGTTGTGAAAAAACTGCACAAAAAAGCGCGCCGGAAAGGCGAACATACTGTCGTGGTCGGTCGACCAGATCGCTGCGCCCATAGGCACAATATAGTGATGGATAAACTGCTCGGAATAATGATTAGCTGCCAGATACTCACCTAACGATAGCGCCTCGTGCGGCATTTGCAGCAGCTCGAGACTTTCCTGATTAAATCGCAGAATATCTTTTATCATGCGATAAAAAGAAGGTCGTAATAAATTTCGACGTTGCGCAAATAGTTGGTTTAAAGTCGAGCCATTATATTCAAGACCCGTTTGCTCACATTGCACGCTAAAGCTCATATCGCTTTTTTGATACGCCACCCCAAGTTCCGCCAACAGTTTGATAAAGTTTGGGTAAGTTTTTTGATTAAAAACGATAAAACCCGTGTCGATGCGATGCTGTTCATTTTCAATCGTTATGTCATGGGTATGGGTGTGCCCGCCGACATAATCAGACGATTCAAACACCGTAATATCGTGTGTTTTATTTAAATGGTAGGCCGCGACATTACCGGCAATACCAGTTCCTATAATGGCAATTTTCATCGGACAGGTACCGTTCCTTTCAGTAGTTTTGCGCCGAGTCCGGCGGGGAGAGTAGAAATCCACTTTAATAGGCGAGTAAATCGTTTCGGAAAATGAATTTCTGTCGTTTGTTGTGAGAGCCCCTTGACGATAGTTTCCGCCGCGCTTTCGACACCGATTCTCGCTGGCATGGAAAAAGTGTTTTTATCCGTCAAGGGCGTTTGCACAAATCCCGGACAGATCCAGCTGACGGCGATGTCTTCTGCCGCAAGCTCAATTTTTAACCCTTGAAAGAGATTGCGAATGGCGGCTTTGCTGGCAGAATAGGCTTGCCCTTGCGGTAGCCCTTGCCAGGCGACACTCGAACTCATTCCAACCAGATAAGGCTCGCTCGATTGCCGTAGGATTGGCAGTACCGCTTCGATACCTTTGACCATCGATAAAAAATTGGTCTGAATCATGCGCTCAAAAGGTGCTGTGGAAAAATTTCTCGTATCAATATATTCTGCGCTGCCAGCGTTCAAAATAACGCAGTCGATGCCACCCCAGATTGCTTGAGCTTGTTCGACGATGGATTGATTGTTAGCCAGTGACGTAACATCCCCCGGCAACACAAGTGCATTGGGATTATCGCCAAATACACTCTCTAAGGTTTGTTGGCTTCGCGCGGTGACAACTACTTTAGCGTCCTTTGTCAACAAATGCTTGGCGATGGCCATACCTATACCACTCGACGCGCCGGTAACCCAGACCCGTTTTTGGGCAAATTGATAGCTCATGACATTCTCCGTTTGATATGTTTTATCACAGCGCCTAGCAGAGGCAATTGTTCGTACAACATTGCGCCCGCGTCAAAGAAGTCGCGATGTAAAATTATCTGTTGTGCCTCATTAACTTTGAGGAAGCTCGCGCCCGGCACCTGAATTGTTCTGCCTTTATTTAATTTGGGGTGAGTCAGATGCATAGTCCAGTCAACGAAGTGCTGATTGCCCTGACTGACGCTTTCACCAAATTCAAAGTCGATCTGCTCAACATTGACATAGAGGTTTAAGAAATAATTTTTCAATTGTTGTAAGCCTGCTACTTGATGAAAAGGATCGTGAAAATCAATATCAGGTGCGTACAGGTTTTCTAGCTTTTCGATATTTGATCGGTCAAGTTCGCGATACAATTGTTGAAATCGTTCGACTATCATTAGCGACCTCGATTTATTTGTTGTTGGATGCGCGCGGGAATAGGTTTTAACGACCACACTAATCCCATCCAGCTCATCACTTTTAAGCAATAAAATGTAATATCAATTTCGTACCAACGAAATCCCTGTCTAACGGTACCACAATAATAATGATGGTTATTATGCCAACCCTCGCCGAGCGTAATCAACGCCAGTATCGGGTTATTGCGGCTATCGTCATTGGTCTCAAAACGCCGACTACCGAATCGATGGGCGAGTGAATTTATCGTATAGGTTGCGTGATACAAGACGACCGTTGAAATAAAAAATCCCCACACCAGTAACTGTCCACCGCTGGTACCCAATTGCGGCATTTTCTGTTCGAGTACCGCCCCTGAAATATACAGGGTCAACGCGAGAATAAATGGCGCTAACATATCGAATCTGTCGAGCCATTGCAGTTCTTTATAGCGGGCAAAATCTTTAATTTTCGGGTGCCGAGTAGCAAAATTTTTATCCGATAAAAACCACAAGGTATGGCTCCAGAGAAACCCTTTCTGACGGGGCGAATGGGGGTCTTCAGGTTGATCGGCATTGGCATGATGATGACGGTGATGCGACGCCCACCATAGGGGGCCACGTTGTGCCGCAGAGGCAGCAATAAAAGCAAAAATAAATTGTACAACACGGCTGGTGGAAAAATTTTTGTGCGCGAAATAGCGATGATAAAATCCTGTGATCGCAAACATGCGGACAAAATAAAGACTTACGGCAACCCAAAATGCAAACCAGCTGAAGCCAACCCAGAAGACAGCGACAATGGCCAGGTGCATTAAAACAAACGGGACCACCCGCTTCACATCAATAGAATCAGAATGACTGGCGGTGTCTACCGACGTGTCAAACCAGGCGATTATAGACGATAATTTATTTACGACTTGATTCATAGCAAACCTTCAGAAAGCGACCCAGTTAAACGGGTAAACAATTGTTCGTTTGACGTTGCTGAATCATGATATCGATTCGTCCCACGTCCAACCCCCACTTACTCATATTCGTCGAGCCCAGTAAGGTGTGTTTATCGATCAAATGAAGCCAATCATCCATCGCGACAACGACTGTGTCACCGTCGACATTGACGGATAATTGGTAGGTAAGGTGCAGTGTATCCCCGGCTGTTTTGCCGATCGCTTCGCCAACCACATCACCAGCAGAACCAATCCAGTGATTGTCCCTTTTGACAAACTGCCACAATCGTGACTGTTTTTCTCCATCGTCGAAAATAAATTGTTCATCCAGTTCGACCCGACCCGCCGATGCGGTCGCATTAATATCCGCGATAAATTTGCGATTCACTTCACCGCCGCGATTTCTTACCAGACCCCAAGCGCACAATTTTCCGTCAAAAAACTGAGTCATCCGAAAGCCTGGCTCACGCTTTTGATAATTCGACAGGGTGTTGCTACATGCGCTCAACGATAACGCAGCAAGGAGGCCAATAAAGAGTGCTTTCACTAGAGTTGATTCCGAAATTGAATGATAGGAAGTAATACGACAGGTTTGAGCAATTAGATCACTTCACGATTTTTCTCATCCAGGTGATCCGGAATTTTTTTCACTGCGTATCTCTCAATCACACTCACGACGAAACAATGGACACAGACATGAAAAAACTTAGCTTACTATTTAGTTTTCTTTTGCTCGGCGTTGTCGCTTGCAGCGACAGTGACAATGACCTTCCCGCCCCGCCTCAACCACCAGCGGCAGTTGACTTAAGTAAAATTCAAGTCGCGCACGCTTCACCAAATGCACCACAAGTAAACTTGGTCCTTGATGGCACTACCATCGCCGAAAACGTCGATTATCTGGACGCGACTACCTTGACCGACATTACTGGCGGTTCACATACAGCAGAAGTCCAGGCAATTTTACCTGACGCCACAACCGTGCTGGCCTTTGACGCTGTCACTGCAGACCTGGCCGTCGACACAATTTATACGGTACTGGCTGTCAATAATCTTGACGCCATCGAACCACTGGTACTGACTCGCCCTGACACAGACGTTACTGCGGGCAATGCCAGAATTCAGATTGTACACGCCTCGGCCGATGCGCCTATGGTCGATGTTTTTGCGACCGCGCCTGACGCAGATCTTTCGCAAGAAGCGCCATTAGTCACCGCAGCTTTTAAAGATAGCCTCGACGCCACTGAAGTGCCAGCAGGTGACTATCAGATTCGCATTACAGCAGCCGGCGACTCAACGGCAGTCGTTTTTGACTCAGGAACCATTAACCTCGGCGACGGCGCGGACTTTGTTATTGCCGCCGTTCCTAATGTCGGCCCAGGTGCGCAACCGGTTAACCTGTTAGTCTTGAGCACCAGTGGCAGTAGTCTGATTCTTGATAAGAATACACCTACCTCGGTTCGTGTCGTGCACGCCTCTGCTGATGCGCCAGCCGTCGATATTGTCGCTAATGATAATTTTGCCCAGCCACTGATCGCCAACCTCGCTTTCCCTGACTATGTCGGTTACGTGGATTTGCCCGCCGATACTTACAATATTAAAGTCGTTCCCAATGGTGAAACAACACCAGCAGTCATCGCCGCTGACTTAACTCTAGATGCGGGCGTGGCTTACAATGTGATCGCCACGGATAACCTGGCGACCATTCAACCGCTGGTATTGCTGGCCGACAATCGTCGCGTCGCCACTGAAGCAAAGTTACGGGTGGTTCACGCTAGTCCAACCGCGCAAAACGTCGACGTTTACCTTGTTGCGACCGGCACCGATATTAGCGAAGTTGCGCCGACAATCGCCAATGTACCTTTTTTGGCTGATACTGACTTCCTATCAGTTGCCGAAGGTGACTATGACGTCATTGTGACGCCAACCGGAACTAAAGACGCCGCGATTGGACCTGCCGCTATTAGCCTTGACGCCAATGGTATCTATACGATCATCGCACGTGATGGCGAAGGAGGCGGTACGCCACTCAATGTCATCTTGCTTGATGATTTCGCAGCCGAATAAATCCCAATCATAACAACGACCGGGGGTTAACCCCCGGTTGATTGATAAGTGAGATAATTATGCAGGCACAAAGACAACATCATTCAAATTTAGTATATTGGCCTAAATCGAATCCGAGAAGGCCAACCACTCGAATGAACGAAACGCAAGGTAATGAAGCCGCAGCAATCATTTGGCAGGAGCACTTGCAAGCCGTTGCTACAAGCCGAGATCGCGCTGCATTTCAAGCCCTGTACCTCCACTTTAGCCCGAAAATTAAATCCTTTTATCTCAACCAGGGTATGGCCAATAAGGCGGAAGAATTGACCCATGAGGTTTTTATTAAAGTTTGGCAAAAAGCCGCCAGCTATGACCCCGAGAAAGCGAAGGTTTCAACCTGGATTTTTACGATAGTGCGAAACTTGCGAATAGACGTGTTACGCAAAAAACGCCTGCAAGAAGTCAGTGACGAAGATGCCCTGGAACCCAGTGAAGAAAATACTTTTGATCTAGATATGGATCTTTCTCGTAATAAACAGAAGATACAGGACGTTTTCGGTTTGTTAAATGAAGAACAGAGAAACGTGTTGCAAAAGGTTTATTTTGAAGATAAAAGCCACCAGATAGCCGCGGCTGAACTTGAGATGACACCCGGTGTGGTTAAATCTCGAATAAGAAGCGCCTTAAAAGTTTTACGTTCCCATATGGGAGGCGAAGAGAAATGAAGTACCATCCAGATATTGAATTGTTATTAAAATATACCAGCGGCCAGCTTGAGCCATCGCTTGCAGTCGCAATCGGACTACATCAGCAAAATTGTAGTAACTGTCAGCAACGTATTCGCGATTTAGAAGCCGTTGGGGGTGACACCCTCGAGGCAATTCCAAGTGAAATAAATCAGCAAGATGACGCCGTCATAAGCGAGTTCGACCAGCTGTTCGACCAGGTAGAAGCGTTACCGGTCGACCAACCAGCGGGGGATTACGACGAACTCGCCGTGGCCCAGTCCGATATTCCGTTGATCGATCAACTGCATCATCAACGTTTTGACGAACTCAACTGGCAGCGAGTCGGTCTGAAGATTTGGCGAGCGACCATTGCCATTAATGATCCCAGTTATGAAATGGAGTTACTTAAGTTTTCGCCAAACGCCAAGATCCCTAAACACACCCATAAAGGTAACGAATTTACCTTGGTATTACAGGGAGATTTCAGCGATCACCAGGACCGATATCGCGAAGGCGAATTTATAGCGCAGAACCAGAGTCACGAACATCAACCGGTGGCCGGCGACGCAGGCTGTATTTGCCTGGCAATCACTGATGCACCGCTCAAGTTTACCGGCACACTTGGACCCGTTCTCAATTGGTTTACTCGATAGTTCCCTCCCTTTGACGTTAAGTCAAAGTATCCCTTTAGCCGCTCATTAGCGGCTTTTTTTTACCAGAATCTTTTAATTGGTTCACATTCACCGCAGAAAAAGCGACTTTCGGCAATTTTAGCCTTGCCACTTCTCCATTTGAGATTTATGATGCTGGTCAAATAATAAACAACAATACTATTTTGGGACATATCATGATTATCGAGCCAGGTTTCGGGACCGACCTAGTTCGCTTTGGTGTTTCTGAAAGCCGCGCGACTAAATCAGTTGGTGTACCGGACAAAGTCTATTTTGATGAGTCTGGTCGCAGTCGCTTTCAGTATAACGAACAACAGGTAGAATTAATCTTTAAACCCGATGAGGGTAAATTACTAGAACGTATTGAAATATACGACCCGACAGCTGAACTGTTTGGTCGTCGATTGATCAATCAAAATCAGAGTGAAGTACTCGATTTCATCAACAAACATTTATCCGCAAAGCCGGTGTTTGAAGATTATGGCACTTACCTGATTGCCACCTTTGAGCAAGGCAACCGGCTGGAGCTTTGTTTTCAGTTTGCGCGTTTAACGCGCATTAGTATTGCAGTAAGCGAATTATCAGAAATCAGCCAACCCCAGTGGCAGCCTTCACCTGTCAACAAGGCGGAAACGGTCGGTTAACCCATCTTCTTGTGAGCGACTAACCGGCTTTTGCCAGTTTAAATTGCTCAATCGCAAATTGGCGGGTCTGCTTGAGATCGACCTGAGGCGAGTAATATCCCGCGAGAGGTGTTTTTTCAAACTGGTGAATCGCACGGGCACTAAAATTAGCCAGTTGTGGCAGCCAGCGTTTGATGAAAGTCGCATCCGGGTCAAATTTTTTCTGCTGTGCTGCGGGGTTAAAAACGCGAAAATAAGGCGCCGCATCGGTGCCAACAGAAGCACACCACTGCCACCCGCCATTATTACTGGCAAAATCATAGTCCACTAAATGCTCGGCAAAAAAGGCTTCGCCATGACGCCAATCCATAAACAGATTCTTGCTCAGATAGCTCGCGACAATCATTCTCAAACGATTATGCATCCAGCCGGTTTCAACCAGTTGTTTCATCGCGGCATCGACAATCGGGATCCCGGTTTGCCCGTTTTGCCAGATGGTTAATGCCGCGGGACTATCCAACCAGGTAATGATTCGATCAACCGAATGAAACGCTTGCCCCTGACTCACTTTGGGAAAGTGCCACATCACCGCGCGGTAAAAATCTCGCCAGATTAACTCGTTTATCCAGCTCGTCGCCTGATTACCGGCGGTTTTTTTCGCTTGCTGGTAACAGCGTCGCACAGACAAGCTACCTACGGCTAATGCCGTAGACAACTTAGACGTGCCAGAAATTGCTGGAAAATCTCTTTGATGCGCATATTGTTGTACCCTTGATTGTAAGAACTCATCGAGTAGCGGTAACACCGATGACTCTGCGATATCCGGCAAAAATACGATGCTTGGCTGAATTTTGGGTAATTGAATGGATAGGGCATTATCGACCAACGCGCGATTAGCCGAGCTTTTTGCTTCAGGCACTGGATAAGTCACCAAAGGTGACTGGTCAAGCAAACGATACACTCGGCGGGCAAAAGCGCTAAACACTTTATATCCGCCTCCCTCCTGATTGGTGATTTCCCACGGCGCGGTCAATGATTGACCCACGGTACGGATACACTTGGTCTGGTTATTTAATTGCTCAACAACCTGTTTATCTCTTTGCCGCTCATTGACCGCATGCTCGAGGTTAAAAAATAATTGAGAAACCTGCAGACTGGTACAAAGTGACGCGAGTAATTTTGGCACCTTGGCAAAAGATTTCGCATCAAGAATCAACAACGGCACGTTTAACCTATCTAACTGCGAGCGCAGGTTTTTCAGGGCCTGAATAATCATCGCGCGACGATTCACGCCCACGCCATGAATATCCCACTGTTGTTGACATAACAAATAAACAGCCACCGTTCCGACGGCATTGTCCTCCATGGCCTGATAAAGTGCCGGATTGTCATCGACCCTCAGGTCGTTGCGAAACCATACTAAATTCATCAATTAATTTTCCTAATGCATAGCGACCTGAATACCCAATTCTTTCGGGTAGGGATTTAAAAACGACTGCTGAGCAATATAATCGTTGGGAAAATGTTGAAAATGATGACGCAATAAAGTCAGCGGCGACAGAATAGGCAAAATCCCCTTACGGTATTCGATAATACAAGCAGCTAGCTCTGCTTTATCTTGGGCAGGCAGACTTTCTTTCAAGTAGCCCTGCAAATGCATTAAGACATTGGTATTATTCGAACGAGTGGCCGTTTTCTTTAACGCTTGCATAACCAGTGAAATATATTCAGGGGCAATGGAATCGACGCTTTGTTGATTCAAACTGGCGACCATCGGTCCCAGTTGTCGATAAATTTTTTGACAATGGGCCAGTAAGGTGAATTTGTGCCGCGCATGAAACTGGTATAATTTATCCTTTGTCATACCCGCTGCTTGCAGCTGTTGCCAATCGTGATAAACATAAACCCGTTTAATGAAACTATCACGTAATAAAGGATCGTTCAGGCGACCGTCCTCTTCTATTGGCAGTAGCGGAAACAGTTTCTTAACGCGTGCGGCGAAAATGCCCATACCTTTGCTTTGTGAGTGACCATTTTCGGCATACACTTTAACCCGCTCAACTCCGCAGCTGGGAGACGCTTTACAGAAAATATAGCCGCTCATCGCAGCTAATTGCGATTGGTTTTGGTCAGCAAACTCTTGTAACGGTTGGGTAAAATCGACACTGGCGTCATCACTGTAGACCGCGCGTGGACTATCAATATCACCAACTAGCCGAATGGTTTTACGCGGAATGGGCAGGCCGATCCCAACTTCCGGACATAGCGGTACAAATTCAAAGGTTCTGGACAATTCATTCTGACAAAACCGATTTTGTTTATGTCCACCGTCATATCGTACTTTGACGCCGAGTAGGCACTGACTAATACCGACTTTAACTTTTTGCATCTGAGAATCACCTTTAACCCGTTGTTTTTAAAGCTATACGGAAGTCAGACAAGACTGGATCAGAATTTAGGCAGATTTTCTATTATTTCTGGACGGCGACCAGGGTGTTTACCGGATCTGTTAATGCAACCTCAATCCCCGCCTTACACAACGGAGTTAAAATTCCATGTGAATGGTCAAAAGCAGCAAGCAAAACTGCTGGCGTGGCGAATATTCGGTTACAGACTAACAATTTAATCTTAGATTTAGATTGAATTCAGATAAATGACTAGTGTGTCTGTTTTACCGGGAAGATATAAATTCCGCCTTCTTCTGCCATCATTTCATCAGCCGATAAGCAAAGCCCATTTTCAGCTTTCACAGGAATGAGTGCTTTAAGACAATAGTTATTGTGATTTTCTAAAAACGCGACTAGTTGATTATTGTTATAGTCCGCATAGACGATGCATCCCGACAGATAACTTTTAGCTAGCACTCTCGCTTTGAGACTTTCTTGCAAATTATCTAACATTTCGGCGTATGGCAAAGATTTATCGACTGCCATAATCACTTCAGCAGACTGGTTTGAATCCAGCAGAATACCAAAAGGGGCGATCAGATTAGATTCGCTCAGCATTTTATTACCACGAACAATGACCTGCGCTAAAAGTTCGTTAAATTGTGCGTCAGATTGACTCATTTCGATTCCGATTTTTCCAATAGCCAATATTGAATTATCGCACTATCTGCTGAGCGAGTCAGATTAATGCGTGGGTGGTTCTTCCTTGTGATCTTTATTATTGTTTTCCTTGTTATCCTGATCATCATTTTTATCTTTATTCATCAATTCATCAAGCGGGTCATTGTTAGGGACAATTTTAATTTCTTGATGTTTTTGATCTTGCGGGATTCTTTCCAGTTCAGAAACAGGTCCCGTTGACTTGGGTTTTGATGAACTCACTTTCGGTTTCGTGGTGTTTTGTTTTTTGTCACCTGCAGAGTCATCATTCATAGCATCTTCTTTTTTTGTTGAGGTTTCGGTTTGCGGTTCATCATTGGATGAGCTGCACGCCGACAATCCCATGGTCGCCATTAAGATCGCCGCGATAATCAGGCACTGAGCCAACAAGCTTCGAATTGTCATGATGATTTATATTCCTTTCATTTAATTGGTCGGTCAATCGCATCACCGCATAAAAAAGGGGTCGGCCATGAAATCTTATCACAACCAACCCCTGGGGTAATCATTCGTCTAGATTCGATTTAAAAATCGTACTTCAATCCAAATGAATAACGATCACTATCTTCTTCCGTTTCAAAATCGGCATAAATAGCAAACTCTTCGGTAATCGCGTAGTTTGCACCGAGCGTCACGAAAGTCGGTTGGTAGTAGCCATAGGTATCATCGACTTTACCGGCATCAAGATACTTAACGGCCGCTTCCAGCTGAAAATCATCGCCAATGCGATGACGGTAACCGACACCAAATTGGTAACCTTGCTCTTCAAATTTTCCTGCCGCAGGGCGTTCCAGTATCACATTAGCGAAATCCAGTTGGGTGTAAAAAACACTGTGTTCAGTCACACCCATTTGATAGCCAACGCCAAAAGTACTGGTGGCTAATTCAAGATCGCTTTCTTCGGTTGCGACATGTTTTCCAGCGACAAAGAAATCATCGTTAAACTGGAAACTGCCTTCCAATTCAAAACCACCAAAATCTTCGCCAGTGGCATCGTGATCTTGAATGGTACTACCGACTTCAACAAAATCAAACGTCGGTAATTGTGCAGAAGCGTTGAATGACAAGGCTGAAAGCAACGCGGCTGTCAGAATTTTCTTGTTCATTGTTTAGTTCCTTTTGTTAAGCGAAAGAATGAAGTTCCTTCGATAAAAACAGAATTTTGTCGGGACAACGAGTCAAACTCGTTGCCCGACAAATTCACTCCTGTCGGCTTTTTTGCTTATGCCTTTCTTCTGCGAAGAAGACCAGCGAGTGCAACCAACATGAGTAAAGATCCACCCATTGAACCACTACCTTTTGGCTTATCTTTAATGGTAACTGTTGCAGACATTGCTGTCCCTAGTTGTGCACCACCTGTGGCGTTCGAAAGCGACACAGAGAAGTTTTTGTTCGCATCAACATCACTTAAAGAAACCGTAATTGTTTTAGCAGCAGAATCCTGGTCATCCCAGGTTAATGTGCCTGAACGGCCTGTGTAGTGAGTGCCAGCAATCGCGCTGCCATCAACCGTAGTAAAATCTACGCTAACCGCAAAGTTTGCACCATCCAGTCTCGCAACGGTGAGTTCAGCAGTACCATTCTCGTCGACTTCAACACCTGTGACCGCAAATTGCAATTGACCATTGGCTAAATCAACGATCGTTACATCCGCAGTACTCGCGTCTGAATCGATAGCCGCACCGCCTTGTGGGTTGCTTAGTTCGATTGCAAAAGTCAGGTCTTCATGGATATCACCGAGCTGGTTAGTTTGGACGGTGAAGGTTTTGCTATCTACATCCAAATCATCCCAACTTAAGGTACCGTTGGCAGCCTGGAAATGTTCACCTGCAAAAGCGGTTCCATTAACAGTGGCATAATCAACGCTTACTGCAAAATCTGCGCCGTCAGTTCGCGTTACGGTTACCGTGGCAACATCTGCTTCGTCGACTTCAACCGCAGTCACTGCAAATTGACCGTATTGTGGCTCGGTTACAGTTAATGTAACCGGAACTGTCAGGGAACCATAAGGCGTGTTGTTTAGCATAATCAAAGATGCGTAATACTCGCCCGCTTCAGCATTGGCGTTAAGCGCAATTTCGATATTTGCAGACTCGTCGACTGCCAGGCTACCTGAACCACCTTCAGTTGAAGCCCATGAAGGCTGGATGTCACAAACACCAGCTTCACCGGTAGCAAAACCAACGACCACTTGCTGACCTTGATCGACAATCCAAAGGTTGCCGTCACAATCGATATCGAGGCCTGCCTGACTCTGGATTAAGTCACCGGCGTAGCCGTCGCCATCCAGGTCAAAATTCACATCGATTCCGTTGATTGGGTCAAGCGTTTCTGTATTGGCATCTAACACCATAACGTCGTAGTTATCTCCACCATTATTAAGGCTGGCAAATAGATGACCGGTTGATGAATTGAACGCCAAGCCAGCAACGGGTAAGCCGGTATTGATCGAACGAACAATGGTTCCATCCGTCGTAAATTGGTGAATAACACCGTCACTCCAGGAACCGGCATAGAAAGTATCTGTCAGCGGATCGTATGCCAGACCGCGTTGTGATAAACCAAACTCTGGACAAATGGTGTTTCCAGTTACCGCCATATTGGCCGTATCGATTTCGTGGATACAATCACCTGCACCGACATTGACTTGCCATAACATGCCAGTACGTTGATTGAAGGCTGAGTCGGCGAAGAAAGAGCCGGCAAAATCAATCGCAATAGTGTCACCAGTGAGCACGCCATTGCTGTCGTATTTCCAGATAACATCCGCTGGCGCACCCGCCGCAGCCAGATCACCGACGTAGAATTCATTGCTCGCACGGTCAACTGAAATCCCCCAACCATAGGTAATTGCGGTAGGGAAATAACCAAGCGCATCAACTGAAGCTACCTGACTAACTGTTTGCGCAGGGAAATAACGGATTTTACTCGCATCCATATTTTCCATGTCTTTCGGACCCATGTGTCGCGTCGACTGATGGAACGGACCGTTAGGTAATTCGCCAGCCGCTTTAACCAGTAGCACACTGTAATCAGCGTCCGCTGAACCCGAATTTGATAGATCAACCGTCATGGTTTCGCTACGACCTTGAGTAAGCGAAGGCGTCAGTGCTTCAGAGTCAGTAGACAATTGACCCGCATCCAGACTCACCGGAGTCGCTAGCGTAACTTCTGCTGTTTCAATGTCTTTACCACGATAACCTGGTGCTTCGACAGTCATTTCAGCACCGGCTGGAACAAATAAATGAACAAAGCCATCTTCCAGCGCCGCGTCTGAATCGGTCATTGTTGAGCCTGTTACCAGCACACCATCGACTAGAATATTGGCGTTGTTGATTGCTGTGCCAGTATTGGTATCTGTGATGTAACCAGAAACAACTTCGCCAGCAACTGGTACGCAAGTTCCGTCACCAAAAGTCACATCATCGATTGATGTATACCATTCCCAATTGGCATTGTAGTATCTCCAACGCAACTGGAAGCTCGTGGCACCAGACAACTGAGTCGACAGGTCTATTTCATAGGCTTCGGTTCCGGTATTCAATGCCGTCACATTCACCCAGCCAGCACCATCAACGTTAATGTCCAGATCAACCTGATCAGCACCGGTGTATGTACGGTAATGACCAACAAACTTTAAAGTGGTTGTCGAAATATCGGCAACATTAATCGTCGGAGATATCAGCGAAGTATCTGCATTGGCCCCAGGGCCTGCTGCATCACTGTTCGCTAACGCGGCATCACCATTAGTGCCCGTGATATTACCGATTCCTGCTTCTGCGCTCGACCAGACAACACCGTCACCGATATCATCAGTTACCGTCCAGTCTTGTGGTGGGAAAGAAGCGCCTTCAAATCGCTCGGCGAATGCTGGTTCAACAAATTGGTAACCCGGCGCCGTACATGAGCCGTCGGTTGCCAAAGTAAAGTTAAGTGCCATGGGCGCAAGCGTATCGGCCGTCGGCATGACATCGATTGTGTTTGAAGAATAGCCGCCAAACTCTTCGCTGCGGGCGGTAACAGTGATCGTGGTCCCTTCAAATACCGGTAATACATAGGCACCTGTTTCAGGGTTTGTGTAAGTCACAATGGTGTCACCAGGAACAGACGCTGAAACGCGTGCGTAGAGTGGCCAACCTTGACCTAGGTCGGTAACCGAACCGGTTAATTCAACTTGATCAGCACCTTCCAGTGCGAAGTTATTAGTGAGTTCGTCATCTTCAGCTACGGCAACACCGCTTTGCTGACCCGCAACCCAACCGTAACGAGATACCGACATATCATAGTCGCCTACCGGCACCAATAATGTGTAGCCTCCGTCGGCTCTGGTCACCGTTGAAATATTTCCGGCGGACACAATCGCATTGGCAATTGGATCACCCGACGCTGCGTCGGTTACGGTGCCGGAAATTTCACCTGTCGGTCCCATAGTACAAGAAGGCAACTTGAAGCTGGAGATATAAGTTGACCAGGTTAAAGTGCCATTGTTTTCGGCTTTGTAATATTCATTGGTGTACCAAAAAGTACAGTCGTCGACCGGGTCGACACTCATACTGGCATAGTCAGCCCAACGACCACGGTTAACCGCGCCTTGTGAACCCCCACCTTCAACCAACACGAATTCTTCGGTCAGCGTTCCTGCCGGATCACTCGCTAAACGCGTTGCTGCATGGATCGACGGGAAGTTATCTGCGCCTGAAACCGTGTAACCTATCGCGATATTTCCGCTGGCATCCATCGCGCCACTCGCCATCCAGCGAGCTGCTGTGCTGGGTGCTAATGCCGTATCAGGCGAAAAAGTGCCTTGCTGATTGACCGAAACGGCATTGCCATTTGCATGGTCAACATCCAGTTGATACCAACGTGCAACCGGCTGACCGGCTGGTCCAGCGATATTGTGAGTGAATAAAATTTTACCGTCACCGCCAATGTTACGGTACGAAGTACGGAACATTGAACGAATGCCTAACGCATCTAATTCTTCACCGTTAGGTTGAGTTGCGTTTGCAGGCGAAGTAAATGCCGCGACATCTAATTCCGCAACAGCAGTAAAGGTTGTTGCCGCCGGATCAGACCAATCCAGGTCCATTTCCCAAACGTGCAATTTGCTCTGACCTTCACCGTCTGCCCAAACAAACAACTGATTCATGTCGACTGGCGGTTGCACAACACCATCAACATCTAAAGGCATTGGCGTAAATACTTCTGGCGAGAATCCCTGGCCGCTGATAATTACCTGTTGGGCTTCTGCACCAACGAGCATTTTGTCGCGTTCATAAGCGGCGACACCACCACCAGCCCAACCAGCAGCACCAAACTGGTTTACGCCCATATAATAAGCGTCACCAAAAATACCGAAGTGAGGGTAGTCATTCATCAGCTCCCCGTATGGGAAGTCATATAAGTAATAGGCACCAGTCGGGTCGCCAGTTTGTGAAATCGCAATACACTGGTGGTTATCGCCACTCGCTAGTGCGAATTGACTAATCATCCAGCGATCAGCACGACGATCATAAAGAACGATTGGGTCACCGTTATTATTGGTTTCACAAATGCCACCGAAACCAGCCCATAAGGAATTAATAGCGACCGGTGAAACGAGTTCGGTGCCATCTTTGTCCCAAATGGCGAGAGAAACGTTGACCGTTTGAACATAATGATTTGGACCAACGCTACCGTTAGTATCTGGTGGAACGTATCCTTGAGGGTTGGTCATACCATCAAAGTTGGCACCGATTTCAGGCGCCAGACTTTCAAATCCTTTTTTACCCATCTGGGTTTGTAGGACCGGATCAGTTGTCTGTTTGCCTTTTTGTTCTGTATTAAGTTTTTTAGCAAACGGAAAATGGTTAGGTACTTCCTTAACCAGATCCACCCCAGGAATAGGCTCGCCACTGGCAGTTAACTTGGTTTTCCTTTGCGGCGTAATCTTTTGAATGCTTTCTAATTCGCGCACCGGCTTCGACACTTTCACTTTGGCGGAAGTGGTCACCTGCTTTTGCACAACAGGTGTGCTACTTGCATTGACTTCCAGACCTTGTGTCCCTAAAGCGGCGAGCACAGCAGTAAATAGTACTCTTTTCATTTTTTAGTTTTCCTTGTTGCAGACTTGAATAACTCAGGCAGGAGAAAATGTGCTAATGCAGAAAAGAAGATTAATCCCTTAACTGTGACAAATAATCAGCTTGTCGCGAATGATTATCTGCGGTTTTAGCCAATCGCTAAACTACCCCAATCAACAAGTCTCCTTGTTGTCACTGAATAACGACAAATTCGAACGCTTTGTCGAAATTTTGATTCGACTGATTTAAGTACCACTATCAGCCGACTGAGGATACTATCATTAGCAAACGCTAATAAAATGTGAAAAAATTACATTTTTATAGGTGACTATTAACAATTTTAGGGTGAGCTAACCTTTTGAATATTAATTAAAAAAATACCCGTCTTACAATTTCGCTAAAATCGAGGCGAGATAAAATTGTTTCAGTGTTTTAATTATGTTCACGAGTAAATTTAACTAATAAAATTAAGACAACGACGCCGAGCCAACTATAACTACCGCCACCAACAGCTCGCGTGTTTTTTAGTTCTCGACGACTTTTTTGCGCGTTTAAATCACCGAGACCATCATTTCGCGAGACGACCATTTTTCGATCGATATGACTGACCGTTAACGCCCGCGGCAACCGGGTTTGGTTAGTTTGTGCTTGAATGTCTGATGCTTGAATCTCTAGTGTTTGAATGGCTGGTTTCTGACTAGTGGTTTGATAATTATCCTGGCGATAATCTCCGCTCAGTATCAGCAATATCCCCAGACCAATGGTCAGCGGGCGAAATAAAACACTCATGCCAAATATCCTCAATACCTTAAACGTTACGCTAGCTTAATCCGCGGATGGAGAAGGTTCGAGATTTCTTGCAGAAGACCAAACAGAGAAACCTTTAAGTTGCAATATTTGCAACTTGCGTGGGTTGTTTAGAACTAGGAACAAGTTTTGAGAAAGTGTTGCAACAGGGTTAAACCATGTTCAGATAAAACAGATTCGGGATGGAACTGCACCCCTTCAATGGGGAGCGATTTATGGCGAATGCCCATAATATGCTGCAACTCTCCTTTGTCGTTCTGGGTCCAGGCGGTAACCTCCAGACATTCGGGGAGTGCGGTGCTATCCAAAACTAACGAATGATAACGTGTCGCGAGAAACCCTTGCGGCAGTTTATGAAAAACACCTGTATCACTGTGAAAAATCGGCGTTGTTTTACCATGCATCACCCGTTTAGCCTTTACTACCTTGCCTCCAAACACCTGTCCGATCGCTTGATGACCTAGACAGACTCCCAGTATGGGTATGATCGCCTGAAATCGTTCAATGATCGCAAGCGACAAGCCCGCTTTATCCGGATCGCAGGGTCCGGGAGAAATCACGATGTGGCTAGGGGCCATTTTTTCGACATCGACAAGGGAAAGTTGATCGTTTCGCCTGACGATCACTTCGTTTCCCAACTGTTCCAGGTAATGCACCAGGTTATAGGTAAACGAGTCGTAGTTGTCGACCATTAATACCCTTTTACCCGAGGTCGAATCTACCACCTTAAATTAAGCACCCACAGCGCGAGTGATGTTAGCCCGCATCGTTTCGATAATTGCACGATAATCATCGGTATTAAAAATCGCCGAACCCGCCACAAAAGCATCTGCGCCAGCAGCGGCAATCTCGCCAATATTGTCCGCCTTAACGCCGCCATCCACTTCCAACCGAATATCAAATCCGCTTTGGTCGATAAGCCGACGAACTTGCTTAAGTTTGGTCAGGGTTTGCGGAATAAACGACTGACCGCCAAATCCTGGATTGACTGACATTAGTAAGATCACATCGAGCTTATCCATAACATGCTCAAGACAGTTTAACGGCGTGGCCGGATTGAGAACCAACCCCGCCTGACATCCCGAATCGCGGATCAATTGCAAACTGCGATCGACATGGTCACTCGCTTCCGGGTGGAAAGTAATAATACTGGCGCCGGCTTTGGCAAAATCGGGAATAATGCGGTCAACGGGCTTGACCATCAAGTGAACGTCAATTGGCGCGGTAATACCGAAATCACGCAGTGCCTGGCAGACCATTGGACCGATAGTTAAATTAGGCACATAGTGGTTATCCATGACATCAAAGTGTACCCAGTCGGCACCGGCATCGATCACATTGGCGACTTCTTCACCGAGGCGTGCGAAATCTGCCGATAAAATGGATGGTGCGATAATGGGTGTTTTCATAGTGTCTTCTCTAATTGGTAGGCATTGGGGTCAACAAAGCGCTAATTTTATAAGACTCCACGTCAGCTTGCATTAGTTTTTACCCGCGAGAGAAATTTAATCTTAATCGACAAATCCGGTATAGTATCTCTCCTTTAGGTCAACTTCCTGCACCCATGTTTGTAATCTGTCGACATTCTGCTGTTATGCTTATCATGCTAATTATCACCATGCCAACGCGTGGGGCGGTATTAGTCAAAGATAAAATGTGGCCGCGCCATTCAACCCTGAATGTGGTGTTTATCGATGGAACTGCGGAACAAAAGCAGCTGGTCAAACAGTTTGCGCCTTTGTGGCTGGAAGGCAGCAGCCTGAGTTTTGAGTTTTACGATGGCTTTAGCCAGGCGCCGAAACAGAGCCACATTCGCATCAGTTTTAACCTTCAGACCGGCTCTTCTCTCGGCAATCATGGCGATCTGATATCGCGCGAACCGACCATGCAACTTGCTGAACTTGGCAGCAAGGATTTACCGGAAGTGTTCGCGCGTCGTCTGATACTGCACGAATTTGGTCACGCTCTCGGGTTCGAGCACGAGTTTAGAAATCCGAAGTGGCCTTACGGCAATGCAGCAATTGAAAAACAAATTATCGAATGTGTTCCGCGAGTTCAACGATTAGGGCTCGAGCAAAAATCGGCCCAACAACGGTGCCGACAAATCAATCAGCTTCTAACAAAAAACGCAACTAATTCAACTATTTATGATGAACTATCCATTATGAATTACCCCATGGTCATCGACCTGCCAAACCAGCAAAAAAAGCGAATTGAAGCAAAAACCCAGCTGTCGGTACTCGATAAACTGGCGATGGAGCG
>Ga0209475_10000975_pt1 | contig 41826 bp, 31 predicted proteins | sample tdDd471_FD_187128 | JGI IMG/M metagenome (GOLD analysis project Ga0209475, IMG submission 187128) | Marine sediment microbial communities from the Atlantic coast under amendment with organic carbon and nitrate - tdDd47.1 (SPAdes)... | ecosystem: Environmental > Aquatic > Marine > Coastal >... | reverse complement strand
TGCTGACCCGGCTGGCCGGAATGGGGCCGGTCGCGCTGTACGACCCGATGGGCCATCTCGGCACCCTGGCCGAGCTGCACGACCTCGGCCGGCTGACAGTCGCCGACGTGTTCGTCCAGGCGATCGAGCGGATCGGCGAGGACATCCTGGGCCATGCCGCCCGCCCGGTCACCGAGCTGCCGACGACGGCCGCCCGGTCGGTGCTGATCGCCGGATTCGACGCCGCCCGGGTCGCCGACCACATCCGCCACCTGGTGCCCGAGGGCGTCGAGCTGGTCACCCTGGACGCGGTCCGGCTGCCGGACGCCCTGCTGACCAACAAGCGGAACTACCTCGACCCGCTGAACTTCGCCACCAACCACGGCTTCCTGCGCGACGAGGCCGGCCGGCATACCCGGCTGGTCACCGCCAACTACTGGGCCGGCTACGGCGGCACCGGCCTGCGGCTGTGGCTGCGGCTGTTCGATGCCGACGGCGGCGTGCTGGCGACCTGGGAGCAGCCGCTCGGCGACGGTGTCTCCGGCATCGTCATCGACAGCGCCGAGGTGCGCAGCCGCTTCGGCCTCGGCGACTTCACCGGCACCCTGTTCGTCCACGCCATCGGCGCCCGCGGCCACGACGTGGTGAAGTACGCGGTCGACACCTACGGCGACGCCGAGGACGAGCTGTCCTGCACCCACGACGCCAACGCCTGGCCGGCCGACCTGTACGCCGGACTGCCGGCACCGAAGGACGGCGAGCGCGTGACCCTGTGGCTGCAGAACGCCCACCCGTCGCCGGTCCCGGCCGGCGCCATCGGCCTGAACCTGATGGGCCGCGACGAGATCCGGCCGTTCGACGAGGAGATCCCCGGCTTCGGCAGCCGCGCCCTCGACCCCGCCGAGTTGTTCCCCGAGGAACGCTGGCCGGCGCAGTTCGAGCTGCAGGCCGGCAAGCACGTGGTGCGGCCGCGCTACGAGATCCTGGCCGGCAACCGCCGCAACCGGATCGCCCACGTCAACGTCGAGCGGGTCGACCTCAAGCCCGATCCGCGGATCGCCGAGGCGTCGAAGCACCTGGGCAAGGGCTGGATCCTGCCGGCGCCGATCCTGCCGCTCGACCGCTACCGGTCGTTCGCGCTGCCGACCCCGATGTCGACCGCGCAGACCCGCCTGCCGCTGCAGGCCGTGGTCTACGACGCCGACGGCATCGAGGCCGCCCGCCACCGGTTCGGCGTGCTGGCGCGCTCCGACAGCGTGGCGATCGAGGCCGGCGCCCTGGTCGACGGCAGCGGCCTGCCGTCCGGCTACGGCCACCTGGAGCTGATCTACGACTTCGAGGCCGGCGCTGACGACGCCCCCGACGGCTGGCTGCACGGGCTGTTCCGCTACGAGGACACCCGGACCGGCCACGCCGCCGACACCAGCTTCGGCGGCCACGTGTTCAACGGCGTGCTCACCTTCAAGGGCGAGCCGCAGAGCTACGGCAGCCCGCCGCCGGGCCTGTCGACCCGGCTGTTCCTGCGGCTCGGCCACGACCTCGACCGGGTCGACACGATGTGCCACCTGATCTACCCGGCGTCGACGCCCTGGCACGCGGTCTCGGAGACCGACCTGGTCCTGACCTCGGCCGCGGGCGAGGCGATCGCGCACGCGCCGCTCGCGATCCCGTGCGGCGGCTCGCGGCTGTGGCGGGCCTCGGAGACGTTCGCGGCCGACGACCTCGCCAAGGCGGCCGGCGGCGGCTACGTGCTGATCCGCGACACCACCTGCCGGCTGTTCGGCTACCACGGCCTGATCCGCGACGGCGCGGCGTTCTCGCTCGATCACATGTTCGGGTTCTGAACGTGCCGGGGCCCGGGGCGGGCGTCGGCATCCGCGAGGCCGGTCCCCAGGACGCCGATCTGCTCGCCAACGTCGTGCATCGGATCGCGGCGCACTACGAGGAAGGCCTGGCCGAGCCGCCGGATGTCACCGCCGATCGGTTGCGGCGCCTGCGCATCGGACCGGACGGCCTGGTCCAGGCGCTGATCGCCGAGCAGGACGATCGCGTCGTCGGCGCCGCGTTCTTCAACGTCCAGTTCCCCGGTGCCGACGCCCTGCCCTGCCTGTACCTCAAGGATCTCTATGTCGATCCGACCGCCCGACGATCGGGGATCGCGCAGGCACTGCTGAGTCGGCTGGCCGCCCTGACCCTCGAACGCGGGTTCGAGCGGCTGGATTGGAGCACCGATTCGGCGAACACGGCGGCCATGGCGCTGTACGACGGGATCGGTGCGGCCCTGCTCGACAGCAAGCGGTTCTGGCGCCTGGACCGCACGGCGCTGCGGCGGCTGACCGACGCCGGTACGGCAACGCAGGTGTGACGCCCAGCTCGGTTGAGACGATCCGGCACCGTCACTATGTTGGGCGGGTCCCACGAACGGAGGAGTCGATGGCCGAGCATCGCGTGAAGGTTCTCATCATCGGCGCAGGTGCGGCCGGGCTGACCGCCGGCATCTACACCGCGCGCGCCAACCTTTCGCCGATGCTCGTCGCCGGGCTTCAGCCGGGCGGCCAGATGACCATCACCTCCGAGGTCGAGAACTACCCGGGCTTCGCCGACGTGATCCAGGGCCCGTGGCTCATGGAGCAGATGCAGAAGCAGGCGGAGAACGTCGGCACGAAGATCGTCAGCGACGTCATCGTCGACGTCGACTTCTCGGCTCGCCCGCTGCGCTGCGTCGGCGACACCGGCGACGTCTACCTGGCCGACGCGGTGATCGTCGCGACCGGCGCCCAGGCCCGCTGGCTGGGCTTGCCGAGCGAGCAGCAGTTCAACGGCCGCGGCGTCTCGGCCTGCGCCACCTGCGACGGCTTCTTCTACCGCAACAAGGACGTGGTGGTGGTCGGCGGCGGCAACACCGCCGTCGAGGAGGCGCTGTACCTCGCCAATATCTGCAGCTCGGTGACCCTGGTGCATCGCCGCGACACGCTGCGCGCCGAGAAGATCATGCAGGACCGGCTGTTCCGGAACCCGAAGATCCGGGTGATCTGGGACAGCGTGGTCGACGAGGTGCAGGGCGGCGACGGCCCGTTCGCCGGCGTCGAATCGGTCCGCATCAAGAACGTCCGCACCGGCGACGCCACGGTGATCCCGGCCGAGGGGATGTTCGTGGCGATCGGCCACGATCCGGCGACCAAGGCGTTCCGCGGCCACCTGCCGGTCGACGAGGAGGGCTACCTGATCGCCCAGGCCGGCTCGACCCGCACCACCGTGCCGGGCGTGTTCGCCGCCGGCGACTGCGTCGACAAGGTGTTCCGCCAGGCGGTGACCGCCGCCGGCATGGGCTGCATGGCGGCCCTCGAAGCCGAACGCTATCTCGCCGAGCTCGAGGACGCCTCCCAGGCAGCCGCGGCCGAGTGACCGGCGGGCACGACGCCGACACGTCCCGAATAGGCCCGTCGGACGAGAGGGTTAACCCGGAGCCCGGTCTCGTGTAGAGATAGAGGGCGCGGTCGAGACCGCGCCAGTGTCGGCGGGCGGGATATGGACTGGGACAAGCTTCGGGTCTTTCATGCGGTCGCCGAGGCCGGCAGTTTCACGCACGCCGGCGACACGCTGAATCTCAGCCAGTCCGCGGTCAGCCGCCAGATCAGCCATCTCGAGGAGAGCCTGCGGGTGCCGCTGTTCCACCGGCACGCCCGCGGCCTGATCCTGACCGAGCAGGGCGAGATCCTGTACCAGACCGCGCGCGACGTGTTCGCCAAACTGGCGACCACCGAGGCGATCCTGTCCGAGGGCAAGGACCGCCCGAAGGGCCCGCTCCGGCTGACCACCACGGTCGCGCTCGGCTCGAACTGGCTGACCCCGCGGATCGGCGCGTTCCTGGAGTTGTATCCGGAGATCAGCCTGACGCTGATCCTGAACGATTCCGAGCTCGACCTGTCGATGCGCCAGGCCGACGTGGCCCTCCGGCTGACCCCGCCGCGCCAGCCGGACCTGATCCAGCGCCACCTCAAGACCATCAAGTTCCACCTTTACGCGGCGCCCTCCTACCTGAAGAACGCCGGGGTCCCGCGCTCGCCGGCCGACCTGGTCGACCACCGGCTGGTGATCTACGGCGAGACCGCGCACCCGCCGTTCCCGAACGTCAACTGGCTGCTCGACGTCGCCGCCGGGCCGCGCGGCCGGCCGACCTCGGTGCTGCGGGTGAACAACTACTTCGCCATGTACCGGGCCGTGCAGACCGGCATCGGCATCGCCGCGCTGCCCGACTACATGGCGCGGGAAGACGTCAATCTGATCCGGGTCGTCCCGGACCTGGAAGGACCGCAGGTGCCGGCCTATTTCGTGTATCCGGAGGAGCTTCGGCACTCCAAGCGGATCACGGTGCTCCGGGATTTCCTGATCCAGGAGGTCGCGAAATCGCAGTTCTGAGCGGGTTTGCGAACCCAGCCATTCCGCCTCGGCGATTCAGCATCGCGAGCCATGCGCCTGACGCATATCGGAACTGTTGTTTTGCGAATGGTCGTTAAGGCTTCCGCAACCTATTTGTCCTAATGTTCAGATGTTGCGTTGCAACATCCTCTGAGCCCCCCGCTCAGAGCAGGGCCCTTCGGGGTCCTACGTCTCCCAGACGTGAAGCCTCCCTGTTCAACTTGCCCGGAAGCCCCCGCTTCCGGGCAATTTTTTTGTCCGAACACTGCAACAATCGTCGAAAGATCGGCTCACCGGCCCGGCCCGTCTGGTCCGGAAGCCGGGAATACTGGCGTCTACAGGCGCTCGCCGTCGCGAAGCCGCACCCTCGTCCGGCACGACGACCGAGCCATCGCCTCCTCCACCGGTCGAAACCGTGAAATCGATTCGAGGATTCGTTCGGAAAACGCTACTCTCCCAAGACCTCTCGACTGAAACGAGGATCGCGCGTTTGAACGCCGAACCCGTTTGTCGCAGAACGCAATGCCGGGAGTGTGGCACATGGCCGGAATGTCGACGGGTTCGCTGGTGATCGTTGCCGTAGCCGTTCTCGTCGGCGGCTGGGGCGTCCTGACCTACAACCGCTTGGTTGCGCTGCGGCAGCGGGTCCGCGAAGGATGGAGCGGCATCGACGTCCAGCTCAAGCGGCGCGCCGACCTGATCCCCAACCTGGTCAACACCGTGAAGGGCTACGCCCAGCACGAACGCGGGGTGCTGGAAGCGGTCACCGAGCAGCGGGCCCGGGTACAGGCCGCGGCCGGCGACTCGCCGGCGGCCCGCCAGGCGGCCGAGAGCGGGCTGTCCGCGGCGCTGACGCGGCTGTTCGCGGTCGCCGAGAACTATCCCGAGCTGAAGGCCGACGGGAATTTCGTCGAGCTGCAGCAGACCCTCGGCGACCTCGAGAACCAGATCCAGATGGCGCGGCGGTACTACAACGGCACCGTGCGCGACATGAACACGCTGATCGAGACCTTTCCGAGCAACCTGATCGCCGGCTGGTTCCGGTTCGAGCTGCGCGAGTACTTCGAGATCGAGCAGGCCGGCGACCGGGCCCTGCCGAACGTCAGCTTCTAGCCGGCGAGGTTCACCGCCGTGATCGCGTCCGTCCTCAGCCGTCTGACATTCGCGATCGCGGCAATCGTCGGACTCCTGGCCGTGACGACCGCCCCGTCGGCGGCCCAGGAAGAACGCATTCTGTCCTTCGACTCCGACGTGACCGTCAGATCCGACGGCTGGCTGCGCGTGGTCGAGACCATCGAGGTCGTCGCCAACGGGGACAATATCCGGCGCGGCATATACCGGGACTTTCCGACCCGCAGCCTGACCGAGTACGGCCTGAACCAGCGGGTCGGCTTCGAGATCGACCGGATCGAGCGCGACGGCAGACCCGAGCCCTATCACACCGAGGACCTGAACGCCGGCGTGCGGATCTACATCGGCCACCCCGAGGTGCTGCTGCGGCCCGGACGCTACCGCTACACGATCGCCTACGACACCAGCCGGCAGCTCTATCACTGGGCGGACCAGGACGAGCTGTACTGGAACGTCACCGGCAACTCCTGGGCATTTCCGATCGAACGGGCGACCGCCACCGTGCATCTGCCCGATGCTGCCGCGATCGAGCAGGTGGACGCCTACACCGGGCCGCGCGGCGCCCAGGGCAACGACTTCAAGGTGGTCGAGCGCAAGAGTGGCACCCTGCGGATCGCGACGACCCGCGCCCTGCTTTCGGGCGAGGGACTGACGATCGCGGCGGCGTGGCCCGCCGGCCTGGTCGCCCGACCCACCGGGGCGGCGGTGACGGGTCGGATCGTCCTCGACAACAAGGGTCTGGCGCTCGGAACGCTGCTGCTGGCGGCCCTGCTGGTCTACTTCCTGGTGGTGTGGAGCCGGGTCGGGCGCGATCCTCGGAAAGGCGTGGTGTTCCCGCGGTTCGAGGCCCCGGACGACCTGTCGCCGGTGGCCGTCGGCTACATCTGGCACGGCGGTTTCGGCACCGACTTCAGCATCGGGCGAGCCCTGACCGTGGCGATCACCAGCCTCGCCACCAAGCGTCGGCTGGTGATCGAGGATGACGGCGACGACCGGTACACGCTTGCCGCCGCAAAGGGCGCCCATGGCAAGTTGCCGCCCGGCGAGCGGGTGGTGTTCGGGACCCTGTTCGCCGGCGATGGCGACTCGATTTCGTTCGGCTCCGAGTACGAGCCCGTCATGGGCAAGGCGTCGTCGGTCCTGCTCGACGCTTTCGACTGGGAGTACGGCCAGGCGTATTTCCGCGGCAACGCTCGACCCTGGCTGATCGGCGCCCTGATCGCCGTCGCCGCGACCCTGAGCAGCCTGGTGATCGACGCCACCGGCCAAGACGCCTGGCTTGTCGTGTCCGTCATGGCGGTGTTCGGCACCGCCCTGCTGACGCTCGGCACGACCATGGTCATCCTCGTGACGGGGCGCTGGTCCAGGGCGCTCTCCGCCGGAACCCCGGTCCGGGTCGTCCTGTCGCTCGGGCAGCTGCTCGGCGGCGCCGTGGCGTTCCTGGCCGCCGCCGTCGTCGGGCTGATCCTGACCGACTTCGTGGCACCCGCCGCCATGCCGGTCGCCGCCCTGCCGGTCCTGCTGACGGTCGCCTTCTGGTTCCTGATGAAGGCCCCGACCCGACTCGGCCGCGAGACCCTCGACGCAATCGAAGGCTATCGCCTCTACCTGTCGGTCGCCGAGGCCGACCGCCTGAACAGTGCCGGCCGCGAACCGGAGGTCACCGAGGCGCTGTTCGAGGCCCACCTGCCCTACGCCATGGCGCTCGGCGTCGAGGAGGAGTGGACCGACAAGGTCATGACGCGGCTGGAGGCCAGCACCGACAAGCCGTTCGACCGGTCCACCTACCGACCCAGGTGGTATCGGGGCCGTGGTACCGGGTTCGCAAAGGCGGGAACCCTCGCCGGAGCGCTGTCCCAGGGGCTCGGCAGCGCCGCCTCGCACGCCATGTCACGGCCGTCGAGCAGCGGCTCGTCCGGCGGCGGCTTCTCCAGCGGCGGCGGCTCGTCCGGCGGCGGTGGCGGCGGTGGCGGCGGTGGGGGGTGGTAGATGCCGGCCGGCTGGGCAGCGCAACGGATGTTGAGGGATGCCGTGACGCTTCTGTACGTGACCATTCCGTTCCTCGCGCTGGCCGTCACGTTCCTGCTCATCGGCAAGTTCGCCGGTGGCGGCTGGGAGGCGCTGGACTATCTGGTCTACGCCATGGCCACCGGCGTGCTGTGGGCGATCGCCGTGATCGTCTACATGGCGTGGATCGTGATCCGGGACGGCTGGCAGCCGTCGAGCATCCCGGCGGTGGTTGTCCTGTCCGTCGTCGCGCTGCTGGCTGCCACCTGGGCCTACAACCGGCATGCCCGAGAGGCCGAGTGCCGGGCGGCCCTGGAATTTTACCAGAACCTCGTGGTCCTGCCGGCGATCCAGCGGGCGGCGGCGATCCGCGACGGCGAGCGGTTCGTGCGCGCGCCCAGCGTCTGCGCGGTCGACAGCCTGAGATTTGCGCTCGGCCGCCACGTCCTGGACCCGGAACCCAGCTCGCCCGAACGGGATGCCGAGCGGCGCGAGATCCTGGCGGAACTGCTCCGGGCCGGGCTGCCGCCGGACTATCGGCTGCTCTACGGCTTCGCGGTCTCGGACGCGGACCCCGAAGCGACCCGGATGCTCCTGCAGCAGCGTAAGACCGAAACCGCGAACGGCACGGCGGAGTGGGACGTCTTCCCCGAGGAGATCGTCCGGACGCTACTGACGCGGGCACATACGGCGCCCGGCACCGAAGCCGACCGGAACGCCGCGAAGTATCGCGCGACCCTGGCGGTGCTGGTCGAGGAGGCCGGCCCCGACCCGGCGAAGATGACCGGCTGGACGCGCGAGACCCTCCTGTCACTGGGCCTGCTGCCGGCCTCGGCGACGACCCAGTAGCCGCTCTCCGCCTGGCAACGGACCTCGAATCCCTGGACGCCGGAGCGGTCCTCGGGTCTGATGTCGCCACCGGGGGGGCGGGCCAACGGGGACGTCGTGCTCAATCGCGGACTGAACACGGACCGACGCGTGCGGGCGGACCAGATCGTCGTGCAGGCCGTATCCCTGCCGGTCGCCGACCCGGAGTCGCTGACGTCGGCGATCTGCCGGAACGGGCTGGAGCATTGGCGGCGTTTGCGGGGCGAACGGCCGATGCCGGGCCGCGACGCCGTCGACCCGTCGGCGATGCGGGCGCTTCTGCCCTATACGTTCCTGGTCGACGTGCTGGAACCGGGCGGCGACTTCCGCTACCGGCTGGTCGGCACCGACATCGTGGCGCACACCCCGCGGGACAATACCGGGCTGCGCCTCTCCGAGATCACCGACCAGGGCACCCAGCATCAACTGGCCGCCCTCTACGGCTCCGTGGTGGGAGGGAAGACCCCGCGGTTCCAACGCATCGCCTACCGGACCCGACTGGGCCTTCGGTCCTGGTACGAGACCGTGGTGTGCCCGCTGGTCGATCCAGGCGCTCCCGGCACGGTCGCGATGCTGATCGGTTGGGCCGAGCACTTCCACCAGCCGATCGTCGAGCCCAGGCCCGAGTGATCCCCGCCTACCGCCAGGGTCCAGGGTCGGTGTCCGGCAACTCCGACAGCAGGCATGCCGGCGAGGCGAACCCTGCCTCCCGCTCGGGATCCGGCACAGCCGAGCCGACGCGGTCGTGGCGCGTGGCGCCGCTCTCGGTAACGATCCCGTCCATCGGCACGTCGTGGTCGAGCGGGTGGATCGTGTCGAGCCGACCGAGATCGAAACCGAGACCGATGGCCCAGGGGTGCGGACGCCGGGCGGCGAGCGTCCGGTCGTAGTAGCCGCCGCCGTAGCCGAGCCGGTATCCCGCGCCGTCGAAGCCGACGAGCGGCACGACCAGGCACGCCGGATAGACGGTCGGCGTGCCGTCGGGGATCGGAATGTTCCACACGCCGCGAGTCATCGGCACGTCCGGCGCCCACTCGCGGAACTCCACCGGCTCGTCGCGCGCGACCACCACCGGCAGGCCGACCCGGGTACCCGACGCAATCAGCGACCGTGCCAGCGGACGCAGGTCGATCTCGCCGCGGAACGGCCAGTACAGGCCGATGACCGAGAAACGGGTCAGTTCGACCGCCTCCGTCAACACTGCCAGCGCCCGTGTCGCGCGGCGCTCGCGTTCGTCCACCGGCACGGCGAGCCGGGCCTCAATCAACCGGCTCCGGGTCTCCCGCCGCCACGTCATCGTCTCGGCTCTCGTCATCACCCGTACCACCTCCATCGCTCGTCCCCGCACCTTGCCACGGCACGCCGCCCTGTCGATCCCCGGGTCCCGCCATCGGGTGTCCCGACCACGCCACCGATGCCGGCCTGCAACGGTCGGCCAGGAAGCGACATGTATCGACTACCGGCCCGTGAAACCGGACGACGGCCCTGCTAGTGTGCCGGTCTTCGAGTTCTGGAGGCGGAACATGAAGCTGGTTTGGATGCTGGTGACGATCATCGGCAACCAGGTGATCGAGAGCGGCGTGACGTTCACGGCGGCGAAGGCGTGCTTCGAGCAGGCGGCGAGCCTGCAGGTCGAGGCGTACAAGGCGGTCGACCTGGCGTTCATCCTGAACCATCAGCAGAACCTGTCGGCCGAGCCGATGCGGCCGATGTTCTCCTGCATCGTGACAGAGCCGGTCGGCGAGTAGGCCGGGGCGGTGGCGAGGCGTCTCCGCCCGACGACCCTCGTGGCCCTGGCGCTCGCCGTGGCCATCGCCGTGTCGGCCGGCCCGGCGGCGGCGCGCGAGGACCGGGTCGTGACGATCGGCGACGTCGAGCTGACCGTCGCGCTCGCCGACGGCGATTGCTTCTTCGATCCGGACCAGCCGGCCGACCAGGGCCTGATGGAGCAGCTCAAGCTTGCCACCGGCCCGGCCTTCGTGCCGCTGCTCGCCTTCGGCGACTGCGAGCGGATTCCCGGCTGGCGCAACGGCGATCCTCCCAGCCTGCACCGCTTCGGGTACTTCATGATCGCCGAGACGCATCTGGAGCCGGTCTTCGCCTTCGACCAGGCCACCCTCGCCGACGCGATCGCCCAGGCGTTGGCCGACCGTGGCGTTACCGACTACAAGGCGGATATCGCCCGACTCGCCGACGACCTCGCGAAGATCTGGACCACCTTGCCCGCAGGCGGCAAGCAGGAACTCGGCATCGTCCACCGCGACCGCTACGGACCGGTCCTGGCGACCGTGCTGAGCGTCGCAGGCTCCGACGGCACTCCGTTCCCGCGCGTCATGCTCCACCAGTCGGTCCTGCTGCACGGCAAGGTGCTCAGCGTGGTCGCGCTCCGGGACTACCGCGATTCCGAAAGCATCTTCGATGCCTACGGAGATCTGTCGGCCGTGGTCGAGGCCACGGCGGCCCGCAACCCGAACTGACCGCCGTCGGATGTGTGCCGCGGCGGACCGCCTCGAGGGGGGATTGAGAGCGTGCTGATCCTCGGCATACACATGGGCCACGACGCCGGCGTCGCGGTGGTGAACGACGGCGAGATCGTTGCGTTCGTGGAGCGCGAGCGCCACACCCGCGTGAAGCACGCGGCCATCGCAACGATCGACGACATCGAGCTCGCCCTCGCCGATGCCGGGGCGACGATCGACGACGTCGACTACGTCTCGATCACGGGAACCCAGAACTGGCCGTTCATCTTTTACGACCAGGCGGAATTCAGGTTCGACTTCGCGCCCGCGATGGCTGGCCCGCTCGGCGTGCCCCCGGCCTTTCAGGAGCGGACCCGGGATCACGTCAAGGCGATGGCCGACCAGCGCAATGCCTTCCGCGCAAGCATGGTCGGGTGGTTCGGAAGGCCGAGCGACTACGTCAGGCTCAGCGCGCGTCCGGTCGATATCGACGCTCCCGGCTTCGACTTCCACGGCACCTGCGAGTTTCCCTTCTATCCCAACATTTGGGACCGCAACCTGTCGCTGGGTGCCCTTCGGCAGATGTCGGGAGGCGAACTCGCCGAGGAGCTCGGCGGTTGGGTGCGGCACGGCGTGTTCCACATGCCGGTCGAAGTGCGGCTGCGGCGCCGGCGTCTGCCCGGCATCCTGATCTCCCACCACACCGCGCATGCCGCGAGCGCGTTCTACCAGTCGGACTTCGATACGGCGGCAATCCTCACCGCCGACGGCGGCGCCACCAAGAGCCGGTTCGGACACGCCGGCGGGCTGTTCGCCCAGGGGCGGGGCAACAAGCTCGTTCCGCTGCTGCCCAACTTCCTGACCTCCGGCCCCACATACATTCGGGTCGGCCGTCACCTGCGCCTCGACAGCGGCCTCGGTGCCCCCGGCAAGCTCATGGGCCTCGCCCCGTACGGCAAGCCCCGGTTCTTCGACCCCGATCTGGTCGGCAACGCCTACGACCGCCCGGAACTGATGCTGTCGTCGAGCCGGCCCAGCGACGGCGACGACCATCTGATGTACGCCCAGACCTTGGTCGACCGCGCCAAGGCCCGCGCCAGGAAGATGGGCTACACCCATGTCGAGCCTACGGCCGAAACGAGGCTTTCGCCGTTCAGCAAGGATCTCGCCGCCACCACCCAGAAGCTGTTCGAGGAACAGAACCTGCTGGCCACCCTGGTCCTGTTCGAGCTCGGTCAGAAGCTGGGCCGGCCGTCGCCGAACCTGGTGATATCCGGTGGCTGCGCACTCAACTGCCCGTTCAACAGCCGGGTCTGGCGCGAGGGCCCGTTCGAGAACGTTTTCGTCCCGCCGTCCTGCGACGACAGCGGACTGGCGATCGGCTCGGCCCTCTACCTCACCCATCACGTTCTCGACCTGCCGCGCAAGCCGCAGGGGTCGAAGACCTCGACGTCGGCCTATCTCGGACGCCGGCACGGCCCGGAGACGGTCGAGCGGGCGCTTCGCGAGGCCGGCGACGACCTCGTGGTGACCCCGGTCGGCGACACCGCCGCCGACGCCGGCAGAGCACTCGCGGACAACACGGTCGTGGCTTGGTTCGAGGGCCGCAGCGAGATCGGCCCGCGCGCACTCGGGCATCGCTCGATCCTGGCCGACCCGCGGGCCGGGGGGAACTGGGAGCGGGTCAACCGCATCAAGAGGCGCGAGGCGTGGCGGCCGTTCGCGCCGGCGGTCCTGGAGGAGCGGGCAGCGGAATGGTTCGACGGGGCGCCGCTACCCTCGCCCTTCATGCTGTTCACGGCGCGGGTCCGGTCGCGGGACCTGCCGGCCATCACCCATGTCGACGGGAGTGCGCGGATCCAGACCGTCGCCCGCGACGGCGGCGGCTTCCGGGCCGTGCTGGAGGCGTTCGACCGCGAGACCGGCGTTCCGGTGGTGCTCAACACCTCGTTCAACGGCCCGGCCGAGCCCATCGTCGAGACACCGGAGGACGCGGTTCGCTTCTTCCGAAGCTCGGAACTGGATCGCCTCTATTTCGACGGGCTGCGGGTCGAGCGCAAGGCCGCCGCGAACACCTAGGCCGCGCCCGCGTCGCGCCGTCGCGGCCGGCTCACCCGTGCGGCACCAGGATCTGGCGCACCACCTCGCCGTCGGCCAGACGGTCGAAGCCGCGGTTGATGTCCTCGAAGCCGATGTGCTCGCCGATCAACCGGTCGACCGGCAGCCGGCCCTGGCGGTAGGCCTCGATGAACCGCGGGATGTCGCGCACCGGCACGCAGGACCCCATGTAGCTGCCCTTCACCGAGATCTCCCGGGTCACCAGGTCGGCGGCATGGATCGGGAACGCCGCCCCGGCCGGCGACAGGCCGGCGGTCACCAGCGTCCCGCCGGTCCGCAGGATGCCATAGCCGGTCTCCAGTGCCTTGATGTTGCCGGCCAGCTCGACCGCCACGTCGACGCCGCCGCCGGTCAGGTCGCGGATCTGGTCGAGGTGGTCGGGCTCCCGCGCGTCGATCGCGTGGTCGGCACCCAACTGGCGGGCAAGGCCGAGCTTGGCCGGATTGACGTCGACCGCGATCAATACCGACGGGCCGGCGAGCTTGGCGCCCAGCAGACCCGACAGGCCGACGCCGCCGAGACCGATGATCGCCACCTTCTGGCCCGGCCGGATCGCCGCGGTGTTCAGCGCCGCGCCGACCCCGGTCATCACCGCACAGCCGAACACCGCCGCCATCGCCAGCGGCACGTCCTTGTCGACCTTGACCACCGAGCCGCGGTCGACCGTGGCGTACTCGGCGAAGCACGACACGCCGGACTGGTGGTTGACCGGCTCGCCGCGGGCGTCGCGCAGCCGCTTGCCGCCGGCCATCAACTCGCCCTTGGCGCGGGCCGCCCCGTGGGCGATGCAGATCTGCGGCCGCCCCTCCAGGCAGCGCTCGCAGCGCCCGCAGCTGGCCGAGAACTGGAAGACAACCGGGTCGCCCGGCGCGATGTCGCGCACCCCGACGCCGACCTCGACCACGGTGCCGGCCCCCTCATGCCCCAGTGCCACCGGCAGCGGCCGCGGCCGCGAGCCGTCGATCACCGACAGGTCGGAATGGCACAGCCCGGCACCGGCGATCTTCACCAGCACCTCGCCCGCCTGCGGGCCGTCGAGCTCGACCTCCTCGATCGAGATCGGCCGGGTGCGGGCATACGGACGGTCGGGGGCGATGGTCCTGAGGACCGCGGCGCGCATCTTCATGGGTTTCCTCCTGCTTTGACGCGAGACTAACCGCCGCCGGCGACAGCCGACAGACCGCAAATCGGCAATACGCCAAGCCGCCGCCGGATGGTATTGACAGCTTCCACTATCCTCCCGTCATGACGGCGGCGAGCAAGACATCGTGTCGGCCGGGCAGACGGGAGATCTTGGGACGTGCTGGTTCTGGGCATACACATGGGCCACGACGCGGGCGTGGCGGTCGTGCACGACGGCGCCATCCGGGCCCTGGTCGAGCGCGAGCGGCATACGCGCGTCAAGCACGCGGGCATCTCGACCATCGAGGATATCGAGCTGGCCTTGGCCGACGCCGGCACGACCCTCGACGAGGTCGACTGCGTCGCGGTCTCCGGGACCCAGAACTGGCCCTTCATCTTCTACGACAGCGACGCGTTCCGCTTCGATTTCGCACCCGACCTCGATGGCCCTCTCGGCGTGCCGGGGCCGATGCGCGACAGCGTTCGCGAGCACATGGAGTATCTGTCGAAGACCCGTCAGCAATTCGCGGCGTTGATCGCCACGCGGTTCGAGACCCGCAAGGACTTCGCCCACCTGCTAGGACGGCCGATCGACTCGTCGGCGCCCGGCTTCGACTTCCATGGCACCCGCGAGTTCCCAGTCCATCCGCAAATCTGGGATCGCAATCTGTCCCTGCGAGCACTACGGGCCATCACTCCCGAGGAGCTCCGGGAGGGTCTTGGTGACTGGGCCGACCTGAAGGCCTTCCACCTGCCGATCGAAGTCCGGCTGCGCCACAGGCGGGTCCCCGGCGTACTGGTGTCGCACCACACCGCGCACGCCGCCAGCGCATTCTACCAGTCGGACCAGGACGAGGCGGCGATCCTGACGACCGACGGCAGCGTCACCAAGAACGTGTTTGGATACGGCGGCGGCCTGTTCTGTCTCGGCCGCGGCAACCGGATCTATCCGCTGCAGCCGAACTTCCTGTCCTCCGGCAACATGTACATGCGGGTCGGCCGCTACCTGCAGCTCGACGCCGGCGAAGGGGCGCCGGGGAAGCTGATGGGACTGGCGCCCTATGGCCGCCCTCGGTACTTCGAACCGGACCTGGTCGGCAACGTCTACGACAATCCCGCGGAGATTTTCCCAGAGCATGACGAGGCGGGCAACCAGCAGTTCATGGCCAGCGCCCTGACGCTGATCAAACAGGCCCACCGGCGGGCAAGGCAGGCCGGCGTCGACGTCCCGGAACCGTCGGCCGAAACCAAGCTGTCGCGGTTCAGCAAGGATCTCGCTGCGACAACCCAGAAACTGTTCGAGGAGCAGGGCCTGCTGGCGGCGCTGACGCTTTACGAGCTCGCCCGTAAGCTGGGCCAGCCATCATCGAACCTTGCGATATCCGGGGGCTGCGCCCTGAACTGCCCGTTCAACAGCCGGGTCTGGCGCGAAGGGCCGTTCGAGACCGTGTTCGCGCCGCCGACCTGCGACGATTCCGGGCTCGCCATCGGTTCCGCGCTCTACCTCAGTCACCACGTCCTGGACCTGCCGCGGCAGCCGCAGGGCGCCACGACCTCGACCTCGGCCTATCTCGGCCGGCGACACTCCCCCGAAAGCGTGGAGCGCGCGCTGCGCGAAGCCGGCAGCGATCTGGTCGTGACGCCGGTCGGCGACGCGGCACAGGATGCCGGCCGAGCCCTCGCCGACGATGCGGTGGTCGCCTGGTTCGAAGGCCGGAGCGAGATCGGCCCGCGCGCACTCGGCCACCGCTCGATCCTGGCGGATCCGCGCCGCGAGGAGAACTGGGCGCGCGTCAACCGCATCAAGAAGCGCGAAGCCTGGCGGCCGTTCGCACCGGCGGTCCTTGAGGAACGTGCGGCCGAATGGTTCCAGGGGGCGCCGCTGCCCTCGCCGTTCATGCTGTTCACCGCGCAGGTGCGCTCGAACCGCCTGCCGGCGATCACCCACGTCGACGGCACCGCCCGGATCCAGACGGTCTCGGCCGACTGCGGCGGATTCCGGCGGGTGCTCGAGACCTTCAACCAGGAGACCGGGGTGCCGGTGGTCATGAACACGTCGTTCAACGGGCCCGGCGAGCCGATCGTGGAGACGCCGGAGGACGCCGTGCGCTTCTTCCGCCGGTCCGAACTCGACCGTCTGTACTTCGACGGATTCCGGGTCGAGCGACGCACGGGCGAGACCGGTTAACCGGCGTCCCATCGCGAGGAAGCCGGCCGGTACGGCCGGTCGCAGAGGCTGATCAGATCGTAGTGGAAGATCGGCCTGAGCTCCCCCTCCAGCCGTTGCCGAAGGGTATCCCGGTCGCCGAACGCGGGTTCCTTGGCGAACATGTCGTCCAGGATCTCTCCGTTGGCACGCGCATCGTTCACGCGGAGAAGGTATTGGGTCGCCGCCTCGCCGACCTGCATGCGCAGGCCGCCGAACCGCTTGTCCTGCAGTTCGACCCAGCCGCCGGTGTGCAGGGTCCAGCTGACGGTGCTGAAGATCGTCCGGTGCGGGATCATGTCGTCGAGGAAGGCGGCGCGATGGGCCGTCCCCCGTGACGCGTAGGCGCTTTGAACCACCAGGCGCCCGTGAAACAGCTCGAGGAACCGCTTGCGTGCCAGTTCCGGCAACGCCGCGATACGTTGGCGCAGATCGGCCGTAAAGCCGTAGCCCCGCACGTCGTAGACGATCTTCTGGATCGGCTCGCAGTGGTCGGCGAACACCAGGCCCGACCGGTCGAGCAACTCGCGGAAGCTATGGGCGTCATAGGCGACGTCGCACGCGTGCAGCACGGCGTCCAGCAACGCGTTGTCCCCGTGCTGGCCGATGTGCCGCATCATCGCGGGATCCGACTGCAGCCAGTTGGACTGCGGCAGCCTCTGCATCGCCGAACGCCCGATGGCCAGGATCTCGTCCAGGCCTTCGACTTCCCCTGTCAGGATGCCCATCGCTTCCCGGGCGAGATACACCGCCGTCCGCCCGACATCGGCGTAGACGCCCAGCGCCAGCGCGCCCCGGTCGGTCAAAATGCCGGCGAGCACGTCGAGCCCGCCCTGCGGGTCGGGCAGATGGTGCAGCACCCCCATGCACTGGACGTAGTCGAAGCGGCGGTCCGGCAGCAGCGACGGGATGTCGTAGATCGAACCCTGCACGAACTCGACGGTGTCGACTCCCTCGGCCCGGCACAACCTCTCGGCAACCTCGAGCGAGCGGCCGCTCAGGTCCAGGTGAACGATCCGGGTCCCGAACGGGCGGGTGAGCAGGGCCAGGCCCAGGGTCTTCTCGCCGGTGCCGCCGCCGGCGATCAGGATCGACCAGGCCGACGGGTCCGAGCGGCCGCCGAACAGGGACCCGTTGATCCGGGCCGGATCGTCGGAGTTCGCCAGCGACCGGACCGCGGCGCTCGACTTCGAGTAGTCGGGGAACGGAAACCGCTCGTACTGCTCGCGTACCCTGCTCTCAAGCACTCGATGTTCGGGAACGGTCATCGGTATTCCACCGCCATCACGAGGTCATCCGTCAGAGAATCGCCCGAAGATAGCCCGCGCAACCGCGGCCGTGATCCCATTGTCGCGGGTAACCGAGCGAAACTTCCTCGAAGCGGGTGCCGTCGACGATGTCGGTCCGGCGGGTGTGCAGATGTCCGGTCACCACCGCATGGGCGCGATAGCGACGATGCCAGTCCTCGGTCTCGGTGGTTCCGCACCACGGCGTAAAGCGCGGCACCCGGGGAATCCGGACGAGGTCGCGGCGCAGCGGCCAATGGTTTACCAGGACCGTGTGCGCTTCCGGCGACAGCTCGCGCGAGAGCCGGTGCCGGGTCTCGTCCAGCCGGGCCCGACACCAGTCGGGCCGCGTGCTGAACGGGTCAGGCAGCAGGTGCAGCTCGTCGGCACAGACGTTGTGGGCCTCGTCGGCCCAGGCCACCACGTCGGCCAGGGCCACGTGGTCGGGGCGGAAGCTGTAGTCGTAGAGCAGGAACAGCGGCACGATCACCAGGCGGGACACGCCGTCCGGCAACGGTCCCGGCCAGTCGGGAAAAGGGTCCTCCGGCGTGACGACGCCGTGTCGGCGGGCGATTGCGATCAGCCGCTCGTAGCGCGCCACGCCGCGCGCCGCATCCGCGCCCTCGCGCGCCACCGTCCACAGCTCGTGGTTGCCCGGCACCCAGACGACCCGCTCGAAGCGGTCGGCCAGCAGACCGAGCGCCCAGTCGACGATCTCCAGCCGCTCGGCGACGTCGCCGGCGACGATCAGCCAGTCGCCGGGATGCTCCGGCAGCGCCTCCAGCGCCTCGCGATTGTGCGCGGCCGCCAGATGCAGGTCGGAGATCGCGCGCAGCCGCATGGTCCGGGCCCGGTCGCTCAGAACGCGCTCGCCCCGCTCTCGGCAGGCAGGATCGCGCCGGTGATCCGACGGGATTCGTCGGACGCCAGGTACAGCGCCATGTAGGCGATGTCGTCGGGCTCGAGGACGCCCATGAGGGATTTCGCGACCAGCGGATCGTCGGGCTTCAGCATGGCCTTGACCCGCTCGGTGGCGACCACGCCCGGCCCGATGGCGTTCACCCGGATCTTCGCCGTGTGCCACTGCATGGCGAGCGAGCGGGTCAGGGTTAGTACGCCGCCCTTTGCCGCCGAGTACGCATCCGCCCCGGCCGTGCCGATCAGCGCCCGGATCGAGGTGGTGTTGATGATCGAGCCGCCGCCGCCAGCCGCCATGTGCGGGATCGCGAACCGGCAGCCGAGGAAGGTTCCGAACAGGTCCACCGACATCGTCCGCCAGAACTCGTCGAGCGGCATCTCGGTAACCTTGCCGTCCTTCCCGGTGGCGCCGCCGGCATTGTTGTAGAGCACGTCCAGCCGGCCGTGTCGATCGGCCGCCCCGTCGATCAGGTCCCGAACGTCGTCCTCCTTGGAGACGTCGGTGACGACGAATTCGGCCTTGCCGCCGGCGGCCACGATTTCGGCCGCGGCCGCCTCGCCGGCCTCGCGCTTGAGGTCGGCCATCACCACCACCGCGCCCTCGCGGGCGAACAGCGCCGACGACGCCTTGCCGATACCCGAGGCCGCGCCGGTGATCACTGCGACCTTGCCTGCCAGCCGTGCCATCCTCATCCTCCCGTGGCCTGATCCGGGCGGGAGTCTAGCGGACCATCCCGGTCCGTGCATCCGGAGTGAACGCCCGGTCACCTTTCGTTAGGGACGGCAGGACAAAGTCCCGCCTCCGGACCGCCGAGGTCCGATCCATCGTCGGCCGTCCGGAGCAGGCCTTGGAGACCGAGCCGCCCTCCCAGTTCAACCAGCAGTTCCTGGCCCCGGCGGAGGACATACTTCGCCAGGCCCTGCATCCGAAGATTCGGCGCTTGATCGAGTACTGGCAGGCCATCCATCCGGGCAATGGCATGCCGGGGCGGCAGCACATGGACCCGCTGGACATACCGGACCTGCTGCCGAACGTCTGGCTGGTGGACGTCGAACGCGAGCCCGACCTGCGCCTGCGCTACCGGCTCATCGGCACCAACGTCGCCCAGGCGTTCGACCACGACACGACCGGCGAGTACCTCGACGTGACCCACGACCGCTACCGGGACGGTCAGGTCCGCATCAACATCCTCGACGTGATCCGCGAGCGCACGCCGGCCTGGCGGATCGGCCGGCCGAAGCTCTGGCGTCTGCAGGATTTCCTGCGGCTCGAACGGATCTACCTGCCGCTGGCCGGCGACGGCAGGACCGTCGACATGGTCCTCGCCCTCACCGTCTTCCTCGACCGGTTCGGCACCGAATTCTGAGGTGCCGGCCGCGCCGCGACCGGCGTCACATGAACAGCCGCTCGCCGTCCATCCCCTTGTACAGGTCGGCGACGAACTCGGCGTAGCCGTTGTAGAGCTGGGTCGGGATGTGCTCGGACTCCCCGAGCGGCTTCTCGGTCGCCTGCGACCACCGCGGATGCGGCACCTCGGGGTTCACGTTGGCCCAGAAGCCGTACTCGCTGGCCTGCAGGTGCTCCCAGAACGACACCGGCCGCTTGTCGGTGAAGGTGAAGCGCACGACCGACTTGATGCACTTGAAGCCGTACTTCCACGGCGTGACCAGCCGGATCGGCGCGCCGTTCTGCTTGGGCATCGGCTTGCCGTAGATGCCGGTCGCCATGAACGCCAGCTCGTTGGTGGCCTCGGCGATCGTCAGCCCTTCGACATACGGCCACGGGTACCAGTACTGCTTCTGGCCGGACGCGATCTCCGGATTCTGGAAGGTCTGCATCGTGACGTACCTGGCCGAGCCCAGAGGCTTGGCGTACTCGACCAGCCGCTTCATCGGGAAGCCGGCCCACGGCACGGTCATCGACCAGGTCTCGACGCAGCGATGCCGGTACACCCGTTGCTCCAACGGGCCCATGGCCTTGAGCAGGTCGTCGATGCCGACCGAGATCGGCTTCTCGACCATGCCGTCGAAGGTGACGGTCCACGGCCGGACCGGCAGCACCTGCGCCGCCTGCCAGATGCCCTTGTGGCTGCCGAACTCGTAGAAGTTGTTGTAGGTGGTGGCGAGATCCTCGGGCGTCATCGGCCGCTCGCCGCGGTACCGCATGTTGGTCTTCGGCGGATACATCCCGGCCGACGGATCGGCCTCCGCGCTGGCGGGCGCGCTGCCCAGCATGCCCGCGGCGCCGGTCAGGATCGGCCCGGCCGCCAGCCCTTTGAGCAGACGGCGGCGGTCGAGCCACACACCCTCCGGCGTCGCCCGGTTCTCGGGGATCTCCCATCCCCGGGTGCGCTTGATCAGCATGGCGGACCTCCTCGACTCTCGATTGCCTGTTTCGAGCTAGGCCGTTCCGCCGCAAACGCCAAATCAACTCGGGGTGAGGACCGGCCGGCTCCCGGACGGACAATGCCGCCCAGGAGCCTTTGGTTTCTCACCGCTCACCAGCGGTCCTCAGGGGTCGCTCGGATCAGCGGGCGTCCGCCTCCTCGCGATGCTGGACCACCTGGTCGGCCAGCCGACCGGTCAGCTCGGACAGGTGGTCGAACCGCCATTCGAAGCTGGCCAGGCCCTGGCTCTGGGCCCGCAATTCCAGGATCAGGTCGTGGATCTCGGCCTCCGGCAGGTAGGCGGTCACCGAGTCCCAGCCGGGCCAGCCTTCCTTGGCGTCGAAGCCGAGGATCTGGCCGCGCCGGCTCGACAGGATGCCGTGCACCCGACTGGTGGCATCCGACGGTACCGAGATCGTGACCTCGTGGATCGGCTCCAGGAGCACCGGATCGCACTTCGGCAGAGCCTCGGACAATGCCAGCCGGGCAGCGATCTTGAACGCCATGTCGGAACTGTCGACCGAATGGAAGCCGCCGTCGTGCAGCGTCACCTTGAAGTCGACCACCGGGAAGCCCAGGGGACCGCGCTTGGTGTACTCGCGGCAGCCCTCCTCGACCGCCGGGATGTACTGCTTCGGCACCGAGCCCCCGACGATGTTCTCGGCGAACTGGAAGCCGGACCCGCGCGGCAGGGCCTCCACCTTCACCTTGATGTCGGCGTACTGGCCGTGGCCGCCGGACTGCTTCTTGTGGCGGGCGTGCTGGTCGGTCGAGCGCCGGATGGTCTCGCGGTAGGCGACCGCCGGGCGGCCGGTCTCGACGTTCAGCTTGAACCGGTTGCGCAGCCGCTCGATCACCACCTTCAGATGGGTGTCGCCCTGTCCCCACAGCACCAGCTCGCCGAGCTCGGCGTCCTGCTTGACCAGCAGCGACGGATCCTCCTCGCACAGCTTGGCGAGCGCGCCCGAGACCTTCACCTCGTCGTTGCGGTCGGGCACGTGGGCCGCCAGCGCGTAGACCGGCTGGGGCGGGGCCGGCCAGGCCAGACCGGCCTCCGGGACGCCGCCGGACGGCGTCAGCACGTCGCCGGTCTGGATCGGATCCATGCGGCCGAACGCCACCACCTCGCCTTCGGAGGCCGATGCCGCCTTGTCCAGCTTGCCGCCGAGGATGCGGTAGACGCCCGAGACCTTGGCGCCGTTCAGGACGTCGCCGTCCTTGATCGTGCCGCGCCACATGCGGACGTAGGAGAGCTTGCCCATGTGCGGGGCGTGCACCGTGCGGAACACCTGAGCCAGCGGCTCGCCCTCGACCGCTATGCCGCGGTGGGCGACCGTCGCGTTGTGGCTCGGGCCCTCGTGGCGGATCAGCTTCAGCAGCCGCTGCACGCCGTTGTCGCGCTCGGCGGCCCCCAGCACCACCGGCACCAGCAGGTCCGCCTGCATGGTCTCGGTCAGATGCGCGTACACCTGCTTCTTGTCCGGGTCGATCTCCTCGAGCAGCTGCTCCAGCAGGCCGTCGTCGTAGTCGGCCAGGGTCTCGAGCAGCTGGGTCCGGGCCTCGGCCTCGCGCTCCGCGACGTCGCCCGGCAGCTCGATCAGCGCCGACGGCTCGCCGTTGCGGTAGCGGTAGGCGCGCTCGCTGACCAGATCCACGTAGCCGGTGACGTCCTCGCCGTCGCGGATCGGGACCTGGCGAAGCACCAGCGGGCGCGTGGAGAAGCCCTGCAACGCGGCCAGCACGTCGCGCACACGCTCGTTGTCGGTGTCCATCTTGTTGATCAAGACGACGTGCGGGACGTCGTGATCGTCCAGGAACTTCAGGATCGGCCCGGCGGCCATCGCCTTGCCGGCCTCCGGCTCGACCACGACGATCGCGAGGTCGGCGATCATGCAGGCGCTACGCGCCTCGGGCGCGAACTCGATGCTGCCCGGCGTGTCGATGAAGGTCCAGGAATCCCCGAGATACTCTCCGTAGCCGACCGCCAGCTCGGTGCTGGCGTTGCGGGCCCGCGCCTCCGGCGCCGTGTCGCCGACCGTCGACCCGTCCTTCACGGTGCCCTTGCGCGGGATCGTCCCGCAGGCGGCGAGCAGAGCTTCGAACAGGCTGGTCTTGCCGGACTGGTAAGGTCCAACGATCACGGCGCAACGTGTGGCGCCGTTCGGTTCTCCTGCCATGTGGTTCTCCCTCGGTTCGCCCGGGTGGCGCCACCCGTGTCGAGGTTCGAGCGGGGGCGTCCCGGGTCGCATGATCCCGTGGTCGCCCCTGGTCCGAGGGCATTCGTCGTCGGAACGCCGGGACGACCGGCGTCGGTTCGGTCATCTTCGACCCGTCCGAACGACCCGCGCAAGCCGATTCGGGCAGAAATCCGCTTCGGGCAGAAATCCGCTCCGCCTCACCCGGCCCCGGTCATCCGCCCCGCCTCGGGCATGGCGAAGCAGGCACCGGTCGCCAGCAGGCCGAGGACGCCGAGTGCGGCGATGCTGGCCTCGACGCCACCGGTCTCGGCCACCAGGCCGAGTACCGCGCCCGTCAACGACAGGAGGCCGACCACGGTGTTCGAGAACGCCGCGAACAGCGGCCGTTCGTCCTCGGGGGCGCCGTCCACGAGATAGGTCTTGCGGCCCAACCGGACCCCCGACAGCGCGACCCCCAGCAGCAGGAACACGCCGCCGTACGCCCAGCCCAGCAGATCGCCGTCGAGCAGCCGCGGCAGGGTCAGCGCCAGCACCGCCACGACCGCCCCCAGCACCGCCGACACGATCATCGCCCGACGCGCCGACCCGTCCGCCAGGCGCCCCCAGAACGGGCTCGCGACCACCCCTGCCAGGCCGACGGCGAACACGAAGTAACCGAGGTCGGCCGCGCCGCCGCCCAGCAGGCCGTGGGCGTGCAGGGCATAGAACGGCATGGCGACCTCGACGGCCAGCAGCAGGGCGCGGGCGGTCAGGAACCAGCGAAACCCGGTATACCGGCGCAGGGCCGCGACCCCGCGACGCCACTCCGCCACGGCGTCGCGGGCCTCGCCCGGCTCGCTGGCCGGCTCCGGGATCGCCGCGAACAACGCCGCCGCGACCGCCCACAGCAGGGCCGCCGCGCCGACCAGTGCCAGCAGAGGAAGAAGCTCGACCGTCTCGCCGAGGGTCGCCCGCATGCCGGCGCCGGCCACCAGAGCCAGCGCGCCGCCGACGGCGGCCCGCGCCGCCAGCATCCGGCCCCGCGCCCCGCCCGGCACGGTCTTGCCGGTCACGTCCTGGAACGCCACCGACCCGCACCCGCTCGCGACGCTGAACAGCAGCAGCAGGGCGACCAGGCTCCATCCAGTCACGCTCGTCGGCAGAACGACGGCGGCCGGGATCATCGCCGCCAACAGCAGCGCCTGCACGGCGCCGGCCGAGACCCATGCCCACTTCCGCCGGCCCAGCCGCCGGATGGTCCCGGACACCGCCAGTTGCGGGACCAGGGAGCCGGCCTGCTTCACCGGGACCAGCAATGCGACCAGCCCGGCCGGCGCCCCGATCGCCCCCAGCAGCCAGGGCAGCACCAGTTCGGAACTCGCGAGTTGCTCGGCGAGCTTGGTGCAGCCCCCGTTGGCAACGTTCAGCGCATAGGCGCGGGTCGCACGGGGGGTGTCGATCTCATCCGGGAGAAGAATGTCCGCCAACCGACGGAGGGGACCGGCAGCCCCCGACGTCGCCTCGGTCATCGCATTGCCGTCCGAAAATGGAACGGGCGCCACCGGACGTGGCGCCCTTGCCCATCGAGAACTTAGGTCGTTTCGGCGCTCCGGCCACCCCGAGGCGGCCGGAGCGGGTTCTCAGCGCAGCGAGCCGCAGAACCGCTGGATGCGGGTGCAGGCCTCTTCCAGCAGCTCGGTCGCGGTGGCGTAGGAGATCCGGAAGTGCGGCGACAGGCCGAACGCCTCGCCCTGGACCGCCGCCACGCCCTCGGCCTCCAGCAGTGCCGAGACGAAGTCGCTGTCGCTCTCGATCACCTTGCCGTCCGGGGTCTTCTTGCCGATCACGCCGGCACAGGACGGATAGACGTAGAACGCACCCTCCGGCGTCGGGCAGTTGAGGCCGTTGGCCTGGTTCAGCATCGACACCACCAGGTCGCGGCGCTGCTTGAACACCTCGTTGTTGGCCTTGATGAAATCGTGCGGGCCGTTCAGCGCGGCGACCGAGGCCGCCTGGCTGATCGACGACGGGTTCGAGGTCGACTGCGACTGGATGTCGGTCATCGCCTTGATCAGGTTCGCCGGGCCGCCGGCGAAGCCGATGCGCCAGCCGGTCATGCAGTACGCCTTCGACACGCCGTTGACGGTCAGCGTGCGGTCGTACAGCGCCGGCTCGACCTCGGCCGGGGTGCAGAACTTGAAGTCGTCGTAGACCAGGTGCTCGTACATGTCATCGGTCATGACCCAGACGTGCGGATGCTTGAGCAGCACGTCGGTGATCTTCTTCATGTCCTCCCGGGTGTAGCCGGCACCGGTCGGGTTCGACGGCGAGTTCAGCACCAGCCACTTGGTCTTCGGGGTGATCGCCTTCTCGAGGTCGGCCGGCTGCAGCTTGAAGCCGGTCTCCTGCGGGCAGTCGACGAACACCGGCTTGCCCTCGGCCAGGATCGCCATGTCCGGGTAGCTGACCCAGTACGGCGCCGGGATGATCACCTCGTCGCCCGGATCCAGGGTCGCCATGAAGGCGTTGTACAGCACCTGCTTGCCGCCGGTGCCGACGACGATCTGGTTCGGCTTGTAGTCGAGATTGTTGTCGCGCTTGAACTTGGCGCAGATCGCGTCCTTCAGTTCCGGCGTGCCGCCGACCGCGGTGTACTTGGTCTCGCCACGGTCGATCGCGGCCTTGGCCGCGTCCTTGATGTGCTGGGGCGTGTCGAAATCCGGCTCACCGGCGCCCAGGCCGATCACGTCGTGGCCGGCGGCCTTGAGTTCGCGGGCCTTGTTGGTGACGGCAATGGTGGGCGACGGCTTCACGCGGCTGAGCCGTTCGGCGAGAATGCCCATGATCTTTCCTCGTGGACTGGCGGACGGGAGACGGCGAGCAACCTACGCCCGCCCCAGGGGCTGTGCAAGCCGAAGCACGGGCCGTCGCGCTGGGTTCTTGAACGGCAAAGGGCCGGCCTCGCGGCCGGCCCCGTCACCGGAAAATCGTGGGTGCCGCGAGCGCGATCAGAGCTTCTCGACGTTGATGCCGACGGTGACCGCGCCGATCGCCTTGCCGGTCGCCGGGTCCACCACGGTGGCACTGACCTGCGACTGGAACGCCTTGCTCGACTCGTCGTATTCGACGTCGTCGATGAACATGGCGTCCGGGCCGACCGGATAGGTCTTCTGCCACTTGCCCTCGTCGCCCTGCATGTAGTCGGAAGTGACGTCGCTGGCGCCGACGTTCAGGCCCTTGGCGTCCATCACGAAGATTTCCGAGTACAGGCCGCCGGCGGCGTCCTTCTTGCCCTTCAGGAAGGCCGACAGGGCATTGCCCATGACCTCGTTGACCAGCGGCCCGCCGCCGGACTTGGCCTCAGCCCGCCACTGCTTGTCGAGCTTGTCGATGTCGGCGTCGCTCAGGCCGCCGGTCTTGGCGTTCTGCGCCTTGATCGCGTCGACCACGGCCGGGTCGCTGAGCCACGGCTTGATCTTCTCGTTCATTTCCTTGGTGATCTGGGGCGCGAAGTCGTTGGCGCTTGCGGCGGCGGTCAATGCGCCGAGCACCAGCACGCCGACCGAAATCGTCTTCAGCATTCTTCCGAGCATTCCACCCTCCTTGTTGTGCACCATCCTGACCGGCGCCGTCACAGGCTCGGGGCCCGATCTCACGGACAGGGTTTCCCCAAAGCTTTAAGAAATAGTTTCCAAGAATAATTCTAATTTTTAGCGAATAGCTAGAATATCAAATTTTATAAGGTTTTGTTAACCGCCGACCGTGTTCAGTGAAGTCACACGAGAACAATGTCGGTCGAGGAAGCGATGCGGATCGGAACCAAAATCAGTGCCGGTTTTGCGGCGATGGTCGTTCTGACGGTTGTCCTTGGACTGGCCGGGTGGCTCGGGCTCGACCGGTACGCCGGATCGGTCCAGGGAGCCGACCGGATCGCCGCGGTCGCCGAGCGGGTCGGTTCGGCCAACAGCGACGCCGTTCGGTTCCGCGCATCGGGCGACCGGGGCGCGGTGAACCGGGCGAACGCCAACCTGCGGCAGGCCATGGAAGTCGCCGACGAGATCGGCGCGGCCGGACTGTCCGAGGCGATCCAGCGGTTCGAGCAATCGTTCGCCGAACTGGTTCGGCTGACCGGCGAGGCGGACGGTCTGACCGCCGACATGCGGGCCAGTTCCGAGAAGCTCGTCCAGCACGCCGAGGCGATCCTGTCGACTGAGCGGGCGCGCTACGGCAGCATCTCGCAGGCCCAGCGCGACGCGGTCGAGGCCCAGACCGAGAAGCTGAAGGGCGCGCAGGCGGCCGAGTCGCTGATTCGGGCCACGCTGACCGCCGGCCGCGAGGAAGCGATGTTCCGGATGTCGCGGGGCGACGAACAGGCCGACCAGGCCAGGAACGCCATCAAGCAAATGTTCCTCGCCGCTCTCATGCTGAAGAAGGCGGCCGGCGACGGCGAGGCCGGCGAGTTGGCCGGCAAGCTGGCGACCGCGGTCAGCAACTACCGCAAGTCCTTCGAAGTCCTTGCGAAGGCCACCCCCGACACGCCCGAAGCCCAGACCGCAGCAACCGAGCTCGCGACCGTCTCGGCCGAGATCAACACGCTGTCGAACGACGTTTCCCGTATGCAGATCGACAGCTACGACCAGGCCAGGACCGCCGCCGAGGAGGCCGGTGCGACGCTCGAGAACGCCGTCGGCACCATGATGGCCGCTCTCGAGATGGTGGCCGATGTCCGGTCCCTGTCGTTGCAGCAGACCATCGCGGCCCGTTCGACCGGCGACCAGGACTCGCAGGCCCGCGTCCAGGCCGCCATCGCCACCCTGGAGAGCGATCTCGGGGCGCTCACCCTGGAGGCCTCGGAAAAGACCACCCAGGACGCCCTGACCGCGGCCGGCCAGGAGATCGACGCTTACAAGAGCGCATTCGGCTCGATGGTCGCTGCGCTGGCCCAGCAGTCCCAGGCCGCCGCGGCGATGAGCAAGGCAGCCGAGGACGTAGACGCTACGGTCGCGCAGTCGGTCAGCGCGTTCGACGCGGCGCGCGACTCCGACGGCAACACGGCCCGCATCGTGATCGCGGGGGCCACCGCCGGCGCCGCCTTGCTGGCCATCCTGGTCGCCCTGATCCTGGGGCGCGGCATCACCGTCCCGATCCGGTCGATGACCGGGGCGATGAACCGCCTCGCCGCCGACGACACCGAGGTCGAAGTCCCGGGCCGCGACCGCAAGGACGAGATCGCCGACATGGCGAAGGCCGTCCAGGTGTTCAAGGAGAACGCCGAGCGCATGCGGGCCATGGAGGCGGAGAGGCTGGAGGCCGACCGCCGGGCCGCCGAGGACAAGCAGCGGGCCATGGCCGAACTGGCCGACAGCTTCGAGCAATCGGTCGGCTCTGTGGTGGCGAGCCTCAGCGGCTTCGTGAACGACGTGCGCAGTCGGGCCGAGATCATGACCGAGGCATCGGAACAGGCGCAGCAGCAGGCCACCGGCGTGGCCAGCTCGTCCGAAGAGGCGAGCGCCAACGTGCAGGCGGTCTCTGCTGCAGCCGAGGAGCTTGCGGCGTCGGTCACCGAGATCGGCAGTCAGGTCGCCCGCGCCGCCGAGATGGCGCGCCGGGCCAGCGACGAGGCCAAGCGCGGCGATACCCGCGTGCAGGCCCTGGCCGATACCGCCACCAGGATCGGCGACGTGCTGACGCTGATCCAGGACATCGCCGAGCAGACCAACCTGCTGGCCCTGAACGCCACGATCGAGGCCGCCCGGGCCGGCGAAGCCGGCAAGGGCTTCGCGGTGGTGGCTTCCGAGGTGAAGAACCTGGCCAGCCAGACCGCCAAGGCGACCGAGGACATCCGCACCCAGATCGAGGATATCCAGCAGAGCAGCCGCGATGCGGTCAGCGCGATCCAGTCGATCGGCGAGGCCGTGACCGAGCTGGACGCCATGAACGGCGCGGTGGCGGCCGCCGTCGAGCAGCAGAGCGCCACCACCAACGAGATCGCCCGCAACACTCAGGAGGCCGCGGCCGGCAGCAGCCAGGTCTCGGTCGCGATCGTCGAGGTATCGAGCGCGTCCGAGCGCACCGGCGAGGGGGCCTCGGCGGTTCTCGCCATGTGCAGCGAGCTCGCCGGCGCGGCCGACACGCTCAACCACGAGGTCCGCGACTTCCTTTCCCGGATCCGTGCCGGGTGATCCGGCGCGGCCTCCGGGACGCTCCGGCTGGTGCAATTTTAGGTAAATGCTGCGGTGCAAAAATATCTCCGCTGGGGCGCACGAATTTAATGGACGGTTAACTTTGCGAGCCTTCCAATGCCTGGGTTCAGGCATGAGAGAGAGGGCTCACAGCCATGCGGATCGGAACCAGGATTGGTGTCGGATTCTCCGCGATCGTGGTCCTGACCGGCGTGCTCGGGGCCGCCGGCTGGTTCGGCCTCCAGCGCTACGCCCTGTCCGTCGACGATGCCGACCGCATGGCGACGATCGCCGACACGGCCCGGTCGGCGGGCAGCGACATCGATGCCTACCGGGCGAGCCAGGACCCGGACCGGATCAGCGCCGCCACGGGCAAGCTGGCAGCGGCCCGCAACATCGCCACCGGTGCCGGGCTGGATGCCGTGGTCGGTAGCATCGAGCGGGTCGAGACCGCCTTCGACGACCTCGTCAACCTGATGGACACCACCGCCGAAGCGCGGCAGGGGCTGTTCGACCGGATCGCGGAGATGGAGTCGGTCGCCGCGGCCATGCAGCAACACGAGGAGCAGCACTTCGCCAACCTGACGAAGAAGCGCGACGACGCCATGGCCGAGCTGCTCCGGCGCATCGGCGCCTCGACCCTGGCCGATGACCTCGGCAAGGCGACGGTGGACGCCCAGTTCGCCACCTATCGGATCCGCGGCGGCGACGCCGATGCCGTCCAGAACGCCCGCAAGGCGTTCGCCACCCTGAGCAAGGCCTCGACCGGCCTGCGCGAGCTGATCAGCACCGGCAACGAGGCGCCGATCATCGTCAAGCTCGGGGAGATCGTCGACGACTACCAGAAGACGTTCGAAAGCTGGCAGGAGACCGGCGCCAGCGACGCCGAGGCCGGCAAGGCGCTCGACAAGGTATCGCGGCGCATCAGCATGACCGCTGCGATCACCAGCCGGGCCCAGCTCGACCACCGGCGCTCGGCGCAGGCCGCCGTCGCCGACACCTCGTCCGCGCTGACCAGCGCCGCCGGCTCCGTTACCGCCGCCACCCAGACGCTCGCCGACATCCGCCAGCTTCGCCAGGCGGTGAACGTGGTGTTCGAGGCCGGCGGGACCGAGGATGCCGCCACCGACGCCCGGGCCGGGATCGATACGATACAGGCGGACCTGACCAGGCTCGGCGCGATGGCCACCGAGCCGTCGACCCACGAGGCGCTGACCACGCTCGGCGGCATGCTCGAAGCCTACCGATCGGATCTCGATGCCGCGCTCGGCACCCTGGCGACCCTGGGCGAGGCCGGCGAGACCATCAAGACGGCGACCGCCGAGGTGCTGGCCGCCGTCCACAACGCGGTCGACCGGGTCTCGGCGGCGCGAGGTTTCGAGGGCGACCTCGCCCGCAAGGTCATCCTGGGCGCGACCGGCGGCGCCGTCGTGCTGGCGCTGCTCATCGCGATCGTGCTCGGCCGCGGCATTACCCGGCCGATCCGCGAGATGACCGGATCGATGCGTCGCCTCGCCGACGACGATCTCGAGGTCGAGGTCCCGGGGCTCGAACGCAAGGACGAGATCGCCGAGATCGCCGAGGCGGTTCAGATCTTCAAGGACAACGCGGTGCGAATGCGGTCGATGGAGGCACAGCAGGCCGAGACGGATCGCCGGGCTGCCGAGGAAAAGCGCCGGGCCATGGACGAGCTGGCGGCGAGCTTCGAGTCCTCGGTCGGTGCGATCGTCCAGACCCTGGCCGGTTACGTCGGCGACGTCCGGAGCCGCGCCGAGACGATGAGCCAGGCGACCGACGAGGCCCGCTCGCAGGCCAGCGTCGTGGCCGGCTCGTCCGAGCAGTCGAGCAGCAACGTGCAGGCGGTCTCGGCCGCCGCCGAGGAACTGGCCGCCACCGTCAGCGAGATCGGCAGCCAGATGACCCGGGCCGCCGAGATGTCCCGCCAGGCCAACGAGGAGGCCCGGCGCGGCGACGGCCGGGTCCAGACCCTGGCCGAGACCGCCCAGCAGATCGGCGACGTGATCACCCTGATCCAGGACATCGCCGAACAGACCAACCTGCTGGCCCTGAACGCCACCATCGAGGCAGCCCGCGCCGGCGACGCCGGCAAGGGCTTCGCGGTGGTGGCGTCCGAGGTCAAGAGCCTGGCCAGCCAGACCGCCAAGGCGACCGAGGACATCCGTGCCCAGATCGAGGAGATCCAGTCGGCCAGCCGCGACGCCGTCCAGACCATCAAGGCGATCGCCGAGGTGGTGCAGTCGCTCGAGCAGATGAACACCGCGGTCGCCTCGGCGGTCGAGGAGCAGGGCGCCACCACCCAGGAGATCGCCCGCAACACCCAGCAGGCGGCGTCCGGCGCCAGCCGGGTGTCGGAGGGTATCGCCGACGTGTCGGCGGCGTCGGAGCGTACCGGCGCGGGTGCCGCCGAGGTGCTGCAGGTGTGCGGCGAGCTGGCCGCCTCCACCGGCAACCTGGAGCGCGAGGTCACGGACTTCGTGCGGCGGATCCGGGCCGGCTGACGACGTCGCTCACGAAGGCCGGATGATCGGTACCTGCGGCGCCGCGTCCAGCGGCAGCGCTCCCGTCAGCCGCGGGTCGTCGGCGATCTCGATCTGCTGGCGGAACGGCACGAACCCGGAGCGCATGTAGAACGCCAGGGCAGCCGGATGGTCGAAGGTGCACGTGTGCACCCACAGCCGCCCGATCGGCCGCGACCAGGCACGTTCGAGCGCCCGGTTCATCAGCCAGCGTCCGGCGCCGGTCCCCTGGGCCCTGGCCGTGAGTCCGAAGAACGCCAGCTCGCACTCTCCGGGCGAGCGGAAGTCCAGCTCGAGCAGCCCCTCCGACGCCCCGTCGACCTCGAACGAGAACACCTCGACGTCGGGCGACTGCAGGATGGTGGCCAGCGCCGCGTCGTCCATCGACAACCGCGAGAACCACAGCCAGTCCTGACCGACCCTGCGGTAGAGATCGCGGTACCAGTCCAGATCCGGCCGTTCGACGTGCCGCAGGGTCCAGCCGGCCGAGGTGCGCTCGGGCCGCGGCTCCGGCCGCGCCGTCATCTGCAGCGAGGTCACCACGGCCGCCTGCTTGCCGGCGGGCACGTCGTTGTATCCGTCCGGGACGATCATGCGGGCTCCTCGAGTGGACAATGGCGGCGATCCGCCAGCTATAGACCGGGGCACGGGCGGAACGGAACCCGGTTCGAGGCCCGTCGGCGAGCCCCGCTGCAATCCGCATGTTGCCGATCCGGCGGGCTGAGGCGATCCTGCGCGTCCAGTCGGGATTCGCATCGCAGCGAGCCGACCGGCAGGGGGTACAGGCCGAAACCGGCCGGGAGGGTTATATGAGCGAGGCAATCGAAGACGGACAGCCACCGTCGGCCCGGCTGGCCAGCGTGCAGGAATCCCTGCGCAACCTGATTGCCCGGACATCCGATCTCGACGTCGCCGCGGCCCTGGCGGCCGCCGCCCGGGAGATCGGCGAGGTCCGTCTGCTGCTCGACCTGCCGCGCCCCGGCGCCCGCCGCGCCCACATGCGGGTGCCCGAGACCATCGGCACCGCCGTCAAGGTGGACGGACGGGAGGTCGACGCGGCGATCGTCGACGTCTCGGTCGGCGGCGTCGGGCTGCTGACCGACGAGCAGCTGGTGGCCGGCACGGTCCTGCAGATCGCCGTCCCGCCGGCCGGCTGGATCGAGGCCGAGGTGGTGGGGACGAGCGACGACCGCCTGCACGTCCGCTTCCGGTCGCCCGACGGCGACACCGACCAGCAGCGCGCCCTGCTCGACCTGGTGATGCGGCACTACGAATAGCGCCACCCCTGCTCCTCCGGGGGCTTTCTCGCTGGGGGCTTCCGCCGGCCCGCCGTTCGCCCTATGTTCCCACCATGAGCACCCAGACCGCCGAGCGCGAACGGCCGGCCCCGCTGCACGGCGCGGTCGCCCCCGACCTCAAGTCCGACGTGGCGCGCCAGGACGCCGGCGTGCCGTTCCAGGTGGTGTCCGAGTTCGCGCCGGCCGGCGACCAGCCGCGTGCCATCGAGGAGCTGGTCGCCGGCATCCGGGCCGACGAGCTCGACCAGGTGCTGCTCGGGGTCACCGGCTCCGGCAAGACCTTCACCATCGCCCACGTCATCCAGGCGGTGAAGCGGCCGACCCTGATCCTGGCCCCGAACAAGACGCTCGCCGCCCAGCTGTACGGCGAGATGAAGAGCTTCTTCCCGCACAACGCGGTCGAGTACTTCGTCTCGTACTACGACTACTACCAGCCGGAGGCCTACGTCCCGCGCACCGACACCTTCGTCGAGAAGGAGGCGTCGGTGAACGAGCAGATCGACCGGATGCGGCACTCGGCGACCCGCGCCCTGCTGGAGCGCGACGACGTCATCATCGTCGCCTCGGTGTCGTGCATCTACGGTATCGGCGCGGTCGAGACCTACGGCAAGATGACCGTCAACCTGAAGGTCGGATCGATCATCGACCGCACCGAGCTGATGCGCCGGCTGGTCGAGCTCCAGTACAAGCGCAACGACGCCAGCTTCCACCGCGGCACCTTCCGGGTGCGCGGCGACAGCCTGGAGATCTTCCCGGCGCACCTCGAGGACCGGGCGTGGCGGCTGTCGCTGTTCGGCGACGAGCTGGAGGCGATCCAGGAGTTCGACCCGCTGACCGGCGAGAAGACCGCGGCCCTCGAGCAGGTCCGGGTGTTCGCGAACTCGCACTACGTCACGCCGAAGCCGACGCTGCAGCAGGCCGCACGCCTGATCAAGGCGGAGCTGAAGCAGCGGCTGGACGAGCTGAACCGGGCCGGCAAGCTGCTGGAGGCGCAGCGCCTGGAGCAGCGCACGACGTTCGACATGGAGATGATCGAGGCGACCGGCTCGTGCGCCGGCATCGAGAACTACTCGCGCTATCTCTCGGGCCGCAATCCCGGCGAGCCGCCGCCGACCCTGTTCGAGTACCTGCCCGAGAACGCCATGCTGATCGTCGACGAGAGCCACGTCACGGTTCCGCAGATCGGCGGCATGTACAAGGGCGACTACGCCCGCAAGTACACGCTGTCGGAATACGGCTTCCGGCTGCCGTCCTGCATGGACAATCGCCCGCTCAAGTTCGAGGAGTGGGAGGACATGCGCCCGCAGACGGTGTTCGTCTCGGCCACCCCCGGCCCGTGGGAGCTGGATCGCACCGGCGGCGTGTTCGTCGAGCAGGTTGTGCGGCCGACCGGGCTGATCGACCCGGTGTGCGAGATCCGGCCGACCAAGAACCAGGTCGACGACGTGATCGCCGAGTGCCAGGACGCCGCCGCCCGCGGCCACCGGGTGCTGATCACCGTCCTGACCAAGAAGATGGCCGAGGCGCTGACCGAGTACATGAACGAGGCCGGCATCAAGGTACGCTACATCCACTCCGACGTGGAGACGCTGGAGCGCATCGAGATCATCCGCGACCTGCGGCTCGGGGTGTTCGACGTGCTGATCGGCATCAACCTGCTGCGCGAGGGCCTGGACATCCCGGAATGCGCCCTGGTCTGCATCCTGGACGCCGACAAGGAAGGCTATCTGCGCTCCAAGACCTCGCTGGTGCAGACCATCGGCCGGGCGGCACGCAACGTCGACGGCCGGGTGCTGCTGTATGCCGACCAGATGACCGCCAGCCTGGACTACGCGCTCGGCGAGACCCAACGCCGGCGCGAGCGGCAGATGGCATACAACGAGGCGAACGGCATCACGCCGGAGAGCGTGAAGAAGAACATCGGCGACATCCTGTCGAGCGTCTACGAGCGCGGCGACCACGTGACGGTCGACACCGGGTCCGAGGAAGGCGACCTGGTCGACAAGCCGATCCGCCAGATCATCGAGGAGCTGGAGGCCCGCATGAAGGCCGCCGCCGCCGACCTGGAGTTCGAGGAGGCGGCCCGCATCCGCGACGAGCTCAAGCGCCTGGAGGCGGCCGAGCTCGGCATGACCCTCGAAGGCAAGCCGCTGCCGAAGGGCGCCGTCGTCAGGCTCAAGGTGCCGATCCAGCCGCCGAGCGGCCGCCCGCCGGAGAAGAAGGGCGGCGGCGGCCGGCGGCCCAGGCGGGGTCGCTAGGCGGCGCCGCCCTCAGCGCACCCCGGGCGCGGTCGACAGGCGTCCGTCCGACGCCTCGGCACCGAGATCGCCGCCCGGCCCGGTCTCCTCGCTGCCGACCGATACCCGGACCGGCGCTTCCTCGCCGGCCACTGCCTCGACCGGTGCCTCAACGCCGTCCGGCCGTTTGACGTCGGTCGAAGCCTCCGGCGCAGGCCGGTCGCCGCGCGGCATCGCCGGCGCAGCCTCCTTGCCGGTCCCGGCATCGGCCGCCTCGGCCCGCTCCGCGTCCTCCTGGCGCTCCTCTTCCCGGCGTTCCTCTTCCCCGGCGCGCTCCTCCTCCTCGGCGATCATGGCGGCCGCCAGCACCGGGTCGGCCGGCGGCGCCGCCGGCTCGCCCTCGCCGGCCGGACGCACGCCGATCGGGTCCGAGATGCCGTCGACGAAGCGGAGCTGGCGGATCAGCTCCTCGATGTCGCGCCAGTCGGAGCCGGTACGGCGCAGCACCTCGCCGCCGAGCTGCAGGCTGGCCTCCAGGGTTTCCAGCACGGTTCCCTCGGCCCCCAGCTCTTCCAGTCGGCGGGCGTGCAGCGGGTCGCGGGCCCTGGCGTAGACCGGCAGGTCCGGGAACCGCGCCTTCAGGTGGCCGACCGTGCGGTCGACCGCCTGCCCGCTGGTCGTCAGCGTGACGACCACCGCCCTCGCCCGCTCGCCGCCAAGGCGCCGCAGAACCTCGTGCCGGCTGGCGTCGCCGTAGTACACCGGCTGGCCGGCGCGACGGCCGTCGCGCACCCGCTGGGCGTCGGTGTCGAGCGCCACGTAGGGCACCAGCTTGGCGTCGAGCAGACGGGCGACCGTGCGCCCGACCCGGCCGAACCCGGCGATGATCACATGGTCCTCGAGCTCGGCGACGGCGTGATCGGCCGCACCCATCGACTGGTTCTGGCGATGCTCCAGCAGACCGGCGAGGCGCTCGACCAGCGCTACCACCAGCGGCGTGGTCGCCATGCTGATGGCGATCACCAGGAACAGCAGGTCGCTCAGCCCGTCGGAGATCAGGGTGTGCGAATCCGCGAGGCCGAGGATCACGAACGCGAACTCGCCGCCCTGGGCGAGCAGCGCGCCGGTCCGGAGCGCGGTCGCGAACGGCATCCGGAACGCCAGCACCAGGGCGAACACCACGGCCAGCTTGAGCGCCACCAGCCCGGCCAGGAAGCCCAGCACCGTCAGCGACTCCCGCAGCGCCAGGCCCAGGTCGACCGTCATCCCGACGGTCATGAAGAACAGGCCGAGCAGGATGCCGCGGAACGGCTCGATGTCGGCTTCGACCTGATGGCGAAACTCGCTCTCCGACAGCAGCAGCCCGGCCAGGAACGCCCCCAGCGCCATCGACAGCCCGACCATCTGGGTCGCCCAGCCGATACCGAGCACCACCAGCAGCGTCATCGCGGTGAACACCTCGGGCGCGTTGGCCGCGGCGATGATGTGATACAGCGGCCGCAGCAGCTGGCGACCGGCGATCACGATCACCGCCAGCGCGGCCAGCGCCTTCAACAGGGCGACCGCCAGGGCCAGCGCGATCGATTCGCTGTCGCCGCCGCCCGCGATCAGCGGGACGACCACCAGGATCGGCACCACCGCCAGATCCTGGAACAACAGGATCGAGAACGCCGCACGGCCGTGGCGGGTCGCCAGCTCGCCGCGCTCGGTCATCAGCTGCAGCACGAACGCGGTCGACGACAGCGCCAGCGAGGCGCCGACCACGGCGCTGGTCGCCGCCCCGTAGCCGAGCGCGATGCCGGCCCCGGCAATCAGCACGGCGGTCGCAGCCACCTGCGCCGCGCCCAGTCCGAACACCAGCCGGCGCATCACCTTGAGGCGCTCGAGCGACAGCTCCAGGCCGATCGCGAAAAGCAGGAACACCACGCCGATGTCGGCAAGCTCGCGGGTCGCCTCGACGTCGTCGACCATGCCGAGGGCATGCGGGCCGATCACCGCCCCGGCCGCCAGGTATCCGAGGACCAGGCTGAACTTCAACCGCCGCAGCAACGGCGCCACCAGCACGGCGGCGGCCAGGAACACCAGCGCGTCGCCGATCGTGCCGCCGTGGCCGTCCTCCGGCATCCCGCCGAACGCGCTCAGCAGGGTCTCCACCGCTTTCCTCCGGTCGTCCAACTGGTCCTCAACGGTAGCCCGCGGACCGTAGCTCGGCCAGATATCAGACAAATTCGGCCGACGGACACATTGAAAAATGGCAAAGAATCACCACAACTGGTCCCATGCCGGCTTCGTCGAGTGCCGGCCCTTCCACCGACGGCCCCTGATGATCATCGAGCCCCGACGCGACCGAGTGCACCTCCTGAGCGCCGCCGATGGCGGGGGCCTGTCGCCGCGATGATTTCCGCCGCCTGGATTTTTGCCGGACTCGTCCTGCTTCTGCTCGGTGCCGAGGTGATGATCCGCGGCGCCGTTGCGTTGGCCCGGCGGGCCCGGGTCAGCCCGCATGTGATCGGTCTCACGGTCATCGCCTTCGGAACCTCCGCACCGGAACTGTTCGTGAGCCTGAAGGCCTCGCTGCACGGCTCGCCGGGCATCGCCATCGGCAACGTCATCGGCTCGAACATCGCCAACATCCTGCTGATGATCGGCACGGTCGGGGTCGTCACCCCGTTCGTGTGCCGCGGCGCGCCGCTGAAGCGCGACGGCCTGGTGCTGCTGCTGGGCACCGTGCTGTTCGTCGCCGCCGGCCTGCACGGCATGATCGAGCGCTGGCACGCCGGCCTGATGCTGGTTCTGCTGATCGGCTATCTGTTCTACTGCTACCGTGAGGAACGGCGCTCCGGGGCCGAGAGCCTGCACGCCAAGGAAGTCGCGGAGTTCGACCAGCTTCCGACCAGTGTCTGGCGCAGCGCCGCGTACACGGTCGGCGGGCTGATCGCGGTCCTGGTCGGTGCCCGGCTGCTGGTCGACGGTGCCATTACCGTGGCGCGGGTCGCCGGGATCTCCGAGACCGTGATCGGCGTCACCGTGGTCGCCGTCGGCACGTCCCTGCCGGAGCTCGCGACCACCGTGGTCGCCGCCATGCGCCGGCACTCCGACGTCGCGCTCGGCAACATCATCGGCTCGAACATCTTCAATACCCTCGGCATCCTCGGCGTCGTGGCCATGGTCCGCCCCCTGGAGATTCCGCCCGAGGTCCTGTCCGCCGACATCTGGATCATGGCGGCCGTCACGGTCGGGTTCGTCGCCCTGGCGATCCGGCTCCCGGCCTTCAACCGGCCCTGGGCCGTCCTGTTCTTCCTCATCTACGCCCTGTTCATCACCGAGCAGTTCCTGCCGGCCGGGGCCTGGGCGTCGGCCTTCGACATCGCCGCCAACTGATCGCCGCGGGCCGCCCCTTGCAATTGCTTGACGTTGCGCCAACCGGCGTCAGGCTATCGACATGACGCAACGCCGCCCCTGCCCCGTTCCCCGCACAGCCCTGATCACCGGCGCCGGCAAGCGCGTCGGCCGGGCCGTCGCCCTGCGTCTGGCCGAGGCCGGCTGGGACATCGCCGTGCACTACGGCCGGTCACGGGACGAGGCCGAAGCCACGGCCGCCGCCGTCCGCGAACGGCAGCGCCGGGCGGTGACGCTGTCGGCCGACCTTGCCGAAGAGCGCGAGGTCGAAGGCCTCGTCGGGCAGGCCCGGGAGACGCTGGGCCCGATCGGCCTGCTGGTCAACAACGCCTCGGTGTTCGAGCCCGACCGCCTGGATACCATGACCCGCGACAGCTGGGACCGGCACATGGCGACGAACCTGCGAGCGCCGGTGGTGCTCATGCAGCGGTTCGCCGCGCTGCTGCCGGCCGACAACGACGGCGTGGTCGTCAACATCCTGGACCAGCGGGTCTGGAACCCGAACGAGGAGTTCCTGTCCTACACGGTGACGAAGGTCGCCCTGCACGGCCTGACCCGCACGCTGGCGCTCGACCTGGCACCGCGAATCCGGGTCTGCGGCGTCGGCCCCGGACCGACCCTGCCGAACGCGCGCCAGCACCCCGAGGCGTTCGACGCGCAGGCGCGGTCGCTGCCGCTGCGCCGTGCGGTCGATCCGGCGGAGATCGCCGACGCCGTCGCCTACCTCGCCGACGCCCGCTCGATCACCGGACAGATGATCGCGGTGGACGGCGGCCAGCACCTCTGGTGGGCCCCGCCGACCGAGGCGACCCCGCGCGACTGATACTTGCGGATTGACGCTCGAATCGGCGTCAAACGGGCCGATTCGGGATGGCTTCCGGCACCAACGTCATGAAGTTGTTCACACTGCGGGTTTGGGGCTGCGACTGTCACACCATTGTCAAGGAAATATCTTTCCGTAAGAAGATCTTAACATTCGACGCCGAGCAAATTGTTGAAATTCAATAGGTTACAAGATTTGCCTAATTATTGAGCAATGTCGCGAATCCCCATGGAGTCCTAGGGCTCTGCGTTTGACCCCACGGGTTATCCACACGGTTTTCCACCATTCCCGTGGAAAATCCGCCGGCACCCGCCTCCGGCCAGACGACGCTTGACGCCGGCCCGGCGCACCCCCATCACCAAGCCATGACCGACAGCGCATTCGCCGATCCGCCGACCGGAACCGAGCGGGCCCGCCGACGCCGGCGCACCCAGCCGGACATCGAGCGCGGGGTTGCGGTCATTCGCGAGCATCTGCGGACCATGCCGGCCGGCCCCGGCGTCTACCGCATGCTCGACGACGACGGCGACGTGCTCTACGTCGGCAAGGCCCGCAGCCTCAAGAAGCGGGTCACCAACTACACGCACCCGGCCAAGCTACCGCACCGGATCTTCCGGATGGTGAGCGAGACCACCCGCATGGAGGTGGTCACGACCCATACCGAGGTCGAGGCGCTGCTGCTCGAGAGCAACCTGATCAAGCGCCTGAAGCCGCGCTACAACGTGCTGCTGCGCGACGACAAGTCGTTCCCGCACATCCTGATGACCGGCGACCACCCGTACCCGCAGATCACCAAGCACCGCGGCGCCCGGACCCGCAAGGGCGACTATTTCGGGCCGTTCGCCTCGGCCGGCGCCGTCAACCGGACGATCACCGCGCTGCAGCGGGCGTTCCTGCTGCGCAACTGCAGCGACTCGATGTTCTCGGCCCGCACCCGGCCCTGCCTGCAGTACCAGATCAAGCGCTGCAGCGCGCCCTGCGTCGGCTATGTGTCCGAGACCGAGTATGCCGAGCTGGTCGACGAGGCGCGCCGGTTCCTGACCGGACGCAGCCACGACGTCCAGCAGGAGCTGGCGGCCCACATGCAGCAGGCCTCGGACTCGCTGGAGTTCGAGACGGCGGCGATCTACCGCAACCGCATCCGGGCGCTGACCGCCATCCAGGCCCACCAGGACATCAACGTCGAGGGCATCGAGGAAGCCGACGTGATCGCGATGCACGCCGAGGGGGGGCACTCGTGCATCCAGGTGTTCTTCTTCCGGGCCGGCAGCAACTTCGGCAACCGCGCCTACTTCCCGAGCCACGACAAGGAGACCGACGATTCCGACGTGCTGGCCGCCTTCATCGGCCAGTTCTACGACGACAAGCCGGCGCCGCGCCTGATCCTGCTGTCGCACGCCGTGCCCGAGGCCGAGCTGATCGCCGAGGCGCTGTCGACCCGGGCCGACCGCAAGGTCGAGCTGCTGGTCCCGCAGCGCGGCTCCAAGCGCAAGCTGGTCGAGCACGCCACCCTGAACGCCCGCGAGGCGCTCGGCCGCCGGATGGCCGAGAGCGCGTCGCAACGCAAGCTGCTGGAGGGGGTTGCGCAGGTGTTCGGCCTGGATGCGACGCCGGAGCGGGTCGAGGTCTACGACAACTCGCACACCCGCGGCACCAACTCGGTCGGCGGCATGATCGTGGCCGGCCCCGAGGGCTTCGTGAAGAACGCCTACCGCAAGTTCAACATCCGCAACGTCGCCGACGGCGAGCGCGACGAGCGGGTCGACGAGCTGGAGGCCGGCGACGACTACGCGATGATGCGCCAGGTCCTCACCCGCCGGTTCGCCCGGTCCCTGAAGGAGGACCCGGAGCGCACCTCCGGGAACTGGCCCGACCTGGTGCTGATCGACGGCGGCGCGACCCACCTGGCGGTCGCGGTCGAGGTGTTCGCCGAGCTCGGCATCGACGACGTGCCGGTCGCCTCGATCGCCAAGGGCCCGGACCGCGACGCCGGCCGCGAGCGGTTCTTCGTACCCGGGCGCGACCCGTTCATGCTGGAGCGCCGCGACCCGGTCCTGTACTTCCTGCAGCGACTGCGCGACGAGGCGCACCGGTTCGCGATCGAGACCCACCGGGCACGCCGCACCAAGGCCCTGGGCAGCAACCCACTCGACGAGATCTCAGGGATCGGGGCACGCCGGAAGAAGGCGCTGCTGCACCACTTCGGCTCGGCGCGCGGCGTCGCCCGGGCCGGACTGGCCGACCTGGAGGCGGTCGACGGCATCAGCAGGACCG
>Ga0209475_10000974_pt1 | contig 41827 bp, 33 predicted proteins | sample tdDd471_FD_187128 | JGI IMG/M metagenome (GOLD analysis project Ga0209475, IMG submission 187128) | Marine sediment microbial communities from the Atlantic coast under amendment with organic carbon and nitrate - tdDd47.1 (SPAdes)... | ecosystem: Environmental > Aquatic > Marine > Coastal >... | reverse complement strand
GCCCGCAACTCGGGCGTGGAATTCGCCCCCGCCCTGGGCCGCATCGTCTCGGCCCTGATCATCTTCACCGTCAGCCTCATGGCCGTGACCCAGCTCCAGCTCGACACCGCCATCATCCGCATGGTGGTCACGGTCCTCCTGGCCGGCATGGCCCTGGCCCTGGCCCTCACCTTCGGCCTCGGCTCCCGCGACATCACGCGCAACCTCATCGCCGGCTTCTACGCCCGCAAGCTGTTCACCGTGGGCGAAACCATCGAAATCGACGGACAGGCCGGGACCCTGGCCGGGGTCTCGGCGGTGCACGTCCTGATCGAGGCGGACGGGCGACTGGTGGCCATCCCCAACAGCGTTTTCCTGGATGGGGCCGTGCGGCAGTAGAATCCCGGCAAACTCTCCTGGACTTCAGGGTTTAAAGCGCCATATTGCGCCGGAATCCCCCTATCGTGCGGTCTGGCCGAGTGTTCTCCGGCCGGGCCGGTTTTTCCTTTTGGAGGTGAAAAAATGAGCACCCTCGGCTTTGTCATTCTCTGTTTTTCGTCCCTGTTCGCGGTCATCGATCCGCTGGGCGTGATCCCCTTCTTCAGCGGCCTGACGTCCCATATGGACGCGGCCCAAAAGCGTAAGGTCCTGGCCAAGTCTCTGATCGTGTCCTTCTGCGTGCTGCTCCTTTTCACCGTGGGCGGACGGCAGCTCCTGCACCTGTTCGGCATCACCGTGGAGGCCTTCCGGATCGCCGGCGGCGTCATCTTCTTCGGCATCGGCCTGGACATGCTCCAGTCCAAGCCCCGACGCTGGCGCACCGGCATTCGTCGCGCCTACGCCGAGGACCAGGAAACGGAAGCCGAGGACCAGGGCATCGACCCCGAACTCCACGAGGACGACGATCCTTCCATCACGCCCCTGGCCATCCCCATGATTGCCGGCCCCGGGTCCATCACCACGGTGATGGTTCTGACACCGCAGGCCCCGGAGCACCTGGGCATTCCGCTGGTGCTGGCCTCGGTGGCGGCCATCCTGCTGCTCACCGGCGCGATCCTCATCGGCGCCGACGCGGTGCTGGCGCGCCTCGGCCAAACGGGCATGAAGATCATTGAAAAACTCATGGGATTGCTGGTGACGGTCATCGCGGTGCAGTTGATGATCGACGGGTTGGCCCCGGTCGTCCGCTCCATGATCAATTGAGTCAGGCGGTGGCCCGTTCGGTGGTGGGACGGGCCGCCGCCAGAACCTTCCGATAGACGTTTTCCGTCCCCGTGACCATGGCCGCCAGGGAAAAGTCCGTCGCCACACGGGCCCGGCCCCGGGCCCCCATCTCCCGGCGCAGGCCGGGCGAATGGAGCAGGGTCTCCAGGTGGACGGCCAGGCGGCGGGCGTCTTGCGGCGGCACCAGGAAGCCCTCCACTCCGTCACGCACGATTTCCGGACTGCCCCCGCTGTCGGTGGCCACCACGGGACGGCCCGCGGCCATGGCCTCCAGGGTCACCAGGCCGAAGGGTTCGGCCTGGGAACAGATCACCTGCACGTCGAAGGCCCCGCTCAGCCCTGCGGCCTCGGGCACATACCCCAGAAAATCCACATACCCGGCCAGGCCCAGGGCCTGCGCCCTCTGCGCCAGGAGGGCCGCGTACCCCGGGCGCCCCCGGTCGTCTCCCAGCAGGACCACTTTCAGCCGCGGGTGATGCGGCGCCAGGGCGGCCACCGCCGTCAGCAGGGTGTCCAGACCCTTTTCCGGGGCCAGCATCCCCACGTAGCCGATCACCGGATCGGCCGTCCTCAGACCACGCGCCAGCCGCCAGCGGGCCCACCGGGCGGGGTCGGGGGGCCGCAGGGGGATTCCGTTGTGCACCACCTCCACGCGGTCCGGATCCAGGACATCGGTCGCGGCCAGCCCCCGCCGCACCGCGTCACTCACGGCGATCATGGCGTGGAAACGGCGCAGGAAGGGGCGCTTGAAGACCGGCTTGGAGATGGGCCGCAGCAGGTGGCGGGTGCCGACGTTGCGAATGTCGGTCCCCAGGGTCACGGTGGCCCCGATGTAGTAGTCCCGCGGCAGATGGGTGTGGAGAATCTGGATGCCCTGTCCGCGCAGCCAACGTCCCAGGCGGGACATGGACACCGGGTCGTACCAGTCATGGGGGGCCAGGGGTATCGCCTCCAGCCCCAGGTCCCGCAACCGCAGGGCCAATTGGCTGTGTGGGCGCACCAGACTCACCACGTGGTGTCCCCGGTCCTGCAGTCCCTGCGCCAACTGGGTCAGATGGACCTCCCCACCGTAGAAACCGGACATGGTGCTGAGACAAGCGATGCGCATGATTTCTCCGGTAACTCCCAGCAAACAAAGGACGTCGACTGTAAAGATATCTTGCCTGCGGCCGACAATCCGTTGACACGGAAATCATCGTAACGTACGTTTCGTCGCGAACCAACCCGGTTTTTCCCCAGGCACGGAGGCACCATTATGGCGCAGTATTTTCATCGGCTTCAACACCCGGCCCAGGCCCTCCTGGTCCTGACGGGGGTCCTGGCCTGCCTGGCCCTCTGCGGCGGCCAGACCGCCCTGGCCCAGGATCACCCTGCGGACCACGACACCGAAGCCGCCCAGGACCATGTCACCGAGGCCCACGGCGAAGCCGCAGACGCCCACGGCGAGGACCATGGCGACGTCCACGGCGAAGATCACGGCGGCGGCCACGGCCCCAGCCCCACAGGTCTGCTGCCCCTGTGGACGGCCATCCCCTTCGTGGGAATCCTGCTCTCCATCGCCCTCGGGCCCCTGATTGCGCCCCACTTCTGGCATAAGCATTTCCCCAAGATCTCGGCCCTCTGGGCCCTCTCTTTTGCGGTGCCCTTCCTGATCTGGGACACCAAGGAAGCCTTCGGGGAAATCCTGCACATCTACTTCCTGGACTACTTCCCCTTCATCATCCTGCTGTGGGGCCTGTTCACCGTGGCCGGCGGCATCTACGTGGGCGGCAGCCTGCGGGGTACGCCGAAGCTGAACTTCATGCTCATCCTCATCGGCACCTTCCTGGCCTCGCTCATCGGAACGACCGGTGCGGCCATGGTCCTGATCCGGCCCCTGCTGCGCGCCAACGACTGGCGCCGCAACAAGGTGCACCTGGTTATCTTCTTCATCTTCCTGGTGGCCAATATCGGCGGTTCGCTGACCCCGCTGGGCGATCCCCCGCTCTTCCTGGGCTTCCTGCACGGCGTGCCCTTCTTCTGGGTGACCACCGGCATCCTGGGCGAGATGCTGTTGACCGCCGGGCTCGTGCTGATCGTCTTCTTCGCCGTGGACACCTATTTCTACCGTAAGGAAGACCCCGCGAACCGGCCCCAGCCCAAACCCGACGAGGGCGGCATCAAGATCGAGGGCCTGCACAACCTGCTCTTCCTGATGGGCATCATGGCCGCCGTGATCATGTCCGGCTCCGTGGACATGAAACCCATCACGATTTACAGCGCCGGCAGCCACCCCGTGGTGGTGCCCCTGCAGAACTGGGTCAAGGACATCATCATCATCATCATGGGCATTCTTTCCCTGCGGACGACCACGAAAATCATCCGCGAGAAGAACGGCTTCTCCTGGTTCCCCATCCAGGAGGTGGCCTACCTCTTCGCGGGAATCTTCATGACCATCATCCCGGCCCTGGCCATCCTCAAGGCGGGGAACGCCGGCGCCCTGGCCGACCTCACCAACGCGGTGCACGGTCCGGTGCGCTTCTTCTGGGCGACGGGTATCCTGTCGTCCTTCCTGGACAACGCGCCCACCTACCTCACCTTCTTCAACGCCGCCCTGGGTGATCTGGGAGCCACCGAAGCCATGGTGCCCGGCATGCTGGGCTACGCTTCGGATCTGGCCACCGAGAACCACGAGTTCATCAAGGACCTGACGGCGATTTCCGCCGGTGCGGTGTTCATGGGCGCGGTGACCTACATCGGCAACGCCCCCAACTTCATGGTCAAGGCCATCGCCGAGGAGCTGGGCATTCCCATGCCGAGCTTCTTCGGCTACATGATCAAATGGTCGGTGCCCGTCCTGATGCCGATCTTCGTCATCGTCACCTTTGTTTTCTTCGTGTAGAGGAGTCCTGATATGGCCACGAAAACGACCCCCGCCAAAACCTCCTTCTACGAGGTTGTCTTCAAGGGCAAGCCCAAGGCCGTGCGCGCTTTTCTCAGCGGCCTGCGAATGGGCATCCCGGGCGAGCAGACCATTTTCTACAGTTTTCTGGACGGCGTCTGGCACGAAGGCAAGGCCGAGCGTCTGAAGGAACTGGCCGGCTTCCGTCCCACCGACTGCCACGTCATCGTGGATCCGGTGATCAGCGCCAGGCTGCGGCAGATCAAAAAGGACATTGCGGCTGAAACCGGGCTGGAGATTACCTCCCACCGGCGGATCAGTTCCGCCAGCATGGAATTCAGCTTCGAGGCCTTTGCGCCCCGCTACAATGACGAGATCATGAAGGGGCTCAAGAACCTCCCGGCCGGCCTGCGGTTGCAGGGGTTCGAGCACAGCGTGAACATCGACCCCAAGGCCAAGGGTGTGGAAATGTACGCGGTGGCCCATCACTACGAGGCCCGGGGTGCGGGACGCCTGACCGGGTCCATCGAAAAGCTGATCCTGCTGAAGCGCCAGCTCCACAAGTATCCGCTGGTCAAGTACGAGGAGATCGTTCTGAAACTGGCCTAGGCTGGTAGATATAAACAAAAGAGATCCCGGTACTCCGCAGGGCGAAGCCTGAGGACCTCCGGGATCTCTTTTGTTTATATCTACCGGACCAGCGTCATTTTGGCTTCGCGCTGCTCGCCACCGTTGATCAGACGGTAGAGGTAGATTCCGCTTGAGCAGGACCGGTCGCTGTCATCCCGGCCGTTCCAGGTCACCTGATTGTCGCCCTCGGGCATCGGCCCGTTGAGGAGTTGCCGGACCCGCTGACCGCGCATGTCGTAAATATTCAACTCGGTGTGGCCCGCGGCCCGTAGCGAAAAATTGATCCGGGTGGACGGGTTGAAGGGATTGGGCACGTTCTGGGCCAAATGGAGTTGGGGTCCCGGCAGCGGCGCCGGCGTGGCCGGAGACACCTTCACCGAAAAGATGCCCCGCCCGTAGGTGCCCGCCACGATCAAGCCGTCGGACGGGCGGGTGGTCAGGGCCTCCACGATCACGTTGCCGATATTGTCCGGCGACTCCTGCACCCACTCCGGGACCTCCCCCGAATCGGGCAGGGCGGAGAACAGGCCCACGCTGGTGCCGGCCAGCCACAGGTCCTTGTGGGCCAGCGGAACGATGGCCACGCTGCGCACGGAGGGTCCGTCGGCGCCGGCCAGGTTGCCCTCCACGTCGGTCCAGGTCAGGCCGCCGTCGTCCGTGTACCACAGACTCTCCACCTCGTAGTTGGCCGAACACACGAGCACCTTGCGGTCATCCTGGGGGTGCACGCCGATCCCGTTGATCCAGGACCCGACGGGGAAAGCCGCATTGCCGGTCAGCTCCACCGGCACGCTGCCCACCGGCGCGCCCAGGACCGCGTCCAGACGGAAGAGGCGGCCTTCCACCGTGCCGTAGTAAAGGGCGTGTCCGGGCTGGGCGTTGGTCCCCAGCGCCGAGATGGATTCCCCAGCGGGTTGTGAGGTGAGGCGGGCCCAGCCGTTGAGGGTAGGCGATTCGTTCCCCCAGGGAATCTGGGTGAAGTCCCGGTTGGCCAGCACCCCGTCGGCCGTGGCCACGTAGTGGACCTTTTCGTCCTGGGGGTCGGTCAGGCCCGGGTTGATGAACAGGAACGTGTCACCGGTGTTCGGGGTGATGGCGGCGGTCAGCACCTGCGTCCCGTTGTCATCCACCCGGATGTGCCAGGTGTTGGCGAAGTAGTAGGACACGAGGTAGTCCCCCTGGGCCGCATCCAGGACCGTGCAGCCCGCGCCGTCCCCACCGAAGATTTCCACCCAGTCGGCCTCCGGGTCCGTGACCCTGGTCCAGAGGGTGCCGTTATCCTGGGTGCCGCCGGCGATGACGGGATTGCCGGGGGCCTCCTGGTCCACCGCCACGGAGTAGAACTGGGTGGTGTTGAGTCCGTGGTTGAGGGACGTCCACTCCACCTCCGCCGCATTGACCCGCAGGGTCTTGTGAACGCCGCCGTCGCTGGCGGTGTAGGCCACGGTACCGGAGCCCGGCTGCCAGATGAGCCGGTGCTGGTCGGCATGGTGGGAGCGGTTGTCGTAATAGTAGCCGCCCACCCGCACGCTGCGGTCCGGGGTGGTCCAGCCGTCGGCGCTTCGCCACAGGTGCACCCCGCCGATGAACACCGCGTTGGGATAGACGGGATTCGGAGACACGTGCAGGTTGTACCCGCGCTGCGGCCAGTAGGGCCATCCCGCGCCCGGGTCATAGGGGTTCGGCAGATCATTCAGCAGGTGGGAGCGGTCCGACCAGGTGCCCCCGCCCGCGGCATGCGTGTACCGCCAGAGTTCATGGATGGCCGAACTGGTGGGATTGGCCGTCAGCATGAAGACCAAGCCGGGGTTGGCCGGGGAGGCGCCCAGACCCACCCGTCCGTAGGAGGTGTCGGTGAAGGGGACGCCGAGGTCGGTCCAGGCCAGGCCGTCCTCCGACCGGAACACACCGTGCACGCCGCCGTCGGAACTGAGGGACGCATACAGCACGCCTTGGCCGTCGATAAGCAATTCGGTGTAGTGGGACAGCTGATTTTCGTCTCCCAGCACGGCGGTCCAGGTGTCCCCGCCGTTCACGGACCGGTAGATGATGCCGTGCGTGGCCGCGTAGACCTCGTCCTCGGCCAGGTTGGAGGTGTCCACCACGATTTCCATGACGTAGTTGAACGGATTGTCCAGCTCCTGGGGCAGGTAGGTGGCGGTGGCGGGCAGAACCTGCCAGGTGAGGCCGCCGTCCACGGATTTGAAGATGCCGTCCCCGCGATGGGCACGGCCACCGAACTCCAGGATGGTCTTCTGGCCTTCTCCCGTGCCGTAGTACCACACATGCTCGTGGCCGGGCCGGGTGTCCTGGACGATGCAGTTGATGTTGTGAAGCTGGTTGGTGCCCACGATCTGGGTCCAGGTGGCGCCGTCGTCGGTGGTGCGCCAAAGACCGCCCGTGACACCGCCGGCCAGCAGGGTCCGGTAGGTGGGGTCGGTGACGTCGATGGCCAGGGCCCGGGTCCGTCCGCCGATGTTATGGGGGCCACGGTTCACCCAGCCGGGCATCTTGTCGGCCAGACCGGGCATCCGGTTGTCCGGACCGCGCCGCGGCAGGGTGCGGGCGAAGACCTGCTCCCGCTGGAAAATACCCGCCGGGATCAAACCGGTGCGGGGATTGGCCAGCCGTCGATATTCCCAGGTTGAGCGGGCGTGGGGGTTTTCCTTGGGGTCCGGGGGGTCGTCCACGGGCATCAACCCGGGCACCGGGACGCTCACGGGCCGCGGGCCCGGGCCCTTCAACCCCGCTCCGATCAGGCCCAGGGTCAGACAGCACAGAACAACCGGAATCAGGCGGGATAGACGGAACATGAGCGGGCACCTCCGGCACGAAACGCAATCCCGGGCGCACACGGACGGCGGCCGGGTTTTGCAGGCGAACAAAACGGCGGAGCGCGAACTCAATCAATAAAGGGATTTCAATAAAGACGGGCAAGATAGCCCGCGGGCCTACTTGACCAGCAGCATCTTCCCGACGTGGACGTCACCGCCGGCGGACAGGCGGTGGAAATAGGTCCCGCTGGCGACAGCCCGTCCTGCCTGGTCACGTCCGTCCCAGATCACGGCCTGACGGCCCGCGGGTCTGTCGCCCGCAACCAGGGTGCGGATCCGACGGCCGGACAGGTCGTAGACCGCCAGGTCCACCGGTCCGGCGTGCGGCAGGGCGAAGCGGATGGTGGTGGACGGGTTGAAGGGGTTGGGGTGGTTGCCCAGCAGCGCGACCGTGCGCGGCAACGCCGGGTCGGCCGCATCCGAAGGGATGGCCTCGTACTCCAGGCGCAGGCACCAGGCCACGAGCAGCCCGGTGTCGCCAAGGGTATCGTCGGTCAGACGCAGGGTCCAGGTGCCGTCGGTTTCCTCGCCCAGGAAAACCGCGAGGTCATCCCACACGGGCAGAGTGGCGGGAAACCAGCCGGTCAGCCCCGCGGCCCCACCCGTCTGGTGATGATGCAGACGGGCCGTGGTGCCGGCCGGGCTCGTCAGTTCCAGGGTGAGATCCTCCGCCCAGGGGTGTGTCAGATCCACCTGCACCGAAACGCCGGACACACGGGAGCCCAAAGCCACCTCAAGGGACGTGCTCACCCCGGCCGGATCCACATCGGGAATGGCCAGCGCCGGCACGTCACAGACCTCGTCGATGAGCGTGGGTCCGACGGCCAGGGCCAGATATTCCACCTGTTCGCCGGCGGCCACGGTCACCGTTCGCACGGCCGCGGAATAGCCCGGGGCCGTGGCCGTTAAACGATAGGTTCCCGACGCCAGGCCACTCAGGGAGAACGCGCCGTCCGGCCCGGTCACCCCGGTATGAGGCCCCGGTTCCAGCTGAACCGTCACACCGCTGTGATCCGCCGCCCCGCCCACCGACACGACGCCCGAAACCGCGGCGGTGGCCACCGGTGTCAGCAGGAGATAGTTGACCGCATTCTGGAGAAGATCTGCCCGGCGGGTGAAGTCCACCGCGCCGTAGTCGAAGGCGAAAAACACGATCTGACCGCCCACCGGATCCGGGTCGCCGTCCACGCAGGTGATGGCATCCCACTCCCCCATTCCCCACTCGCCGGCCACCGACGTGCCCTGGGTGGTCACCAGTTGGTCCACGTCCCCGTAACTGCTGTTGGCCACCACAATCTGTCCCTCGATCAGGTGGGGCGCGCCCTGCAGCACATTGTTGTCCCCGGCCAGGGACAGATACTCCGCCGCGTCACCGGTCCAGCGGTCCAGCTGCATGACCCGTCCGGCCAGATCCGGGTCCCGCCGGTGCACATAGGCCACGTCGCCGCCTTCCAGGAGCAGACGGCCGCCGGCATCCACATGGGCCAGCAGAGCCGTCCGCAGGGCCGGTGCCAGGTTGTCGTAACTGTTGCCGCAGGAATAGATCAACAGGTCATAGTCCGCCCAGGTGGACGGATCCGACGCCGACGCCGGCAGATAGGTGGCACTGTAGCCGCGTCCCATGAGGTCCACCAGCATGTCCAGGGCGGCGGCGGATCGGGGCTTGATATGGGCCGGCGCCAGTATGGCCCCCGTTTTCGTCAGTTTCGCGGGAAAGCTCAGGTCCCCCGAGGGCAGCAGGTCATCCTGGATGACCAGGATGCTCCCGGTGGCCGGCCGGGGGGCCGGGTCCACCAGCGCCAGGGTGTCCGCCAGGTCGACGACCGTTTCCCAGGGCAGAAAGCTGTCGGCGGTGGCCAGCAGCCGATATTCGAAATAGGGCAGGCCGTCCAGTCGGAAAGCGCCGGTCACCGGGTCGCTGAAAACCTGCGCGACCTTTTGACCGGTGTCCGCGCGCAGAAGCTCCACCAGACCGTCCAAGGGATCGCCGGTCGCTCCGGAGCGCAGCGTTCCCGCCAGGGCCCCGATTTGGGCCGGGCCCAGGGCCCGGTCCAGGGCGGTCGCGGACGGCACATAGGTTTCCACCCGGGTGGCATACCCGAAGCGGGTGACCTTCAGGTCGTAAGGAACCACCGGCACCGGGGAATGCAGGGCGAAGGTCCCGTCGGCCCCACTCAGGGCCTCGGCCACCGGCTCGCTCAATCCCACGGTTCCCGGCTGATAAAGGCGCACCACGGCTTCGCTCAGAAGACTCCCATCCGCCGCGGCCGAAACGACGCCGGCCAGGGGCAGGAAAACCGGGGCCACGGGAAAATCGGCGGTGACCACGTTGTATCCGACCTTGATCAGGGCCACCGTCAGGCTCCCCGGCTCCTGGGGAATGATCTCCACCGCCAGGGAATCGGCGCCCCAGCCGGCGAAGACCTCTCCCGCCTCACTCAGCAGCTTCATGGTCAGCAGGTCTTGGTCCGCCCGTCCGGTGATCAGGGCGGGCAGCCCGGGCACCAGTTGCCCCGCCAGTTCCGCCGACGGGACCGTGACCGCAATGGACGCACCGGTCAGATCCTCGGCCCCGGTCACCGGCAGCGTGCGCCGGGCCAGGTCCGCCGGATTGCCCGGCTCCCGCACGTGCACCGTCAGGGTTTCCCCGCAGAGGGGCAGGACGCTGACCTGGGCTACACCCACGGCATCGGTCAGGGCGGCCACCGACTCCAGAACCCCATGGCCCTTCACCTCCACCTCCAGGCCCGCGGTGGACAGGGCCCCGGGCCGGTTCACCCAGATGGTCAGGTCCGTGGTTTCCCCGACCGCCAGGGTATCGGCGGACAGGACCACCCAGGGTGCCTGGCCCACCGGCACCACGCTCCGGTGCGTGAGCACATCCACCCCCGTCACGGTCAGGTCCACGCTGCTGAGAATGTCGGCGGGATACGCCAGTTGGATCTCGGCCCGACCCAGGGCGTCGGTCACGGCCCGGCCGCGCAGCAGGCCGTCGCCCGTCAGGGCGACCGTCAGTCCGGGCAGGTTGGTCTGAACGAAGAAATGGTCCTGTCCCACGGCCAGCTCCGGCGGGTGGGTCACCTGCAGCGGCCGGGGTTTGCGCGATCGGACGCGCAGGGAGCAGTCGCCGAAGATATTGTACTGCTCCACCAACTGCAGCCCCTCGTCGCCGGGATAGGCGTCCAGCACCCGCATGATGCCGTGCTGCAGCAGGGACCCGATGGTGCGGGCCCGGTCGGTGACCAGCAGATCCACCGCCTCGGTCTGCATGAGACAGGGCGGCACCCAGGGCGTGGCCGTGCTCGCGCTGTAGATGGCCACCGCCCCCTGGGGTTCGGAGGGCGTCCCCACGCGCATCCAGAGTTCGGCGAAACATTCGCTCTGGGAGAAATCCCCGTTGGAGCAGCTCACATCCAGAATCCAGGGGTTCGCCCAGCCGTTCTGCAGGGCGGCCACCTGGGGCAGGCCGAAATACGGGGCATTCCAGGCGGCCCCCGATCCGTGGCCGATGTAATAGATGAGGCTGCGGCCGTCGTTGATGGCGGTGCTCAGAGCCGCGGTGGTTCCGGCCGGCATGTAGATGCGGTCCGCTTCGGTATAGTGGTAGTCCAGCAATTCGTCGCGCAGCAGGTCGGCCCGCTGGAAATCCGTCAGGTCGCTGTCCCCCACCTCGCTGCCGGCCGCGCCGAGCGCCCGCTCGTACCAGTCGCCGTCGGCGTCGGGGTCCCGTTCGTAGCGAATGAACTTGTTGGTCTGCACCCGGACCTGCGCGGCGGTCTCGGCGGAGATGCGGGAAACGAACAGATCCGGATACACGTCGTCGCCCTCGAGACGGCCGTAGCGGGTATCGTCATCCGCCCCCTCGAAATCCCCGGTGTAGGTGGGCACCTGGTCGATGTCCCCCACCAGCACCACGTAGGTCAGTCCGTCGGCGGAAAAGTAGCGGGTCCTGATGGCGCCCTGGATACCCGCCAGGGTGCCGCCCACGCTGCCGGTCGTCACCACGTCGACGGGAATGCCGCAGGCCTGCTTCCAGGCCACGAATTCCGCGATCGCCTCCACCAGACTGTCGTGGCAGATCACGAGCATGCGGCCTTCGTCAGAAATCAGGTTGTACTTGGCGGCGGGGTCGGCGTTGTCGAAAGTCTGGGCGTACAGGTCGGCGAAGGCGCGGTCGACCGGGCGGGTCCGGGGCGTGGTCTCGTTCACGCCGCCGGTGCCGTCGGTGGTCACCTCAAGGGTGAGGCGTTCCAGGGCCAGGAGCACCCCCCGCTCCCGATCCCAGCGCAGGGGATGGATTCGCAGCGGCACGCCCCGGGCGTCGCGCACGATGTAGGGCGTGCCCAGGGCGGTGACCTTGGGCGGGAAGACGCCCCCGGCCGCATAGGCGGGTCCGAATCGCCAGGGCACCTCCGCCGGATCCACCAGGCGGGACAGGTTGCCCTTGGACGGCAGCACAGGGGCCACCGCTATTTCCCGCCAGACGGCGTCCAGGATTTTTACCCGCGGCGTGCCCTGATCCGGCAGGCGCAGACGGGCCGTCACGAATGGCAGTTCGGGCGCCCCCGCGTCCAGGGTGGGTACTTCCCCCGGCAGGTGCAGTCGACTGTGGAGGACCCCGTCGATTTCCACTGTTTCGAGATGGAAGCCCGGCAGGGAAACCTCCACGCGGGTGGTGCCGTTCCCGGTATTCACGGCCGTCAGGCGCGGACCGGCGGGCTGGGCGCTCTTCAGCGCCACCCACTCCGCGCGGACGGATCCGCTCAGCACGGTGCACATCACCCACAACAGCCAAAAACGTCTGGTCACGAATCCTCCCGGGGAACCAACGGAATACTACCCTATATTTTATCATTTTCTCGGACATATAGCAAAACGGAGGGCGTTCCGTGGGGGACGCCCTCCGTCAGTATAGGAATACCAGATGAATTCAGCCGGTTACGGGGTTTCAGCCTCCGCTTCCTCGTCGCACAGGGTGGTCCAGCGGCCCACGTAGAATCCGCCGGGGTAATCTTCCACCGGATGGGCTTCGCCGCCCAGCTTGCCCTCGCGGTTGCCCGAGGCCGAGACCCAGTGGCCGGTGAAGGTGGCCAGATCGGTCTCCGAATCCCCGGCTTCCCAGTGGCCGGAGATCAAGCCGCGGAAGTCCCCGCGCCGACCGATGTACTTGGCATGGAAAACCTTCTCACCCTCGGCGTTGATTCCGTAACCGCCCCGCATGAAGCCGGAGATGCGGCCGGTGAGGTCGGTGAAGGCGCCGGCCATCCGACCCAGACGCTGTCCCTCGGCCTGGAGATCCTCGTTGGCGGGATCCACCGCGTCCTCCACCGGCTTCACTTTATAGCGGCCGGAGAGGAAGCCCTTGGGGCAGTAGGCGATGTCGCTGAGTCGGAAGCCGGTGATCTGGAAACGGTTGCCCAGGGCGTCCACGTCGGTGACCTCATCCAGGCTCGCCAGGTCCGCCACGTTGTACTCGCCCTGGAAGGGACCCGTGTTGATGTGCAGCATGTTGGGCGCCACCTCCACCGAGTCGGCGGCGGCCGGGCGTTCGATGATCTGCAGGATCAGGCCGTCCTGACCGCAGCGGGTATGGGACACGAAGGCCACGGTCTGATGGTCGAGGCGGGGGAAGATCACGTGGTCGGCCGGCTTTTCGAACCGAATGAGCCGACGCACCACGACCAGCCCGCGGTCAGTATGGATTTCGCCGGTCCAGTCGGTCCGGTCGCAGTCCTGTTCCACGCGCACGGTGTCCTCGGGACCGCGCAGCATTCCCCAACGCAGTTTCACGTAGGTGAATTTGGGACGGGTCCGATCGGTGGGATCCGAGGATTGGCTGCCCATGGCTTCGTAAAGCAGCACTTCGGGATCGCGGGCCAGGGGATCATCAATGGCCTCGTCCTCTTCGGCGTAGAGCATCATCTTGAGGGCGTCGTCATCGAAGGCTTCGGCCTCATCCGAAACGGTCAGCCCGCCGTAGGGCTGGGCAAAGTCCATGGTGTCGTAGCTGTCGCTGCCGGTGGTGGCAGCCGGGACGGCGTCGGTGCCGGAATCGCTGCAGCCGGCCAGCAATCCCAGCATCAGAATCAGAGCGAACACGGGAATCATCACGGTGCGGTATGACATGGTCGTCACTCCTGTCGGGAATGGGGTGAACCCTGGAACATCGAACACGGGACCCCAAATGCATGGACGGTGCCGTGCGGGCACGTCCTTCAGAAGCGCAAGATTGGAAAGGAGTTACAAGACAGGACTGAAGACGGGTACCCGGTTTCCCCCCGATGGAATGTACCTGCAGGGACACCCGGTCCCGCAGCAGGTACAGGTGGCGGGACGCGCTCAGTCCGCGCCGAGACGTCGGCTGACCTGAACCTTCACGGCCATGAGTTCGTCGTTCCGGAGACCCAGCAGGCGCCCGATCTTGTGCATGAGGGCGTCCTCGTGGGCGTCGAGAATGCCGTCGCTGTAGACGACTTCCCACAGCAGTTCAATGACCGCCAGCTTGCGGGGACGACTATAGGCGTTGTTCACCAGCCGTCCGAAACTGTAGAGGTCGCCGCTGCTCTGACGGGCGGCTTCCGCTTCGGTGAGCAGCCCGTCGGTCTCGGCGCCGTCCAGGTCGAAGCGGCGGCTTACCGCGTCGCGGATGCCGGTCTCCTCCTCGGCGGTGAAGTCGGCATCGGCATGTGCGGCTTCCAGGAGCAGGACACAGGTGGCCACCCGCAGGCGGTGTTGTTCGTCGGACTGGGATTCGGCCTCGGCGGACTGGCCGCCGAACAGCTGGGACAGGGAGGAAAACATTCAGACTCCGTTATTCGGTCAAGGTCCGGTGCCAGGTGACGCCGGGCAGGGTCAACACTTCGTAGGCGATGGTATCCAGGAAGCCGGCCAGAAGTTCCGCGGAAATTTCCTCGTCACCCTGGCGGCCCAGCAGCACGGCTTCGTCCAGCGGCTGGACTTCGGGAATGTGAGTCACATCGACCATGCACAGGTTCATGCACATGCGCCCGCGGAAGGGGGCGCGCTTGCCGTGAATCAGCACGTGCGCCCGGTCGGCCAGGGCGCGGGGCAGGCCGTCGGAATAGCCCACCGGCAGCACGGCAATGCGGCTGTCGGTCATGGCCTTCCAGGTGCGCCCGTAACCCACGGTTTCACCGGCGGCCACTTCACGCACCTGCGACACCCGCACCGCCCAGGTCATCGCCGGAGACAAGTCCAGGGCCGGCCGTTCGGTCTGGCCCAGGGACACGAGGGTTTCCCGGGACGGCCAGACACCATAGGCCGAGATGCCCACGCGGGCCATATCGGCATGGGTGCGGGTCCAGAGCAGGGTCGCTGCGGAGCAGGTCATGTGGGCGGTGGCGGACGTGTATCCGGCGGCGGCCAACTGGGCCCCGTAGCCCTGGAAGCGTTCCATCTGCGCCCGCGCATAGGCGTGGTTGGTGGTGTCCTCAATGTCGGCGAAATGACTGGAGAGGCCGGCGAGTTTCAAATGTGGCAGGTCCTTCAGGCGATCCAGGACGGCGGCCAGTTCGGCCTCCACCAGGCCCTGACGGTTGACGCCGGTTTCCACCTTCAGGTGAATCCGCAGGTCGCCCGGCGCAGCGGCCGCCCACTCCACCGCCGCGGTTGACCCGACGGTGATGTCCACGGCGAGTTCGGACGCCAACCCCGCTTCCGACGGATTCACCGGACCGAGCACGAGAATGTCGGTGTCCAATCCGCCCGCGCGAAGGTCCGCCGCTTCGGCCACCGTGTGTACGCCCAGCACGTCGGCGCCCCCGGCCAGGAAGGCCCGGGCGGAATGCAACAGGCCGTGGCCATAGGCGTTCGCCTTGACCACGGCCATGAGTTTTGTCGGCTCAGCCACCCGCGCCCGGAACATCTGCATGTTGCGGGTCAGGGCGGCGCCGTCGACGCGGATCTGCAGCCAGGGGTCCGTCACGGACCTACCGGGCAGCGGTCCGGCTTTTCTTCTGCTGGCGGGACTGGCAGGCTTCCTTATCCTTGCAGGCACCGTAGAGCTCCAGGCGATGTCGATAGACCTTGAAGTTGTTCTCCTCGGCCAGCTGCTCCTGCAGGGCCTCCAGTTTCGGATTGAAGAACTCGAAAATCTCCCCACACTCCAGACAGATCATGTGGTCATGGTGCTCCACGTCCGAGTGACCTTCGTAACGGGCAAGGCCGTCACCGAAGCGACGCTCCTCAACCAGGCCGCTCTCCACCAGCAGATGCAGGGTGCGGTACACGGTAGCATACCCGATACGGGGGTTGGCAAGCTTCACTTCCACCAGAAGTTCTTCCACGGAGATGTGACCCCGCAAACGGAAGAAGGTGGAGATGATCGTGTTGCGCTGACGGGTGGTCTTCAGACCCTTTTCCTGAATGAACCGGGCGAAGGCCGCTTCCTTCTCTTTGACCAGGCTCTCATCGACTTCACGGTTCTGCGCTTCCAACGCCATATCTACGACCTCCAGAGGCAAGGATTGGCAATTCAAACGAAAATGAAAATTGATTTCTCTGGTCAGATTAGTCTTTCGGAGGTCCATTGTCAAGATCAAGGGCAATTTTTGTCTTATTTTTGGGATATAAAGTTGCCCCGCAACAAAATAAAAGGCTATTGGAAAAGTATGCGAACGGCAAATTTCTGGCCCGCAGGGATGTACCAGAAGAAAGATCCATCATGGAGCAAATGGACGTCCATCCCCCTATAAAGAAAAGACTCGGTCATCGCTGTGGCAGTCCAGGTTCGACGGGATCCGGAAAGTCTGTATAGCCGGCCGCTGCCCGAATCGGTCACCCACATGTGCCGGCCGTCCCAGGTCAGACCGAAAGGCGAGAAGCCGGGCGCGATCACGGAGCGGCTGATCTCCCCCACCTCGGGGTCGAAGCGGTCGATGCGCCCGCTGTCCCGATCGCTGATCCACACGAAGCGGCCGTCATAACACATACCGACCGGGCGGTGCCCCGGCACGTCGAAGGCTTCGGCCACCCGGAGGGTGTCCGTCTCGATCTGGTAGAGGATGGAACTGCCGTCGTTGGCGTCGCCGCAGCTGTAGAGAAACTCCCCGTCGTAAGCCAGACCGCGGTCCAGCACACCGGTGAAGTCCTCCTGGAAATAAATTTCCCCGTACGGACTACTGAAGACCAGACGCACTTCCCGGTCCCCGGATTCGGAGAGGGTGTCCGGCAGGTCGCTCAGCACCACCAGGGTGTCGGGTCCCATCCAGGTCAGCCCGGTCACGAAGCCGTCGCCTGGCAGGGACAGGGTGTCCATTTCGGTGAAGGAAAGCTCCAGGGCGGGGGCGCTGCCACGGTCCTGGGCGACGGCGCCCGTGGCCACGGTCAGCAGGAGACACAGGCCGCCAAGAAGGCCGGCGGTGTGGGACAGGGTCGAAGTGCGCGCCCGGTTCATCATGGAATCCTTCCTCGAAACAAAGTCAAAAGAGTCTGGGGCGGGCCCCGTCAGCGGCCCATCTGATCCAAACCCAGCCGCAGAAGGTCACGAATGATCCCCACGGTGAGCGGTTTTTCCACCGCGGCATCCAGCAGGCCTTCGGGGGCATTCTGCAGCAACTGGTCGTTGCCCCAACCGGTTACCAGCACCAGGAAAGTGGCTGGAAAGGCCCCCCGAATCCAGGAAGCAATTTCCACACCCGATTGCCCGGGCAGGTTCTGATCCAGAAAGGCCACCTGGAACGCCTCTTCGGCCAGGGCCCGGCGGGCGGCGGGCCCGTCGGCCGCCACCGTCACGCGGCAGCCCAGTTCCCGCAGCAGATCGGTCATCATTTCGCGCATGGCGCTCTCGTCGTCCACGACCAGGACGGACAGGGGCGCCCCCGCCAGGGCCAGCGACGCCGTCTCCCCCGTGGCCTGCGGATCTCCCACCGGCAGATCCAACACGAACACCGTCCCGGTGGCGGAGGTTTCCAACAGATCCAGATCGGCCCTGTATGCCGCCAGCAGACTGCGGCAGGCGGCCAACCCGATTCCACGGCCCGGCTCCCCCGAGCGGGAGACTCCCGCCTCGAAAATCCGGTCCCGCAGGGCCGGGTCGATGCCCGGTCCCGTATCCGACACGCGCAGGGTCACCCGGTCGCCCTCTTGGGCTCCGGTCAGGGCCACCTGGCCCCCGTCGGGCATGGCCGCCACGCAATTGAACAACAGGTTGTTCAGCACTTCCCGCAGGACCTGTCCCGGCACCGCCACCACCAGGCCCGGCGGCACGGCGATCTCGACGGTGAGCCCCGGACATGTGTCCGGCGGCAGGGACATCACCGCCGCGGCGGTGGCCGCTTCGCTCAGGTCCGCCTGACCGGACTGGGCTGCGGCGCCGCCCAGCCGTCCCAGCATGGTGGCCGCATCCCGCGCCGCCAATTCCATGGTGCGCAGGTGAGCCGCCGTGTCCGGGTCCAGGGCCCGCTCCAGGAGCAGGCCGGCGCGGCCGGTAATGACCGACAGCATCTGGCGCACATCATGAACCACGGCGGCGACCTCAGGGGCGGACAACGCGGGGTCTTTTTCGTGCGACGGGTCGGATGACATGACAAACCCTCGGGGTCAGGCCGGACAAGCTTTCCAAAGTGACGGACTCAGGGAGATAATACACTTCAGACGTGGGTGTGCAACAACCCAGAGGATTCCTCGACGGGTGAGTCGGCCGCCGCGGGCGCGGCTTCGGGCAGGATCATCTCCACACAGGGACCACCGTCGGCCTGGCGGTGGACATCCAACCGCACCTGCAGTTGATCCAGCAGGGGACGGGCCACCACGAACTCCGCCAATTCCTGCCATTGCACCAGACGGTCGTCCGCGCCACTGGCCAGACGGGTCCGACTGACGCGGGGAGCCCCGGGTTCGTCGGCCGCTGACAAGGACACGACCACCCGCGCTTCCGGGTCGGCGGTCAGCCGAACGTGGGCCTGCACGCGCGCCCCGGGACTGAGATAGTCGAGCAACCGTCCCACCTGCTGGGACAGGACCGGCAGCAGAGTCGGGTCCGTCAGCACATGGGTCCCGGCCGGCAGATCCACCTGGGCCATATCGAGGTCCAGGAGAGACGCCAGGTCCGTCACCGGCACGGAACGATTGTCCGCGCTGAAATGGCCCCGTGACAGTTCCAGCAGATCCTGGCTCCAGTCAACGGTGTCCTGGAGTCGGCGCACGTTGCGCAGCCCGATGTCGAGCATCTTCAGGCTCGGATGACGGCGCCGGCCTTCCACACCCGGCGCCTCGTCCGTCAGCAAACCGCCCAAATCGCCCTGCAAAACCTCCAGGGCTGTTTTGACCGCCGTCAGCGGACTGCGCAATTCGTGGCCGAGAAAATGAAAGTAGTCCTCCTGGATCTGGTGGTGGTCCACCGCGCCGCGAAGACGTCGAGCCCGGTCCACGCAGGCCTGCAGCGCAAAGCGCAAGTCAGACCCTGCGGGACCGGGCTCTTCGACAACCTGCCAAGCCTCCCGGGACAGGAGGAAGCGCCCGGGAAGGCGGCCCAGCAGGAGCAGAGGGGCGGCGGGTGCCGGGCAAGCACCCCCGGAGTGCCCCTCGGAAAATTGGTGGGTGGAGGCGGCATGCTGCCGGGCCCACGCGGATTCGTCGGACAGGGCCACCAGCAACGCATCGCATTCGGACACGGTGGGGAGCGGTCCCGGGGTCGGCCAGTGATCCAGTTCCCGGCAGGTCATACCCCAGCCCGCCAGCAGCGCTTTGGCTGCCGCGACGGCTTGGGGATCCCCTGCGAGCTGGATGTGAGACACGGCGCAAATCCTCCGGGAATGCGGGTTGCCACCTTGGCGCCCGCCTGTGGAAGAGGAATCGCAACCTGTGTGCCACCCGCCTAACCCCTTGTTTTACAGTTAATTAGAAAAGAACTAAAGGAAAACATGAGGCCCTCTGAAACCCCGCCGGGAACAACGGGGAACCTTGGGGAATCGTCGCACGGTACGGGGAAAGGGGAGACCATGGGGGAAGCGGTGGGGTCGGGCCGGGCAATGTGCAACCTTTGAGGGCACAATTTACCGCATTATTCAACCTCGGCGGCGGCGGCGGCCCCCGGCCGGTATTTGGGGCTGTCGAACCGCCACATGAGGGACACATACCACTGGGCCGGGCGGTCCAGGGTTCCGGCCAGTTCACAGGCCACCCGGGCCCCCACCGAGCCGTTGTCCGTCCAGGGCACCCAAGCTTGCACCGCGGGCAGGTGGGACTCGGCCCCCTGCCGGTACTGGTAGTCCCAGGACAGGGCCAGGCTGCGGCCCGGCCCCCAGTAGCGCTGCACCGCGGCACTCAGCAGATAGCCGCTGGGAAACGCGTCATCGCTGAGCAGCTTCTTGCCCGAGGACATGTGCATGAGTTTGCCGCCGGTGACCGTCAGGTTGGTGGCCGCGTCGGCGAAAAGAATTTTCCGGAGTTCCAGGCGGAAAGGCAGGCTGGTGGAACCGAAGGGATAGATCCGGTCCGAGCCCACGGGCAAACCCAGCCCCACGCCGTAGTGCCAGTGGGACAGGAAGGACAATTCGAGGGGGCCGGTCACCCCGAGCTCGGGCGACCCGAAACTGGACTGACGTTGACCGCCGGGCCAGGTTTCCTCGGCCTCCTCCCCCCGGATCCAGGGCCAGCGCGTTAGCAGGGGCGTGTCGCCGGAGTTGAAGGTCACGTGGGAGCCGCGCAGATAAAACCGGGCGAAATCGCCCGCGGGCAGGATGGCCGTCACCATGAGCCGGTTGGCATCCCAGCCCCACTTGCGGTCCTCGAAGCGCCCCATTTCCGCCACCAGGGCCAGGCGGGACGAGGAATCGGCCGGGGCGTAATAGGGCAGGCCGTCCAGGTGCATCATCTGGGCCGTCGCGGGAAGCGCGCCCAGCAGCCCCATCCCAAAGGCCAGGGTCAGGGCCAGCACCAAAAGGCCTGTCCGCAGGGAAATCACTTGGGGGCCTGCTCGATCAGGCGCACCACACCGGCTTCGGAGAAGAACACCTTGATGATGCGGCGACCGCCGGGCAGGTCCTCCTTGGCCACCACCACGCCGCAGTCGTCCCACGCCAGATGGGTGACGCATTGGCCCACCTCATAGCTGTCCCAGGGGCGGTAAGGGGAAGGATTGTCCACATCCACCGCAGCGAGCATGGCCGCGTATTCGGCGATGGGCTCGGACGCCTCGGGCGCCTTATCCTTTTCACCCCCTCCGTCCTTGCCGGGAAGGTCGGCGGGGGCGTCGTCCGGGATCAGATCCTCACCGTCGACGGGATCCAGATCCGCCAGCACGGTTGCCGGGAAGGTCGGCGGGGGCGTCGTCCGGGATCAGATCCTCACCGTCGACGGGATCCAGATCCGCCAGCACGGTCTCCGCCACAGGTGGGGTGTCCGCGACGGACACCGCCTCTTCACGGGCCTCGCCGGGGCTGTCGTCGCCGCTGTCACTGTCCCCGCCGCTCAGCTTGGGCAGAAATCCCTGGCACTGGGGACAGCGATACCAGATGACGCCGTCGTCATCTTCGCCGTCACGGGCCTTGCCGGGGCTGTCGTCGCCGCTGTCACTGTCCCCGCCGCTCAGCTTGGGTAGAAATCCCTGGCACTGGGGACAGCGAAACCAGATAACGCCGTCGTCATCTTCGCCGTCGCCCGTGGGGACAACTTCCATTTCGAGCCAGTCCTTGCAGACAGAGCAGAACTGACGGGACTTTTGCATGGCGTTCACCGGAACTCCGCGTCGTGGGAGAGGGCTTGATGTTGTGTCAGGAATTCGTCCGGCAACAGCTCTCGGCCTGTGTCTTGGTCAGGTAGCGCATGCCGCAGAGCAGGCATTTGCAGGGGCCGTCGATGCGCCCCTCGTTGGCGGCCTTGGCCAGCAGTCTTTTGTACTTCACGAAGTTTTCGTCTCGAACCAATAGCTCTTTTTCGGTGACGTCCGGCATTAGGGTCCTCCTTGGCTCCGTACCTGCGTCATACCCGGCCTCTCCTCACGGACTCCAGTCCTGCCGGGTTTAATAATTCGCGCATACTATTACATCGGAGGGAAACAGTCAACCGGGTGGGGCAAAATAACCGGGAGAATGATGCCAAGGCGGGAGGCGATCAGGATTCGGCCACGCGGGCCTGGGGTTCCGCGTCCTCATCCGAGGCGGCGGCACTCAGCATCTCCACACGGAAAAGTTCACCCAGGTCCACCAGTCCCCGTTCGCGCACCTCGTCCAACGCCGCCTGAAGCACACCGGCGGTGGCGGTCGCGTCGTCGCAGGCCCGGTGCGGATTCTCGTGCTCCAGGCCGAAGTGGGCGGCCAGGTCGGGCAGGCTGCGGCTGGTCAGATCGGGCCAAAGTTGACGGGACAACTGCAGGGTGCAGAGCCCGGTCACCGCGGGACGAATCACGCCGCGACGGGCGAACTCCCAGCGCAGGAAGGGCAGGTCGAAGCGGATGTCGTGGGCCACGAAGACATTGCCGTCCAGGAGACTGGCCACGGTCTCGGCCACGTCGGTGAAGGTGGGCGCCCCTTCCAGATCGGAATTGCTGATGCCGGTCAGGCGGGCCACCCAGGGCGGAATGTTCCGGTCGGTCCAGACCAGGGTTTCGAAGCGCTCGACCACTTCTCCCCCCTGCAGGACCACCAGACCGATCTCGATGATCTCGTCCACACCGATCACACTGCCGGTGGTTTCCAGGTCGACCACGGCGAAGGTCGCCTCGTCCAGGGCCTGGCTCAGGATGCTGGAGCCCATGACCGTCCAACAGTGGTCGTGGGTTTCCACGAACCGGGCGTCGGAGCCCAGCAGGGCGCGGACCACCACCTGGGTTTCGGGCATCTCATGGCGGCGGGCACCAAACAGACGCCGGGCGATGGCCGGAGTGGGCAGAGGTTTTGACTGACCGAGAAGGAAGGCATGCGCCTCGGCCCGAAAGTGCTTCAAATCGTTGCTGAACATGGATGAAGTATACCACAGCCCTTACAGGACGGTCAATCCAAGGCCGGTAGGCGGGGCACGGCCCCGTGTCCGAATCCCACCAGTTCCATGATTTCGACCCGAATCCTGGGGGGTGGGGCCCGAAATCGGTCGCTGGGGGGATCCAGGGTGGACTCGGCCCGCACCCGTTCCGCGGCGTAGGCCAGGCCCAGGAAAGGCACGTCGGCATTGACGGCGGCGGAAATCTCGATGGTGGAGATCTGCCGCATATTGCCGGCCGGCAAGGCCACGCTCTGGGTGTCCGCACTGGTGAAGACGAACTGGTCGCACAGAAGCTGTTGGTCGCCCACCACCCGGGTGGTCTGATCCTGGCGCTCAACGGTGTCGGCCTGGAAATCGGACATCAGGGAGGTGGACACCAGGGGGTCGGCCTGCAGTTCGGCCGCCGTCATTTCCTGGGACTGGCCTTCCGACCAGTTGACCACCCTCAGCACCGCGTCCAGCAGCTGTCCCTGGCGGGACAGCAGGGATCTGGACACGCGCAGCTTCACGCCCTCGCCCGGAATCGGTTCGATGACTCCGGGGGAGACTTCGCGCAGGGGCAGAAGTTCCAGGACCAGGGTGTCGTCGTCGGTGCCCCCGGCCCGGTCCAGGCACACCACCCGCAGGGCACTCTCGGTGCGGCGACCGCCGGCCATGACCTGGCTGCGGTAGTCCACCCAGTCCCCTTCGGTGAGCGTCAGCGGAATATCCGGCTGGCGCCACAAGGTAAAGATGTCCAGGGCCTCCGCCGCCGACGGCACGACCGTCAGCAGCAGGGCCAGCAGGAGAACGGCCGGCGCCCCGCGCCGACCGTTCCGTTTCGCCAGGAAAATTTCCGTCAGGTTCATGGTCACCCTAGTGTTTGATCTTTTCCCAGTAGGTGGCGTAGTCGAAGTTCGGGCTGTTCTCCGCGTCGTGGCATTTCACGCAGGAGTCCTTGGCCTGGGCCGCCCAACCGCCTTCGCGGTCGTGTTCGGAGCCGTAGCCGTGACACGCTTCGCACTGCACGTTGATCAGGCTGTTGAAGGGGCGTTCCTCCGAATACCCGTTCTGGTACTGGTAACCGGTGGTGTGACAGACGATGCACTCGGGCTCGTAGTTCTGTCCCCGGTTGCGGATGGAGGCAAAAGCGCCACGATGCCCGCTGACGGCATAGCTGTCCCAGGCTTCCGTATGGCAGGCCCGGCAGGCGCGCTCACCCAGGAACTTCTCCTTGTCCGACCCCATGTCACGGGGGAAGGCCGCCCGCTTGGCCAGTTTGAATTCCTCGAAGCTGGCCTTGTAGGCGTCCACCTCGGTCTTCATGGCCTCATCATCGGCGATGGCTTCGTCCAGGCTCACGGCCGTCACGTCCACGGCCATCAGCTTGCCGTTGGAGTCGTCCACGAAGATATCCGCCCGGCCGATCCACTGGCCCTCGTGGGCCGCGGACAGCACGGCGGTGTCGTCGAGGATGCGCTCCATTTTCTCGGTCCGGCGCGTGTGGCCCTTGACGCAGATGTCGATGCCCTTGACTTCCTTGATGACCTTGTCGGTCAGGGCGTCGCCCAGGTGCCCGGCCAGCACGATGGTGTCCACCTCTTCGCGCATGCGGGGCAGCAGTTCACGCAGCACGGCCACCGGGTCCCGCACTTCGAACCCCGGGTCGTTGCTGGTCATGGTGATGATGCGCTGGTTCGGATCCATCACGCTCACCACACCGAAGGTGATGCCGTTCTTCTCGATCACCTTGTACTCGGGCAGGATGAGGTCACCCGTGGCCGCCTGGACCACGTTGGCGTTGGTGAACGGCAGGTCGTACTTCTCCATCACTTCATAGAGATAATCCAACCCGTAGTTCAGGTCCCGTTCGCCGAGGCCGATGGCGTCGTAACCCAGATCCCCCGTCACCCGCAGCAGGAATTCGGTCTGGTGCTGCTCGTTCTTGTTCCGACGTCCCATGAGATCGCCGCCGTCCACCATGAGGACGGTGACGTTTTCGTTCCAAACAGAGTCTAAAAAGGTAGCCCTCCGGGCCAACCCGCCACGCTGTTTGGATTTTCAGCCACAGGGATCGATCTTCCCGACCACATCGGAGGTATAGACCAGGGTGATGTCCTTCCAGTCACCGCCCTTCGCCTCGTCGGCCGCCTGGGCGATGTCAGGGCCACCCACCGAAAGGGTGAGTAGGGCGATCAGGACCGACACCATGGCGGGGCCGGCCACACTCTTGAGCCTGGTCATATTTATCTTCCTCGCAAGGGCGGAAATCCACCCGGTTAAAAAAACGGTCGCCGCAGGTTTCCAACCCGGGGGGACCGCATCAAGTTCCCGCTCATTATAATACAGGAGTGTGCGCTGGGCGGAAGAAAAAATCCGGGTCAGTCGGCGCCGGTCACCGCGCGCGCCGCCGCCTCCCCCGCCGCCCGACCGCTGGCAAAGGCCCCCATCATGTTGAACCCGCCGGTATCGGCATCCAGGTCCAGCAATTCTCCGGCCAAGTACAAGCCCGGCAACAACCTGGAGGCGAACGAACGGGGATCCACTTCCTTGGTGGACACGCCGCCCGCCGTGACGATGGCCTCCTTGAACCCCCCGTATCCGGTCAGGGTGTGGCGGTAGTCCTTCAGCCAATTGCGCAATTTCTTTCGGTCCTGGCCGGTCACCTGGTGGGCCGGTTTCTGCGGGTCCACGGGCACGAGATCCTGACAGGTGGGAATCAGTTTTTCGGGCAGGAGTCCCTTGAGCAGATCTTCCCAGGTGCGCACCTCGCCCCCCTCCAGGTCGCGGATCAGGCGGGCATCCAGCTTCTTCGGGTCCAGGGCCGGCTTCAGGTCGATCCCCAGTTCCACCCGGCACCCCTCGTCCAGGGCGGCCACGGCGATCCGCGACAATTCCAGGATGATCGGACCGGACAGCCCCACGTCCATCAGGTACAGCTCCCCCATTTCCCGCGCCTTCAGCTTGCCGTCGATCCAGAGGGTGGCCTCGATGTTTCGCAGAGCCAGCTTGCGCACTCCCTTCAGGGGCACGCCCGGCGCGTGCAACGGCACAAGGGACGGCCGGGTTTTGATCAGGGTGTGTCCCACGTCCCGGGCGAAATCATACCCGTCACCCGTGGAACCGGTGGAGGAATAGGACAGGCCCCCGGTAGCCAGGATGACCGCGGCGCAGGTCAGGGTATGGTCCCCCCGGGGCCCCTGGCCGCCGTCCGGGCCGGTCTCGGCAAACAGGTCGTAGTGAACGCCGCTCACGTGTCCGTCGTCGGTATCCAGGCCCCGCACCCGGGCACCGGTCACCAGATCCACGCCCTCGGCCACCACCCAGTCGCGCAGGGTGTGGGCCACATCGATGGCGTTGCCGCTGGTGGGAAAGATGCGCCCCCCGCGCTGCACCTCGGTGGGACACCCCTGGGCGTGCATGAAGTCCACCAGTTCGGGTGTGTGAAACCGGGTCAGGGCCTGGCGCAGGAACTTGCCGCCCTTGCCGAAGTGCCGGATGAATTCGCCCACCGGCAGGGTATTGGTGAGGTTGCAGCGGCCCTTGCCGCTGATGCGGATCTTGCGGCCCACCTGGCGCATGCGCTCCAGCAGGACCACATCGGCCCCCAGTTCGGCCGCCCGGCCGGCCGCCATCAGGCCCGCCGCCCCCGCGCCCACCACCACGATGCGCCGATCGGACATCCTAGACCCCGTCCCCGGTCAGGACCTGCCCGTCGGCAATCACGCGCGGGTCCGGACCGTCGTTCACCAGGTCCACCCGCCCTTTGACCACCACATTCCGCCCGAAGACCACATCCCCCTTCACGGTCAGCCGCTCGCATTCCAGCAGGCTGGGCGGCCCATGGGGGAACCGGGCGTCCAGGGCGTCCACCAGCCTGTAGACCGAGGCATCCAGATCGATGAAGGCCCGGCCCAGGGTGCGGGCGGGATTGGCCACCACCTGGAAGTCGGGGGTCAGGATGTAGTTGTCCGACCGGACGTCCAGGAGGTCGCTGGTCTTCTTGATGGGCGCGAACCGCGTGGGCGGCACCCGCACGGCGCCCGCCCCGGTGAACACGGCGATGGCCGAGCCCATGGCGGTTTCCAGTTGGTAGACGGGCTCGGAGGCCGCATCCCGCGGGTCCAAGGTCTTGGTGTTGCGGATCATGGCCAGGCCGAGGAAGTTTTGCCGGGCGGCCATCAGATCGGCCAGCGCCTCCAGGTTCAGCCAGAGGTTGTTGGTGTTGAAGTACCGGTGCCGGGTGATGTCCTGGAAGGTGGCTTCATCCGCGGACGGGCACTGGGCGGATTCGCGCAGGACCAGCTGACCGTCCGGCAGCTGGGCCAGGTGACCGCCCTTGCGGTCGGCCTCGGTGCGGTCGGCCGCCTCCATCATGAAGGGCAGATTTTGGGAGACGAAATATCCCAGGATGGCCGGGTCCATCACCGCACCCAGATTGTCGGCGTTGGAGACGAAGGCATAGCGATAGCCGGCCGCCAGCAGCCGGGCCAGCATGCCGCTGGTCACCATGGCCGTATAAAGATCCCCATGGCCGGGCGGGCACCAGGTCAAATCCGGGTCCGCGGGAAACTCGGCCGGAGCCAGATCCGACACGCGGATCTTGGGCACCTTGTTCTGCAGAAAATCCAGGGGCATCCCCTTCACCAGGTCGGGGTAGGCCGCCAGGGCGGCCAGGGAATCATCCCGGGTGCTGAAACTGTCCATGAGCACCAGAGGCAGGTCGCCGTGCCCGGCCTGCCGGGCGATGATGTCCAGGAAGGTCAACCCGTCCTTGACCGGGAGCAGGGATTTGGCCCGGTCCAGGCCCATGCCCGTGCCCAGGCCGCCGTTCAGCTTCAGCAGCAGAGTGGACGGCAGGGCCTGCAGCCCCTGCTCGACCAGGTCCGGGCCGAAAGCCTCCGCGTCCGGCAGCGAGGCCACCGGCCGGATCTCCGACTCGGGAATCAGGCCGGTCTGACCGTCGGCCAGGGCACCGTAGTAGTGGGCGAAGGTGTCGATCACCAGGGGATCAAGCCCCTCGGCCCGCATGCGGGCGGCGAACGGTGCAAATTTTTGGGCGTCCTGGGTCATGGGTCCTCTCTCGCGGGAATCTGTGGTATTCTGCCGGGGCCGAAGGCGATCGGAGCCTAGCACACACACCCGGGTGTTTCCACTTCACTCCGGCTGGGGCAAGTGTTATCCTATTAAAAGGATAGGGTTTTAGCTTTAGAAAAAGGGGCGGTTCAAAATGGGCAATCTCCAGGCGCGATTCCAGGATTGGTTCAACAAGCGGCTCCCCTACTTCTGGCACAACTGGATCTGTGCCGTGGGCAGCGTCCTGGTCTTCACCTCCGGGGTCCTGCTGGTCCTCTTCCTCCTCCTTTTTGTCTACAACCAGGCCCTGCAGCGGCACACCAACGCCTACGTGGACCTGATCGCCTTCCTGGTCCTGCCGTCCTTCGTGATCATGGGCGTCATCCTCCTGCTCATCGGCAATGCGGTCCACCGCTCCCGGGTGGCTCAGGGGGAAACGGTGACCAGCACCCCCCAACTTGGCGGCGAGGCTCTGCTGCGCAAGTCGGCCCTCGTGGCCGGCCTCACCTTTGTTTTCATCGTGGGCTTCGGCACCTTCAGCTACGAGGCCTATCACTTCACCGACTCCAACAAGTTCTGCTCCACGGTGTGTCATGAGGTCATGTCACCCGAGGCCACGGTCTACGCCATCTCGCCCCACTCCAAGGTCGCCTGCGTGAAGTGCCACATCGGTCCGGGGGCGTCCTGGTTCGTGAAGGCCAAGCTGTCCGGCCTTCGTCAGGTGGTCGCCGTCATCCGCAACTCCTACCACCGGCCCATCGCCGTTCCCGTGGAAAACCTGCGCCCGGCGCGGGAAACCTGCGAAGTTTGTCACATGCCCGACAAGTTCCACGGCTCCCGCCTCGTGGTGCGCCGGCATTTTGAACCCGACCGGGACAATTCCGAAACCTACACTGCCAACGTGGTCTACATCGGCGGCCCGGATGACAGCGGCCCGGGCTCTTCCGGCGTGCACTGGCACGTGGATCCGGCCAACCTCGTCCGGTATCGCCACACAGACAAGAAGCGCCAGGACATCGTGGAGGTCATTCAGGAAACCCCCGAAGGCGAGGTGCGGTACCTGAAGGGCGGTGCCGAGGATGGCGGCACCGAGGGCGAATGGCGAACCATGGACTGCCTGGATTGCCACAACCGGCCCACGCACATCTACGAAGAACCCGAAGCGGCCGTCGACAAGGTCATGGCCGCGGGAAAGCTGGATCCCGGCATTCCGTGGCTGCGCCGTGAAAGCGTGCGGGCCCTGCGCGAAGTGGTGCCCGGCGACCACACCGCGGACGCCCTGGCGGCCCATCTGCGCGGCGTGTATCAGGCCGAACACCCCGAGGATCTGGACGCTCTTGAAGGCGGTCTGGACCAGGCGGCAGCCGAGCTGGCCGCCATCCTTGAACGCAACGTCTGGCCGGCCATGAACATCACCTGGGGGACCTATCCCACCAACCTGTCCCATTTCGACGGCCTGGACGAATTCGGCACCGGGGGCTGCTTTCGCTGCCATAACGACGAACTGGAGGCCGCCGACGGCCGGTACATCGAACAGGACTGCGAGAAGTGCCACAACCTGCTGGCCTACCGGGAAAGCGACTGGACGGGGCTGGGCGGGGTGGACATGGAGGTATTCCTGACGAAATAGGACCCCGGGGGGCCACCTGCGAATCCTATTGACTTAATCCCCCTTTGTCTGGTAGGATTTCCAGTGGGCCCCATCCAGATCCAGCATCCTTCTTGTCCCCTTCCGGGCCCGACAGCGTCAGGAGTTGTCATGTCCGATAGCGTCAAGACTCCCGCCGACAAGGAAATCTGCTTCAAGGACCACTGTATGCGCATCACCATGTGGCTGGCCCTCATCCTGGGCTTCGCCATCATCTGTGTGGGACTGCCGCTGGTCGCCTTCAACATGTAGCCGACCGTCGGGCGCAAGCCTAATGGAAGACAATGTGGGTGAGGATCAGTGCGCCGGCCAGAACACCGCCAAGCCACAGAAGCCGGCGATCGCTGACCTGGAAGATGCTGTGCCCGGGCCGCCGCCAGCCGTTGCTCAGGATGGTGGGCACCGCCACGATCAGGAATGACACCCCGATGATGATGCTGGTCAGGATCAGGTAGGGCGTGCCGGGGAAGAGCAGGTTCACCGTCACGGTGAAGGGGATGGTGAAGACCATGGCCCACAACACCAGCCGCCGGGACGGCCGGACCAGGAATACCGCCGAAGCGATGAGCACCACAAACCCGTTCTTGATGAAGTAGCTGACCCGCTTGAAGACCGGGTCCAGGGGAAACTCCGGATTGGCCAGCTTCACCCACGTGAAGGCGAAGCCGAACAGGATGCCCACGACCATGGTCACGAGGATGGCGCGCCGTCCCATGGCCACCACCTTGTGGTCGGGCGCGTCCGGGGCAATGCGCCGGCGGTAGATGTCGATGGACCACAGAGTGGAAATGGAATTGAAGATGGAGTCGACGCTGCTCATCAGGGAGGCGAACAGGCCGCACAGCACCAGCCCCCGCACCCCCGGCGACAGAAGCAGATCCACGATGCGCAGATAGGCCTCGTCCGGGTCGCTGAGCGGGTTGTCCCGCCCCAGGATACCCACCAGGGCAATGCCCGGCAGGACCAGCATGGCGGCCGTCACGAACTTGAAGAAGCCGCCCACCAGGAGTCCCAGCTGGGCGTCGCGCAGGCTCCGGGCCGCCAGGGATCGCTGCAGGATGACCTGATTGCATCCCCAGTACTGCAAATTCAGCAGATTCATCGCCAGGATGCCCAGCCAGGGCAGCTGCGGATGGCTGTTGGGCAGGTGCAGGTGCATGCGGTCGCCCAGCATCGTCATGTATTGCTCGGGACCGCCCAGGCGCTGGGTGGCCAGCCAGGTCACGGTGATCCCGCCGCCCAGCAACAGAACGAACTGCACCACGTCGGTGCGCACCACCGCCCCCAGGCCCCCGAAATAGGTGTAGGTGGCGGAGAAACCGCCCAGAAGGACGATGAGCACGCCGATGCGCAGCCCCGGCGTGCCGCCCACCAGGGACTGCAGGCTCTCGCCGAACAGGATTTCCAGGGAATAGCCGCCCCAGAAGAGGGTCGTCCCCAGATAGAGCGTGCCGTAAAGGAACATGGTCAGCACGGAGTAGAGGGTGGCCACCTTCGCGCCGAACTGCTTCTCGAAGAACTCGGACACCGTCAGCACGCGGGCGCGCAGATAGATGGGCACGAACACGAAGGCCGCCATGAGCAGGCCGAATACCGCGTTCAGTTCGAAGTTGGCCTGGGCCAGGCCGAAGGCGTAGGCCGAGCCGATGACCGCCAGGAAGTGTCCGGCATGGAGATTGGTGGCGATGGTGGACGCGGCGATGGCGGGCCAGCGCAGGTTGCGCCCACAAATGAAATACTCCTCCACCCCCACATCCCGTTTCAGCCGGGCGCGGATGGCCACGACCATGATCAGGACGAAATAACCGAGAATGATCAGGGCATCCAGCATGAAACTTCGGTTTCGTCAGGGGCGAGGTGGCTGTTCGGACGCTAACCGTATCCATTTCCACGGGCGATTACCATCAGAAATCCCGGGGGCCCGGGCCTCCCGCTTCAGGATCATCTTCCATCCACTGTCCACCCCGTGTGGGATGCCGGGGTCCATAAAACCGGGTCCGACAGTGCCTGACTGGAGAACCCTGCGTGTGGATTCGTGCACCATTTCCCGGCTGACGACGCCCGATAAAACTTCATGAAGGGCCTATTTTAAACCAATTCAATGCCTTACGGGATTTCCGCTGACGCCCCTGTCTTGGCCCCCAAAATGCGTATTGGTCATGAAGCGGCCTTGGGTGGAGACTGTTTGACGGCAATCCAGTGTAGAATAGGGAGTCAAAATGCTTTTTTTACCGAGAGCCTGTGTGTTGATGGCCCTCCTGACGGGCCTGACGATGGTTGCCGGCCCGCTTCAGGCCGGACAGGAGACGGTTGACGCCTGGACGGAGATTGCAGAACCCGACAGCCCCCACCACGAGGACTTCATCCCCGGCCCCAAGTTTCAGTTTCAAGCCGGTGCCCTTTACCGTTTCGCGGGCCAACGCTTCGACGAGAGCTCGGAGGCTTTTCTGATTACTCTGGATTTCAACATCCCGTTTCACTGGGACCGGGAAAACGCCACCTGGGGGGCCGGGCTGCATGTGGCCTTCGATGGCGACGGCGGCCCCCGCCTTGGGCCCAAGCTGATCTGGCGAAAGCCCCATGGTCTGACCCGGACCGGTTTCCTCCAATTGGGCGCCTGCCTCTATCTCATTTCCTCGGATGATTCAATCACGTCGTTGGCACCGACCGGTGAAGCCGTTTATGGTCAGGTTGTTATGCCCGGGCTTTATCTGGAGGCCGAGATGGGGCTCAGCGACGTCTTCAGTCTCACCGCCGCCATGGAAGCCATTAAGGTGGAATACGGCCCTGACACCTCGACCTACGGAGGGCTGGAGGGCAAGACCACGGACACGCATTATTACATCGGCGGCAAGGTGGGTGGCTGGGGCGGGGCGATTCTAATGGCCGCTGGCGTAGCGGTGGCCGGATCCATGGTCGCCAGTTCCTTGAACTGAAACCGGCCGGTGTTGAGGACAGGAATTCCAACCGCCCATTCCCCCGTCCAGCAACGACCCGCCAACAGGTTGATTCACCCCCTCAAAAAAAAGGCCCGCCTCCATTCGGAGACGGGCCTGTGCACCTGAGAGCTTCAACTAGCTCGTGCTTTCCTCCAGCTTCAGGAGCTTCGCCCATTCCTTGTCCACCCATTCCTGGGAGTACTCCAGAACATGCTCGTTGCCGGGCTTGAAGAGGTGCTTGAACCGCCCCTGCTTCTTCATCCAGTCGGCGATGGGCTTCTTTTCCTTCGGCTTCTGGTTGATCTTGTAGACGCCGTTCTCCACCTCGAACAGGGGCCAGAAGTTGTTCTCCACGGCCTCCTTCGCCAGTTCCATGCCGATGGCGGTATCGAAGTGCCATCCCACGGTGCAGGGCATGAGGATGTTCAGGAACGCGGGTCCGTCACAGGCCAGGGCCTTCTCCACCTTCATGGCCAGGTCCTTCCAGTGGAAGGGCGTAGTCTGGGCCACGTAGGGAATGTTGTGCGCCACCATGATCTTGGTCAGATCCTTGCGGGGCACGTCCTTACCCGAGCTGTGACTGCCGGCCGGCGCGGTCGAGGTGTGCGCGCCCACGGGGGTGGCACTGGACCGCTGGATGCCGGTGTTCATGTACGCGTTGTTGTCGTAGCACACGTACAGCATGTTGTGACCGCGCTCCATGGCGCCGGACAGGGACTGCAGACCGATGTCGTAGGTCCCGCCGTCGCCGCCGAAGGCGATGAAGTTCATCTTATCGCGCTCGACGGGCAGTTCGCCGCTCTTCTTCAGGGCGCGGAAAGCGGTCTCCACACCACTGACGGTGGCCGCGCAGTTCTCGAACGCGCTATGGATGAACGACGTGCGCCAGGCGGTGTACGGGAAGATGGTCGTGACCACTTCCATACACCCGGTGGCGCCGCCGACAACCGTGTCGGCGCCCGCGGTGAGCATGATCTGACGCAGGATGTTCGACCCGGTGCAACCGGCGCAAGCGCGGTGTCCCCCGGTAAGGAGCTCCTGGTGAGTCGTCAATTGTTTGAGATTCGTTGCCATGGTAGTTCCTCCTTTCCTAGGACCGGATGCCCAGTAGGTTGACGTCCTGCATCTTGTTGCCGGCGGCAACCTTCTGCAGGTCCTCGATGACGGTGGCAACCTGGGGCAGATCGAAATCGCGTCCGCCCAGGCCGTAGATGTAACTGTGCACGGGCACCTGCAGGCCGTACATGGCGTGGCGGGTCTCCATGAAGACCGGGCCGCCCTGGCCGCCGAAGCTCGCGCTGCGGTCGAGGGTACAGACAGCCTTCCGGCCGGCCAGCTTCTCGGCCAGGTACGCGTTGGGGAAGGGACGGAAGGTGCGCAGCTTCAGCAGCCCCACCTTGACGCCCTTCTCACGGTACTCGTCGATGACGTCCTTGGCCGTACCGGCGCTCGATCCCAGCATGACCATGACCAGGTCGGCGTCGTCCATCTTGTACTCTTCGGCGAAGTCGTAGTAGCGGCCGGTGAGGTCGCCGTACTCCTGGCTCACGTCCTTGATGACCTGGGCCGCCTTCTCGTAGGCCGCCAGCTGGCTGGCCTTGTGCTCGAAGTAGTAGTCCGTCAGGTCCAACGGACCCACGGTGATGGGATTCTCAACGTCCAGCAGGGCGTAGTCCGCCTTGTACTTGCCGATGAAGTCGTAGGCCGCGTCATCGGGCAGCATTCTCAGGGCATCGGCCGTGTGGCTGATGATGAAGCCGTCGTAGTTCACCATGACCGGCAGACGGACGTCCATGTGCTCGGCGATGCGCCAGGACATGACGGAGTTGTCATAGCTTTCCTGGGCGTTCTCGCTGAACAGGTGGAGCCAGCCCGCATCGCGACCGCCCATGCTGTCGGAGTGGTCGCAATGGATGTTGATGTTCCCGCTCAGGGCGCGGTTCACCAGGGCCATGCAGATGGGCAGGCGCAGGGAGGCGGCGATGTAGACCACTTCCCACATGAGCGCGAAACCGGCACTGCTGGTGGCGGTGAAGGTGCGGGCGCCGGCGGCGGCCGACCCCACGGCGGCGCTCATCGCGGAGTGCTCGCTCTCCACCAGGATCATCTCGGTCTCGGATTCGCCGTTGGCGACGAACTCGGCATACTTATGCATCATCTCCGTCTGCGGAGTGATGGGGAAGGCAGCGGCGACATGAGGCTTGGCCTGCTTGAACGCATAGGCCACAGCTTCATTGCCGGACAGTGCCACGAGTTTCTGTTCCATTACTCGGATCCTTTCCGGCTTGCGCCTATTTCTCTTCCCGCACCATCACGAGGGCGGAGTTGCCCTTGGCGGCGGGAGGACAGTGATGGGCGCAGATGCCGCAACCCTTGCAGTGCTCCATGATGATGCCCTTCATGAGGGGCTTCTCACCGGAGGTGTCGATCTCGATGGCGGTGTCGGGACAGTAGATCCAGCAGAACATGCAGTGGATGCAGTTGTCCGCGATGAATTCGGGCACGTACGTGCGCCAGTCACCGGTGGAATACTCGGTGGCGTTGCCGGCTTCCCGGATGATGCCGCCTTCATGGAGGTCGTTGTTCTTGATGAAACTCATTCGGACACGACCTCCTTATTGGCCCGCTCGACGGCGGCCAGGTTGCCGTCGATGACGGCCTGGGAAAATTTGCTACTCAGCTGCTCAACCAGGGCGGCTTTCAGCTCGTCGACGGTCAACACGTCATCCACGGCCAGCAGGGCGCCGATCATGGGCATGTTGGGGATGGGCCGACCGATGGTGTCCAGGGCGATGCCGGTGGCGTCCACGGTGTGGACCACGGCGCCCTTGACGTTCAGTTTGGCGGCGGTGGCCGCCACACTCTCGGTGGTGTTCACCAGGAAAACAGTACCCTTGCCGGTGCCGGCGGTGCAGCCCGCGGCGGCGGAGTCCATGAGGGTGGGATCCAGGATAATGACTATGCCGGGCTGGTCGATCATGCAATGGCGGCGGATCGGGTTCTCCGAAATGCGGGTGAAACCGCGCATGGGCGCGCCCCGGCGTTCGGGACCGTATTCGGGAAAGCCCTGACCGTATTTGCCCTTTACCAGGACGGCTTCGGCCAGGAACATGGCAGCCGTTTTGGCCCCCTGTCCACCCCGCGCATGCCAGCGGATTTCAACCATCTGACCTGCAGTTGCGGAACTCATAGGATACACTCCTTTGGTGGTTTTTTTTCGCGCCAGGGTGTAGTATCCGAATTCCCCGGCCTTGCAAAAGTAGCCTCCGAAGCCGAGGTTAACAAGATAAACCGGAGTGAGTTTTCCTCTACTATCGGAAGTGAAAACCACTATCAATACACGTGTTAGGCCTGTCCTCCGGCAGGCCCATCCCACCCCGTTTAGCTAGGGGTTTCAGGAGCGGCAGGACCACGATGAGCGAAGAGTCATTTATCCTCAGAATGAGCCTCGACGGCCGTGCCAGCCAGTTCGTCATGGGACCCTGTGCGGTTCTGGAACTCAAGCGTTTCGTGACCCAGGCGCCCCCCCTGTACATCATCGACGAAGAGGTGGCCGTCCATCACCCGAACTGGGTGGAACAGATCCAGGAAGGCTGCACCGAAGGGGAACACCCGACGCTGATCCTGCCCGGCGGCGAAAGCATCAAGACCCTGGCCAGCCTGGAGAGCGTGTACCGCTGGCTCGGCAAACACAACCTCCCCCGGGACGGCACCCTGGTCGCCGTGGGCGGCGGCACCCTGCTGGACCTGGCCGGCCTGGCCGCCAGCACCTGGCGCCGCGGGGTCAACTTCGTGTCCATACCCACCACCCTGCTGGCCATGGTCGACGCGGCCATCGGCGGCAAGACGGCCGTCAACACCGCGGGCGTGAAGAACACCGTGGGCACCTTCCATCCCGCCAGCGGTATCCTGGCCGACATCGGCTTCCTGAGCACCCTGCCCCGGGAGCACTGGCAGGGCGGCATGGCCGAACTGATCAAGACCGCCATCATCGGTGACCGCGACCTTTTTCAAAGCCTCTATTCCGCGCGTCCGGGACTGCGCCACCTGCTGGACGACCCCGAGACCGACCAGCCCATCGGCGGCATCCTCGGCGCCATGCCCTGGCGACAGTGGATCGGCCGGGCCGCGGCCGTGAAGGCGGATATCGTCAGCCGGGATTTCCGGGAAGGTGACCTGCGCAAGCAGTTGAACCTGGGCCACACCCTCGGGCATGTGCTGGAAGCCTGGAGCCTGGACACCGACACCCCCCTGAACCACGGGCAGGCCGTGGCCATCGGCATGGCCGTGGTGTTCCGGATCGCCGCCGAGCGGGGCCTGTGCTCCCTGGTGGAAGCCATCCAGGTGGTGGACCTGCTGGAATCCTGCGGGCTGCCCACCCAGTTCGAGGGGCTGCCCGAAGCCGAGCTGAAACGTTTGTTGCTGGGGGACAAGAAACAGGAAACCGGGACAGGACTTTCCTGGGTCCTGCCCCGGCGAATCGGTCGCGTTGAAACCGGCGGTCAGATCACCACCGACGAGATCCACAAGTGGATCAACCTCGAAGCTACTTAGCCAGCACCATTTTCGTGGTCACGGTGCCGCTCAGGTGATCCAGCCGGGCGAAGTACACGCCCGCGGCCGCCGTGCGCCCGTCGGAGGTGCGCCCGTCCCAGACCACCGCATGCCGTCCGGCATCCTGCCATTCGGACACCAGATTCCGGACCGCCCGCCCCCGCACATCGTAGATCACGAGCGACGCGTGTCCCGGCCGCGGAATATCGTAGCGCACCTGGGCCATGGGGTTGAAGGGATTGGGCACCACGCCCGCGAAGGCCAGGGCCTTGGGCAGGTCGTCGTCCCCGGCCGGCGTCACGATGCCGGCGTCGTACAGAACCTGTTCGCTGTAACCGCCCGCGTGCCCCGCGTCGTCCACCGCCACCACATAGTAGTAACAGGCTCCCGGGGGTGTGTCGTCCACGCTGACCGTGGGATGCCCCACCTGGGTCAGGGCCTTGGAGGGCGTGGGGGTGAAGACCGCCGCGGTATCCCGGTAGACCACGTAGTGATCGATGTCCGCGGCAGCACTGGGGTCCCAGGTCAGCCGCACGGTGCCGCCCCCGAGATCACTGAGGACCGCTCCGGTGGTGAACCCGGGGGCCACCATCTGAGCGCCGGGACCGCCCAGCAGACCGATGTCCGCCCGGGAGCCGTCGGGATCCAGGCAGGCCGGATCATCCGCGCCCCGGTCCAGGCACGGGGAATGGACCGCCAAACCGTAATCGCCGGCCGCGGCATCCACGAACAGCAGCGGATCGGCCACATCGTGGGGGCCGGCCGCCATGCTCACGTAGTCGCCGCCGGTATTACCGGTCACGGCGTTGAAATCAGCGGTCATGGCCGCCCCGATGGCCGTCAGGCCACCTCCCGAGTTCCCGGTCACGACGCTGTTGCGCAACTGGAAGTCGCCGGCCGAAAGAACCATCATCCCGCCCGCGGACACGGCGCTGTTACCGTCGATCAGGCAGTTCTCCACCACGCCGCTGGCACCCATGGCCAGGCCCCCGCCGCCCAGGTTCCCGCTCTGGTTGCCGCTGAGCCGGACATTGCGGACAGTCAGAACGGTGTTGTTGGTGTTGAAACCGCCGCCGCTGCCGCTGCCGGCCTCGTTGTCGGCCAGAAGCACACTCGACAGGGTCAAATCAGAGCCCAGGGCCAGGATGGCGCCGCCGTCCTGGGCCGCCTGGTGGCCGGACATCTCCAGGTCATTGAAGATCGCCACGGCATCCACCAGATAGCAGGCCCCGCCGTTGCTGGCCATGCGGCTGTCCCGCACGTGGCCGCCGGTGACCTCCAGGGTGCAGGCCTCCGCGTAAAACGTGCCGCCGACGAAACCGGACAGGCCGTCGGCACACTGGTTGGCATCGAACAGGCAGTCGGTGAACCGGGCGCGGGCCCCGTCGAAGAGGGCCACGGCCCCGCCCTGGCTGGCGAGGTTGCCGGTGAATTCGGTGGACTCAACCGTCACATCGCCCCCCACGGCACAGATGGCGCCGCCGAAGCCGGTGCCCACCCCCACGTCAGCGCGGTTGGCGATGAAACGACAGTTCTTGATGAGGGGACTGGCGCCGGCGATATACACGCCGCCGCCGTGACGGCCGGGCGCCGGGTTGGCGTAGTTGCCCCCGGTGCAGTCATGGATCTCGAAGCCGTCCAGGAGGCCGAAGTCCCGGCTTTCCTGCATGAAGCGAACGGCGGTGGAACCCGACTGCAGGCGGGTGGGATACAGGTCCAGGTCCCGCACGCTGAAGTCTTCGCTGTACCCGCCCATGAGCCGCACCATGGAGTTCACCGTGACCGTGGTCACGTAGTCGCCGCCGGCCACCATCACGGTGTCGGTGCCGGTGCACGCGGACACGGCGGCGTTGATGGTGTGCGCAGCGGTGGCGGGCGTCAGGAAGGGCGCCTCGTTGCTGCCCAGCGGGGACACGTAACGCACCGCGTGCCCCAGGATTTTCAGGTAGTTCTGGGAAAAGCCGAAGCCCTCACGGGTGTCGCCGTTGGGGACCACCACCAGGCTGCCGTAGTCGGTGCCGAAGTTGGGCACCATCATTTCGTAGGACCCGGTGTTGGGCACACCCGACGCCACCAGGGTGGTGTGGTTGCGACCCTCGGTGCCCAGCCAGATGTCCACTGTGGAAACGGCCCCGCCACTCGTGGTCCACTCCAGAAGCGTGGGCACGTCGCCGAAGAGCTCAACGCTGGGTGACGGGGCGGTGACCGCCACGGTCACGGGCGGGGCGGCGTACTGGAGCTGCGTCACGGAGGTTCCCGTGTTGCCCGCGCCGTAGGCCACATTCACATAGCCGGCCTCGCCGAAACCGGCCCCCCAGGAGTTCTTGATGATCCAGCCGCCCACGCCGCCGCACAGCTTGTCGTCGTAGCCGACGATCAGGACCAGGTGGTTGGTCCCGTAGCCGGGGTCGTCATAGCAGCCACTGGTGTAGTCCTCGAAGGCGGGGCTGGCATCGATACCCGTGCACACGGGCCCGTACTGGAGGGCCGCCTTGATCTGGTCCACGTCGTTGCTGATGTAGTTGTAGCCGGTGATGAAGCCGAACTTGAGGTAGTCGTCCTCCACGCAGGGGGCCAGCGGCGGGTCGGCCGCGGCATAGGGCATGGCATCCTCGAGGACGGCCCCGTCGCCCAGGAAAAGGGCGTAGGAGGCAGTGGCCCAGCCCCCGTCACAGCCCGCGCCGTAGGGGTTGCAGGAGACCATCTGCTGCTCGGACAGGTTGAGGGTCTGTCCGTAGTAGATCTTGACCATGGCTTCCAGTTCGGCCACCGAGGCGTAGGCCCAGCAGGAACCGCAGGAGCCCTGGTCCTTCACCGGGGTCACGCCGCCGGCCGTCTTCCAGTTGATGGACGAGGGCAGGGCCTTGTCCACCGGGAAGATCTTCAGGTTCCGTTCCAGTTCCTCCTGGTAGCCCGGCGGCGGATTGAAGCCCCGACCGCGGGTGCTGAAATCCTCAGCGACAGCGGACATCGCCGTCAAACAAACCACGCTCAAAAGACACAGGAAAATGGCGGACTGACCACGTCCACGGACTGACTGGATCAACATGCTGGACCTTTCAAACAGGAACGGATTCCGGGGTCGCCCCAGTACGCCGGAGGTAAGATGGTCCGGGGAGGATATCAAATCCCCCGGACCGCAACAATAGGTCATATTATCGACTGTAACGGCGAATTATTGAGATTTATTGCAAGTGATTCCTCAATAAACATTGACCGGATCCACGTCGTGCATCACGTCAACTCCGCGAAATCCAGCCTTCAGGGAGCGCAGGCACTCAGCCAGCCAGGCTTTCTCGGCCAGGGACACCGGCCCCTTGACCAGGATCTGGAAGCGGTAGCGGTCGTTCTGGCGGGGAAATACCGCCGGCGCGGGGCCCAGGACCGTCAGATCGGGGCCCGTCAGGGTTTGACGAATGGCGGTACACAGTTGATCGGCGGCCGTCTCCACCGTTGGCAGCTTTTTGCCGCTGACGGCCAGGCGGATCAGGCGCCGGCCCGGTGGATACCCCAGAGCGTTCCGCAACGGCATTTCCGTGGCCAGGAACGCGGCAAAATCGTGATCCGCCGCCGCGGTGATCACCGGGTCCTCGGGCCGCCAGGTCTGGAAGATGGCCCGGCCGGCCTCGGTGCGACCCGCCCGCCCGGCCACCTGGGTCAGAAGTTGGAACGACCGTTCGGCGGCGCGGAAATCCGGCATGCCCAGACCGTCGTCCGCGGCCAGCACCCCCACCAGGTCCACGCCCGGAAAGTGGTGGCCCTTGGCGACCATCTGCGTGCCGATGAGAATGTCCGCCTCGCCCCGGGCGAAGGCCGACAGGATGACCATCTGCGTGCCGATGAGAATGTCCGCCTCACCCCGGGCAAAGGCCGACAGGATGCGGCGGTGGCTGTCCCGGCGACCGGTGGTGTCCTTGTCCAGGCGCAGCACCCGGGCTTCGGGAAAATGCGCCTGCAGGTTGAGCTCCACCTTTTCGGTGCCGCTGCCGCCGGGCAGGAATTCCTCACCGGCGCAGCTGGGACAGGCGTCGGGCAAGGGGCGGGCATGGCCGCAGTAGTGGCACAGCAGGCGCCGCGGCCGAAGGTGATAGGTCAGGCCGATGTCGCAGTTGGGGCATTCGATCACGTCGCCGCAGTCGCGGCACTGGAACACCCGGGCAAACCCGCGCCGATTGTAAAAGAGGATGATCTGCCGCTCCGCCTCCAGGGTCTCCCGCATGGCGTCGGCCAGGGCCGGGGAAAAACCTTCCAGGGACGTCTGGCCGCGCATGTCCACGATTTCCACGGTCGGCAACCGCCCCACCATGCGCTCGGGCAACTCCAGCAGTTGAAAGCGGCCCGACAGGGCGTTGGCCATGGATTCCAGATCCGGTGTGGCCGAGCCCAGAATGACCACCGCCCGGCAGGCCCGGCCGCGAACCAGGGCGGCGTGACGCGCGTGGTACCGGGGTTTCTCGTCCTGCTTGTAGCTGGTCTCATGCTCCTCGTCGACGATGATCACCCCCAGGTCGCGCACCGGCGCGAAGAGGGCGGAGCGGGGGCCCACCACCACCTGCAGTTCGCCGCGGGCGGCCCGTTCGTGGACGCTGCAGCGCTCACCCGCGCTCAGGCCGCTGTGGATGGCGGCCACGCGGTCGCCGAAGCGGGCGGTGATGCGGGACAGGGTCTGGGGCGTGAGGGCGATCTCCGGCAGCAGGTAGATGGCGCCCCGGCCCGTACTCAGGGCCTGCTCGATCACCGTGAGATAGACTTCGGTCTTGCCGCTGCCGGTGACACCGTGCAGCAGGAGGGCGCCGAAGGTTTCGGCGTCCAGATGGTCTGCCGCCGCCCGGACGGCCGTGACCTGGGCCTCGGAAAGGGTGACCGGACCGGCGTCCACGTCGGGATAGGCCTCGACCGCGGCTTTTCGCCGAACCTTGGTGCCCGGTTTGGGCGGATGAAACAGGGGCACCACCTCTCCCAGGGGCAGGGCATAGTAGGCCGCCAGCCAGCGGGCCAGCTCCAGTCGGTCCCCCTCCACCCTGTACTCCGGAGGCAGCGCGCGCACCATGTCGCGCAGGGGATACCCGTCCTGTTCCTTCAGGTCGTCCGGCACCTCGCGCACCCGTTCCACCAGACCGATGACTTCCCGGCGCCGCTGGAA
>Ga0209475_10000971_pt1 | contig 41970 bp, 56 predicted proteins | sample tdDd471_FD_187128 | JGI IMG/M metagenome (GOLD analysis project Ga0209475, IMG submission 187128) | Marine sediment microbial communities from the Atlantic coast under amendment with organic carbon and nitrate - tdDd47.1 (SPAdes)... | ecosystem: Environmental > Aquatic > Marine > Coastal >... | reverse complement strand
AGGCAGCACTGAGCCAAGCAATGTGCCTGTCGATGCAGCCAATCAGTGTGCTGTTTCGATAGGCGAAGCGGAAACCCTACTCCGCAAGCTGGATGAGGCAGAGGCAGAACGTGACGCACTGCAAGCCCGCGTTGATGCAGCAGACCCAATCATTGAGGCTGTGGCGCATATTGGCGTTGATTTCGGCTATGGCACATACGAGCTAGAGGAGAAACATATTCATGCTAGCCGTGTGCTAATAGACCAAAAGGAGTCGGACGATGAACGAAGATAAAGTCGAGTTACTACTAAATAAGAAGATATTCATGACTGATAGTTTTATACAACAACTATCTGAAGCACTAGAACCAAGTTCCTCAAAAGGTGATATCTTCAGTAACATAATATCTACAGCGGAGGATGAAAGAAGGTTATGTAGAATTGCACTAAGAATTATGAGAGGAGAAGAAATATGAAAAGCGTAACTTTAACAATAAGACTAGACTTATGCTCAGTTATATCTGCTGGTGAGTTTATAAAGAACAACCAAATCGGAAACCCTGCAGAGAAACCTATAAGTACAACTGTTCGTAATGTCTTTGAGAGTATGATGCTACTATTAGAAGCTCAAGGTAATATTCAACCGTACTCAACAATGGATGTCAACCAACTGGAAAAGATATATGAAGATATGTTTAACACCAAGATGACTGACGGACTCCCAGGTTTCTCTGGCTCTGACCTCGCGACACTAATGAAAGGGCGGGGCAAGCCCGCAACGGCAGGGTCGTTGGAGCAGTTGGGTGATGTAGTTGAGCAACAGATATTATCCTCTGCAGAACCTAACATTGAGATAGATACCCAACGTACTGAAACTGTTGAACCTTTGAAAGTTAAGAAGTTCAATATATTAGAAGTGGTACGCAAGCCCTTTGATGAACTGTACGAGATGAATCCTAAAGACCCACGTATAATGAGTCTAAAGGAACAAGTAGAGAAAGAGACTGTTGACCCTATATACTTGTGTGCTGTTGAGATAGTGTATACCATCCAACGTCCTGAATCATGGGGCACAGAGCTTGCAAGAAATCAGATAGATGAATATATAAACCTACATGATTATGATGGTCAACCTCAAAATAGTTCTGATTAGTGCTTGACATGGGTTCGGTCTTGGAACATAATAACAATGTGGGAACGAAACCTACTTTATAAAGTTAATGAATGAAACATAGTTAGTATTTAAAACCGTAGTGACATAAACAGGAGAAACTATAATGTCAACTGAAACAGTAACCGCGAAACTTGGTAAAGAAGCTGATGCACCTTCATACTCAGTCAACTATGACTTCGGTGAAAACCTTGATGCAGCTATTGAAAAATTTGGTGAAGATGTAATCTTCCAGAAGTTTAAAGCCAATACCACAATCGACCTGCAAGCACTTATTCGTCGTAATGTGGGCGGAGACAATCCAAAGACAGAAGAAGAACTACAATCAATCGTTAATGAATGGCGTCCTGGCGTTCAGAAACCTCGCAAGTCTGCGAAAGATAAGGCTCTTGCCGCACTTGACTCAATGTCTGATGAAGATCGTGCAGCGTTGATTGCTCAGTTAACTGCTGGTTAATCTAAGTAGTACCTATAAGGGGAGGGCTTCGGCTCTCCCTTTTTTTGACTTTACTTGAGGTTGTATGAGCATCCTTGTCTCGGAGTATAGACATGAACGAACAAAAAGCACCAAGTTACTATGACAATACTAGAGTATCTGCATATAAAACTTGTCCTCGCTATTTCTACTTAAGGCATATACGACACTGGAATCCAGACCGTACAGGTATTGCACTTGTTAACGGTTCTGCATGGCACGCAGCTATGGACATCGTATGGTCTGAGATTGGCAAGAAAAGAAATCGTAATGACCAAGATGTATTACAGAAAGCACTAGCACTATACATACATACGTGGGTTGAAGAAGGTCTACCCGCACCGGAAGATATGAGTATGGAACAGATGGAAGCTTACTATCCACGCGGTCCTCATATCGCAGCAGAAGTACTAATGAATTACATACTACAGAGGAGACGGTTCATTGAAGATGGAGAAGTGGTTGCAATCGAACAACCGTTTGCCGTACCTTTGTATGAGGATAATAACGAGCTATTGTATATTGGTCGTCTTGATAAAGTTTTCAGGAGTAGAACTCAGGGACTCTGCATTATTGAACACAAAAGTTCCTCTGACTATGCCAAGGAAAGTGGCTTCAAATCACGGTGGGTGGATTCCTTCTCACCGAACTCACAAGTAGATGGATATAGTTATGCAGCTAATATTCTCTATGACAATCTAAAATCAGTAATGATAGATGGTGCTTTATTCCACAAGACTGTTCATGATAAGTTCAAGATGTTCCCTGTTGACAGACATTTCAATCTGTTAGAAACATGGCTTCATGAAACTCGTCAATGGATTGCAAGGATTGAAGATGATAAAGCAAGACTTAAAAGAACAGGGAACTTGGGAAGCAGTTTTCCAAAGAATACTAATGCCTGTGGTAATTATGCTGGCTGTAGTATGCGTAACATTTGTCGCTATACTGTTGACCCCAGTAATAGTGAAGTTCCTCCTGGGTTTGTAGAACGTGAGTGGAATCCGTTTGACATCTTGAAGATTGGTGAACTTGGTTTATTGCCGGAGAGAAAGGAGAGTTATAGTGAGTGACGTAATAGAAGATATGGTCAGGACTATTCTAGCTGAACAATTAAGTCTAACGAAAGAAGGTATCAACTTAACCGATAACTTAGTAGATGATTTAGGAACAGATAGTCTTGATTCAGTTGAAATAGTTATGGCTTTTGAAGAAGAACTTCAATGGGAAATAGCTGATGATAAAGCGGAAGAGATTAAAACCGTACAAGCTATTGTAGATTATATCAAAGAGAAAGTACCGGAGGAAAACTATGCGAACTTCCCAAGATGATTTTGAAGAAAAGATATTACTAAAAGATGCTAGGAAATCATCCCTAAAGTGTTTAGTAATCGGAGCTATTCTTGGTGCTTTAGGTATGTTGACACTCCACGCTAGTGATTGTGAAGCACAGGAAACTACTATCGTTCGTCAGTCAGATGGTACACCAATAGAACTAACAGATGATTGGCAAAACTATATTGAATCTCGCCAAGGCGAGGAAGGAAAAGACTATGACTTGGGTTCACAGGATTCTTGGCAGAAAGAAGGCAGACTTGAATACGTTGAGTCAGGCTGCCGAGAGTATTGCGGGAACGAATGAGAAGAAGTGGCGGACATCTCACAGACTGATAGAACATACTGAACACCGTGACTTCGTACAAGAACTTGATGAAGCTCGTGATGAAGGTTGGAATATGTCCTGTGATATGAAGGTAACAACTCAGAGTCTAGGTCATGGTCAGAGTGTAGTGCAAGTCTTAGTCTACACTCAGTTGATGTACAAGATGGAAATTGAAGAAACAGAGGAAGAAGATATTACAGTGTAAGACCTGTATAAAGGGGTGGAGTTATCCTAAGCAATGACAGAAGCCCCGTCTTCTTTCCTTTTTAACAGGAGTAAGTAATGCCCAATGCTAAAGATTTACATAAAGAGGATGTAGGTAAACCCAAGATAATGTTAGTAGGTTCTCCTGGTTCTGGTAAAACAAGTTTGTATAGTACCCTACCAGGTAGAACTCTTGCATACATCTTTGACCCAGCTGCACTAAGTACACTACGCGGAGCTGATATAGATTATGAGATATTTGTACCGTCAGTAGTAAGTTTAGCTGCACGCTCTCTCAAGAAAGGTGTAGGTGATACTAAAACAAAAGGAGCTGATGCACATGAAGTATACTTAAGATGGGAAGATGATTTCGAGAAGAAAAAGAATGATGGTACGTTTGATTCTTATGACAACATTGTATTAGATTCATTCACAACATTCTCTGATATAGTCATGGATAGAATTCTTCATCTTAACGGACGTGGTGGACAATGGCCGCAGCAGGATGATTGGACAGCTCAAATGGGTACGATTAAGAATGTTGTCCGTACTCTAGCTGGTCAGATGGATAAGGTTCTATTGTGTACTGCCCACGACCAGTATATCCAAGACGAACAAACTAAGCGAATGGTTAATCAGGTTATGCTAACTGGTCAGCTGAGAACTAAACTCCCACTACTTTTTAGTGACATCTTCCATTGTGAATGTGTTAGTAATAAAGATAGTGCTGAGTATAGAATTCAGACTAGGCCTGATAGAGTTAATCCAACTGTTCGTACCTCATTCCGAGACCTTGAAATGTTTCAAGATGTTACTATCAAGGACTGGGATAACCGTCAGAAGTATGGTTTAGGTAAGCTCTTTGCCGACCATAATCTGACACCAAAATCGTAATAGCTATTACATAATATAACAGGAGTATTAAAAATGTCTTTTATTGAAATGCCAGGATTGACTGATGCACAGGAAGCTGCCATTGCACCTGATGGTCGTTATAACGTACAGGTAACTAAAGCTACTTGGATTGAAGAAAAGAATTATGTTCAGATTATTCTTGCCTTTGATACAGAAGAAAATTATGCTGACATCTTCCACATCATGTCTCTTCCTAAAGACGATGACGAAGATAAAACTCGTGAGTTTAAAAATCTTCTGGCTAAGCGTTTCCTTGCTCAGTTCAATCTGGATATTGCAGATGGTATTGACACTGAACTCATGCTTGGTGCAACTGCAGAGTCTGCCGTTAAGAAAGAAGAGTACAATGGCAACTGGAAGAACACTTTGGTTCTCGACCAACTTGCTAGCGAGTAATTAAGAACTGTCTCTTGGGGTAGGTCTCCTCCCTACTGACCCCACAGTAAGAGTAATGTTCTCCCCTGTTCATTACTCAACCTACCCTGAGAGACACCTTATAAGGAGTATAACCGTGTCAGAAGATATAGTAAGGTTATCAGTTCCGATTGACAAGTCTATCAATGACAAGTTAGCGATACTGATTCCACAGGGAATGAAAGCTTCTGTAGTACGGGAACTCTTGGACTTGTTAATAAAAACACAAGTGGAGAATCCGGAGCAGTGTTTAATGGAAAACCTCTTACGAGGGAATTGTAAGTTGGTTGTTCAAAATTTGAATAAGGTAGATACAAATGACTAAGAAACTAGAAGATTTAATCGAAAGGTTTTCTGATATGTCTGCCGAACAAAAGCTCAAAAAGATACAGAGTATAAGAACAACTCGTAATATTGAGCGACCGTCTACAGCAAAGAAACGTGTAGTTAAAGAAGGTAGGCAAGCAGAGAAAAAGAAAACCAGTGCAAAGAACTTAATACTTAATCTATCACCAGAAGATAAAGCTGCTCTACTAGCTAAGCTGACAGGAGAAGATAATGGGTAATGAGCCAGATAATAAGTTAAAAGAACTAAAGGAATCTCGTAAAGGTGAAGGTGTGTTGAGTCACGTAAGTGATGAAGAGTTAGCTGCCTTCCTTAAAGAAACAGAAGCTAACTATGTAAACATCCTGACAGAAGCTAGAAGCAGGGGATTCATAATCCAAAAGCTAACTATTGAAAATATAGATAAGACTGGTGAGGTAATAAGAGAGAATGTCTCAACAGTTCGGGATGCTTTTGTACCTGGTTCTGTTACCACTCTATATACTAAGATACTACCTAAGGAAGAAGCAGATGGCTCAGAAGAAAGCTAAGTTAAAGAACATAAACCTGGATGAAATAGAAATAGGAGATAGATTCCGTGAACACTATGATTTGTCTGACCTTCTCGAGTCCATCCCAGAAGTTGGTGTCCTCCAGCCAATCTCAGTACGAGAACTCAGCAAGGGTAAGTATCGCCTACTCGCTGGCGGACGAAGAATTAAAGCGTGTCTCGAACTCGATTTACAACATATCCCTGCTAATGTCATTAACTCCGACTCAACCCTTTCAGATAGAGAAGTGGAGTTTCTGGAGAATCAACATCGTAAAGATCTCCATTGGTACGAAAAGCTCGAGCAGACTGTCAAGATGCATAAGCTATATGTCGAACAGAATGGCGAAGAAAACTGGTCACAAAATAAAACAGCGAAAGCCCTCGACAAATCTGTAGGTGGTATCAACAGAGCCTTACAGCTATACAGTATCTGCCAAGAAATCCCTGAACTTAAAGAAGAAAGTAACGAGGACAAAGCAGTAAAGCTATCTCGTAAACTTCTTGAAGGTGCTGTCGTTCATAAGATGGTAGAAGAACGTAACGTCAGAACATCTGGCGGTCTTGACAACGGGCATAGTCCAGAGTGTGCTCACCTTGATGCAGTAACTATCTTTAAAGAATATCCAGATGAACCTATCTTCCCTGATGAATGTGCAGACATAGAAGCTTCTGGTGTAAGCTGGCAAGAGATAAATAAAACTGGTCGTATAGCATCTGAACCTAGGTCTGCTGAACAGTTTAAAAATAAAATCCACGTCAATCCACTAATCAATGCTAGTCGTACAGCAGAAGATGACTTCATTATTGGAGATGCTTTTGAAGGACTCGATAAGCTAGCCAAATTAGAAGAGAAGCTACCTATCTGGTTTGTAGAAGTCGACCCTCCGTATGGTATTGATCTTAAGGAACAAAAGAAAGGAGAAGCTGATGCTGCACTTAACACGTATAATGAGGTCGCTCGCTCCGAGTACGAAGAATTTACTAATACTTTCTGCCGAAAATTATTCGCCGCTTTACCTGACGATTCCAGGATTGTGTACTGGTACGGACATGAATACTATTCTCTCGTCACGAACGCACTTAAAGAATCAGGATTTAAGATCGATCCTATCCCTTGTATCTGGGTTAAAGAAGCAGGACAAACAAATAGCCCAGACCTATATCTCGGAAGGACATACGAGCCTTTTATTGTTGCCACGAAAGGAGACGGGTTACCTATTAGACAACGAGGACGCTCTAACGTTTTTCAGTATGCTGCTGTCCCAGCCCAAAGGAAGTATCACCCAACTCAGCGACCTATTGAGCTTATCAGGGAAATCCTTAGAACCTTTGCTTTCCCTGACTCACTTGTTCTCTGTCCGTTCCTTGGAAGCGGTACAACTCTACGAGCAGCGTACCAAGAAGATATGTCAGGATTCGGGTGGGAGTTAAATGACCTGAATAAGAAACCTTTCTTAGCAGCTATTGAAGCTGATATACAAGGAGAAGATAATGTCGTTCATGCCGAAGCAGACGAGGAGCACTAATCGTCCTATAGCAGGTAACCCGAAGGCAGACATCTTAATTGTTGGTGACTGTCCTGATGGTTGGGCTATTAAAGATGGTAAACCTTTTTCGTCTCAAGCTGGTAGTATACTACAACAATGCCTACATCAGGCAGGTCTACTTACATCTCAGGTATGTATGACTAACTTTGTATACGACCAAAAAGATATAAAGAAAATCTGGAGAGAGAAGGGAGCTAAAGGTCCTAGCCAACTCAAAGGAGATATTAAACATTACCGAGAGAGTCTACATCAATTCATAACTGAACATAGCCCTAAAGTTATTGTGGCTATGGGAGAGTTAACTATGTATGCTCTGACAGGTGAGTCTAGTATCAATAAGATAAGAGGCTTTCCTTATAAGACTCCTAAAGAGAATCGTTTAGTTATACCTACTATCCACGTTAAGAATACAGTTCGCACTAATTATTTATGGCGACACTATATATCTCATGACCTCAAGAAAGCTAAAGAGTGTGCAGAGGAATTGATGTGGGCTCCTAGTATTCGTATCAGTATACCTGCAGACTTATCACAAGCTGTTAAGATGATTCGAGATATGAATGTGGACGGTAAACGTGTAGCCTTTGATATTGAGGTGAGCAACTTTATAACATCTTGTATCGGTTTTTCAGATAAAGCAGGTACTGGTTGTTCTATTCCTGTTGATGATAGATGGACTATTGAAGAGGAGATTACTATATGGGAAGAACTAGCTAAGTTACTTGAGAATCCTAACGTAATTAAGATTGCACAGAATGGTATCTTTGATATTCATTTCTTAATCTATACTATGGGAATATTTACTACTGGCTATAAACCAGATGAACCTAAGTTAGAAGATACAATGATGAGTCACAGTATTATGTATCCTGATTTCTTGAAGGGTCTATCTTTCTTAGCTAGTATATATACTAAGTATCCATACTGGAAAGATGAACTTGAACATAAACCTATTAAAAAGGATGATTAGTCATGAGTGAAAAAATTGGAGTAATAGCTTTAAAGGAACGGGATTTCTTAGCATACAAGAATGAAATGCCCAATGATTCTAAAGAACAATTTATCAGGATAGAAACAGAAGAAGATATCTTAGCTCAGCCGCTTGAGTATGTTGTAGCTCTAGATGGTTCTGAGTCTTTATCTAATTTCAAAGCTCTAAGTACTTGTGCATCAAACCACGTTCGTGCAAGAGAAGAAGAGATTAAAGCTGATAGAGCTAAGTCAATCAACCAAGCTAGAGAGAACCATAAAGCATCTGTTAATGATAGCATCCTGGAGAGTAGAAAGAAACGTGGTGTTAATATAAGAACTGGATTGAAACCTACCATATAGGAATTGTCATGGCTATAACTTCAGAACAAACACTAAGGTATAATGCTAAGGACTGCTTTATAACTTACGAGTGTGCAGAAGAATATATGAACGAGCTTGATATTTCATCGTTCAAGGATATGCCTAACTTCAGAGAGACGTATGACCATACTATAGAGCTGTTCGGTCCTTGTATGTACATGATGTCACGTGGTATTAAGGTTAATAGGGAAACACTATCCCTTGAATCTAAACGTGTCGGTGAAGAGATGGATAAACTTGCTATAGAGATTGATGCTATATGCGGTAGACATCTTAACCCCAACTCTCCAAAGGATATGCAAACTTATTTTTACATAGAGAAGTCTATACCTCCGTACATGAAGAAGAATTCAAACGGAGATAGTGTACCGACTTGTGACGATAAGGCTTTACAAAGGATAGCTCGTGGTACAGCTAGTCGTAAAGGATTAAGAGAAGCTACTCTTATCCAGAGATGGAAGAAACTATCTAAGCTAAAGGGTACATATCTTGATATGACCTTTGACTCCGATGATAGACTTCGTTGTAACTATGCACCTCGGGGTACTAAGTTTGCTAGACTTGCCAGTAGTAAGACCATCTTCAACACTGGTATGAATATGCAGAACCTTGACCCAGCTTTCTTAAGATTCTTAGAAGCTGATGAAGGGTGTATTCTTATTGATATAGATAAGGCTCAAGCTGAATGGGTAGTAGTGGCATACGCATCAGGTGATATCAGTATGATTAACTGTATCGAGTCTGGCTCTGACCCACACGCATACACAGCTCATAATATGTTTAACGTACCTGAGGAAATAATCCAGAAGGAAAACAAACTAGTAGGTCACCATAATGACCCAGGTTTAATTAAACGTATACGTGAAGATATGCCTGAGATGCAACCATACCTAGATAGTTGGCTACCTCGTACTATGTCTATACGCCAGTGCGGTAAGAAAAGTAATCACGGTTTGAACTATGATGAATCATTCAGAGGATTCGGACTTATCAACGAGATTACCGACAAAGAAGCTAAGACTATTGTTGACTTCTATCATAGCACATACCCAGGTATCAGACAATACTACGAAACTACAAAGACAAACCTATTGGAGCATGGTAGGATTCTTCTTAATCTATTCGGAAGACCTTATCGTTTCTTAGGTGCTATAGACCACAACCTGTTGCGTGCTGCATATAGTTATATCCCACAGTCAACAGTAGGTGAGCTTGTCAATCGTGCTATGTGTGATATCTATTATGATGATACACCATCTATGGAAGGCTTCGAGTTAGTACGTTGTGTACATGATAACATTACCTTGCAAGTTCCACTAGATGCAATTAACTTAGGTGATGGTATTGTCAAAGCAGCAGATTACATGAACCCTACATTAAAAGCTGGAGCTAGAGAGTTTGAGATTGGGTCAGATATGAAGATTGGTTTTAACCTTAGTGATATGGTTGAAGTCCCCTTAGTATCAGACGGTGACCAACAAGCTAAACTTATAAGGGAAGCAGCAGATGGCTTACAGAGAGGCGGGTGATTGGTTATCTTCCTACTTAGAGTATACTAAGAACACAGAGCCTAAGAAGAGTTATCATCTATGGACAGGTATTAGTGTCCTTGCTGCTACACTACAACGTAGAGTCTGGATGGATTGGGGACATCAGAAGTTATACCCCAACTTCTATATAATACTTTGTGGTCCTAGTGGTAGGGCGCGTAAAGGTACAGCAATGGGATTAGGTAAAGATTTAATCCGCAACGTGAAAGAAGTTCGTATGGTGAGTGAGAGTGTAACTAGGGAAGGATTAATCAAGGCAATGCAAAATGCCCAGATGAATTTTATTGACCCTCAATATCCACAGTCACCTCAGATACATTGCTCTATTACAATCTTCTCAGATGAACTTGCTGTGTTTCTTGGACAGGCTGACTTGAAGTTTCTATCCAACCTAACTGACTGGTATGACTCAGCAGATAAATGGACGTATGAAACTAAGGGTGGTGGTAAGGAAGAAGTTGCAGGTATGTGCGTTAACTTATTGGGCGCAACTGCACCTGACTGGTTACAGTCTATCCTTCCACAAGAAGCAGTTGGTGGTGGTTTTACATCTCGTGTTATCTTTATAGTTGAAGAAACAAAAGGTAAGACAATACCTAATCCAACTGTATCGGAAGAATCAAAGGCATTAAGAGGTCGTCTAATACAAGACCTTGAACAGGTGGTAACTTTAGCAGGACCGATGGAGTTCACTGAAACTGCACAACAGATGTATGAGGAGTGGTATCAAAATGAAGATACAAAAATAGCTAACGAGAAACCTCCAATAGCTGACCCAAGATTCGCAGGTTATTGTGAGCGTAGACCTACACACATAAAGAAACTGGCAATGATTATGTCTGTAAGTCGTGGTAACGATATGATTATAACTGACCTTGATTTTAGTAGAGCTAAGGAAGTATTAGAATCTGCAGAGGTTAAGATGGTTAAAACCTTTGGCGGTCTTGGTGCTAGTAGGTATGGTCAGATTACTCAGAAGATTATGGAGTATATAATTACCAACAGCGGTCGAGGTCATGTTATAACTAGGTCTCAACTAATGAAGACTTTTTATACAGATGTAGACCCAGAGACACTTGAAGTAGTATCAGTAACACTAGAGCAAATGAATATAATTAAACGTAATATAGATGCAACAGGAGAGGTGCGCTATGAACTCATCTGAGTTTAAACTAACGGAATTGCAAAATGCCGCCATTGATTTAATGGAAGATGAAACCCAAGTTAAACTGGTGGAAGGCTATGCAGGTACAGGTAAGACTACAGCTATTGTAGAATTTTGTCGATGTACAGAGAAACGAGTTGTTGTAACTGCCCCGACAAATAAGGCAGTAAAGGTTATCAGAGATAAACTCTTTGATGCTGGTATACAGAATGTATTCTGTTGTACTATCTATTCCTTTCTTGGTCTGAAGTTACAACGTAAAGGTACTAAACAAGTTATAACTCAAGACATTAGAAATCCAGGACCATTCACACAGAAAGACTGGGACATCGTTTTGATAGATGAAACTTCAATGGTCAACGAGCAACTATACAAGTTCATTATCAAAGACCTAGTTGAACAGTGGGATTATGAAGTATGTTTCATCGGTGACCCTAAACAGCTACCACCTGTAGGTGAGAAGTATAGTCTTACATTTGATACTGAGAATAAAGTAGAGATAACAGAAGTTGTAAGACAAGCTGAAGATAATCCTATCATCCGTCTATCTATTGAGATTCGTCAGATGATTGATGAAGGTATGTACTGGCGACCACAATGCTTCAGTACCAACACACCAGAACTAAGTTGGGAAATGGGATTAGACGGAGAGAAGAGATTACTTGAACAGTTCTTTAATTCAGAAGAATACAAGAAAGATAATAACTACTGTCGTTACTTAGCTTGGACTAACAAGATGGTAGACCGCAATAACGAAGCAGTACGTAGAATAGTACATGGAGAATCATCACTCCCTGAGTTCATAGCAGGAGAGACTATTGTTACAACTGCCCCTATCGTTGATGAGAGCGGTAAGATTCTTGCTATGACTGATAATGAATTCGTTATTGATGAAGTAAGAAGTCTCACTTGGTCTAACACTCCGGTGCATCGGCTGCACTTGCGCGCAGACCGACCGTTGGTGTTGCAGGTCGTAGCGGCAGAGGGTCAGCGTGACTGGAAAAGATATACAGATGACTTAGCTAAAAAATGCAGAAGTAAGATAACTCCGTGGAGAGAGTTCTATGCTTGGACTGATAGCTTCCATCAAGTGAAACATTCTCATGCTCTGACAGTACATCGTTCACAAGGTTCAACCTTTGAAAATACTATTGTCAATGTCAACAACATTAATAGTAATAGGAATACAGCTGACGCCCTTCGATGTTTGTATGTTGCTTGTACTCGCCCCAGTAAGCGTTTAGTATTATTGGAAAGCTAACCGCAGGATTTAGGAGATAGTGATGGACGACTTACCAAAATGGAGTAGTACTACTATAGCAGATTACAGATTAGGTAGGAGTGATACTTGGTCTTTTAGATTTCACTGGAGAAGGTCTGATGGCTTTATGGGTAGATTCGGAGGCGGTTGGAATTGGAAAATAGGACTTCAAATGGGTAGCTCTAGTTTAATAATATCGTTACTTATTTTTTCTATAACTATATCGAAACCTTATAAGAAGAAACTAGATGCAAACTAAACCATAGTCCCTCCTTGAGTCTTTCCTAGAATAAGACTTATATATTGCCCACCAGACTGCACACATAGCCGCTGGTGGGCTTTTCTTTGCTTATCAATAGGGTGGTACAGGGTAGCGTTATAGCGCAATGTGGAAGCTCTCAGGCGATAGAAAAGGGGCATATACCCTATGTATACACCCCTTAACTATACCATTCAAAATTTGAATAACACTCTATTCATCGAAGCTAATAGGTAGCAAATCCCCATCCTCTGCTATCAGTCTACCAAACTCAGCTATGAAATCATTAGATAGAAAGTCCTTCATACCTGGTTGCACTGACATAGACTTAGCTGCTTTAATCATCTTGTCCCTACCCTTCTGATCTCTTGTTCGATAGATGAAGTGAAATACAGCAGCACGTTCTTCGGTTGGTTGGTTAGCTATTTTAATCCAATAACCTTTAGACATGAAGGTCTCTTTTAAGTTCAAAGAGTTATAGGTATTCTCTACAGCTATCTGTTTTAATAAATCAGGCAGTAGGTCTTGAGCTTTGCCAGGATTTTCCTTTTCAATAATCCTTTCTAGCTTTTGTATCTCTTCCTCAACCCTAGCAGGATTCTGACGTTCAGCTTGTACTATCCTTTGCAACTGGTCATTATAATGCTTAGCTCTATCAGCTAGATGCTGTAAGGCTTGCTCTTCTACCTCAGTCATAATAGCAGCTGGATGTGTCCAAGATACTGCACGTCTAGCTATAGCCGTATTATTCCAAAACTGAGATGCTGCTGAATTAAACTCTTCATAGTCCGCAGAAAACTTATCAGGGTCTTGTGAACGTTTATACATATCAGCCATCTGAGAACCGCTGAAAAAGAATGTATTACTTCTAAACGGTAAAGCTCTGAAAGCTGCATCAACACGAGCAGGAGATACTGTATTAGGAAAAGCTTCACCTAACATAATAGCTGTGTCTGATTGAGTCAACGGGTCAAATTGTTCTCCCATAGATACATTAGGGTCACCCTTCCATACATCATCACTAAAGAATGAATCCCTACCATAAGCTATCACACTCAATAACTGATAAGCAGGTACACCTAAGTTAGCATACATATTAGTAGCTTCTATTAAAGCCTCCAAATTAGAATCTTCTCCGAACTCCATCCTACCCTGAGGTTTCTCTGGTAAGATATCATACTTAACTAAAGCTTCTTGAATAGCTTTGAAGTAATCATCCTCAGCAATAGTACCGGTATAATGTTTCTCAAGTAATAAATCAGTAGCATAAGTAAATGGAGTAACAGTACCATCCATAGCTATATTGAAAAAGCCATGCCTTGTATTACCTTTCTCATCTATCCTAGTCATACCCGTAGGAACTACAAAGTTATTCATCCTGATATGTCTTGGTATCTGTCTCATGACGTCAGGTTGTTCTTCCCAAAATCTAGACTGGGCAAAACTCTTAGCACCGACAAGCTGGAGATCTTTAGCTAACATATTCATAGCTGCCTTATTACCCCTACCATACTCTCTGAACGATGTTCGGAAAGCTTGAGTAGTAGAGTTAAGGTAAGGGAAGAAGGCCTCAAGATTCTTGGTGATAGTACCACCCTGAGCAAAGTCAAGATACCTTCTAGCAGTCCAAGTAGCTACCTGAGAATTAATAGGCTCACCTCGAATTTGCTGCTTCTTCATAACAGTTTCACGGATAGCAAGCCTTACCCAAATCTCTGAGAATTCATTAATAGAACCTGCAGCTTCTTTGAGAGTTTGATATCTATGTCCCCACTTGCCTCGCCCACCGCGCACCTGCGCCAACGCACCAGCTTCACCTAAGAAAACCTCTCTACCCTGATGAGCAAGTAAAGGTAATCCACCACCTTCATTAATATAATCCTTATAGCGTCCTCTTTTAAAGATTGCATCTGGGGCTACTTGAATCATATCAATCATCATCTCCCCAAAAGCCATAGGAGCTAATGTACTATATGTATCTCCGCCAGCTCTCCAAGCGTGAACCATATCTCTTGGAAGGTTACGGACAGCAAAGCCTGGATTGAAACCAGTAGCTAAAGGTTTAACAAAAGCTGAACCTGTTGCAACTCGAATCCATCCTAACTCTGCCGCAGCTTGACCAGGGTCATTGATAATCCACTCATCAGCTTTATTATCTTTCATCCACATACGTTCAGGTTGACCATTCTTCATGACCTGTATCTCTTGCCAACCTTCCGGAACTGGCTTAGCCTTACCACTCTTGGTAGTCATGCCCCGCATAGCCCAGCCTATACCACCCTCGGTACTGTCGATAACATCTAACAGAGCTAAGTTAGCTTTATTCTTTGCCATACGTCTTTCTAGTCTAGCTATATATTCTGCTGTCACATCCTCAACAGATAATCTTTGTAGTCTATCTGTCTTGCCATACGACATAGGTACGATACCACTATCACCTACTGATATAGCTTTACCTGATTTACCTTTATAGTGGAATACTGGGTCAATGTCATTAGCAAACTCACGAGAGATATAGTGCATATCTTTCATATTACCATAAGTTTCTTTAGTGATAAGTCCTGCGTCTAACATTTCACCAAGCATAACTTTCATTTCATCGAATAAGATTTGAGTCCTAGTTTCAAATTGTAATATCCTCTCTTTAGGAAGTATCTCACCTATACGAGAAATAACACCACTAGCATCTTCAACAGTCTTAATTGGTCCGGCAAAGTTCTGAGGCTTCTCACCCTTACCTTTCTTCTTGGTAAGTTTAACAACCTCCTGCGTCCTACGTGCGTGCATATACATATCTAATAGTTCCATCTCAGAAACCATTGTGGTTTTACCTTCATTGTCTAACCACTTAATAGACGAATCATAAGAAATCCTTGCATCATTAACACCACGCTTACCCCATACTAAACCAGATACATCTTGGTATCTCATCTGAGCTTTAGCTGTAGCACCTGCTATAAGTTCTAGCTTCATGACAGCATCAGTACCTAGCGTACCATAATCCTTGAAGAGGTCTTTCTTGATGTTAGCTGACGCATCAATGAACTTAGTTTTAAAGTCAGACCACCAATCTTTCTTTTTACCTTTATTCATTTCTTTAAGTCTGGCATTGTTCTCACGTACTCTTGTGAATACATCGTTACCAGTCTTACGCATCACTGCAACTTCTGCTTCAGTAAATGTGTTCTTCTCTAGGAATCTTACCTTAACGTTTTTAAGTTTAACACCGTGAGCTTTAGCCCATTCCTTCATAAAGAGAACATTCTCCCAACCAGCAATATTACCTGTCGGACTACCATTAACAGTTTCAACAACAATATCAGGAAATTGTTCACCCCTCTTCATTGCTTCTAACATCTCTGCTCTAGCAGCAGGTAGTAGTTCAGCATTAGGAATCATCTGGTCTAGCTTACCTATGCTAACACTACGTTGTTCAGAGAATATATCATAAGCCTCTGCACGAACTTTAGTTTCTTCAAGATACTTAGTTCTCAGTCTTGAACGAGACATAGATGAAAGGGTTGGGTATAGGAATAGTAAAGCATCTGGAGATGTTTCAATAGCTGTCTGGATAATAGGTAATGCAGGATTACTAGTACCGGCAGCTATATAATCAAGAGCTTCGGGATTTGTTAAAGGTCTACCTAAATCTTTTTCACGTTGTTCTATTACTAAATCCTGTATATTTTCTATACCTCCTGCATAAGCCCTTGCAGCAGCACCAGAAGTATTATCCTTAGCTATGTGCCACCACTCACCGAGCTTAGTAAGGTTACGATTACCCTGCTCTGTAAAGGCATCAATAGATAGGAAATTAGCAACACCTCCTTCTTCTGCTTGAATCTTAGCTTTGACAGATAAAACTCTTTCATGCCAATTTTTATCTTCGTACTCATCCCATACAGGGGGTAGGAATTCATTAGCTATTGTCTCTGCTGCAGCTTGTGGCATTGCGATAGCTTCACTAGCTAAATGAAAGATTGGAAGTCCAATAGTTTCTAATGCACCCAAAGCTTCTGAACCAAGCACATAAGAGAATCCATCATAGTCCATACCTAGATGTGCTAGACTATGCTGGATTATTTCATTACCCTTACGAAGTTTCTCTTGAGTAACTGTAGCCTTTTGGAAAGTTTTACTTTGTTGTATATCTTTACCGTTAGCAATCTCGTCGAGGATAACATCATCTGCCATTGTATCTTCTCTAGATATTTCTGTATCTATATTAGTTGGCACATCCTCAAACTGTTCTTCGTCAGCAAGTTCTAAAGGTATGAAACCTTCTTGCACATCACCAGCAATAAGACCATCTTGGTCAGGTATTCTTAAGTCGATAGGTTCAGAACCTAAGTTAATAACTTCACCTTCTTCTGATAGTGGTAATACTTTTTCTTCTTCCTCTTCTGGCGGTCTTAAATCTACACCAGGAAGTTGTATTATTTCAGACATATTTCACCTATTTAGATGCAACCCATTTATCACCTACAGGTACAATGATACCACCTATACGTTTGATATTAACATTAGTTGTAGTTCCATCTTCTCTGGTAACTGGAAGTACATATACATTATTATCTTCTGGTATTTTCTGAATCTTATTATTATCCCTCAGTACTTTATATTCATTCCAAGTAACACCTGTACGTTTCTCGAATTCTTTACGAGAGTTAGCTGCGATGGTATCCATGTTCTTAAGTCTTGAAGATGCAGATTTATTTAATCCTTCCTCTTGACCTTTCTGCATTTCTTCTAATGCAAACTTACCATCAAGTACATACATATTAAAAGCTATCTCACCGGCATGAATAGCTTGGGCTTTAGTACCACCTCTACGTAATACTTGCTGACCTATCTCTTTCTGTGTTGTCAGGAGATTTCTGAAACCAGGGTCAGTAACAACCGTCTCGCTATCTAAGCCAAGTGAACTAGAAGTCTGAGCTACATAATGCTTATCTACATCTGCCTCAAAATTAACTAGATTTCTTGCGCCATCACGAGTAGTATATCTATCAAAACTCTTTTCAGACGTATATCTAGATTCAAACTTCTTCTCAGCTTGATTAGTTTTAGCTCCTGATGCTGTAGCTGCCATTCTTCTTATAGCATTATCTTGTAAAGAAATCTCAGTTTTAAATCTAACAGGGTCTAGTAATTCTCCACCAGTTCCGTGGATTTTCTCAATAGCTGATGCCCCTGCCTTAGCTGCAACTTCATTAGATGGTAGAGTTTTTAAAGTACCATCTTTCATACGATAACCATACGTTTCAGCTTTGGTTAGTGAGATTCCTTTAGGTGCTTGAGATTGCCAAGACTTCTGAGGGTCAACTTGGAAAGTTACTTCTTGACCCATACCGTTATAACCCGTCATAGTTTCCATTTCTGGATGAAGGTCTTGGTATAAAGCATCTATTTTTTTACCATACTCAGTGCCAACAAGACTAGGGTCTACTGAACCAACTACATCTTGAGCTTCTTCTAAAGATTGAGAATTTTGTAGAGCTTCAACAGTGCTTGAGTAAGCTTCTTTTCTTTTATTCTCTTGTATATAACCAGTAAAGAGTTGGACAGCTTTAGTTAATGCCTGCCCCTGTTCCTTACCACGTTCATCTCTCGGTTGATTAACAACTGTAGCCATTTATATATACTCCTAAAATAATCCAGATAACAGACCGGAACTACCACCACTAGTTGTAGCAATATTCTCTGTAATCGGTGTGTTGATAGCTGCAAGAAGTTCTTTAATCTGAGTAGACCTTTGACCTCTATCAGATTCAAACCTCCCGAACTCTCTTTCAATATCACCTACCCCAGCTAATCTAGCAGTTTCACCTGCATTAAATAGTGTAGCAAAGGCATTGTTTCTGTCACTACGAATAGACCCAGATAAACCAATAGCTTGTAGAGCTCTATCAAGATTTCTGTTTCTATCATCATAAGCTAGCTTACCACGATTTTCTGTTAAAACTCTATTCAGATCTTCAATACTAAATCTATCTGCCTTAGCCCTTTCAGATGAAAAGAAACTACTACCTCCAAAGTTACGAGCTATATCTGGTTGGATATTCTCTTTGAAGTCTCTTGTCAAAGGGTCTCTGATATTAGTTCTATAGAACTCTTCAAAGTCTGTATTATTATTACCCTTAATAAATTTCAATAACTCTTCATCAGCAGCCATAGCTACAGGGTCTTGACCACCCTTCAATGCAGCCTCTTCCATAGCTGCTAATGATAAGTTCTGAGTTCTATGTAATCCAGGAGATAAATCCCCTTCAAAGGAATCTACACTAGTACCTTTATTACTCAACTCACCTAATATACCTTCAAGAGATTCTATCTGCTGGTCACTTCTTACTGTCTCTTTAGATACACTTGTACTAGGAGCTGAACCAAAGAAAAAACTACCTACACCCATAATATTCTCCTATGAAATAGTTCCGAAGTCAATTTTTTCTGTGACTTCTATTTGTCGTCTGTTAATCTCATACAAAGCAAATGCAGAACTTTGTGTCGTAAATCTTAACCTGTAATGCTTACAAGTTATTTGTTTAAATAATCTAAACCATTGAGGTGTGGTAGATGCATTACACTTACCAAGCTCTACCCAAGAGTTACCCCTGTCAGCGCTAATGTATACTGTTACCTTACTAGCATCTGTATCATCTGAACCAGTACATTTAACATCAATCCAATCTAGTAATACCTCATACTCTTCTTCAAAGTCTTTAGTATCTACTGTATAATTTATAGATGTTCCGTTATCATCACCATCGGTATCATTATATTGATAGACTCGATTAGTACCACCTATAACCCTAAAACTATCTACACCACTAAGAACTGTAGATACCCAAGGATAATCCTGAGTATCCCAACTACCTGTTAAATCATCCCAAGTAACTGGAGAGCTATTCTCAAGATGTCCCATTGACCATAACCCGTCTGTGTATTCTCTAGGTCCTGTCCAGCCCTGAGTTAGAAGGTTAAGTCTATATGTAGTTTTAGGTACAGTATCTCCAACTTTTTGATAAGATATAATTAATTCATCCTTATCGGCTAAATGATATAGCTTCTTCATTGTATGCAAGCTTGGGTCTACATTTGAAGATGCACCAAAGATTTGTTTCTTTATTTTCTCTCCAACAGGTTCCATATCAAACCCACCTTTATATAGGTAGATATTACTACGACCCCAAAATGCGTGTCGATTATTTGATATAGATACTACAGAATTGATAGAGAATATACCCTCATCTTCAATAAGTCCATCATTCTCAAATCTCTTACTAGCAGCTTGAGAGGGTAATAGTCTCCTTATACCTTTTTGTTTATAGAGTATTAAATAAGGACCGAGTACCTTACCTGTTATGATAGGATAACTATTCTCGTATAAATCAATATAACCTGCTGTACCATTAGTCCACTCTGTTATATCAGCCGTATCACAATATCTAACTCTGCGTGGGTGGCTGTCGCCACCTTCGGTGGTGTTGAATAGGAATAGGGAGTTGTCGAAGATGGCGAGCGAGAGTGCTAAGCAATCCCCGCTACTTGGCAGACCTGATACATTCCCGACTACCCCTGTCCCATCATCGTAATATTGGATAGCGTCCAGACCGTTAGTAAATACAAACTGGTCGTCCCAAGGTATAGTCTCAACATCTATTCTATTCTCTACCGTACCAGTCAGTGTTACTATCTTAGTAATAGTATTAGCACTAGCGGCAGCAGAGGGGATACCTATATCTATTGTGATGGATGCACCAGCACTTATAGCATCAATCTGTGCATGGTGATAAGACCCATCATCAAGCTCAACCTTAACATAATCATCTACAGCAAAGCCAGTAGTATCAGCTACACCTAGTACAGTATCGTTTGTTACGTGGGAAGTATCTAAAACATCATCAACAGATGTAGATACACCTATCCACTGGTCTGTATCATATAGATAGATAGTAGCTGTTGTAAACAGGAAGTATTTATTCTGCCCTGTCTTTAATTTTAATGTATGCTGCTCTTGTATAGTACCTAGTAAATCTTCACTTTCGTGGATACCTGAGTAACCTTTATCTGCTTCTAGTAAATCAGCAAACAGTCTCATATTCTCTGCACACAGAACTTCATTATCAGATATATTATCACTATCTAGAAATGTGTTAATACCTCCTGCAAAATTCTGTACAGGATAATCATTCCACTTAGGCTTAGTGTTACCGCCTAGTATACTAGACATAGCAGCTTGTAAGTCTTTAGATGTAGTGCTCATTATTTCTCCATTAAGCCTAGATTAGTTAAAGCATCAATAATAGCATTTAGCTTTTCGTTAATCTCTGCGAAGTTATCATCAGCTACTGTATCACTAGTGCTAGATAAAGTACCATCAGTTGAACCTCCGGTACTATCTGTCAGTTTTGTTACGTTAGTTTCAGCGGGGTATAGTCCACCTGATAGAATCCTTTGAACCTCAAAAGCTAGGTTTTCTAAATCCCTTCGTTGTGATGGAGTCCATTCTTCTGCCTCCATTCTGACAGATATATTGCCCATTAGTTAGTACCGCCATAAGAAGTAGTTCCTGTATGGATAGTAGCTCCAGTACCGTTACTATCTACAGCATATCCATCAGTACCTGCTAAACCGGAATCGGTTTCATATGACTTAGTTTGTGATGAATTAACTTCCCCATCATCAGCAGGACTACCACGTTCACCACCTTTACCGCTGTCTAATGTAGCTGATATTTCATCAGTGCCAGGTGTTATAGCCCAACCGTGAGTCCTAGCAGCACCTGCGTTTGTATCATCAGCATCATAACCTTCGTTACCTGAGCCATAATCATTGGGAGGTGGTACATATCCATAGTGTTGTCTTCCATTACCACTACCATGTGGGTGTCCACCTCCGCCACCATTTCCTAATAGTCTTAGTGCTTGATTACCTAGGCCATTAGTAACACCGCTTGCAGCATATTCAACACCTGAACCTCCACCACCAGCATAGCCACATTCAATAGTACCAGACCCGTAAACATAAACAGGGCATTTAGCTCGTATAGCTGGAGCACCATTTTGACCTTTACCACCATCTAAGTATTCATAGTTAGGTGAACCTATACCATTTGCTTGTCCGCCTGCACCACCACCTCCGCCACCACCTTGAATATGAGAACCAGACTCAAGAATAACGTGGAGTTCACAATCAGAATTAAGACCATCACCTATCTCAATACTGTCAGAAGATAGTATATCATCCGGGTCAGCGGGTACATCATACTGGTAACAATCAATAGCTCCTGACGGTAAAGTTACAGACCGATAGGTATTATTAGATATAGAACGTCTTTCTCCTGCCGAACCACCAGAACCTTTTAATGTTACATTTTCAGCAACAACCACAAGCAAAGATATGTTGTTTAAACTCTCAGGATAAACTCCATACTTATTATAGAAATGAACCCTTAGGTCATAAGCCTCATTATCTAAGTCAGATGTAATATCTAATCTATATTGAAACTTGTCCATATTTAAAGATAGAGCACTAAACATTTTATACCGCCTGTTGTATATCCAACGCATGAGAGATAACAGACCAACTAGTACCGTCATAGTAAATACCAAATAAATCCACTGCATTTGCCGTTCCCGTTACTGTTAAACTAATACCAGAAGCTTTCTTATATCCTGATGCAAAGGTTAAAGTTCTACCACCTGTCGCATCTTGAATGATTGACATAGATATAAATTGTCCGGCAGTACCATTTGAAGGTACATCTAATGTTCTATTACCCCCAAGTGTAACTTTAAACGAATTAGCATTATCAGCATTAACACTTATATTAGCTGCATCAGATAATGTATCAACACTTGATACTGCTGATTTACTAAACGTATTTTTACCAGCCCAAGTATTATCTTCACCCAATAAACTAAATACACCACCGTCTGTTAGCTGTGTTACATTAGAATCAGAGTCTATATAAAACAACTCAGTGACACCACTTACATCTTTTGTATACAGCTTACCTGCATCTGTTTTACTAGATGGGTCTGAGGCAGCTTCTAATAGGGTACAGTAAAGGTGATAACCATCATCACTATCACCCGCCATACTATGGTCTACTTCTAATCTTTCACGTAAATCTACTTTAAGTTCTCGAATACGTTCAGCACCCTGTGATGCAACTTGAGCATTAGAAGGGTTAGCTTCGTATCCGGCATTCCATGTTCTACTAAATGCCATTATCTATTCTCCGAATCGCATAGTTCATCTTTTGACATACCTCTATACCTATGCTCTCTATTAAGGTATCTTTCATACCTATCAAGTTCATCATATAGGTATTCCCATCTAGTCTCACTATCATCAACAGTACAGATTTGATTAACTGCCCAAGCTATATTTCTCACAGCTATGTTACCTACCATATATCTTATATCATTTATGTAGATAAATGCACCCCACATAAGAGCTATAATAGCTAGGATAGAAAGCAAGTTGTCTCTAATCTGCGTAAACATTATAAGTCTATAACCTCTTTACTACCTACTGTATGTACAATAGACTTTTCACAATGACGAGAATCAAGAACGTCAAGCCAGCGACAAATGAAAGTACAGATACGACAACCATCATCTGTACCGTTCTTCTCATCTCTGATTTCTTTTCCAAACCTTGATGAAAGAGTTTCACGGGGGTCACCTCCGGTTAAACTATTTACCAGTAAGTCTAAGGCTAATAGTTGATTAAGGAGATACTGTCCAATCTTACTAAGAACCTTTTTGTAAGTCTTCGATGTCATTTTCGTTCGCCTCTATATCATGTTCAATTTTACGCATCCTAGCAGAAGCACCTTCAGCAACTCCTAGCATACGAACTTTATGTGCTTCAAACTCAGGTTTACAGACACTACGCCCTAAACAAACATTAGGGTCTTTTATATAATTATCTAAGTTAGCAATCTTTGTATCTAGTACAGCTAGAGTTATAACACCACCAGCTATAGTACACAAAAACCCACAGATACAAACCGTTAATATCTGATTTAAACATTTTCTCAAACTAGATTGGTGTCCTGTAGGCATTAATCTTCGTCCTTATGTAGCTCGAAATGAGGCCCATCCCAAAAAGTCTGTTCATCTTCATCGTAGTTATAATCATTATCCCAGTCGAAGCCAGAGATAATAGAGTACCCTAAAGCACTAGCAAATCCTTTTACCCAACTACTCCATTCAATCCAGAATTCTCGGTTTGACCAATCTTCTGGTCGGATGGGGTAGGGTTGGATATCGAAGGCTCTAGAGACTCCACTATCTCCAACTATGTTATGTTTACTGTTAGGCCATTTGACAAGCGTCTTACCCTCATCATATAACCTATCCTGTTCAAACTTTGAACGCACACCGCAAGTAACAGAAAAATCCCTAACTTTAATCATCTCGTAAGCGATATGCTTTAGTTTGGGGTCACAGCTATCTACGTTCTTTTTACTGCTTTCACTAAAGGTATACATTATACTGTCCCCTTAATAAAAGGGTCATTAGTTAAGTCACTACCGACATAACCTTCCATAGGTTTAACACCAGCCATAGTCGTATCAAAATCTTCAAACTTCATATCTTGACTCTCACGAACCATAGTGCTATATATCTTGAAATACTCCATTGACTTATCTTCTCTTTGCAGAGATTGAAAAGCTATACTTGTAGAAAGGTTAATAACTAAATCGTCAACATACTTTATATCTAAATTATTACTTCCATCTACCTGTCCAGGACCTGAACCAATCTTTCTAGGCCACACGTTATATCGACAGATGAAATCATAAGCATCGTCTGGTACTCTATACCACTGGATATTATGTGTATCATCCTTAGGGAATACCATATAGAATTCTGGTAGAGCTTTACTGAAATAGTCAGGTTCTGGGAATCGTCTATCGAACTCTTTATAAGACAAACCGGTTACAGTATGACTTCTACCGTTACCAGTTCTAAGAACGATATGTTTAATGTTGCGTACTTTTAGACCGGTATCTATTTCATCAACAGGTACAGCTTGTGAACCTACGTCAGCTGTAGTAGTACCGGAGTTAGTTCTGTTAAGATAATCGAAATCATTAACACGACTTATACGAAGTTGTGCTAAGTTTATAAATATTTCTAAGCGGTCGTCAAGGTCTGTACGATTACCTAAGTTACCGCGAATCTCCGTCTTAATTTCGTCTACTGATAAATCCATAGTTTTAAAAGGTCAGGGGAGGATAACCTCCCCATTCCTTTTCCTCTTATTTAGGGCAAGTAAGAAGAACCTTCTTAGCGGAAGCGTCTACGGCAACTGCACATACGTGGTCAGTAACTGCAGCAGACACATCAAGTGTCCGATCTCCAGCACCAACTACTGTAAGTGCGTTACCATCAGCACCTGCTGTAAGGGCAGTTGACAAAGTCGCAGCACCCTCAGTTTGAATCCAGCAGTACTCACCGTTAGAAACGGTAGCCAATAGAACACCTGCACCAACACCATTACCATCTGATACATCCGGAGTAACTTCAACATCATCATAGCCATCATCACCATGATAAGATACAAAGTCACCTGATGCACCTGTCAGGGCAGCAGTACCCTCAGAGTACAAAACATACTTGTACGTCTTAGCACCTTCCCTACGAAGAGTTCCTAGGGTTTCTTTTGCTGTAGTGTCGACTTGCGTAAGAGGACCAGCAAAGATTTTCTGAATACCATCACTCATCTTTAGTCTCCTTAAGCAGTATCAAGATTATAGAAAACACCCTGTACACGTCTACGATTAGTCGTGAGACCGCAAGCAGTAACAATCTGAGCTGCTTTATCGTTGACTTGTTCTGGGATAGGTTTCCATTCAGTCATATCAAAATACAAACCTGGGTCATAAATAAACTTCAGGTAGTTTGTATTCATGAAGTACATACGCTGGCTAAGAGTTGGACTCCAAATCCAGGTAGTACCTTTGAACTTCTGACTGTCAAAACCCAATTCTGCCATACGGGTATCCTGAAGGTCGAGCTTACCATAAGCTTCTTCTTCATAGCGTTCGTATGTGGTTTGGTCGGATAGAATCAAATCAGGTCGATCTGATTTCTTATTCTGACCACAGTTATTGAGCATGGTAACCATCTCAGCTACACCATTAGTACCGAAGCTGACACCAGTCATATTCTTAGTCTTGTTTCTCCACCAAGAATGTGTAGACTGGTTAATGCCGCCAGGAGAGCTAGAAACTGTAGGGTCGTCTTGAATCAGATGCTGGAGACCATCGAACTCATCACCAGTAGCAGCACCGGCAGTAAGAGTTGATTCCAGAGTATCTTCAAGAGACATCTGGGCGTTATCCATCTTCTGATTCATGAGAGACATAATCTTAGCTTTACCACGGTTCTTCTGGTCGTCAGTACCAAAGCGAACCAATGGAGCTACAAGATAACGCCAATCATATAGAGCGTCCGTCAAGAATTCGTAGTCATTAAGCGATACAGTACCGCCACGACCAATGAACTTGACACCTTCGTTTTTAGCGTAGATGATAGGTTGTTCGATCATCCGCCCGCCAATCTGTTTCTCCATCTTACCTTTATCACGGAGATATGCCCAGAACGGAGTAGCATCGAAGATGTTATCTGCAACATCATTCTTACGATTCTTCCACGTTGTGGTATATAGATTGTCTAGGGCTTCAGAAATAGTTTGTGGTATTGCCATTTCTTTAATATCCTATATAAGTTAAAAGTATAGACTGCTTAAGATTCACTATTAGCCATTTGGGGAGCAACTTCTACTAACTCTTCCCAGGCCGCATTAGCAGCTTCTTCCTTATTCATTCTACCAGATTCTGCTTTGTCACCTTCATCTGTTGATGTTGTTGAGGTAGGTGTCATACCACCGAATACTGGTTTTTCTTGTTTATCGGATTTGTCACTATACTTAGCATCAATCGTAGCCAGCTCGTCCTGTGGCGTAGAACCGCGAACAAGAGAATAAGCATCATCAATAGACATACCTGGATTAGCTTGTAGTTTCTCTCGGATAGGTTCTTTAAGATCGATAACCTGTGGGTTTTCTTCCACGAATTTTTCAAGCCTCTGTTTTCCGATATCTGTAGTTACCTGAGAAGATACATCAGAGATTCTTGCTTCAATACGGTCTCGCTCTGTTTTGTTCATTTTGGAGATTTCTCCAATAAGGAACGTTGCTAGTTCAGATTGAGACATATCATTGATGTCATCTCCACTTACCCGATTCTCAGGCTCCGGTGCGATTGTACGGATACCGTCAGTTTGAAGCTTGGTAAAATTACTATTCATCTCACTCTGTGAAGTTTGCAGAGACTTAATACCATTAGCTAGAGCACTAGTAGTATTAATCAGTTGCTTGATGATAGGGTCATCTGCAAGATTTTGATTCCCAGACGCTGGGGTATTTTCGTCACTCATCTTTAAATCCTTTTAGTTAAGTTTCAGTATTTGCTTTAGATTCAGCTTCTTTCTTAGCTTTCTCTTCAGCTTCTTTTTCAGCTTTGAGTTCGGCTTCTAGTTTTTCTTGAGCCTCTTTCTCAGCTTTTTTATTAGCTTCGTCAGCCGCTACATTACGTTTCTGTGCTGCAATAGCGCGTTGACGTCTAAATTCTTTATGTAACAATTGACCTGCACGATTAAGTTTACCAGGGTTTACATTCTCAACCCCGTCCATCTTAACATCAATCTCACGACCCTCACCAAAGGTGATAATAGCCGTAACTAATTTTTTCTTTCCTTCTGCCATTTTCTATTTCCTCTTACTGTTCAAAGTTTGAACGCTATCTATCCATATTTTCAATATAGCCGCTAGTCACACCATTCTGTGCTAGGACGTCCTTAGCGTGTGCCTTATCTTTAAGATATATAGGCTCTCCCGTTATATCATCGTTCCAACCTGCAGGGAATGATTCACGCATAAAACCAAGAACAGGCTTACTAATTAATTGTTTCTGTGTACCTTCGCAAGCAGAGCATTTATGTTGACCATCTTTGATAGTCCAATGCTCAGATACAGGCATAGTCTTTTCTTGCACCATACCACAGTCACTACATTTTAGTTCGTATATCATTGTTAGCCACTTCCGTCAATAGGTAAGTTCTGACTTGCTGCATTTTGTAGCATCTGTCCGAACTGACCGGGTTCCATGGGTCTATCCTGTGTCATACCTGCTTGAGGTGGCAGACCTCTCATAAGGTCATCAAACTGTACACCGTGTAATTCATGCAAAAGATTCGATGTAAGTTTATAAGGGTCAAGCAATGGATTAGTTTTCAGAATCTCATATGTCTTGATAGCCTTAGCTTCTCTCAAGTCTTTCGTCTGAGGTATAGCTGTATCAGGGTCTACCTTAATATTGAAAGCTTGTTTCTTCATCATACTAGGTCTGAACTTAATCCAGAATGGTATGCCAGCAGGACCGGTGATTTCTTCAACTTGCTCTCTGTCCCAATGATTAAAGATGATTGGGTGGAAGTCGTTAACTACATCAGTCAACAGGTCAGCAACCATATCTCTACGTTCATCAATCCGAATACCTAGAGCTTGTGCAACTTCTTGTACTTCACTAGCTGAAGGTTTACGACTACCTTGTTCATACTCACCCATAGAGTTTCTGGAAAAGCCTTGAGTTTCTCTTATATCCTGACGAACCATAGCATCAGATTGTAACAACCCATCAGGCATCTGTGGAGAGAACTCCCGAACATCCATCATAGGATTACCATTAATGTTAATGATAGGTAGAACATTAGGAGATATAAGCTTCATAGCTTCTTCTTCCGTAATACTACCTTTCTTCGCAAGGATACGGGCAATAGACAAACGTCTATGATACATCGTATAAGTACGAATCTCATTCAACTCAAGTTGTAATGGTTCTAGTATCTTAGCATCAGGAACTCCCCATGCAGATTCATCGTCGTCATTAAATATCAAGAGAGATTCAGCATCAATCTTCAGGCTTGCAAATTCATCTTGTTCAAATAGTAAAACCTTTTCTGTTTCACTTGGACAGATGATAAATACCATACCTGTTTTACTGTCACGAATCTCATATAAATCAACAAGGTCTTGGTCATACTTAACCCTGTTGCGAGACATAGTACTTACATTCTCAATATGAGTAGAGCCAATATTCTTAGCATTTTTTAATCTTGGGTCTGTTCGTACATCACCTACAGTTCTGGTTATCTTAAATGCTTTCCATCTTGCATCCTCTGGATAATGGCAGCCTGCGGGGAGAATAAAATTTCCCGGACCATTGTTACGATACCAGGGCATATTATCTTGTATGTCATAATTATATTCAACGTAGTTTCTCAACTTAGCATTTAAGTTGGCAGAGTCTGGTTGAGTAGTTTGACCGAATCTTTCAGGTGTTGCGTGGTATTGTGAACCAAAACCTTTCTTACCTACACCAGTACCAAACATCCAAGCATCCTGAACCTGACGCTTCATATGTTTTTTCATACCCATAGAGTTAATCATTTTATTATCTGTTCTCTGCAATAACTTCGCAAAGACCATATTCTCTATACCACTAGTCTTAGGTGTAACTGATACACTGGGATTTCTAAAATAGATTCTAGGTACTAATGTCCTAACCATTTTAAAAAACATATTACTTGGCAATGTACCTGGAGCCCAATTTCCACGATAGTATTGTCTCCATATCGGCCAGCGAGCTTCATCAGCGTATTCCTTACGAAACTCGATACCATGACGAATCTCTTTAAGCCAATACCCGACATCCGGTTTTCCGTGCTTATACCCCTCAGGCATTAGATAATCCTCAATTCCTTAAGTTTAGTAAACGTAGGCGCTACAGTACCTAATAAAGTAGTATCATAATGTCGTTCAGGAAATCTCAAATGCTCGATAACATTATAACATCTTTCAGATGCTTCCTCAGGAGTAGCACCAAAAGAAGTAGCTGTAGCAACAATTTCTTTATCTGCGGTCACTATGTATTTATCATCTTCATGAGTAACGTGATGGAACACACTGTGTTTTAATCTACTAGGATTAATACCTAATACAGGAGCTCCAACTAATTCTTCTCCCATCATGCGGCTATTAACTGTAGCAACATAACTGTTAGATGGATTAACTTGATAGTTAGATGAAACTGTAACACCTACCAAGAACTTACCTAAGTCGTCTCTAATAGAAGATATAATAGTATAAATCTCTGGGTATTGAATACCTACATATATATCATCTACAACGAACCCACCACCATTAACAAAGAACTTCATGCTAATAGGTCCGTGATAATCAACCAACCTAAGAAACGCAGTTAACTTCTTAAGTTCTTTTGCAATTCTGTTATTTGGTTTAATAGGTCTAACCATAGCATAATCGTACACACGACTATCTAATACTGGAGCTACTGTAAAAGTATCAAGCCAATCAAACCCGTCAAACCAACCAGTTGCAGATATATTAACACCGAGTGTAGGTGTAGTAATAGCTACCCTGGAGTTCAATGGAATCTTATCTAAAGCCCAAGATACCCAATCTCTATAATCGCAACGGTACATTTTATCTTTGTATCTTACAACAAATCTGGACTTAGGCTTAGATAAGATTTCTTTATATACAGAACCTGTATCATCAAACAAAACAGTTTCTGCATACTTCATTCCGTATTTACGCATCAAGTCAAAACGCTTGATATAGTCTTGATTCATAACCTCTAACATCTTATGACTACCGATGATAGTACGGTTATACGCATTAGCTTGTTTCTCTATATGTCCCCAATCAGGACTATCAGCTAATACTACTTTACACTCTTGAAGAGCTACATTAACTCTATCTACAATTTCAAAGATACCTTTGTATTCCGATAAGTCATGATTAGGTGCATACAGATGAACAGTATGACCTTCCTTCTTCAACTGGTGTGCTAGACCTAGACCTTTTAAGTCTTTACTTAATATTAAAATCTTCAATGCATTCTACCTCTGTCAATATGTTGTGAGGGAATAGGAAATCCGTCATAGCCTTCTGTGGAGTTCTTTCTTTTATCTTCAAGTTCTCTGATAATAGCTTCCATAGAAAATGGACTAATACTTCTGGATACCATTTTATCCCGTTCGTCAATCGCAAAATCCCTAAGGGAACTTTTCATAGCTCCCATGTTACCTACCGCTAATGCCATTACAGCATCGTCATAACAACCATCCTCAGCTTCTAGTTTACCATTATCTTTTTCCACAAAGGTTGATAGTTCATCTTTCGTCATAGGGTCACGAACCACAAAACCTTCATTGAAGTTAGCCCTAAGGTTATTAATCAATATAGGTTTACTCTTGCTTGTAGTTCTGTAACCATAGTTCAGAATATTATCTGTATCATGTTTATGTGCATACAACTTATGTAATGGATATATATCTTGTAGAACCAACAAAGTAATACCACCGTGGTTATTAGATTCTACAGTTACAAATGCTTCATTCCAATCCTGAGCTATTTGTGCAACCTTAGGTGCAAGCATATCAGGAGGGACTTTATCTGTACTATATCTAGCTACTTGTACATCTCTCATTACATCAACAACTTGAACAACAGAACGGTCTTTACCTACACCACCAGATACGTCAACACCTACAGCATAGATACCTTGTGCTCTGTTATCATAATCTGACTTACATATCCAATAACCCTTTTCTTTCTGTATCCAGTCATCAACCTCTTCATAGTTAACCAAAGGAAATAGGCTGGATGAAGTTGACTGGAAACATTCCTCAAGGGTACATGGATACTCTTGCTTGAATAGGGTAAGGTCGTAATCAAGTTCTTCAAGCTTATCACGTCTCCACAAGAGTTGTTCAATTGATACGTTGAAGTTATTTACTAGATGAGGCTCTTCCCAATCTTCTTTTAGATTAGCATCTACATCTGCAAGTAAAGCTTCCCAATCTTCCTGACGCATATTGTCAGGTTTCTTCTTAGCGTATTCTTCACGACCTATCCAATTAAAGAAGTGAAGATGGAAACTACCCTTACCTTCGTAGCTATCCATACAACGCCTATGGTAATAGTTACCAACACCGTTACCTGTAGACTCTTCAAATATCTCACCGTTAGGTACAACTGCCTGATACAAACCAGTGATGATTGATTTAGGGTCCGGCCAAAATGCAACCTCAGAACAGTGTAAATGTGTGATAGTATCACCACGACCAAACTGACGAGAACCGGCAGTACCGATATAGAATGTACTGTTTGTCTTGGGGAAAGTAATACCATTCTTAGAACTACTACCTAATACCGGTTTCGGACCTTTAATATTCTCCAGGAAGTAATGTACCTTAGCTAGCATCTTCTCAGTAGCCTTAGCATCATGAGAGATAACTACACAACTAGAGTTAGGTTGAGTTAAACAAACAACTGCAAAACGTGCCAATACGTATGTAGAGATACCTAGCTGTCTAGCTTTAGGTACTCTGTTACGATAAGACAAGTTATCATCAAGTGATGCCTGGTCTTTGTTCAAAACGAAATCTACCTTCTGTGATTCTTTATCAACCACATAAAACATAGATTCCATAATGACACGTTCTGGAGTCATTAAACGATACTCACATCAATAGAATCAGAGAACCACTAGTTACCTTAGCTCTTACATGAGAGGCACGAAGTCTTAGAATTTCATGTGTTTCGGCTGTAACAGAATCAAAACCTGGAACATCATACCAATCTCCACTATCTGGAGTCTCTTGGTCTGAATCAGCAGCCTGGAGTGTTACAATAGTACCACCTGAAAAAGTACCGTATATATTAATCTGTCTATCAACTGGATATTTCTTACTGATAGAACCTTTATAGTTAAACGCGTTACCAGTTGTACCAGTAGCCGCAGCGGTTAAAAGTCTCATATTATCTCCTGATATATCTTAAACTATTTATATAACCATCAGCAGTGCTTGCGATTAACTTAGCACCACCTTCTGGATAGTGTACACCATCTACACTGTAGTTATCATTCTCCTCAAGTTCCCAATCATCAGGACGTGGAACAGCAGGAAAGTTATCAACAAAACTTGTATCAGTCATAGACAGAGAATCTGTCCTGACTGTACTTTGTACTTGGTCAACTATATCAATACCACATTTAGCTGTCTGACTATATGCAGCACACTTTGTTACTATGTATGCGTTTATGTTATCTACAATAGTCTGCTTAGCTTCAGTCCAATTCATAGAAGGGTTTTCTTTAAACTGGGTTATAGGTAACCAGTATATATGTTCAACTCCTCCATCAGCTTCTATAGCTGTGAATATATCATCTACTATAATTTTCATAGCAGCTTCAGAAGTACCATCAATAGCTATATCATTAACACCAGCTTTCATTAATATTGAGTCTGGTGAATGAGTTACAAGATGAGCTGCTAAATCAGCTTCTACCTCAGCTAATGTTCTAGCACTCACATCCTCTCTGAACATAGTAATAGGGGCTGTTACATAATCAGCATAACCTAAGAAAACAACTCCAGTAGATATACTAGTACTATCACCCTCAACCAGTACGTTGGTAAAAGGTTCGTATGTTCTTTCTAATGCGGTTATAGCAGCTTTAGTATTAGCCTTCAATCCAGCATGGTCTATGTCAGCATCTGTCATTGAAACAAAAGATACGTCCATACTATGACCGCTTAGAGAGCCTGTTTCATCTGAGTTAATATTCATAACTGCATCAGGTATAACAGAAGGTGCAGAAGAACGAGAGAATGTATCATAACTACCATCGTCCTTTTTAATAAATATCTCGTCTGCTTGACAACCTACAGAAAAGAAACCTTGTAGGTCAGATGCAGAACTACCCATAGTCTGACCCTGCCAGGTATGATTGAACTGTAACTGATAATTTGCAACACTAGTGTAAATTTTATCAATAGAGTTAAAACCATCCTTTACGTTATACACAAAATACTGAGAACCGCCACCAGTCTTACTGATAGCAGGAAACATAAAGTTATAGTTATAGCTACCTATATCTTCCTTAAACTCTGATGGATTTATATCAACTGTTAGATATGCACCAGCTATTAGTCGATACCCTACGTTAGCTTCAAAATAACCTCCAGCACCACCAAGAACTATATCAGCTCCATTACCTTTAAGGTCTTTCTTACAGTTGGTTGAATCTGTTGGACAGAGATAACAAAAATGAGTCTTAGCCCAACGACCAGTTATAGATTCTTCATGTACGTATTCCCACACAACATCTTTTATGTACTGGCTAGCAGATGATATAATAGCTACAGCTGCATCAGCATCTGCAATAGCTGTGGTATTATCACCTAGTATAGATTGTCTAATCTTACTTCTCACTTGGCGCTCCACTTAGAATTTGTACATTAACCTGACCATTATCTTTAACAGTCAAACCACTTAAAATCTTAGCAGCTACATCTTCTGCTGTTTCTTCCGGAGCAGAATCTGCCGCAATAGTTTTCTTAACCTCTGTATACTTAGATACAGCAGCTAGCTTATCTCGAACATTAACAGAATCAAGACCTGTTCTAACTGCTTCAATAACCTTACCAGCTAAAGCATCAATCTCTTGCTTACGGTCTTGGTATACAGTTTGGAGATACTGCTGAGCTAACGGGTCATTCATTATACGACTGACGGTTGCTACCGTACAGCCGAAACTCTGAGCTACTTGTTCTAAACTACAACCCTGTAGTCTCATAGATATCATGGATAAATGTCTTGTGTTAAGTTTCTTAAGTTTTCTTGCACCATTCTCGCGGCGGATTCCTACCGCCTTCTCGCGTTCATAGCGAGGGAGTAGGTTGCCCGAAGGGTCTCGCAACGGTGGAACTGTTAAAGCCCCGCGACCTGTTTTGGCTGCAGGTGGGGATGCTTCGGAGGGTGCGCTGCGCGCGGTGCTAACTGGCAGGAACGTCGTCATTTTGTTCATCCTCTTCAACAACTTCCATAAGGTCTTGGTTCATCTTACGGTATTGTTCCACCAAAGCTCTGTTACCTAGCATATCTTTTAGGCTGGTGAATTCGCTCATTTATTTACTCCAGATAGACTCTTCATTACTTCGTCAAAGATAATCGCTTGCTGGGTGTTACGTTGCATAGCAAGTGGTATTCCTTGCGGAGTATTGAATTGTGTTCGTTTGTTTGGCTTTAAGTCAGAAAGGTCAACTTCCTTAGCTTTGTAAACCTTAGCATATGGAAGTTGACCCTCTGATTTATCATCATCTTCCTTGTCGTCTTTATTAGCATCATCCCAAGAATCTTTAGTGATACGAATAATATCTTCTATAAGTTCCTTGTTCTGTTGCTTGCGTATTTCCTGTTGGTCAGTGTCCCCATCTTTAGTGGCTGGTTTTTGAGTTGGGTTTGTTCCACCTGATGAACCACTACCAGAGTTCCCTGTGTTACCTGTACCTTGACCACCTCCTTGCGCGGGTTGTTCTTTACCGAATATTTGGTCTAATATGTTCTCGAACGCATCGCTAGCTCCTTTCTTAATAACATCTGGAAGTTGCCCAATCTTTTCTGGCATCTTAGATATGTCATCCCAATCAGTTCCTGCACCAGCCCAACCTTGTAGTTTTCTACCGATACCAGTTGCAGCTTCTCCTCGGTCGGACGCTTGGTCTATGCCTTCTACTATTCCAGTATAGCCTCCACCATCTACTCCATCCTTACCTATAGTAACACCACCATAACCAACCTCGCCTTTATCAATAGCATCGTAGGCTGTTTGTGTTATAGGTGCACCACCAAAGAAAACTCCGTCAATGATTGGTGTAGCTACATCACCATGCTCATAGCCATTACCAATAGTATCCTTGAAGGATTCAGCCTGAGCATCTACCAAAGCTTTAGGGTCACCAGTCAGGATAGCCATAGCAGTATTCTCAACTTTATGGAGTTGGTTACGAGTTTCGTCTTTTAGATACTTATCCCATACCCTCCCAAAGAAGTCTCCAACCTTACCTAGGAATGGTCCATCAGTACCAGGAATAATATGATCTGTTATTTCATGTGAAAGGACTTCATCATGCTCCTTGCCTTCGAGAGTAGACAAGAGTAGGATTTTATTATCCTTTGCGAAAGTATATCCCATAGCAGGTTCGCCAGTTCTCTCCAACATTTCAGGAGGGCTGACATACTCAATATCAGGGATGGGCATACTTTTATCTAATCCTTTCAAAGTTTGAATACTCCCCTAATTAGGTGTTCCGCCGGCTTTCCAACGTTCCAGACCTCGAACGCCAACAAAGGTGAAAGCAGGAGAAGCTAAGACTAAGAAAACCTCGATAGAAAAACTTAGTCCTAGGTCTTGTGTACTAGCTCCAGGCTCTCCCAGAACCAAGACAATCACGTCAACAACAGGTTGGAAGAATAACGTAAGTACAACATAAGCTACGGCTGCAGCCCAACTCTGTCTTGCTATGTCTGGACGAGTTCGCTTAGTTCTTAAATCGTTATCCTGTAACCTTATCTGGTGAGTCTCCTCCTGCTTTCTTTTAGTCAACTCCTCTTCTTTTCTAATCTCAGCTTCGGCATCTGTATTCAGAGCAATAGCTTCCAACATCTGTTCGGGCGGTAAAGCCGATATTGCTTTAGACAGAATCTCTTCACGTTCAGCAACAGGAGTAGAGGGGTTCAGATTCTCAGTCAAGTCGGCAATAGTGTTAGCTACACTTTCAGCTTTACCACCCTTTTTCTTTCCTAGGGTTCTTATCAAACCCGGACCATACTTAATTCCCAGTTGTATCAAACTCGCGGCTATCGGTATAACAGGCATCTCGGTTTCCTTGAGGGGACATGAGTATATACACTCAATACAACTTTCATCTATACCCCTTTATACTCCGCCTCGGTTCATTTGTCAAGCAGTCAGAAACACCAATTTGACTTGGATATATTGGATATGTTTCGCTCTATCTATATCCTCATAGATGATATCCAGACCCTCTACAAGAGTTCAAATTGCTTCGGGGATAAATATGGGTTCGACACACACCGAGGGGGGGCTTGGGGGAAAGCGATTTCTGGGTATGTGTTCGTCAGGTGGATAGTTTACTTCGCGGTGCGGCATGGTTGTTTATAACCATTCTAAACTTGATAAGGTTGGTATCAACAGGCTTGGTTCGCTGTTTATACTCATTCTAATTTTAGAAGGTGTACCCGCTGAACTTCATTGTCGATATTCTTTACAGTACAAAATGCGCGGATATTATGCGAATCGCGCAATGTGATGAAGTTCGTCAATATTTATGCGCTTGTAAGTAGTTGTTTTATATGAAGAATAAAATTAATTTTGATGAAGTAGTAAAAAGTTGTTGACGGGTTTTGACTTCATCAAGTAATTTTGAATTGTCCCAAACGCGGACACCTCGAACTTCGGGGAGTGATGTTTAACAACTTGGATAGAACTTCCTGAGTTCGGGTTTTCATTAACTTTTAAAAGGTAATAATTATGAATACTCCAACTCTGTTGGTTGAAGGTGATACAGGTCGTAAATCTACTGTATTTGTTGAGGCTGATAACATTGTGATTTGTCACTGTGTTTGTAAAGTCGGAGGCAAGGACGGTGACTCTTATCAAGTTAAGACCACGTTTGATTTTAAAGGTTTGACACTTGAAAAGGTCTACGAACTTGCAGCGGAACAGGCACTTATAGTCTGGAGGCGCAAGTCTGGAATCGGTGATGCTAATGACCTAAGCGGCTATGATAATCAAGTCGTTGATGTTCATGAACTTACATCATCTACAAGGGGTAAGAAAAAAGACCCAATGAAGGTTATTGAAAGTGCCTTCGGTAAACTTGATGATGATGAACGTGCGGCATTACTAGCTAAACTCACTGGTTAACCAACTTGGACGGGTACTGTCGAGACGATAGAACCCATCCTTCTTTTTTTCTTAAACTTTATAAAGGTAATAATTATGTCTGGTTCAATCGGAATAGAAGTAACTGAAACAGTGTTACTTCCAGCGGTGTTAGTTCCTTATGTCCTCAAGCGTGTGAAGTATCTTGAGGTAAGGGAGATTAAAGAGTTAGCTGAACAGCTAGGAATTTCATCAGGAAAAGCGATGGAAGAGATAGAGGCTTTCATAGAAGCTAACTCGTAACAACTTGGGTGGCACTCATAACTTGGGTGTCACCCTTTTATTAACCTCGATGGATAAAGTATTATGAAAGATTTAAATAAGCGTGAAGTTAATCACATGATTATTGAACTTAATAAACATGATGATAGTTTTGAGGCGCATAAACAAATCAAAGAACACGGTTTAAGAGTTGTTTATGCTTCTACTAGCCTAATCAACGTGATGATATTCCTGGCGTCATGTAGGATACGAATGTTTGATGATGCTGATAAGACCTTAGTTGAAACAGAACGCTCAACAAGGAAGGGTCGTATAAAGGTTAAGCATTACCTTTGTATATCTGATAGTTATAGTAGATACGCAAATACTTGGGAGTTGCTCCGGGGACTTAGTTTAGACTTTGCAAGTATAATAACAGCGGAAAGGGAGTTTCAATACAAACCATAAACAACGCCCCTCTTAGGAGGGGTTTTTTTTGCGTGTGATTTTTCCTCTCTCTATCCTTAACACCGCAACCTACTCCAAAGGACTCAAGTTGACATCTTAATCTCAGTTGTAGAAGTTGCGGTATGCTTAGTTCTCATAAACATAGTTGGGTAACCTTTTAAATACTATCTCTTTATTCTATCTATCCTTAACATCCCAACCTACTGCAAGTACCTCAACTATAGATAATATACCCTAGTATAATATACCAACCCCAAGTATAGTATGCCAATAACCTGTATATGTTTTTCATGTAGTAACAGATAACAATTAATCGGGGGTATGTTACATGGTTGGATGTAGGTAGGTGAATAGTGTTATATTCTATTTTTTTTTTTTTTTTTTTTTTTAATATATAGAGACATACCTATATCACCTACCTCATACACCTCACATGGTATACCCTTGAATATTTGTTATTTGTTACAACAACAAAAACAGTCTCAAGGTTTGACTATTGAACTGTCTTGGAGTATAATATATAAGATGGGAAAGCATATCCCTCTACACCATTCAAACTTTGAACAGGAAACTAGTAATGACTGACTTAGAGAAAGAAAGAAAAAACAGAATATCTAGACTGACGAACTTACGGAAAGCCCTCGCAGAATATAGGAAGGGTCTTAAACAGAACTTTCCATCTATCCGTAAACCTCTTCCAGGTGCTGAGGATGTATACAGAGAGTTTGGTTATACACCTGGAGTTGATGTGTTCATACCTTTAGAGGGTTTCCCACAGGATGTGAACGATGCAAAGTATAGAGAGTTCCGTAACGAAAAAGCCCAGTCACTAAGACAGGTTAGACGTACCCCTGCTATTGATAATTTACCTGAAGATGGTGACACAGTTCGTAACATAATGCTTAGGAAGTGGAATACACTTAACTCATTATAGTATCCATAACTAAACCTAAAATCACTTAGATGTGTTATAATGGTATGTTTATTAGGATACTTTTGTACTACGTTTGATTATATACTTGGAGATTAGTTATGAGTTACTTTTACGAAAACCTAGAAGATAATATGATATCAGCTATCCGTGATTGTGTACCTGTTCCTATTGAAGATTTAAAGGCTATTAATAAAGTCTTAGAAGAGGAACATCTAGCAACCTTTGAAGAGTGTGAACCAGGATTGATTTATGAATCATACTTTTTTTCTGACGGTCCTGGATTTATTGGGAAAGTTGCTTACCTGTTTTACAACGCTGCTCCCGATTGCTTAGTAACACTCGGTTGGTATGAGGATGAAAAGGTTTGGAAGTTAATTGGGGGAGAAGCTTAAGATGCAAGACCTACTAATACAATTGCTCCGTGAGTTTTGTGACGAGAACTCCCTGCCATTTCTATCGGCAGATGATTTGCTTGTTGAGTTAGAAGATTTACCTATGCCACCTGGAGGACGTAAACTAGCTAAGGAATGGTTAGAAACTTACAGCTCTCTGTGGGAGTTAACAGTAACCTAATAGTTACTAGCGTGTAGAGCATCTTCTTAGGTGCTCTATCCGGTATTTACTAAAAGGAGATAGTACCATGTTAATCAAGAGAATATATGTGTTCAGTAGTTATAGTCAACGCTACGCAGTAAAGAAACGTCCTAACAGCAGACGTAACTCTAAGGTGAATCCACCAAGGAAGTGTGCCATACATAACTTTGTCCCAACACTAAAGAGGGTTAAATAATGAAACTCGCTATATTCAGAAAGTACAAACCTGCTCTAATTCGTAAGCGTTGGATTAGTCCAGCAAAGGATGCTTCTACTTGTATCTCTATCAGGGAGATAAGTGAAGAAGCTATTATTGAAGCTGAAGGGATGCGAGAAGAGAGAGATTGTCTTGCTGTCTACTTGTGTAGGATTGAGGACTACATTGAGGAACTTGAAGCTGAGGCAATCATGGAAGAATGCCAAGCTATGGTAGACTTCAATCAAGCTATCCTTCTATGAGTTGGATGGAAGCAGAAGCAACTAACCTTGTAAGTGTCTGGAAGCGTTCTGGCTATACTCATTTCTGGCATAGTCAGAACGCCCAAGACCTTTGTTTCCTTTTCAAACTAAAGAGTAATTCCTCAAGTGTAGAATACTACACAACTCATTACTTTAGTATTGAACTAGCGAGACAAAACTTCAAGGAGTTATTGCTCAACCCACTATCCTTTTCAAAGTTTGAACGTGGTAGTTTACTTGCTAATGATAACGGTAAACTGTACAAAGAACTGGAGTATAAAGATGCAGATTAATAAATATAGATTCGTAAAAGACCCCGAACACCTTTCAACATCCGATTGGTACTGGTGTGATATGGGGAGTGATAACTTCGTAGGTGCTTGTGTAAGTAAAGTTAAAGAATATTTCAACATCACACAAGAAAGTTTTGATTTGATATTCTATTCTGAGTATCAAATAGGCTGCGGTACTGTTGAGATAGAAGGTGACAATATCTACTATAAAAATGAGAAGGTTATTGTATCTGTCAGCTTACACAATCTTATCTCGAAACATTCTGAAAATGGTACTTGTGCTTACTTCACAGTAGAGGAAATATAATGGACAAGAGAGACCTGTACAATCCTAGTAATATCTGCGAAAGATTACAATGGGAAGAACTAACATATCCACCTATCAAAACAGACAAGTGGAAGTTTGATAAAATGGTTGACACTATGGTGCTTGAAGCTAAACTTGAGATTCACCGAGCAACCTATGATGCTTATGACATGATAGATAGATGGTGGTATAAGATGAACAACCGTATCCACCCAGATGATTTAGATAGAGACCATTACCTATAAGGAATAGAGATATGAAACCTGCAACTATTATACATGAAGATGGAAGGATAGAAGCTATTGATGCTTTTAACTATAGTGCAACTTGGGAAGAAGCTAAGAAGATATTAAATAAAGCTTATCTACAAGAAGTATCTGTTAGATATAACGGAGAAACTAGAAAAGCTTTAGTAGATGAAGAGGGATTACTCAAAGGATTAAAGATAAACCCCCTAGCATCTATACTATACTGGGGTGCATCCTTCAGTGAAACTAAACAATTATCCTATGCAGATTGGATAGTGTCTAGTGTACACAATGGTATAGGTACAAAGGCTACACCACACCTTAAGGCTAATGCTATTGTAGGTAAGATGATTATAGTAGGGGATAGGAAATGAAACATCTTATAGTAATCGCAGCCGCTATGCTCCTTCTAACGAAGGGGTATGGTGAACCTGTAAACTACCAACCGAACTATGATATAGATTTTAGTAATAATTTCTACTGGGAGAATGATGATGAGTGAGAAAGACGATATACGGGCTAAGGTAGCTAGGCGTAGGGAGCGCATAGAAGGCAGCACTGAGCCAAGCAATGTGCCTGTAGATGCAGCCAATCAGTGTGCTGTTTCGATAGGCGAAGCGGAAACCCTACTCCGCAAGCTGGATGAGGCAGAGGCAGAACGTGACGCACTGCAAGCCCGCGTTGATGCAGCAGACCCAATCATTGAG
>Ga0209475_10000966_pt1 | contig 42220 bp, 39 predicted proteins | sample tdDd471_FD_187128 | JGI IMG/M metagenome (GOLD analysis project Ga0209475, IMG submission 187128) | Marine sediment microbial communities from the Atlantic coast under amendment with organic carbon and nitrate - tdDd47.1 (SPAdes)... | ecosystem: Environmental > Aquatic > Marine > Coastal >... | reverse complement strand
TGATCCACCCCCACCCTTAGCCCTCCGGGATGAACTCCGGAATGGCCAACGGGGGATGTTCCTCCAGTACCGATCCATTTGGATCCCCCGTCGTGCCTGCCGTCTTGATCCTTTAGGCGCTGTTTAAAATATTCAAGTAACTCCTCAGGTGTCAGTTGGCTTAGTTTCTTTTCATCGATTCCTAGAGCATCAGCCAAGGTTTTGGGGTCTTTCAACCATTCATGCAACATACTCTGGGCGAGCAGATCTAAAGCAACCTCATCCACATCCGGCAACTCTGCTCCTGCAAAAATGTGTGCAAAGACCTGATCATAGATATCGAAAAACTTCTCACTCTTCACGAGGATAGTTCTAGCAGCGATATACAGATCATCAATGGAATTAACCAGCCCGCTTCCAATGGCCTTATGAAGGGTAAGGAAAGAAGTCGGACTGACCGGAAGACCGACCTCTTTTAATTTATAAAAAAATTCTATAAACATTTCTAACCTTCAAATCAGAAGAATCGTTTCTTTAACAGGCTACCGGATGATCTCTGGTAATCGCTGCTTTTTTTAAAGAGAACTCCAAGATATGGCACCTCTTTTCTCAAACGATCACCATCGCGAAAATCAGGATCAGCAGCCAAGGCACGTATCCAGTTTATCAACTCCCTGGTGGCTGGCTTTTTCTCAACACCTTCAATATTTCGCAAGTTATAGAAAGTGTCGATGGCATTTTCAGCGAGTTTCTTATCTATTTCTGGAAAGTGAACAGCTAATATGTTTCTCATCATTTTGGGATCAGGAAAGGCAATATGATGGAAGTTACACCTGCCGAGAAAGGGATCCGAAAGATCCTTTTTGGCATTAGAAGTTATTATGATCACAGGTCTATGTTTTGCCTGGACCGTTTCATCTGTTTCAATGATATCGAACTGCATTTGATCAAGCACATCCAGCATGTCATCCTGAAATTCAGTTTCGGCTTTATCTATTTCATCGATCAGCAAAATACAACGATCACTCGAGGTAAATGCCTGACCGATTTTACCCATCCTGATATATTCATTGATATTACTAACATCCTTGCTGGAGTCTCCGAACCGGCTATCATTAAGACGCGTCAAGGTGTCGTACTGGTATAATGCCTCAACGAGCTTCATACTCGACTTCACATTAAGAATAATGAGTTGCATCCTGAGTGTATCGGCAATAGCATGGGCAAGCATGGTCTTACCCGTACCGGGTTCACCTTTTAACAGCAATGGCATCTCAAGTACCATTGAGATATTAACAATTTTTGCCAGTTCCTGATCCAGTACATATCTCGAAGAACCAGTGAAAAGATTTGAGTCCATATCTATCCTTAAAATTTATTAACTTTAGTACGTTAGGATTTCCACAATACCTTTACATAATATCTAGTACTTACTTATTTCCTTTCAATCAAGTTCACCCTTTTGCTTTAGAATAACGCCAAAAACTTATCAGCTCCTGGATTATCCGTAAATTTACGGATAAATTGCAACAAAAACAAAAAGATACTCTCTAGCAAAGTTATACTATTGAATATTACAAGCAGTACCATCTAAAAAATATTTTATCGACCCCCTTTTACTCTTCAAATATTTTAGACATTAGCCAAACTATTATTGATAAATGAACATTAACCATTAATACCAGTTACCACAAAAGTCTATAGAAGCCTCTGTATCCCATAAAGGCTAAAGGTTACAGAAACCACGCGACCTGTATTTTTCCTGCTCTGCCTAAAGCAACTGTCGACTACAGATTTTAAGACCATTCCATAAGGATTGACTTTTAATTTTCCAATTTGTAGATTCGTGGCTGCTAGAGTTTTGCAAGTGGGGATTAAACGGTAAATGACCGGTCAAATTAGGCTGTTTATTTGCTAACGCATTTCACTTGACCGTTTGGAGAGCATAAGAAGGATGAAACATCTGAGTTCACCTCATAGTGCCTTATTTATTGCGGGTGTATGTACTCTTGTGACAGAATTCCCAAGACTGTGCTGCATAAACTCTTTCCTCGCCTTATTTAACACCATTATTTTTCTTCTCAATTCAAAATTGTTTTCCTGGTTATTCAACGCCTTTCACCCGGCGACTTTGATGAATTTGCCAAAGTTACGCGAAATAACAATGCATATATTGCCTGTCTCTTCTGTAAACAGAATTCGTACGTTTTATTTTGCCCCCCCTTCTGCCATTGCTGTTCAATTGACAGGATAGGAATTTATGTATTCAGGCAGCTTCATAGAGTTCAGTCGAAGTGTTTCAATTCAGCACTTAAGAACCAGAAATAATAATATATTTTCAAAAAGAACAGTCACAACGTAACTCTGCCAGACAACAAACACCAATGAAGGAGGATCCACAAAAATTATACTGGCAAAAAATCATTCACAAACCACAGTCGAATAGTGTTGGCGAGGCGTTTTGCTGCATCACCGGCAATGTGTAACTGGATAGGAAAAAAGGAATAACTCAATGTCAGAAAGCACCATCAAAATCAAAGGAAAAAAGCAGAGCTCCTTTCTAGACAAGGCAAAGGAGATCATCCCCGACGGTGGAAACCTGAATCTCTGTCTAACTTGTGGAGCATGTGCTTCAGGTTGCCCCGCAACAGGATTAGCAGATATGGATCCACGAAAATTCCTGCGCATGTGCGCTATGGGAATGGACAAAGAGGTGACCACCCATCCATGGGTATGGATGTGTACAATGTGTCAGCGTTGTATCTATGTTTGTCCTATGAAAATAGATATCCCACAACTTGTCTTTAACGCTCGCGCTGAATGGCCTCGAGAAGAAAGACCATCGGGTATCATGAAATCCTGTGACATGGCTCTTAGAAACGATTCCAACAGTGCCATGGGTACAGCTCCGGATGATTTCATTTTCGTTGTGGAAGACGTGCTCGAAGAGTACAAGGAATCCCAGCCGGAATTTAAAGATATGGAAGCACCTATAGATAAGCCAGGTGCCTTCTTTTTTCTTAATCAAAATTCAAGGGAACCAGTTACAGAACCTGATGAAATGGTTCCGCTCTGGAAGATCCTCAATCTTGCTGGTGTTGACTGGACATACGGCAGCAAAGGTTGGGCTGCCGAAAATTACTGCTTGTTTCTTGCAGACAACGACTGCTGGGAAAGAGTCACGAGGGTATCGGCGAATCAAGCCGATGAACTTGGCTGTAAGGTCTTTCTCAACACGGAGTGAGGACACATAACATTCTCAGTCCGGGCCGGACTGAAAAAATTCAATATCGACCATAAATTTGAAGTTGCTTCCATCTATACCTACTACGCAAAGTGGATCAGGGAAGGACGTCTCAAAGTAAATTCAAATTGGAACAAAGACCGAAAAATCAAATTCACGATTCAGGATCCCTGCCAGATAATCCGTAAGGGCGAGGGAGACATTGTTGCTGATGACCTCAGATTTGTCATTAAATCAGTGGTCGGGGAAGAAAATCTTATAGAGATGACCCCGAACAAGTCAAACAACTATTGTTGTGGTGGTGGTGGTGGATTCCTGCAATCAGGGTTCACTGAAGAACGCCGAACATACGGCAAAGTTAAATTCGATCAAATCGTGGAAACAGGTGCTGATTATTGCATTACTGGTTGCCACAACTGCCATGCCCAGGTGCACGATATCTGTCATCATTTTGGTGCGAATTTTGGTACCGTTCACATCTGGACTCTTATCTGTCTGTCTCTTGGAATCCTCGGCCCCAATGAGCGAGCCTACCTAGGAGACGATCTGAAAGATGTAGACGTTTTTCACCCGGAAAGTTCCTTGTATTAGGATGGAAAACGTTTCCAGGGACAAAAATAAACTGATTTGCTCTGATTAGGAGGAAAAATAAGCCTATGAGTTTTCAAAAACGATTAGCGTCAAAAGAATTCGCGGTATTGGCCGAAATGCACACCCCAAAAGGAATTAACATTTCCAGACTGGTCAACGATGCCCGCCGTCTTAAAGGACGAGTTGATGCCGTTGTCGTACCCGATATGGATAACGGCATCATGCGAATGAGTGCTCTAGCTGGTGGTGTTCTGCTGCAACAGCAGGGTGTGGAAACAATCATGCACATGTACTGCAGGGACCGAAACAGGATGGCACTGCAGGGAGACGCACTTGCTGCCCACGTACTCGGCATCCAAAACCTCATTGTGGCTGACAGTGAAGACATGAGCGAAAGCGATCACAGTGATGCTACAGAAGTTGAAGATCTCAATGAGGTCCAACTCATCGAGACTCTCATGACCTTGCAAACTGGCAAAGATATGAGTGGCTTTGATTTGGATGGTGCCCCTGATTTTTCAATTGGTTGCACCTTAACCCCTTTTTCTGATGACACCGGTAGAGATGCTTCCTTACTGGCGGCCCAGGAAAAGGTCAAAGCTGGAGCCAGCTATATTATTGTCCCACCAATTTTTGATGTGGCAGGCAACACTGAACTCCTTTCCAGGGTCAACGAGCTTGGAGTGCCAGTAATCGTTACTGTTTTTCTCCTGAAATCTCTGGCAATTGCTCAGTATATAGCGAATAGCGAACCAGGTTCAGGAATAAGTAATGACCTGATACGGCGCATCCGAAAATCTTCTAACAGAGAACAGGAAGGTATCAAAATTGCGGGTGAGACTATTCTGGCATTAAAAGAGAATACCCAAGGTGTTCTCATACAGACACTGGGATGGGAACATAAGTTGCCAGAAATTCTCGATGTTGGCAAAATTTGATTTTTGGAACACCATAGCAATTTATCGAAGGATTGACCGAATAATTCGTTTAACCCTGCTAAACCTGTGAAAAGAAAAGGTAACAATGCAGAATTCAAATACAATCGAAACCCAAAATAACAAAGTACTCGTTGTCGGTGGTGGTCTCGGTGGGATACGAACGGCTCTGGATTTAGCTGAAGCAGAAAAAGATGTCGTTCTTGTTGATAAGGACTTCACAGTTGGAGGTCTTATGACCCAGTTGGATAGGACTTTTCCTACCAATAACTGTGATCTTTGCACCATCGCCCCCCACCTTTCCGAGAGTAACCGCCAGGAACATATCGAGCTCATGACCATGACGAGCGTTGAGGCTGTGGCTGGGCAAAAAGGTAATTTCTCAGTTACTCTCATAACTAAACCCAGATTTATTAACTTAGATAAATGTACGGGCTGCGGAGATTGTTATACACAATTTCCAGAATGTGTCCGCTTCAACCCAGGTCTTGACCACCGGGCACCGACCTGTATGCGTTACCCTCAGGCAACACCTCAAGCATTTTCCGTTGATCTAGACAAATGTACAGATGTTAAAGCGCTGGTTAACGTATGTCCTGCCGGTGCCATCAACCCTGACGATATGCCAATAAAGCGCGAAGTAAAGTGCGCTTCCATTGTTTTATCACCTGGTGCCTCGCTTTTTGATCCGACTGAGCTAGATTATCTTGGCTATGCCACGCTTCCAGATGTCGTTACAAGTCTTGAATACGAAAGAATTCTTTCTGCCTCAGGGCCAACCTCCGGCAAGCTTCTCTGCCCATCCAATGGCAAGCAACCCAAAAAAGTTGCCTGGATTCAATGTATTGGTTCCAGAGGGCTGCAAAAGGGGGCAGGTGCTTACTGCTCTAACGCCTGCTGCATGTTTGCCCTAAAAGAGGCCATGGTCACCAAAGAGCGCTTTCAGGAAGATATCGAGACGACCATCTTCTATATGGATATGCGGACCTTCGGTAAGGATTACGAACAATATCTCAATCGTGCCAAGGATGAATATGGTGTTCGTTTACTTCGCAGCCGCCCTCACTCTGTCCTGCAGAAAGAAGGGCAAGACGACCTGACCCTTATTTACACAAAAGATGACAGTACCAAACAGTTTGACGAAAAGTTTGATATGGTCGTCCTATCAACCGGTTTCAAGACCTCTGAGGATACCAGAGCGCTTGCAACGAAGATGGGGCTTGAACTTAATGATGACTTTTTTCCAGTAACTGAAGGATTCAACCCCGTTGCCACAACAAAACCTGGAATCTATGTAGCTGGTACATTTCAGAGTCCAAAAGACATTCCCGACACCATGGTCCAGGCTAGTGCCGCTGCCTGCATGGCCGGTGCGGATTTACCTGTGTTCGAGAAAAAGGCAGTTGAAGAGCCTGAAGCTGACAAAGAAAGAGATATTAGCCAGGAAGAACCAAAAGTAGGTGTTTTCATCTGCGACTGTGGCGAGAATATCGGTGGAGTCATTGATGTTGGGAGTCTCGTAGAGCATGCTAGTGAATTGCCCTACGTTGCAGTTGCTAAAGCTGAAGGACATGGCTGCAGCAGATTGTCCATGGAAAACATTCGCCAGACCATAGAAGAAGAACAAATCAACCGCGTGGTTATTGGTGGCTGTTCCCCTCGAACCCATCTGACAAAATTCCAGGACCTTCTTGGCAAAGCCGGTCTCAATAAATATTTGGTCGAAATAGCCAATATCAGAGACCAAGCCACCTGGGTTCATTCAGGCACTCCTGACGAGGCGACGAATAAAGCAAAAGACTTGATAAAAATGGCTGTTGGTGGTGCTGTCAAAGCACAACCGCTTACAGACCAGAGCCTGCCAATGAATAAGAACGTTTTGGTAGTAGGTGGCGGTGTTACTGGAATGACCAGTGCCCTGAAACTTGCAGATCAAGGGTTCCAGATTTATCTGGCAGAAAAAAGTGCGAAGTTGGGCGGCCTTGCCAAGCAACTCATTAAGACACTGGAAGGAAATGATGTCCAGGCCTTTATTAGCGAGTTGGTAGAAAAGGTTCAGAATCACCCTAAGATTCAGATATTCACTCGGGCTCTGATCGTTGATCACAGTGGTATGCCGGGAATGTTCAAGACCGGAATGCAGAGTGGACCACAGATGTTTTACCGGCAGATTGAGCATGGCGTAACAATTTTGGCCACAGGTGCAATCTCTAATCGTCCGTCCCAATACCTTCTCGACAAATCAGCTGCAGTCAGGACCCAATTAGAAACTCAGAAGTTTATCTATGAAAACCCTGAGGCCGTCAAGAAATGGGACAACGTGGTAATGATACAGTGCGTTGGTTCCCGGACTGAAGAGAATCCAAATTGTTCACGCATTTGTTGTCAAAACGCCATCAAGAATGCCCTGGCAATTGTTGAAATCAATCCGGACGCACGAGTATTCGTGCTCTACCGTGATATGAGGACCTACGGGTTCCAGGAAGAGTACTATCAGATGGCAAGAAGCAAGGGTGTACTCTTTGTTCGCTACGATGTGGACACTCCTCCTGTGGTAGAAGCTGCTGGTGAACAGGTTGATGTTACCTTTTATGATGCAATACTTGGAATGGAAATATCTGTTACTGCAGACAACCTCAGCCTTAGCACAGGCATGATTGCCGATAACGATTCCACTGAGGAACTTGCAATGATCTTCAAATTGCCCCGCACCAATGACGGGTACTTCCTTGAGGATCATATCAAACTAAGGCCTGTAGACATGTCCGTCCCCGGTTTTTTTGTTGCCGGCACCGCACATTCTCCTAAGTTAATCAGAGAAAGTGTTACCCAGGCTAATGCTGTTGCAGCCAGGGCTCAAACTATGCTGGCAAGAGATGAAATCAATTTAGGAGCAGCTTCTGCAAGAGTTGATGGCAACTTATGTGCCGCTTGCCTGATCTGCGTCAGGGCATGCCCGTTTGACGTTCCCTTCATCAATGCTGATGGCTATTCCGAAATCGATGCAGCCAAGTGTCATGGCTGCGGCATGTGTGTTTCGGAGTGTCCGGCAAAAGCCATTCAACTAATGCAATTTGAAGATGACAGAATTCTTGCAAAGGTGGAACAACTTCTTGAAAGGATAAATGCATAATGGAAAATTTTGAACCGGTAATAGTAGCTTTCTGCTGCCACTACTGTGCCTATACTGCTGCAGATATGGCAGGCAGTCAACGCCTGCCATATCCCCCAAATGTTAAAATCGTCCAGGTGCCCTGTTCAGGTAAGGTTGATGCACTGCATATCGTAACAGCCTTTGAAAAAGGTGCAGATGGTGTCTATGTCGCTGGCTGTCTGGAAGGTGATTGTCATTTCAAAAATGGCAACGAAAAGGCTGCTCGACGAGTCGACTATGTCAAGAAATATCTTGAAGAAATCGGCATCGAAAGTGAAAGACTTGAAATGGTCAATATGTCTGCCGGAATGGGACATCGGTTCGCACAGGTAGCAACCGAGATTACAGAAAAAATACGTAATCTAGGTCCCAGCCCTGTAAAGACGGCCATTGCCCAGTAACCGACATCGTTTTTAGCTGACGGTATAAAAAATAAGGAGAGTGAACCACCATGATCACTGCAGAACGAAAACCTTTAGAAGAACTAATTGAATACATTAAGCCCTTCAAGCGGATCTTGTTGCTTGGCTGCAACGAGTGTGTAACCGTTTGCGCAGCCGGCGGCAGAAAGGAAGTGGGACTACTTGCTTCCGGTCTTCAGATGGCAATGCTAAAAGCTGGTAATAACATTGAGATTCGTCAACATACTCTCGAGAGACAATGTGATCCCGAGTATGTAGAAGAACTCGTCCCAATGATCGATAGTGCGGATGCTGTCATGTCCATGGCCTGTGGTTGTGGCGTTCAGCAGATAGCAATGCGATTTAAAGACAAACCTGTGTTTCCTGCAGTTAACACCTCATTTATGGGTGCCTCTGAGCGTCAGGGCGTTTGGGCAGAAAGATGTCAAGGCTGTGGAAACTGCCTACTAGGAATAACTGGCGGTATCTGCCCTATTGCCAGATGTGCTAAGCAACTGATGAACGGGCCTTGCGGTGGTTCTACTGGAGGTAACTGTGAAATCAGTGAAGACGTTGATTGTGCATGGCAACTTATCTGGGATAGACTGAAAGCGCTTGGCCTGCAGGATATGTATTTGGAGAATGTACCGGCTAAAGACTGGAGGTCGGGTGGTGGCAGCGGCCCTAGAAAGATTATAAGAGAGGACTTGGCAGAATGAAAACTGAAAGCAGATTAGAAAAAATTTTGGCAGCGGGACATCTGGCAGTAACCGGTGAATGTGGGCCGCCACGTGGTTGCAAGCCAGAAGAGGTTGTAACAAAATCAAAATTTCTTGAGGGTATTGTCGATGCGGTCAACGTCACCGATAATCAGACGGCGATGGTTCGCATGTCCAGCCTGGCTGCTTCCATCATCATCAAACAGCAGGGGCAAAATCCTCTATTTCAGGTAACTTGCAGGGATAGAAACAGACTTGCAATGCAGGCAGATATTATAGGTGCATACTCGTTTGGTATCGATACCATGCTTTGTCTTTCAGGCGACCATACCAAATTTGGCGATCACGCCATGGCCATGAACGTTCACGATATAGATTCCATCCAAATGATCCAGATGGTTAAAGAAATGCGTGATAATGGCCTATTCCAGGGTGGTGCTGAAATTAAGGGCGCACCGAAAATGTTTATTGGGGCTGCAGCCAATCCCTTTGCTGATCCTTTTGAACTGAGGGTTATGCGCCTGGCCAAGAAGATTGCAGCCGGTGCCGATTTTATTCAGACCCAGTGTATTTTCAATGTAGACAAGTTTGAAAAATGGATGGAAGGTGTACGTGCAATGGGTCTCCACAAGAAATGTTATATTCTCGCTGGAGTTACCCCCTGCAAATCGCTGGGAGCTGCCAAATATATGGCAAAACGGGTACCGGGAATGGATGTACCACAGGAGATTGTTGATCGAATGTCTTCTGTACCAAAGGAGAAGCAATCTGAGGAAGGTGTAACCATCTGCGTAGAGACTATAGAAAGACTCAAAAAGATAGAGGGAGTCGCAGGGATTCATATCATGGCAATAGAGTGGGAAGAAAAAGTTGAAGAAATTTGTGAAAGAGCAGGACTTCTTCCGCGACCTCAGGTATAAACAACTAAAGAAGTTTTCAACCAATAAGCAGATGGAGGAGAATTAAACATGAGCGATAGTAAACTTATTCTTGTGGTAGATGACGATACCGATCTTGTGGAAATGGTCTCCATGAAGTTGGAAAGTGCTAGTTTTCGCGTTGCCAAAGCATATGATGGCCTTGAAGCCATGGATCGCATCAAGGAAGAGCGCCCTGATCTCATCATTCTTGATGTCATGATGCCACGCAAAGATGGATACACCTTGTGTGATGAACTCAAAACCTCTGACGAATACAAAGATATTGTCGTTGTATTGCTAACAGCGGTTACTGAAGCAATAAAGTCAACAAATTATACCCACATGGGTGGTAAAACTACTCTGGCTAATGATTTTGTACCTAAGCCTATTGATCTCGACCAGCTCATGGAGATAGTTCAAGACAATCTGTGATTTCTCTTCTGTTCTCTCCTGCCTTGTTTTAACAAGGCAGGAGAGAACAGTTTTTTCTTTTCCGGCTAGCCAATGGAAGATGGACAAAAAGTTCGCATTGGTGGTATCAAGTTTAGTGAAGAACTGGTACAGGTGGAAGTTGTTTGTCAATCACCTGAAGATTCTTCAATTTATCCATTGTTACAGCTGATAGCTGATAAAAACATAAACATTACTTTTCTGTGTTATTCTTTAGTCACTCAAAAGCCAGAGACTGTCTTTTGTGTCAATCACTCTGAGCTCCATGAGATCCAACGTATTCTTAACAAGTCTTCTTTGCGAAATATTAATATCAACATTATCCCGTCCGTAGGAACCCTCACCTTTTTTCCACATAGAAACCAGTTTAGGCTACTGGGGCTATTGACCAATTTTTTCGGCAGTCACAAATTCCCTATACATTCTCTTAGTACATCTATTTCTGCCATCGCGCTTAACACTGATTATAACCTTCTGGACATAATTGCGGAAAGATTACTCAATATCATTGAACTCCCTGAAAACCACGCGCCTTTTCGACAGGGTTTTCGAGTAACACAGATCCAGTTGTGATCTGGCCATTATTGGAGAATACAAGTGGAAACTGTTGCGGTTTACAAGGAAGAACGTGTTAAAGTATACGGCATTACTGAAAAAAGCGACCTCGCCCTAGGAATCCTGCGCTTTCCAATTAATAAAACCGAATTATGGGGACTTCGAATCATCGACTTCGAAAACTCAATAAAACGATTCGAACTTGTTACCTATCACAGCACCAACAAGAATATAATTGAGCTGCATCTACTTTATGATCAGAAGGATTCAAAGAGTTTAAGCGACAAGGTAGGAAAATGGACCGAGAATGAAGAAGCCACAGACTTCAATATTATACAACCTGTCGATATTTTATATTTATTTGGCCCTCATTTTCAGGATAGGTTCGGTATAGTAGAGACAGCTTTTAACGCTTTTTTAAAGAATAACATTAATATACTTGTCTCCGGTTGTGCGGGTACCAGCATGTACTTCGTTACTTCAAAGAATCAGGGCCACATCGGTTTAAAAATTCTTCAGGATACCTTTCTCATACCGACCACAATTATGACCTAATAGCAATCGTTTGAAAACGTTTCTCCTTATCACCTAATATTCCGATATTCAGCCTTAAACTCTTGTAAGACCCCATGATAGACTCAAATGATATAGACATAAATGAAGCCGACTGGCGGCTTCGGGTATTTGATGCGCTCTCCTTTCCAACCCTCATTTTAAAAACTGATCGTACAATACTTGCAGCAAACAAAAAGTTTCATGAACGAAATAAGACCCGCAGCACACAAATCATTGGAAGAACCTGCAAAGATATTTTTTCTGAAGACAAAACCCTCAAACATCTCGCCTGTTCTGGTGCTAACTGCCCTCTGCAACGAGTATTAAATTCGAAACAAAGTCAATCTGATGTCCATAAAAACATTAATGACAATGGAGAAATTGTCTGGGAAGAAAGGGTTTTTTCCCCAATATTAGGTAGCCAAGGAAACGTTAAGTATGTAATTGAGAGTCTTCGAGATATAACGAAAATAAAGCATCTTGAAAAAAAATATAGCGATGTTCGAGAATTAATCGATAAAGTCGTCCAAAGTTCAGTCAGTGCCATTATGGCTGCCGATCGCAAGGGTGAAATAATCCTTATGAATAAAGCGGCTGAAGAGCTCTTTGGCTATTCGGTAAGCGATGCCAACCTGGTAAATATTGAAGATTTCTATCCCCCCGGCGTCGCCCGAGAAATCATGAAAAAACTTCGTGATGAGAATATTGGTGAAGCCGGTAAACTCCCCAGCACTCAAGTCAATATCATCACCAAAAACGGTGAACAAATTCCAGTCGAAATGACTTCTGCCATTATTTACGAAGATAGCAAGGAAGCGGCAACTGCTGCTATCTTTAACGATCTTAGGGAAAAACAGGCCGTCCAGAAGAAACTGGAGGAAACGGAAAACCAGCTATTCCAATCAGAAAAACTAGCATCTCTTGGCCGATTAGCTGCTGGAGTTGCCCATGAGATAAATAATCCGCTGACCAGTATCCTTCTCTACGGCAACCTTATGAGAGAAAAACTCGAAGAAGACCATCCTCTGACAAACAACCTCAACTATGTCCTCGAGGATGCCGAAAGATGCAAAGAGATCGTCAAGAACCTTTTGGCTTACAGTCGACAAACCCGGCCAGCAAAAGAAGTATTCTACCTCAACAACCTGGTCGGTGAAAGCTTACGTCTCATCCGGGATCAAAAACTATTTATGAATGTTGAAATCATTAAAGACCTAGATGATTGCCAAATACTCATCAATGCAGATAAAAACCAACTTTGCCAGGTACTGATTAACCTTATTATAAATGCCATTGATGCCATGGACGGCAGAGGCACTCTCACCCTCAAAACATTTCGCGACCGCAAGAAGGTCAAAGCTTATATAACCGTTACAGATACAGGTAGCGGCATTCCTCCAGAGAACCTGTCAAAGGTATTCGATCCTTTTTTTACCACCAAAGAAGTTGGTAAAGGCACCGGCCTGGGTCTCAGCATGGCCTATGGAATTTTAGAGGAAAATCACGGCAAAATATCTATTCAGAATACAGGACCTGAAGGCACAGCAATTCTTCTTGAACTTCCGGAGGAACCAGTATCAAATGAGTTCCAATTCATGTCTATTGGCTAAATTGTGTATGCAATAAAAACCCATCAGGTAAGATAAATATTCATGATCAATTTATTTTATACCACAGCAAATGACTACTCGACTCGTGTCCTAAAAAACGGTATATTCTTAGCTGGATTTCATTGCGAAATGAACGTTTGACGATAGAAAAAATGAGCTTTTTCAAATGAAAAAACATTTTCTCTGATGTAACTATTAATGAAAAAACAAAGTTGTTTTTTCATTAAATTTGAACAAATTTTTTTGAGATTGAGAGAAGGAGGAGGTAACGAGTATCATTTGTGATTAACACAAATTGGGTACACATAATTTGATAATCACAAATTGATAAACTAATAAACCATTCCAATTCTTGGGAAAAAATGAGGGTATAGAGATTTAATCATGAATTTTAATATACTACTGGGTTTATCTGTCATTGTCTGTCTGATTGGTTTATTTTTTCGATTATCAATCTGGTTTTCCCAAGGTATTCGGCCTTCCACACCATCTCACAAATCGAACCTTAATGTTGGCAGTAGAATGAGCGCCGCCATACAAGGCGTATTTGGGGTGATCTTTAGTTCCAGAATTCTTCTTGTTCTAAAATCAATATTCGTTGACTTACTCTTCCAGAAACGTATTTTTGATAAAAGTTCCCTTCGCTGGACAGCCCATACCCTTATTTTTGTTGGCTTTGTCTTGTTGTTTTTCATGCACGCCCTCGGTACAACGGTCTCTGATTCTCTCTTTAATGACTACCAGCCTACGCTCAACCCATTCTTGTTTCTACGTAATCTCTTTGGCGTGATGGTGCTCGCAGGGGTCGGAATAGCCGTCTTTCGAAGAATATCATTGAAACCACAACGAATGAAGACCTATGCGACTGACTGGGCTGCTCTTGTTTTTGTTGGGGTCATTATTCTCTCAGGCATGTTGCTTGAGGGATCCAAGATATCATCCTTCAGCATATATGAAGATATGGTTGAGGAATATGCATCCCTGGACGAAGAAGAAGCCCGCGCTCTTGAAGCATTTTGGGTCCAGGAAAATGGTGTTGTATCTCCCAATGCAGCAAAGCCTTTTGATGCTGAACTGATCGAACAAGGCCGTGAGGTAAACAGCGACAGTTGTATCGATTGTCACGCCTCCAACAGAGCTGCCTTTGCCAGTTTTGCCATGGCAAAAATTACTCGACCTTTTTCTGCGGTTCTTGGTGATTCTGCTTCAGTAACCCTATTTTGGTACCTCCATATCCTGGCCTGTTTATCCTTTTTGGCATGGCTACCATTCAGTAAAATGTTTCATATCCTTGCGGCTCCTGTTAGCCTCATCATCAAAAGAGTTACCGGTGATGAGCTGAAGGAACCGGCAAATGTTTTGAACAGTCAGATGATTGGCTTATCTGCCTGCACTCATTGCGGATCCTGCTCAATAGAATGTTCTTCTGGTATGTTTTATGAGACATTCCAAAACGACTTCATTCTTCCTTCAGAAAAGGTCCAGTATCTAAAAAAATTTGCGGCCAACAAGGAACACGATCCTGCTATTATTAAACGCATGCAACAAGGACTTTATGTCTGTACCAGTTGTGATCGTTGTACCACTGTCTGTCCTTCCGGTATCAACCTGAAAGAACTGTTTGTCAGTTCGCGCTATAGCTTGCTCGATGCTGGCGATCCAGAAACGACTATGCTTAGTCACTTTTCTTTTCCTTTAGCGCTGGCGCAAAATTTTGTGGACGACCATGTGAAAGCTCTTAAAAAAGTAACAGACCTTTTTAAAAATAATTTTCAACATTTAACCGACCTTACCTCTCCTATAACTCTTGGTAAAAGCACGACTGTAGTCAACAATAGCTACAAAGGTTGCTTTTCTTGCCAACGCTGCACAAACATCTGTCCGGTGGTACGAAGCTATGAAGATCCGACTGAAGCATTGGGCCTGTTGCCTCATCAAATCATGTTTAGCCTCGGCATTGGTAATGTAGATCTCGCCATGGGCGCTCAAATGATCTGGAGTTGCTCTACTTGTTACCTCTGCCAGGAACATTGCCCGAATCAGGTAGAACTCTGTGATATTTTTTATAGTCTCAAAAACGATGCCATCAATAAAATAGAGGCAGGAGGGAGCTCATGAAATACGCATTCTTCCAGGGGTGCAATATCCCAATACGTATCCAGCAATACGCAACTTCCACTGAAGCTGTTCTTAATAAATTTGGCATCGAATTGATCGAAGTTCCTGATTTTAACTGCTGTGGTTATCCCGCACGTAACGTGGACGAGAAGGCCTACCTTCTTCCCTCAGTAAGAAACATGGCTATTGCTGAAAAAATGGGCCGAGATATCCTCGTTATCTGTAACTGTTGTTTTGCCAGTCTTCAAAAGGCAAAAAATACATTGACTAAAGACAGCAAGTTAAAAGATGAATTGAACAGTTTTCTTGTAAAAGAGGGATTACAATACAAGGGATGCGTACAGATAAAACATTATCTGACCGTACTCTATGAGGAGATAGGAACTGAACAAATTCGGAAGCAACTCGTCAACCGGTTTAAGGATCTTAATATTTCAGTAATTCATGGCTGCCATATTTTACGACCAAGAGAAATTACTACTTTTGATGACTCCTTTGTTCCAAAAATTACCGAAGAATTGCTTGATACTACTGGAGTTACAAGTCTAGATTGGCGAGGAAAACTTGAATGTTGTGGAGCAGCGCTTGCTGGGATAAACGATGAACTCTCAAGAAAGTTGCTGAAAGAAAAGATTACCGGCGCGCAAACAGCAGGTGCGGATTTTATTACTCCTATCTGCTCATACTGCCATCTACAGTTCGACACAACTCAGAGAAACCTGGATGGCGATAAGTCTTCGGATAAACTTCTTCCGGTACTTCTTTATCCGCAGCTACTTGGACTCTGTCTAGGTATTGACGAGCAACGGCTCGGGATTGAACAAAATAGCACCATTAATGCTGACGATGTTCAGCGAATTAAGTCTCTTCTCGGTCCTCCTGTTGAGGAAAAGAAAAAGCGTAAGAAAAAGGCTGCTACTGCTGCTTAATTTACCTTTTTTATAAAAAATACAGGCTATTTATCAAAAACAAGAAACCACCGCTCCATCTGTACTGGAGGAGGTGGTTTTTTCTTTTTTTTTCCCTGAAAATGTTTACTGTTGAACTGAGTTAAAAAAATTGCCAATTAATGGCTTAATACGAATGAGCTTCCTCATTTACTTAGTATCTTTTATCTGGAGATTTGTATGAGTAAAGTTATTGCTTTTGCTGGAAAAGGCGGTGTTGGTAAAACGACTGTAGCATCACTGGTAATTCGTTACATGAGTGAGTCAGGCAAAAGTCCTGTCCTTGCTGTCGATGCGGATCCTAATAGTAATCTTGGCGAAACCATTGGCTTGGATGTACCAAGTACTATTGGTGATATTCGAGAGACCTATATGAAAGATCCACAGAGTATTCCTTCCGGTATGGATAAGATTAACTATCTGGAACTCCTAATAGAACAAGCACTTATCGAAAAACCGACCTTCGATCTCCTGGTTATGGGCAGACAGGAAGGACAGGGCTGTTACTGCATGGTTAACAATATCCTCAATAACTTCACGGATAAGCTCAGTGCACAGTATAAATATATGGTCGTGGATAATGAGGCAGGAATGGAACACCTGAGCCGACGGACCAGTGGCCACGTGGATATGCTATATTTGGTCACCGACTATTCCTTACGTGGCTTGAGAGCTGTGCGTAGAATAAACACAATGCTTGAGGGATTGAAACTTGATGTCAAGAATCTTTCAATTATTGTCACCCGGGGCCCGGAAGAGCTCAGCGAAGCATTTCTAGCAGAAGTAGAAGAAATTGGCCTGCCTATTGGTGGCATAATTCCCAACGATCCAGCATTGCTTGAATTCGACATGGAACGGCGGTCCCTGCTTGAGTTGCCCGACGATTCTCTTTCTGTTGTTGCCATCCAGAAGCTTATGGAAGAACAGTGCCCCGTTGTTGCTTAATTCTTGCTTATTTTGGTTATCATGGGAAATGCAGTCTACACTGTATTTCCCATTTTTTACTCGTGCCACAAATAAATACATTTCTTGACCTATATCAAAGTCATCCTCATAATTTCTTGTATACTTAAATCATCGACCATAAAGTCTTAAGTCTTAAACTTAAGCGCAGTTGCTAACACATTTTCAGGAGAGTTCTTATGAAATGCCCAGGTCAGGATATGAAATACTGGAAAGATGACGCAATTTTTGACGCAAACTGTCCAAAGTGTGGAAACTCTATTGAATTTTACAAAGATGATACCACCAGAAAATGCAGCAACTGCGACTATCGCTTTGTAAATCCCAAAATGGATTTTGGTTGTGCCTCCTATTGCCAATTTGCTGAGCAATGCATGGGGACTCTCCCTGAAGAATTTATGGGATCCAGGGAGGATTTGTTAAAAGACAAGGTTGCCGTTGAAATGAAGCGCTATTTCAAAAATGATTTCAAGAGTATCCGCCAAGCCACTAATGCCGCCAGGCACGCCGAAAACATCGGTAAGACAGAGGGTGGAAATCTTGCTATCATTTTATGTGCAGCTTATCTACACGGCACAGGACTGGAAAACACCTTATCAATTCTTCAAAAAGTCGGTGCCAGCGAACAAATGGTCCTTGAAATTTCTAGTCTTCTGGAGATGCAGACCGATTTACCGAAAGATCCAAGTTTACAGGCAAAAATTGTTCACGATGCTTTGACTATCGAACAGTTTCAAGATGACCTCAAAGAGAATAGAATAGAATTGGAAGGTACACAGCAACTCATTGAACAAAAATTGTTCACAGAATCAGCAAAAAATATTGCTGCTGCCTTTATGTAAGCAAACAAAGACTAGGCCTCAAAAGCATATAATCTTGCTTATTAAGGTATATGGGTCATCGTTGTCCTGCCTTTATTGGCTCTTTAATTATTACAATTTTAGAAAACCATTTAAATTTCATCATTTTCTACGGTCACCCCACCATACCCTCCTTGTCTCTTGTTGCCATTTAAGATATTATCCTATAATAACTTGTAAAAAACCGGCAGCGATTCCCACCAGCCGGAACACCTTACTATTTTTTTCTCCCAAACTCTTTGAAGGTGGCTATGGCCTCTGTATTAATTGTTGATGATGAACGTAGCATGCGTGATTTTCTTAAGATTCTCCTGGAAAAAGAGGGTCATGAGGTAAACACAGCTGACAGTGGCTCAAGTGCCCTGATTACCCTCGAAAAAAAATCAATTGACGTTGTTGTCAGTGATATTCGTATGCCTGGCATGACGGGGATTGAACTCCTGGAGACTGTTAAAGAACAATCTCCTGAGCTACCCATAATTTTGATTACAGCCTTTGCCTCTCCCGATGATGCTGTTCTGGCAATGAAAAATGGTGCTTTTGATTATATCAGCAAACCTTTTAACGTCGACGAAATCAAATCAGTCATAGAGTCAGCAACAAATAAAAATATTCACACTCAAAAGCCTCAGGAACTCAGCGCGACCTTTCCAAATATTATAGGTAATAGCCGGGAAATGGTGAAAATTTTTGATATGATCAGGCGAGTCGCCCCCACACCAGCAAACGTTCTTATCTTTGGCGAATCAGGAACAGGTAAGGAACTGGTCGCCCAGGCAATCCATGATCACAGTAAAGTTTCCTCCAGCAACTTCGTTCCTATCACTTGCAGTGCTATCCCCGAAGACCTTATGGAAAGCGAATTATTTGGTCATGTAAAGGGGTCATTTACCGGCGCTATAAATGACAAATCTGGCCTTTTTAACGAGGCAGATAACGGCACCGCCTTTCTCGATGAAATCGGAGAGCTGACCCCTATTATCCAAACGAAACTGTTACGGGTTCTTCAGGAAAGAGAGATTAAACCGGTCGGCGGAAATCTGACAAAAAAAATTAATGTTCGTATTATTGCCGCTACCAACAAAATTCTCGAAGAAGAAATCAGAGCGGGTCGATTCAGGGAAGATCTTTTTTTCAGACTAGCTGTTGTTCCTCTTCGAGTACCATCTCTCAGGGAGCGAAAAGACGATGTTCCACTGCTGGTTGACCATTTTCTAAAGAAATATTCCCGACGACTCGGTAAAGAAATACAGGAAATATCATCATATGCCCTGCAAGTGCTGATGAATTATAATTTCCCTGGGAATGTTCGAGAACTAGAAAATATAATCGAGCGGGGAGTCGCCTTGGAAAGCTCCAACATTATTCTTCCAGAAAGTCTCACTTTCGCAGGTGGCCTTAAAGAATCTCAACCTGAGTCCTCTACGAATTCTTCTAATCCTCTCATGCAGGCCGCCGAAAGTGAAGAGGAACTCTATGATATCGGCATAGAAAAGGTAATTGCTAATCTTGAGAAGCGCCTCATTTCCCATACCCTGACAAAAACCAACAATTCAAAGATGAAAGCGGCGGAACTCCTGCAGATCAGTTTTCGTTCTCTACGCTATAAAATTAAAAAATATGGCTTGAGCTAAAACGTATGGATTTCCCAACTCTTTTAGACAGATTCCGCAATACAATCAGCACAGATAAACTCCTCAGAAACCAGCTGCTCTGGATGTTATTGCTGCGTATTATTCTTTACACCTTGCTTCTCGCCATCAGTTATATCTTTCAGAGTTCACAGTTTGATATTATCGTTCTCCCCTCTAATTTACTCATATTACTTCTCCTTACAGTATATCTGGTAACAATCTTTTCCGCTTTCTTACTAGTGACTTATCAGAGAAGCCTTAGGAAATTCGGTTTTATCCAAGCTCTCATTGACACGTTTTTTGCAGCTTTACTCGTCTATTTTTCCGGCGCATCCAGTTCCAGCTTTACTTCTGTTTTCTTTTTTCCCATAGTAGCCGGAGGTCTTATCCTTCCTTGGAAAGGAGGACTCATTGCCGCAGCAGCAGCTACCCTTCAATTCGGAGTTGTGCTTTTTCTTGAGTTCCATGGTTTGTACCCCGATTATATAAATGAATATATAGTACATTCGCCACCCTCTTCCATGGTGATCCTTAACCATTTTTCAGTACACGGCCTGACATTTTTTCTTGCCGCTATTCTCAGCGCCCTGTTTGGCATACGGCTTCAGAAAACAGAAAATGCACTGAGTGATTCACTCAAAAATTTCGACCGCCTCGCCAATCTCTACAAGAAAATATTCGATAATATTTCCACTGGAATTGTAACTATTGATGAACGAGGTATCATTACTTCTGCAAATGCCGCGGTTGAAAAATTAATAGGGCTTGGGGATTCTTTCGAGTTGGTAGGCAGAAAATTAACCTCTGTTTTTCCAGACATCGAACTATCAGTGCCAAATCGTAGATTAACAACCGATTATTTGAAAGATGATGGAAACAAAGTACGAATTGGTTATGCCCACATGATTATCCAAAGCTCCGAGACAGATCAACCGAGCTCGGAACCACCGCACAAGATCATCACACTTCGTGATATCAGTGAAATCGAAAAGCTTGAACAGCAGGTGAGACAAACTGAAAAACTTGCTGCCATAGGTATGATGAGCGCGAGTATCGCCCATGATTTTCGTAATCCACTAGCAGCAATATCCGGTTCGGCTCAAATATTAGCAAAAGAATTTTCCGCAGAAGGGACGAAGAGCTATGCTAATTTTGAATTGGCCAACATCATCCAGCGAGAATCCAACCGATTGATTACAACGATCTCTGACTTTTTGCGATTTTCAAGACCAGAACATGGCCATTGCAATTGGTTTTCGCTACGCAGTTGTTTCGACGAACTCCTCCAGGTACTGAGGGCTGATCTTGCCTGGCCAGCGAACGCAAAGATCATTCTTGATTTTAGTGCTAACCTTGATATATGGGCGGACGAAAAACATATGTTTACAGTTTTCAACCATTTTATTCAAAATGGCTTAGCCTTTTGTCCAGCGGGTGAAGAATGTATCACTATCACCGCCCATGAGACGAAAACCGCAAATGACAGTGAGGCCATTGAAATATCAATCAGTGATAATGGACCAGGTATTGATGAAAATATGAGAGAACAAATATTCGAGCCATTTTTTACAACTCGAGCAGATGGAACAGGACTAGGTCTGGCGATCGTCAAACAAACCATAAATGAGCATCATGGAACGATCTCTGTGGAAAACTGCGATACAGGAGGAGGAAAATTCACAATTACCCTCCCCTTACCACAATAAAGAATTGTGCTAAATTTCAAACTGATAGCAACACATAATTCGGTTTTATACCCGTTTTAATTCTGTTTTTGCTGGATGGTTGTGGAAAAAGGAGCATCATCACCAAATCTGAGCTGGTCAGTTTTGAGATAAATCGTACCAGTACCAGAGCGATCAACGGCAAGAATTTCACCGCCAATCCATATCTTTTCGCCACTAGTTAGCTTTCGTAGTTGTGGATAGACGTTAAGGTCCACTACACTCTCAAGCACCACCCCAAAACCATCTTCTGAAACATCCAGCGACAGGTTAACCTTTCCATCGTCTGTTTCCTGAAGGGTGAAAAAATATGCTGGCCAAAGCACAGGTAATTTTGCGAATTTGGCGTCAATAACAGCTTCATTCAAATTCTCCATTGAAGCCAGCTGTTCTAAGAGCTCTGCAGGAGAAGGTTTGAGAAAATAGGAAGTCTTTCCCGTATTGGGTTCTGTTGCCCCTTGCCTTTCTTTGTTTTGAGCAGTTTTTAGTTCTATTTTGGTCGGTGAAACTACAGCAAGAGGCGCTTTCTCTCGTTGATTGGCCTTCTGCAAATAGATTCCCCCCCCAATAAAAAGAAGAAAAGCAAATCCTAATCCGATAAGAGATGCTCTTTCTTTATGTTTTTTTAAAAATTCGATCACAGAAATAGGAATTTCCCCCACTTTGCAATTTTGGTTTATAATTTGGTTTAGGCGTACATCATTTAATTGTACTTTGTTATTCCTGCTCTTTCCATACCTTCGCGCCTAACGTGGTAAGTTTGTCCACAAGATTTTCATAGCCCCGCTCTAAATGATAAATGCGAGAAATTTCCGTACGACCAGAGGCTGCAAGGCCTGCTATCACAAGCGAAGAGCTGGCTCGAAGATCAGTAGCCATTACTGGAGCACCGTTCAGACCATTGAGCCCCTGGCCAGTAACAACGGCAAAGTGACCATCAATTCTGATTTTGGCTCCCATTCTATGTAACTCAGCCACATGCATAAAACGGTTTTCAAAAATCGTCTCATTAATAACGCAGGTATCTGTACTAAGCGCCATAAGCGCCATAAATTGTGCCTGCAGGTCAGTCGGATAACCGGGATAAGGCATCGTTTTTATATCAACACTTCTTACTACCTGTTGTTTCTTGGCATGATCAGACCAACCGACGCTAATTGTTGTATCGGTCTCGGTAATTGTTAATCCGACCCCACGGAGTTTTTCGAGCAGTGAAGGCAGATGGGCAGGATTACAGTTTGTCACGGTACCAGCCCCTCCACTTGCGGCAATAGCAATGAGATACGTCCCCGTTTCAATACGATCTGGAATTATCGAACAATCTGCTGGAGTAAGATGAGTCACTCCATGAATCGTCAGTTTATCAGTGTCTCTCCCTTCAATTTTAGCTCCCATGCCGTTGAGCATGTCAACAAGATTGCCAATTTCAGGCTCCCTTGCAGCATTTTTTAATACAGTTGTCCCTTCAGCAAGGACCGAGGCCATAAGGAGATTCTCCGTACCGGTAACAGAAGGAATATCGAAGTAAATAACATTACCCTTCATCTGCCCGGCAATACTGGCATCGACATAGCCTCCTTCAAGTTTACAGGTTACTCCTAAACGCTCCAGCCCCATAATATGGAAATTGATTGGTCTAGCCCCAATCGCGCACCCACCCGGAAGTGAAACTTTGGCTTTTCCGAACCTTGCCAGCAACGGTCCTAAAACCAGAACTGAAGCACGCATGGTTTTAACAAGTTCATATGGGGCTTCGGTATGGAGCAGGTTTGTTGTGTCCAGAGAAAGTACATCACCGGATCGCTCACTTTCTACGCCGAGATTTTCCATAAGGCGAACAAAGGTACGGGTATCACGCAAATCTGGCATATTACGAAGGATGTGTTTACCAGGAGCTAGCAATGTTGCGGCCATAAGTGGTAAGGCAGCATTTTTGGCACCACTGATTCGCACATCACCATATAATGGTCTACCACCTTCAATAATTAGTTTTTCCATCGTCCTTATTTTCCCTTAATTTTCAAGTCTTGCGTGTAAAACCCGATCACGTCCGGCATAATCCACCAGTATTTCAACCTGCTGAAATCCTGCCAATCCGCCTCTCTTTTCCAAAAACAATTGTTTAACAGCTTCGCCCTGGTCTGCCCCGATTTCAATAAAACATTGGCCTCCGGGGCAAAGGACCACTGGCAACTCTTCTCGGATCGCTTTTATAATCTCCAGTCCCATTGCTCCTCCGTCAAGGGCCAATCGAGGTTCATATTTGGCCACTTCCGGTTCAAGGTTTTTGACAATATCAAAGCTGCTAACGTAGGGAGGGTTGGAAACAACCAGAGAAATTATTCCTGCCCCCGAGAAAGGAGAAAGAAGATTGCCTTGGATAAGAACCACCTTGGACTCTAGGCAATGGCGAGTGAAGTTTTTATTTGCCACCTCAAGGGCTTTTGTCGAAATATCTGAAGCATAAATCTTCTTGCCAGTCTCTTTGGCAAGCACAGTTGCGATCACCCCACTTCCGCAACAAAGGTCTAGTATATGTCCTTTATGAGTATTTTCTGGAAGAGTCAGTGCTAAAACCCTATCAAGTAAAAATTCAGTTTCCGGCCGAGGGATAAGAACATCCGAAGTAACGAAGAAAGGTAATGACCAGAATTCCTGTTCACCTAAAATATAGGCAATAGGTTCTCGCTTTTTCCTGCGTTCCAGAAGCAGCAGATACGTGTCGATAAGTTGTTGTTGTACCTCACATCCACCATCAAGATATATTTTTGTTCGACTTTTCCCAGTGCAGTGTTCGAGAAGCAGACGTGCCTCCAACTCATAATCCGGAACCTGGGCGCTCTGTAACTCCGCCTCTCCTAAGTGAAGCAACTCTATCAGTTGCATTTCTGTGTCAGACAGAAAATGGGAAGGTTCTCTTCAAAACAATTGTTACGAAATACGTTCATGGTACTTATTCGATTGCCTTGAGTTTTTCAGCCTGATCATGGGTAATAAGTGGATATATAACATCTTCGAGCTTACCGCTTATTATTGAGTCGAGCTTATAGAGCGTAAGGTTGATCCGATGATCAGTCATACGACCCTGTGGAAAATTATAGGTGCGAATACGCTCACTCCTGTCACCACTGCCGATCTGACTTTTTCTATTCTGAGATATTTTATCATGACGCTCTAATTCCAGCTTATCAAGCAGACGCGCTCGAAGAACGGTCAAAGCCTTGGCTTTGTTTTTATGCTGGGACTTTTCATCCTGACAAATTACAACCAGGCCGGTAGGGAGATGGGTCACGCGTACAGCAGAGTCTGTGGTGTTGACCGACTGTCCACCTGGTCCTGAAGAACGGAATACGTCAAATTTCAATTCATGCATGTCGATTTTCAGATCCACCTCATCAGCTTCAGGTAGAATTGCCACGGTAACAGCCGAGGTATGAATACGGCCCTGGGTTTCGGTTTCGGGCACCCTTTGGACGCGGTGCACACCGCTCTCATATTTAAGTTTTGAATACACCTGGTCGCCGCTAATGAGTGCAATAATTTCTTTAAATCCGCCAATTCCAAGCTGATTTGAGCTCATAACTTCAACACGCCAGCCCATGTCTTCAGCAAATCGACTGTACATGCGAAAAAGATCCCCAGCAAAAAGGGCTGCTTCATCTCCACCAGTGCCTGCACGAATTTCTAAAAAAGTGTTTCTATCATCGTTAGGGTCTTTTGGAAGAAGAATGATCTTCATCGCCTGATCAAGTTGTATCTCTTTGGCATCAAGTTCTTCTAACTCTATTTTGGCAAGTTCTTTGATCTCCGGGTCTTCATCTTCATCCTGGAGTATCATTTTATTTTCTTCAATTTCCCTCTGAACTTTCGAATATTCTAAATATATTTCGTTAAGCTTAGTGAGATTAGAGTGCTCCCGAACAACTTTTTGAAATTCCTTCTGATTACTAACCAGTTGAGGATCAGACAACTTGCCTTCCAGGTGAGATATTTTATCTTCAAGATCCGCAAATTTTTCAAACATAGCGTTCAACCAGACGAAGAGGAATTAAAAAAGTCCACAACAATGCCATGCATCGTTGTGGACAAATTAGAACATCTCTGATGTCGGGTGAAGAGATCCCGACAAAAAAGTGAAAAATTAAGCCTTACCCTTATCTTGAGCGGCAAAATGCTTAGCATAACGTTGCTTGTACTTCTCAATACGACCTGCAGAATCGATGAGTTTCTGCTTACCAGTAAAAAATGGGTGGCAGGCAGAGCAAATCTCAACTTTCATCTCTTCCACAACTGATCCCATCTCAACCTGATTTCCACAGGCACATTCTGCGGTAATTTTATGATATTCTGGATGTATACCTACTTTCATATCTTATATTCCTCCAACTCGCCAATATGGGCGATGATCATTTTATATAATTGTTACAATATTATCAGGACACAAGTCTGACATAATAACCAAACAACGTTTTTTTTCAACATAAATTGGTAGGATAATGTCGATACCTGTGCAATAAATCATGCATTCATGGAACCCAGGAAGTCAGAGTTGCTTTTCTGATGTTTAAGTTTATCAGTCAGAAAATCCATACAATCTGCTGGATTCATAGAATTAAGAAGCTTTCTCAGTATCCAGATACGATTGAGGGTATCTGGTTTCATCAACAAATCTTCTTTTCTTGTTCCGGAACGTTTGAGATCTATGGCAGGAAAAATACGTTTGTCAGCCATTTTCCGATCAAGAATAAGCTCCATATTACCTGTGCCCTTGAATTCCTCAAAAATCACTTCGTCCATACGGCTTCCAGTTTCAATAAGCGCAGTGGCCAAAATAGTGAGGCTACCACCCTCCTCAATGTTTCTTGCCGCACCAAAAAATCGCTTCGGTCTATGCAATGCGTTCGCCTCAACACCACCGGAAAGGATCTTACCACTAGCTGGGGTCACTGTATTATACGCTCTGGCCAGACGAGTGATACTGTCAAGGAGAATCACCACATCCTTTTTATGCTCAACAAGCCTTTTGGCTTTTTCGATTACCATCTCAGCGACCTGAATATGACGCTGGGGCGGTTCGTCAAAAGTAGAACTGACCACCTCGGCTGTTTTGACACTACGTGTCATTTCAGTTACCTCTTCCGGACGTTCATCAATAAGGAGAACAATGAGATAAACTTCCTTATGATTTCTCACAATGGAATTAGCGATTTTCTGCATAAGAACTGTCTTACCGGTACGAGGAGGAGCCACAATCAATCCTCGCTGTCCTTTTCCGATAGGTGCAAATAAGTCCATGATCCGCATGGACATGTTATCTGGTTGCCATTCTAGGCTGAATGCTTCATTAGGATGGAGAGGAGTCAGGTTGCCGAAAAGAGTCTTCTGCTTGGCTGCATCCGGTGGATCAAAGTTGACACTGTCAACTTTGAGTAGTGCAAAGTATCTCTCTCCCTCTTTAGGCGCTCTGACAAGTCCTTCAATGGTATCACCAGTTCGAAGATTCAGTCTGCGTATTTGTGACGGTGAGACATATATATCGTCAGGCCCCGGAAGGTAGTTGTAGTCTGGAGCTCGGAGAAATCCAAAACCATCTGGCAGGATTTCCAGAACACCACTGCCTCGCATTTTTCCATCTTTGACAGACTGGGCTTTCAATATCGCAAAGATGAGTTCTTGTTTGCGCAAAGAACTGTACCCTTCAACTTTTAACGAACGTGCAAGTTGTACCAATTCACCGATTTTCATCAGTTTGAGTTCCGCCAGATTCATTAACCTTCTTCTCCTTTGTGAGATTATTGGCAGGATATTAGTGAGATACCATTTGTAACGCTAACCCTACGGACGAGCCGAACAATATTGCCGGTGTTAGTTATATTCAGACTGTTATATCTATGCATTTGGCAAATACCTTTGCATAGTCAACAGCAATTGAAATCATAGCTGATTGTAAAGAATTTCTATTGAGCTATTTCGTCGCTTAGATTTAAAAAGCAGAGTGGAAAGATGACCAGATCTGTTGCGAAGCACGCTGTTGAAGTCTTGCAGATCTTCAGGACACCATTATCGGAACAATCTGTTCCAAATTGATTTTAACAGGATCCAAAGAAACGATTTAACAATGACAGGAATATGAGTTTCAAAATCATCGTTTCTCTTATACGTTTTCAGATCTGTACTGTCAAGCTTTTTAGGCCTACAATCATTGAATATCTACTATTTTCGTTCCATTTTAAGCTTTTTATTAAGCTTTTTAGTCAACCAGGCGATCTGCTGCATTGTGCTGACAAATGTACCAGAATTATCAACTATAAAATGAGCATAATCAAGTTTTTTTTGGATTGGCATTTGAGTCTTCGAGATCTGCTTAATCTGATCAGCGTCTAAACCGTCTCTCGCCTTGACTCTTTGAACAATAAGTTCCTCAGGTACATACACAACTATACAAACATCAAACCGATCCTGCCATCCTACCTCATAGAGTAGAGGGACCTCGACGACCAGGATCTCCCCACTCGATGAACTTGATTTTCCATGAGCAATCACTTGGTCTTGAACGATTGGATGAAGGATATTTTCAAGTTGCCCTCTTAGCTCTTCATCATCAAAAACAGCCTGCCTCAAAAGGGTTCGGTCAATGTTACCATCGTCTTGTATAAATTTTTCACCGAAAACACTGCAAAAATAGTTATATCCATCTGCTCCCGGCTGCATTTGCAAACGGCATAACAGATCTGTATCAAGGAGGTCGGTATCGAGTGTTACAGCAAGAATTTTACTCACAGTGGATTTTCCGGTTCCCAGACCACCGGTTACCGCAACGATCACATTTCCCTCTTCATCGAACTCAACCATCCTAATTCCATCAATACCGCTTCGAAGTCGGGCCAAAGTAGAGCAACTTTGTCTATAGGGGCATCTGTGACAGGATGTTGAAAAACCAACCTTGACGCATGCAGAAGCTGTCTAGGAAATCGACTGTTATCCTTGCCAGCTCCATACACTCTGTCGCCGACAACCGGACAGCCAAGATGAGCCATATGAACACGTATCTGATGAGTTCTGCCGGTTTCTATTACCACTTTAACCAGGCTAAATCTATTTTCAAATTCATGAAGAACTTCCCAGCAACTAGCAGCATGTTTGCCACCAGTTTGTCTGATCGCCATCTTCTGACGCTGCACAGGATGACGACCAATAGGAGCAACAATTCTCCCTTTTTTGTCTTTGGGAACTCCATGTAACAATGCTAGATATTCTTTTTCTAGCCTGTGGTTTTTAAAACAGTCTACCAGTAATCGATGCACACTTTCAGTCTTGGCAATAACCATAATGCCAGAAGTATCTTTATCAAGTCGGTGAACGATACCAGGCCGCAAGGAATCACCAACACCCGCAATAAACTTGCAATGGTGCAATAAACCGTTAACCAGAGTTCCGTGGGAATTGCCACTGCCAGGATGAACAACTAATCCTGGAGGTTTTGAAATAAGTAGAAGAAAGTCATCCTCATACAAGATAGGAAAATCGATTTTTTCGGGGAGAACATCTACCACTGCCTTACTTTCAACAGCCCCCTCTAGGGTCTCGTTAGCTTTGAGCCGATAACTGCTCTTACGAGGTACACCATCGACTAAAATCAAACCTTTTCGAATTGATGAAATAACCAGGGCTCTGGATACAGAAGGTAAATAATTGGAAAGAAATTGATCTAAACGCATCCCCTTCAGGCCGGCATCAATTCTAACTTGAAAATTCAGACCAGAGCTTTTCGGTCTGCTAGAAGCCCCTTCATTGGATTCCATAAATTACTTCTAATACAACAGTGGTGGAAAGAGCGCCTTAAGTGCGCCCAGCAAATTAGGAAAAAATAGCCTCAATGGTTTTACTAACGTTTGCTTCTTCTAAATCTTGAGCCAGAGACAATTCTTTAACAATAAGATTTTTTGCAGTATCAAGCATCTTTCGCTCACCGTAACTCAGATCCTTGTCAACGCTCAGAAGGAAAAGGTCGCGAAGTACAACTGCTACTTCATGAACAGAACCGGTCTTAATTTTTTCCATATAATCTCGATAGCGTCGATTCCACGTTTGAGTACCCAACTCAACCGTACGGTCAGCCAAGATATCTAAAACATTTCCTACTTCATTTCTACCTACGATAGCACGCAAGCCAACATTTTCACTGCTGGCGGTAGGAATCATGATCCTCATGCTATTATCAAGAATTTCCAGGATATAAAAAGATTGATCAATCCCACCGATAGTTTTTGTTTCTACAGCTTTAATAACTCCAACACCATGGGCCGGATAAACTGCCATATCACCTTCAGTAAACACAGATATCTCCTTTAAAAACAAAACGCCTTGCACAAGGCTGAAATAGATGAACACGAGAAGTACAAGACACAACGCAGTAATTTGCCATACAAGGAAAGCGTCGGATTGTAGAAGGTACCTCTCTTTTATCCGGCATTTTAGATATTTTGTTGCAGCGGGTATTAATAAATATTACCAATTCCAAACTTCAATAAATTACTATAACACGTTTCCCTGCAAATTGCCGTACTTTTTCCGATTGAACAAGAATACGCATAGAGAAAAAGCCACTACACAAAAACTGAAATCTTATTTCAAACTATTCAAAAGAGTCATGGCTTTGGAAGGATTACCTTCTAGAAAAATGCGAATTCCATCTTCAAAACTATCGTATCTTGATTGGAGAATATTTACATCTTCTTCAGCGAAGTTGCTTAAAACATATTTATCCACAGGAAATGCTGCATGAACTGAGCCATTGCCAGGCCTTCCTATTCCAATTTTCAGACGATAAAAATCCTTCGTCCCAAGTGTTTCTACGAGCGATTTTATGCCGTTATGTCCACCAGCCCCTCCGCCTTTAACAAGTTTTATCCTTCCTGGGAGCATATCTAAATCATCATGAACAACCATTAGTTTGTCAGGTTTTACTTTAAAAAACCGGTAAAAATTTAAAACACCCTTCCCGCTTAGATTCATAAATGTTTCAGGCTTTACAAGATGAACCTTTTGTCCATCGATAGTCAGAGAAACATAGTGGGCGTTCCATTTTTCCTGAGAAATTGATGCATTCCACCTTCTCGCGAGTTCATCCAGTACGATGAATCCGACATTATGCCGGGTCTGACGGTACTGTTCACCTGGATTACCTAGGCCTACAATAATGAAATCTTTCTTTTCCATTGGTAATATTGATTAAAAACAAAGAGGTCCGGAAAAATTACATTTCCCGGACCTCTTATAAATCATCTTCTCTATCAAGCGAAGACAAACCAGTCAGAATAACAGCCTATATATCAAAGGCCTTGTACCTGCTTATACTTACTCAGCAGTTGGTTCTTCGGTAACGACTGCCACCTCTTCTTCTACTGGTTCTTCTATCTTTTCTCCAGGTTTCATTATAGAGATAACTAACGCCTCAGGATCAGTAACCATTTTCACAGTATCTGGAAAGCCAAGCGCCCCGCACTTAATGTGATCACCTATTTCCATAGCAGTTATATCAATAGCGCACTCATCCGGGATATCAAGAGGTTTTCCTTCAAGAACAACCTCAGTAAGCTGGACATTCATCTGTCCACCGAGATCAACACCTTTTGACTTACCAGTTAAAGTAATAGGGACATTAAAGGCGCGGTCTTTCTTGAGATCGATCTCACAAAAATCGACATGAATAAGAGTATCTTTTACTGGATCAGTCTGCACTTCCCCAACCATAACCGTCTTATCTGATGAGCCATCAACTTTCAGAGTGACGATGGTATTTAAACGATAAAATTCGAGCAACTTTGCCAGAAGTGTCTTCGAGTCAAGCTGGAGTTTTTGCGCCTCAGCACCCCCACCATATACTACCGCAGGAGTCATTCCTTTCATGCGTAACTGACGCATGGGTCCTTTACCGGAAGTATTTCTAACAGAAGCGGATATTTCAACCTGAAGCATTTTTCCTCCTTTGCCAAACAGTCGCTACAACAAAATTTAAAACGACTGAGCAGAATATGATAAATTTTAAACTTATTTTGTATTTTACAACGTACTAAGGTTACAGTCGCCCGCTACACAAAAAGTGAGCTAACGGAATCTTCATTATGTATTCTGCTTATCGCATCGGCAAGCAGTTGTGAGACGGAAAGTACTTTAATCTTTTCACACTTCTCTGCCTCACCATTCAGCGGAATAGAATTGGTAACAACAAGTGATTTTAATTCCGAGTTACACAAGCGCTCAATTGCGGGCCCGGAAAGTACCGGATGTGAGCAACACGCATGTACTTCTTTAGCACCATTTTCCAGCAACGTTTTCGCGCCAGCACACAGCGTGCCTGCTGTATCAACCATATCATCCATGAGAATAGCAGTTTTACCCTGCACATCACCAATAACATGCATTGCTTCACACTCATTTGGCTTGTCACGGCGCTTATCAATGATCGCCAAACCAGAATTCAGTCTCTTTGCAAAGGCCCGAGTTCTCTCAACCCCACCAGCATCTGGGGAAACCATAATAACGTTATCACCAAAAAACTCCTGGATGTATTTAAGAACAACTGGAGCCGCATACAAATGATCCACTGGAATATTAAAAAAACCTTGAATCTGGCCTGCATGAAGATCCATGCAGAGCACTCTTCGCACACCCACAGCCATTAGCATCTCTGCAACGACTTTGGCAGTGATCGGAACGCGCGGAGCATTTTTTCTATCCTGCCGGGCGTAACCATAATATGGAAGCACTGCTGTAATCCTCCTGGCTGAAGCTCGCCTTAGAGCATCAACCATGATGACTAGTTCCATCAAATGGTCATTTACCGGTGTGCATGTTGGCTGAACAATAAAAACATCCGTACCACGCACGTTCTCTTTTATTTCTACAAATATTTCGCCATCACTAAACTTTCTGACATCTGCTTCACTGAGGGGTATTTCCAGATGGGAGGCAATCTCCTCTGCCATCTTTCTGTGAGCATTGCCTGAAAATATCTTTAAATCTCGCATCATTTTTTTGATGTACTAAGAATAACCTGAAAACACATTAGTGATGGCTGGGGCGGCAGGATTCGAACCTACGAATGCCGGGATCAAAACCCGGTGCCTTACCACTTGGCGACGCCCCAGTACACGCTCTTGATAAAAAAACTTTTTCCCCGTACTCCTGACGCAATTCGCCAACAATACGCTCCAAATCAGACCTGAGCAGCTTCTCGCTGTCTGGAAAAACTCCAAAAACAGTCGCGCCACTACCAGACATCATTACCTGCGATGCCCCTGCCATTAACAAAGACTTCTTTATTTTTTCTATTTCCGGATGTTTGGCACTCGTTACCTGTTCCAGGTCGTTATGCATATCCGCTAAAGATAAAGATGCTGCTTTGTGCATTTGAAAGCATGACAATTTAGAGTTTTTCATCAGACTTGTCAACGATAAATTTTGAAAAACCCACGCTGTTGAAACAAAAAAATCTGGATTCACCAACACAAAGAAACAATTCTTCACAGAATCAACAGGATACATGATGTCGCCGACTCCCCTGGCAAGAACTGCATCATGACCTGTGGCAAAAAAAGGTACATCAGCACCTAAAGGACGTGCCAACTCCACAAGTTGTTTCTCTGAAAACTCTAGTTCAAAAAGAGCATTGAGACCACGCAACACTGCCCCTGCGTCACTACTTCCCCCTCCAAGTCCCGCAGCAACCGGAATATTTTTTTGCAAAGTTATTATCGCGCCTGATCCCTGGCCTTTTTTACTGCGCTCTAAAAAAGCCTTTGCCGCCCTGACCGCTAGGTTTGTCTCGTCGACCGGAATTGACGCATCGTTACAGGAACACTCTACCCCACTGCCAGGAAACAGCTCCAAAACGATATAATCGTAAAGATCAAGCTTCTGCATCCAGGTTTCCAGATCGTGGTAACCGTCCGAACGTCTGGACAAAACTTTCAGATACAGATTAATTTTTGCAGGTGCCTGAACCGATATTTTCCGACTTCTGTAGTTCATCTTAGATGAATGAACTATTTTTTAACTGCTTTTACAAAACGCATTTTGATATCGTAGAGCATATTTTTCAGCAACTCTGCCTCATCTTCTGTTAAATTGCCTTTGGTTTTATTCTGCATCAGAACCAGAGTATCAATCGCGTGTTTCGCAAGATCCAGATCAACTATTTTTTTGCCTGTATCTGGATCTGCTATTTCACCTAAATGATAGAGCGCTGAGGTATTGAGAGACATTATAAAAGCTGGGAATGTTACTTCTGGCATAACACAGCCTCCTTGCTTATCGGGCACTTTTCCCTCACCACATCCACACCCGTCGTCTTTTTTATTCCCCTCGTCAACCATCTCGTTGCTCCTCTTCACACAATTTTTCATTAATTTATACAGAAGTCAGGTCCAGCACCTGCGCTTTGGTAATGTCTTTCAGATCCTCGACTTTGCCAAGCAATTTTTTTGAAACAAGCTCATCGGTACTGAGAAGAATAATATTCTGATTACTCTCCTCCTCACGACCTACGGTCATCCTGGAGATATTAACACCAGCAGCACCAAGAGTAGTTCCTAATGCTCCAATGACACCCGGCACATCGTTGTTAAATACCAAAAGCATCGGACCGGACGGTAAGGCCTCAAGCCTAAAATCGTTTAAACGAACCAGACGAGGTTCATGCCGGCCAAAGACAGTACCGACAAGGATATTTTCCCCTTCATTAGTAGTGACTTTAATCGATAGAGTATTAACAAAATCGTCGGCTTTTTCACTCTTAGATTCAATAATACGAATGCCCCTCTCCTTTGCAATAATCGGCGCATTGACGTAATTCACTGCATCTTTCAAAATAGGGGTAAACAGTCCTTTAAGAAATGCAACCGTTATCGGGCTGGTGTTCAACTCAGCCAATTCGCCACTATATTCAATATTAACTTCCGCCACTCCACCGCAAGCTATCTGCATGTGCAGACAACCCAACATTTCACCAAGCTTCAGATAAGGTCCAACCTGCGCCAGGACATCATCACTGACCGAGGGCACGTTGACTGCGTTGGTTACCGCACCTTTTAAAAGATAATCGGCAACCTGCTCGGCAATTATGAGTGCCACACTTTCTTGAGCCTCGCTGGTCGAGGCTCCAAGGTGTGGTGTGCAGACAAAATTATCCAAGGAAAGTAGGGGGCAATTATCGAGACTGGTAGGCTCTTTGATAAAAACGTCAAGGGCTGCACCTGCAATTTTATTATTTACCAGAGCCTCATAAAGGGCCTCTTCATCACAAACTCCTCCCCTGGCACAATCGATAAACATGGCATCACTTTTCATGTTATCAAAAAACTCTGTCGATACCAGGTTCTTTGTTTCCTGAGTGAGTGGTACATGCACAGAAATATAATCAGATCTACGAGCCAAATCTTCCAGGCTGACCAATTCCACTCCTATTTTCTCTGCCATTTCTTTAGGCATATGTGGATCATAAGCTATGGTCTTCATTTTTAGGCCCTGTGCTCGACTGGCAGCAATACCACCAATACGGCCAATACCTATAACTCCAAAGGTCTTACCTGTGACTTCTCTGCCCATAAATCTCTTTTTTTCCCATTTTCCCGCCTTCATTGAAAGACATGCCTGGGGAATATTACGAGAGAGAGCCATCATCATTGAGATAGCATGCTCTGCAGCAGTGGTTGCATTACCATCAGGAGCATTCATAACCACAATACCCCTCTGACTGGCGGCAGGAATATCAACATTATCAAGACCAATGCCGGCACGACCCACAACTTTCAGATTTTGGGCCATCTCCAGAAGATCTATAGTAACTTTTGTGGCACTACGAATCACTAATCCATCATAATTACCAATGATCTTCTTCAGCTCTTCAGGTTCAAGTCCTGTATTAACGTCTACTTCAAGACCTGCTTTAATCAGGACATCTACTCCTAGCTGGGACAAATTATCACTTATCAGAACTTTCATTTTCTTTATTTCCTCTCTAAAAGCCAGTCTCGACTTCTCCCGTCAATCAACAGGACAAATAGAGATGTTGAATAATTTAAATTAAATAACAACACACACGCTTTTTGGGGCCAGAAAATCTTTACAGTCAACAAGCTCTTGGTAATGAAGGAAAAACTATACAAAGTTCCCCTACTGACAACAACAAAAAAACTGAAATTATTCTTAGTCAAAGCTCTTCCGCAACTCGTTTTCGTTGACTGCACACCCATGCATCCCTAAAATTGTTGAACATTCAGTGGGAAAAAGATATATAGCAGCCTGATACACTTTTCGATGGGAACCACTAGCCATCAAAGGTCGCACTAGGTACTCAAGTAATTCTCAACCCATCGGAACACTTCAGCAATGTCATTAGTGGCTCAAATAGCCATTTTAAGGAGTTTTTATGTCAGAAACACGATTACGTTTTCCACCCAGTCCTACAGGATATCTTCATATCGGGGGGGCAAGAACAGCACTCTACAATTGGCTCTACGCTAAGCAAACAGGGGGGAAACTCATCCTTCGCATTGAGGACACCGATACTGACCGTTCAACCCAGGACTCCATCCAGGGGATCATCGATGGCCTGGAATGGCTTGGGATTGATTACGACGAAGGTCCTTATTTCCAAACCGAATTTGCAAATGACCACACGACGGCAGCCAAGAAACTGCTGGAGAAAGGTGCAGCCTATAAATGTTTTTGCACAAAAGAGGAGCTTGACGCAAAACGTGAAGCTGCTCTGGCCGCAAAAAAACCACTGGGATACGACCGAACCTGCCGCAAACTCTCTGACAGCCAAATTTCACAAAAGGAGGCTGCAGGGATTCCCTCTGTGCTTCGATTTAAGGTACCAGACCGAACTGGCACCCTTGGCTATGACGATAAAATCCTCGGTCGTATCGAGTCAAACTACTCAGAAATTGATGATTTTGTTATCGTTCGCTCCAATGGAAAACCGCTCTACCTGCTCTGCAATGTGGTAGACGACATCCGCGACAGGATAACTCATATAATCCGTGGACAGGACCATATGACTAACACCCTTAAGCAAGTTCTCATGTACGAGGCACTGGACGCACCTTTGCCAGTTTTTGGTCATATGCCACTTACCCTTGACACCAAAAAAGCCAAGATCTCCAAGCGTAGCCATGGCGAGATAGTAGCCGTTCAATTCTATCGGGATTGTGGTTTTATCCCCTGGGCTTTCAATAATTTCCTCGCCTTACTCGGCTGGTCTGCAGGCAATGATCAGGAATTTTATTCAAAAGAAGAGCTTATCAAGGAGTTTTCACTCGAACGAATAAATAAATCGAGTGCGATTTTTAACTACAAGAAGAATGATCCAAAATTCTTTACTGACCCAAAGGCTATCTTCATAAATGAACATTACCTCCGAAACATGGATATCATTGAACTTGGAGCAATGGTCAAAAAAGAACTTGAAGCCGATGGGCTTTGGAAAGAAGCCTATGGCGCCTCTCAAAATGACTGGTATCTGCAAACCTTAGATCTTATAAGGGATCGTTTCCATACCCTCAAGGATTTCACCACCCTCGGCAGGGCATATTTTGCAGACGATTTCACCGTTGAAACCAAACCACTTAATAAAAATGTTTTAAAGCATGCCGGTTTGCAGGAATGGTTGCCGATGCTGGCAGACAGGTATGCAAAACTTGAAGAGTTTACTCTTGAAAATACCGAAGAATTGGCAAGAGAACTGGCAGAAGAGCTGGAAATCAAGCCAGGCATTATCATTAACGCAATGCGTACTGTGGTTACCGGTCAACTCGCAGGCCCTTCAATGTTTGACATCCTGGTGACAATCGGCCAGAAAAATGTCGTTGACAGACTCCGCAATGTTGGAAAACTTTTTGTTTAGTGCTTATTAATTATTCCCTTATTTCTAAAAAAAATATTTAATAAGCACTTATCCCGTTTATCAGGGCTAGAATTAAACGCTTAACTTTCACACGAGCCGTTAGATATGGAAAATACAGAAGATTCAGAAAAGAAACCGCTAGACTTTATTCGCCAGATAATCGCTGAAGACCTTCAAACCGGCAAACATCAGGATAGCGTAACGAGATTTCCACCGGAGCCAAACGGTTTTCTGCATATCGGTCATGCGAAATCAATCTGTCTAAACTTTGGCGTTGCTGAAGAATACAGTGGCATCTGCAATCTCAGGTTTGACGACACTAATCCGAGTAAAGAGGATGTCGCATATGTTAAATCCATTCAGACAGATGTTAAATGGCTTGGCTTTGACTGGGGAAAAAAAATTCACTACGCCTCAGATTATTTTCCACAACTCTATGCATTTGCAGTGGAACTCATCAAAGTCGGCAAAGCCTATGTTTGTGAACTCTCGGCAGATGAAATAAGAGAATATCGCGGCACCCTGACAGAACCTGGAAAAGAGAGCCCCTTTCGCAATCGGCCAGCAGAGGAAAACCTTGCTCTTTTTGAACAAATGAAAAATGGTGATTTTGATGAAGGGACGCACGTTCTCCGCGCCAAAATTGACATGGCCTCGCCCAATCTTAATATGCGTGACCCGGTGATCTATCGAGTTCTGAAAGCCCACCATCACCGTACCGGAGATACATGGAAGATTTACCCGATGTACGACTACACCCATTGTCTTTCCGATATGCTGGAGGGTATCACCCACTCCCTCTGTACATTGGAGTTTCAAGACCACAGGCCCCTGTATGACTGGGTTCTTGATACACTCAAAACCCCTTGCCACCCGCGACAGATTGAGTTTGCACGACTCAACCTGACGTTTACGGTCATGAGCAAACGTAAGCTCCTGAAGATGGTTGAGGGTAATAATGTTGATGGCTGGGACGATCCCCGCATGCTGACTATTTCCGGCTTGAGACGGCGAGGCTACACTCCTGCTTCACTCCGTAATTTCTGCAAAACCATAGGCATTGGCAAGAGTGAAAGCCGGATTGACATGGGAGTACTGGAAAACGAGATCCGCAGCGACCTCAATGTCAAGGCAGAACGGCGCATGTGCGTACTTGATCCAGTGAAAGTGATAATTGACAACTACCCTGAAGATCTTGTCGAAGAAATGGTTGGCAAGAATCATCCCCAAAACCCTGACTTTGGCGAACGAACCATTCCTTTCAGCCGGGAACTCTACATTGAACGAAATGATTTTATGGAGAACCCTTCCAGAAAATACAACAGGCTTGGGCCTGGCAGGGAAGTAAGACTGCGATATGGTTATCTGGTCCAATATGCTTCCCATGTCAAAGATGAAGCAACCGGAGAGATCACCGAGATTCACTGCACCTACGATCCAGAGACAAAGGGCGGATCAGCCCCTGATGGCAGGAAGGTGAAGGGAACAATTCACTGGGTTTCTGCCAAGAAAGGCCTTCCGGTAACGGTTCGATTGTACGACAGACTTTTCAAAGTGGAAGATCCGGAAGCTGATAAAGATATCGACTTTCTCGACCACCTCAACCCCCAGTCCAAGGTGGTGCTCTCATGTGCTATTGCTGAGCCAAGCCTTGCCAAACTGCAACCTGGAGAAACAGTACAGTTTGAAAGACAAGGCTATTTCTGTGCCGATCCGGTTGAGTCGAAAACAGGTTGCCCAGTGTTAAACCGAACAGTAACATTAAGAGATTCCTGGCAGTCAAAAAAATAGTCGTTATTTTAATAAGACTGTCCTACAAGGTGGGCACTTGTCTTGTGCCTTCCAGGAAAACAGTATCGAAACCAAGATAACACGAGCAACAAATCTGCTTTCTATATTTTTTGTGTTCGTTCAAAAGGGAGCAGCAAATGCCACTCATCAATTTACGCCTGATGGCCAAACATCAGTCTGGAACAATCAAATCTGTTAAAGTTGGTGGTGAACTCGGCAGAAGAATAAGAGAAATGGGACTGGTTCCCGGAACTGAAATTACTATTCAGGGTAGAGCACCACTCAACGATCCTGTTGCCCTCAGAGTAATGGGTGGCACATTAACCCTTCGTAATAACGAAGCCGACTTTATCATGGTGGAAACAGAAACCCCTGCCTAAAACACCTTTCACTCTTATCTTTCGCTCCCCCTGTTTTAAGGAACAGGGGAGCGAAATCAAAAGTTTGCTCTTTTTTGACTTTGCTGCTTTAAAACTCATCATTTTTATCTACTTTCTACTCGACCATTTTTTAAACCCGCCCAAGTATTGCTTTCCGCCAGCTCCCGTTTATTTGCTCAGTCTTAAATTCTATATCTCCTGATACTGACGATCTATTAGTCATGCCTAAGTATATTGTATCTACTTGAAATATATGTTGACTGATACTATTGTTTGGTGTACCTAAAGGTGTCATCAACTGGAGGAGAGAATGCGTCGTAAAAGATGGAAAAAGAACGGTTACTGTTTTGCAGAAAAGATTAGGAACTGCTTTGGCAGAGGTCGTTGCAGTAATCTGGTCGCTCCACTTTCTAAAAGCGCAAATACCGGCCGAGTGAAAGTATGCAAGGTAACCGGCGACAGAAAAATTTGTGCCCGCATGGCGTCTATGGGGCTATATCCAGGAGTCGAAGCAGATATAATATGTTCCGAATCGGGTAGTCAGTGCCTTCTCAAGATCAATGGAGGTACAATTAGTCTGGACTCTGATGTGTCCGACAATATTTTTGTTACAAGCTTATAGCAATAAAATATTGGTCCGGGTTTCCCGGGCTATTTTTTTATCCGATGAGTTAGGAGAGGCTAATCCTGATAAACATGCTAAAAAAAATTAGATTTCCTTTTGGCGCACGCCGATTTTCTTAGCTAAAAGATGTTCCTGTAAAAAACATCATTTCTAGATTTCTAGCTGGAGGTGTTATGAATCATGGGTGAAATAATTATTATCTGGGCAATCATCGCCCTTTGTGCTTTTTATACCGGTCGAAGATTCTATCGCCAGTGGAAGGTAGCAACCAGCAAGGATGCCAATATATCTTGTGGAGATAGTTGTACCTGCTGTGTTGATTCATCCTGCAGCAGTCGAAAGTCCGATTAGGGGAATTGCTCAATTACTTTCCCTCGGGATAAAACATTTTTTTGCTATGTGTTTAAATAAAACATAATCAGCTCAATAAAATACTATCCTCAACAGCTAATCTTTTTCTCTCATTATCATTTATAACCTACCAATGCATTTATTAATGGCCCTTGCGGGCAATCCCAATGCCGGCAAAACGACCCTCTTCAATCAGTTAACCGGTGCAAGACAACATGTAGGCAATTATCCCGGTATCACTGTTGATCACAAGGAGGGTATATTTCACCACCAGGATCGGAAAATCACCCTGACCGATCTTCCCGGAACCTACTCGATGACCGCCTATTCAGCCGAAGAATTGGTCACGCGTGATTATCTGATCACTGAACGTCCGCAGGTTGTTATTAATATTGTTGATGCCTCAAACCTTGAAAGAAATCTCTACCTTAGCTGCCAACTTCTAGAGCTTGGTGTTCCTTTGGTTATTGCGCTTAACATGATAGATGTAGCCAAAGACAGGGGGGTTGAAATTAAGGCAGAGGTGCTGGAAAAATTACTTCAGGTTCCGGTCATTCCCATCATAGCTCGCTCAGGATTTGGTAAAAAAGAACTCCTGGATGCTTGTCTGCGCGTCACAACAGAAAAAACAACCTGGAACCCGCGTGATATTTCATACGGTGAAGATCTCGACACCACGTTGACCGAACTCGTTTCAATAGTAGAGGAGACATCTCTCTTTAAAGAGAGCTATCCTGCCCGATACACAGCTATTAAATATCTGGAAAATGATGACCAGATTCTAGAGAAGGGACAAAACAATGATCCAGCTACGGCTCGTATCCTTGAAAAAATAGTAAACAAAGCCTCCGAGCACACCCAAAGAACACTTGATGTCTTTCCGGAAGCACTTATTGCCGATCATCGTTACGGTTATATTAAATCAATACTCAGACAGGGTGTAGTCACTCATAAATTTGATACCGACCGACTGTATACGTCCGACAAGATAGACAAGGTGCTCACCAACCGATTGGTTGGCCCGGCCATTATGCTCCTTATCCTTTTTGGAGTATATCAATTTACTTTTAGCTGGAGCGAGATCCCAGTCATTTGGCTTGAAAACATCTTCAACTGGATTGGCAATATCGTTGACAGCACCCTGCCGGACGGGCTCCTCAAATCGATGATTATCTCCGGTGTAATTGACGGAGTTGGCGGGGTTCTCGGATTTGTCCCACTCATAATGTTCATGTTTTTTAGTATCGCCATCCTCGAAGATTCAGGTTATCTCGCCCGGGTGGCTTTTATGATGGACCGGATTTTCAGAATATTCGGCCTGCATGGCTCCTCGGTCATGCCGTTTATTGTCTCTGGCGGAATTGCCGGCGGTTGCGCGGTTCCTGGGGTAATGGCAACCCGTACCCTCCGTTCCCCCAAGGAACGTATGGCAACACTGCTCACCGTACCTTTTATGAACTGTGGGGCCAAACTTCCGGTACTTGCCTTGCTGATTGGGGCATTTTTCAGCGAAGACAAGGCCATGTATATGTTTTTATTTACCATGCTTGCATGGGTGGTCGCTTTGTTTGCCGCAAAGCTCCTGCGCTCAACCGTGCTAAGAGGTGCCCCTACCCCTTTTGTTATGGAGCTTCCTCCATATCGGTTTCCAACTTTAAGGGGTCTTCTCATACACACCTGGGAACGAACCTACCAGTATATTAAAAAAGCCGGGACAGTAATTCTTGGTATCTCTATTCTGCTGTGGGCTTTGATGACTTTTCCGGGATTATCTGATGAGAAATTGGCTACTTTTCAACAGCAA
>Ga0209475_10000965_pt1 | contig 42260 bp, 38 predicted proteins | sample tdDd471_FD_187128 | JGI IMG/M metagenome (GOLD analysis project Ga0209475, IMG submission 187128) | Marine sediment microbial communities from the Atlantic coast under amendment with organic carbon and nitrate - tdDd47.1 (SPAdes)... | ecosystem: Environmental > Aquatic > Marine > Coastal >... | reverse complement strand
TTTTGCGCCAGTTCTACCGCTTCTAATCCATTGGATGCCATATCGTAATTATAACCCCAATCTTTCATCAGCTCTTCATTAATCATTTGAATAATCGAACAATCTTCTGCGATTAATATATTCACTTCCCTCCTCCCCTTGCTTTTTAATAAAACACAAACTAAACATATTAAGCGCTACTTAACATGAGCGCAACATTATATCGATTGTATTTAGATAATGTCTACAACTGGGTTTAAAGATTGTACGATTCAATTCAACGTTGAAAACATTTCACTGAGAAATTTAATCCACACAAGCTGTGGATAAGTCTGTTAGTAAGTTTAAATTTCACGCCTAAAGTGGCTTAATCATTCGCTTTATTACAAATTGATTACATTTTGTACAGGATCTTATAATTTAAATATATCTAAATACTTTTCATACACTTAAGAATTATTTTTTATTTAGCTATTGACTCGAACGGGGATTATCTGACCAATTTTCATGCAAAAATTATGGATTTCGCTTGACAGTGGATAACCATTCTAAAAACAGCTATTTATTGATACTGTATAAGGAGTAGTTTAGGAGTTTTTACTAAGTAAAAATGACGGGTTTGGCACTGAAGACAAAACGTCAGAATTGATAAAATTGAAATAGTTCAGTCATTAAATATTTTTAAAAATTTTATTTAAGCTCGATTGCGGCCAGATTTAACGAAGTTTTTTCTTTTATTAATATTCGCATTGTTGGTTGCATCTACAATCAATTCAACTTTAGTGTGCAATAAGGGATATTCACAAAATATTCTTTCAGAATAACATTTTTTTAAACACTGATTTTTAGATTAATATTAGGTAATTGCAAAAATGCCGACACGGCCTTATCCCGAAATTCCGAATCCTGGTGACACTGCTTATTTCGGTATTCTTTACAGAAATCAAACGAATTGCCTTGTTGACGTAAAAACTGATTATTCGTTAATGCATTTAAAGCTTTACCCCAGTGTTGGATAACCTCGTCAGACGGTTGCGGTAGTGTTGATAAAATAGATTCTGATGCGCCAAACTGACTATCCATTGCCAAGGCCAACATATCGTCAATAGCGGCTCCTAACCAAGTCGCTCCATTTGGGGCTACAAAAAGCAATGGCATGAATGGTGCAAGTGCCGGACAGACATCATTTCGAAAAACTTGTACCCCCCAATAAGACTTTGCTATAGCTACAAATTGTTCGAAACTGCTAATGGCAGAAAAACCAGAACTAGCTAGGGGTAAAATTTCAACCCTTGGTTTATTTGGATTAACCGTATCATTTGAAACATCGATATACCAATCACCTAACTGCATGGCATTTTGAAAATATTCGTCTCGCAAAGAACCCCATATTTTTTTCAGAACAACGCCCTTTGCTATCTCCTGCCTGATTAAAATCAACCCCGATTGTTGTGTATTTGGTAATACTTTTGTTAATTGAGAAAAAACATGATCTCTAATTTCCTTGCAACGCCCCAACGGATATGTTTTACCAGAATTATAGGGATACAATGGCGCAAGCTCTATATCAGCCAATAAGCGAAGTTGGGCTAAATCGTCTACGATTTGGATAATTTGCTCAGATGTACAATTCAGATTGGAATATTCAATTATGGTCATTTCTTCATCCCTAATAATTATGAATAGAGTAATTTATTCACTTTCTAATCTCAAACCAATGATTGAAAAAATTAATTAAATACATCATTTTAACCCGTTTTGACAATTGATTTTTATTTGACCCAAGAATAATTGACTTTCTCATTTACATTTCCTACTATTTTTACCTATCATGGTTTAAACAGAAACAGTTTTCCAGTCTCCGAAGTGTAAATAAAAATAACCAATGATAGACAATCGCACTGACTAAGCTATCATTTTGATTTCAATATTCCGAAGCATTCAAACTAACGAATCGGTTTATTTCACTTTTTAATTCAGAATATCATTGAAACTAGCCAAGAGTATGCATGAACGCTATTACCAAACAAAATAATATTGCCGTTATTGATACAACTAACGCGAATTACCAAGCCTATGAAAACGCTGCTCGCCAAGCTGGTTTCGAAATCATTTTATTGACCAATGATGGCGATGGTATCGAGGAACTGGCCGAACAGCTTGCCGGACGTCAAGATATAGATGCCTTGCACATCCTGCCTCATCGTAATGGCGAGCAGTTTTTTTTGGGCGATGATATTCTGAGTAACGATAGTCTGAGTCAGCATACCCATGCACTGACAATCATTAATAGTGCCTTATCGGAGCAGAGTGAAATACTGCTCTATACAAAAGACGAGCAGGGAAACTTGCTTACTCCTCAATTGATTGATTTATATGACGCAAGTGTGGCAGCATTAAACAATGCTACAGGAAATGCTACAGGGGCTTCCGATAAAGAGGGTAGCCACAGAGCTGGTACCCTTCCTCCAACTGATATCGCATTGACAGCTAACTCAATCACCACTTATGACAGCGACAATGCTACGATTGGCACCCTGAGTCATACTGACCCAGATGGTGGTGGCCCCACCTTCTCCGTGCTTTCAGTAGATGGCAATACCTCGGGTGCTGTTTTTGATTATTTCGACGTGTCTGGCACCTCCTTAAGAGCAACCACCCCATCAGCCACACCTGCCAGCACCTACGCAGTGGTTATCCGTGTTAATGACGGTACTTCAAACTATGACGAGTCATTCAATATCACCGTTTCAGATTCGTTGATCGTGACCACAAACGCTGTTGGCGGATTGGATTCGACACAGGCCGCCGACTATGCTGCGGATGTCGCTGACGGTTCTGGTTTCAGCCTACAAGAGGCGGCGCTTTACGCCGCAGGTGGCGGTAAAACCATTGGATTCGCTGCTTCACTCGATGGTCAAACGGCGGATCTGCATTTAGACGACGAAAACGCCACATTGCCAGGGGGAACGGTTCTTGATGGAGACGCGGTCAACAACTTCACTATCACGCTCAATGAAGGAGTGTTGACCGTACCTGGCGCGTTGACAGTCACTAATGGTAGTGGTGATACCTTTACTATTGAGGGCATATCGGGCGGCACAGGGGAACTGACTAAGACTGGAGCAGGGACACTGGTTTTAGGTTCAAGCGGTGCTGGTTACGACACGACATTGGTGTCGGAAGGAGTATTGTCTGTAGCAGCAGACTCGGCTCTTGGCTCTGGCACGGTGTCGCTGGGAGGCGGTACCTTGACGGTAACCAGCGCCACCACCATTGATAATACTATTGCCTTGACTGCCGATTCCAGCATCGATACCACTGCGGCGACAACCCTATCGGGGGTGGTGTCCGGTTCGGGTGGTTTAACCAAACTGGGGGCCGAAAAGCTGACCCTATCGGGAGATAATACCTATACCGGTGCAACCACGGTGTCAGCGGGTACTTTATGGCTGGAAGGGAGCGGTTCAACCCTGTCGGACAGCACAGCGGTGACAGTAGCATCGGGAGCAACCCTACATCTTCAAGTTCAAAACGAAACCGTTGGCTCATTGGCAGGGGCTGGCACGGTAAACTTGAACGGAGGCTCTCTTACAGTAGGTAACGACAACACTGGTACCACCTTTTCGGGCATAATCCAGAACAGTGGTCTTGACGGCAGTCTAATCAAGACTGGCACTGGCACCCTGACACTTTCGGGAGCCAATACCTATTCCGGGGGAACAACGGTAACCACAGGGACGATTCAGGGCACCACCACGAGCCTGCAAGGTGATATCGTTAATAATGCAGCGCTGGAGTTTAATCAAAGTAGCAATGGCGCTTATACCAGTGCCATTAGCGGTACTGGCGAAATGTCTATATCCGGCAATGGTGTGGTAACGTTTTCCGGTACTAACACCTATAACGGAGGCACCAACATTTTCGGGGGAAGCTTAGAAGTATCAGGTGGTAACGCCCTGGCCGATGATGGCGCAGTGGCTCTCAATATTGGAACCTTAAGCCTATTAACCGATGAGACAATTAGCACCTTGAGTGTTGGCTTTAACAGCACGATTAACCTGGGTGGACATACTCTCACGGTCACTGGAACTACCCTTGATGCCAACGGTGCGACATTGGGTAGCAGCGGTACTTTTGCCACCAGCAATAGTACGGGTACTACTTTTACTGGTACCGTCGGCGCCGATACCATTCTCGGCTTTACGGGTGTGGATATTCTTAAAGGAGGAGCAGGTAGTGATACGCTCACAGGGGGTACTGGTAATGATGAATTTGCTGGTTCGACAAGTGATCTGAATGGAGATACCATCACAGATCTAGCTGGCGGTGATCAGGTGCGTTTGACCAGTATCAATGGCCTTTCTACTTCGAATGTTCGGATCAATGGCGGTGTCCTAGAAATCGATACCGATGCAACAGACTTCGCCAGCCCGGAAGTGTCAATCACACTGACTAATAACCCCAATCTCTCAATAAGCGTAGCAGATGATGGCGCTGACACTCTGCTCACCTTCACTGCTGTTGTTAGCAGTGGTGGCGGTGGCGGTAGCTCCGCTCCAACAAATACAGATTCAGACGGTGATGGTATTCCAGATAATGAAGAAGGTTCCGGTAATACGGATACCGATGGTGACGGAATTCCCGATAACCAAGATTCGGATTCCGATGGCGATGGACAGGATGACGCTGAAGAAGCCAGTTTGGATACGGATGGAGATGGCATTAATGATAACCTGGATAGCAATGATGACAATGATGGAATAGACAGTTTAACCGAAAGTCAGGTTCCCAATCTGGATGGGGAAGGCTCCGGCGATGGAAATGGTGATGGGATAGCCGATACACGTCAGGTTAATATTACTAGCTTGCCAGTCCTAGGTAGCGGTAATGAAACAGTTCCTCCTACTTATGTGACCTTTGAAGCAAATTCTCCCGCCAGTAGTGGCTCTTCAGGAGCATCCGGTGTTATTTCTCAAATGCAATCCCTTCCTGCCCCTACGGATATCCCAAATGGAGTACAACTGCCATTGGGAATTTTTGATTTTAAGATTGAGAACATCGAAATCGGTGCAACATCTGAACTAAGCATCTATGTGCCTGCCGATACGGTGATTGATGGGTATTGGAAGCAAGATAGTAGCGGTAATTGGCAGAATATTGCCACGAATATCACGACCATTGGTAACAAACTAAAAATTGATTTTGCTATAGAAGATGGTGGACCTTTCGATAGTGATGGAGTAGTTGATGGTAATATCAGCGATCCTGGAGGCCCCGGTTTGAATACCGGGTGTAACTTTGCCCCACTGGATAGTGACAACGATGGACAACCCGATAGTATTGAAACCAGCCTGGGATTTGATATCAATACTAAAGACAATGATATTTTTACCAATAATACCAGTTATGTCCAAGAGCTTTATAGGGACCTGTTGGGCAGAGAAGGAGAAGATTCTGGTATTACGAATTGGACTTTATTATTGAACTCAGGGACCTTGGACCGCAGTCAAATCATGTGGCATTTCTTTGAGTCCAGTGAATTTGAGCAAGGTGTTGGAAGCATTCTCAAGTTATATCACGGACTGCTTGAGCGTAGTCCGGATGTTTGTGACCTGGAATACTGGAATGAGCGACTTCATAGTGGTATGACCATTGAACATATTGCTCAAAGCATTCTAGCCAGCGTTGACGATACCAGTGCGCTTAAAGATCAAAGTGATAGTATTTTTGTCAGTAGCTTATATGAAAACCTTACTGGTGGAGACGAAATTAGTCAGGAAAGCATGACTTACTGGGTGAATGAATTGGCCAATGGTGAAAATCGTGGCAAGGTGGTTTTGAACTTTATTCAATCGGATCAATATAAAGAAATAATTCAGCCTGAAATAATGAGTGATATTTTATATCTTCAATGCTTAAATCGTGAAGCTGATACCCAAGGTTATCAGTATTGGAATCAGGCCTTTGAAAACGCAGCCGATAATCCCGTTTTAGAACAGGAGCAACTGAATATTTTTCTTAATCAAGAGGAAGTTCAAATTCGCTTTATTGGTTTAGCTGAGTCGTCCCTGTAATAACATATTTGTTTGAGAATCAGATGGTGGTATCCTGCCATCTGATTTAAGATATTGGCCTTTGCTTTTTAAAATCAATGCAGATCAATGTTGTTGATTGTTATTAAACATTGTATCTATATATTATCTAACTGCTTCAAAATTAGGATTATCAACGATTCTTTTTTTTATTCGGCTTGTTAGCAGTTTTAGCCAATTTCTTTTTCCCACTGATTTTTTTCTTTTTCTTACCCGCGGCTTTACCGGATTTCTTGAGTTTTTTAGGACCAGTATAATTACCTTCCAACCCGGTAATTTTGCGTCGTTCAAAACGAGTTTTTAAATAGCGCTCAATACTCGACATAAGATTCCATTCAGGACTACTAACCAAGCTGATGGCAACGCCCTCTTTACCTGCGCGTCCGGTTCGTCCGCAACGGTGAATATGATCTTCTGCACTACGCGAAATTTCAAAATTAATCACCAAATCAATATTTTCGACATCCAAACCTCTAGCTGCCAGATCAGTTGCGACTAAAACATGGGTAAGCCCATTGGTAAATTTAGTGAATACTTTTTTCCGCTCTGATTGTGGAATATCTCCGTGTAATACATCGGCTTTGATATCTTTATACAATAAAAAGTTGCCGAGTTGTCGACATTGGGTACGTGTTTTACAGAAGACTAACACATGTTTGGCCTGTTCTTCATTGACCAAGGCATTTACTAGTTCCCGCTTATGTTTAACATCATCAGCTAAAATGATTTGTTGTTTTATATTCGAGGGTGTTTGACGACGATTATTAATACTAATAATCTGAGGATCATTAAGCAATTCTTCGCTAATATTTCTTAGCGTATTGTTTTTTAAAGTGGCCGAAAATAGTAGATTTTGACGTTTATCATTACACGCCGAAGCAATTTTTAATAAGTCTTCACTAAAGCCCATTTCTAACATACGATCGGCTTCGTCTAGAACAAAGACTTCAAGCTGGCTTAAGTTGATACTATTGATTTCAATATGTTCCACCAATCGACCGGGGGTTGCTATTATTATTTCGGGATGCCAAACCAGGGTATTCAGCTGTTTTTTAAAATCTTCGCCGCCAATAACCAGAGCTGTTTTAAGTGTCGTAAAAGTGGTGAGTTGTTCACAAGTTTTTAGGGTTTGCTGTGCCAATTCTCGGGTTGGTAACAATATCAAAGCCCGTGTAGTTGTATTTGCCCCTTCGTTTTCAATTTTATCCGTTAATAATTTGTGGAGAGTCGGTATAAGAAACGCAGCAGTCTTGCCACTACCAGTTTCAGCCCTGACCATTAAATCACGTCCCTTTAAGGCACTGGGCACCGCTTTTTCTTGTACAGGGGTTGGCTCGGTAAAACCCAGTTCTTCTATGGCTTGTGTTAATTGGTTGTGCAGATTGATAGATGGGAACAAGAAAAGCTACTCCAATGGAATTGTGAAAAACCATATTATAACAGGAACTATTATAAGGAAGAATTGATTCCCGTCTTCCACCCGCTACTTTGATTGAATAGATAAACGGTATTTTTTTACTTTTTGATAAGTCCTGAATTCTTTAATTTACTTATTAACGCCGAACGATTCGAGTAAACACTTTGAATTTTATCAAGTTGCTGTTTAAAATCCTCCAGCTTTCCTTGATATTGAGCCAGTTCATGAAGGTCAGTTAGCACCCCAAGGGCTAGGTCATAAGACTTAGATTTTTTTTGATCAATTAATCTATAGACATCTTCCCATAACAACTTTTTTTGAGCGGCTAACAGATTCAATTTTTTCTGATTGGCAAGCTGAGCTTTTTTTCTTTCCTCTTCCTTCTTTTGCTGTAGCCATTGAGCTGCTAATTTATTTAAGGTTGAAATTGGTCTTCTTTTTACTGTTTCTGTTCTAAGTGATGGTTGATTTTTGGTCGCTAGCTCAGAAAGTCGTTTATTTAATTGAATTGATAAATTTTTTTCACCAAGACTTAAGCGACTAAGAAAGCCGTGCTTTTCCTTTTCAGAAAGATTAGTGATCCATTTCTCGATATCAATATTATGACTTGTTTGCTTTTCACTTTGCAGAGCACCAGCTGCCAACATTGCTTTGTCAATATCTACAAATTTACAATAGGTTTTTTGAGCATTTGAGAGTTGCTTTAGTCCATTAGGTACTGGCGGTTCAAGCAATTGCTCGTCTAGTTTTTCAGCTTTTAGCCAGGCAAGATACAAAACTCGAAAATCGCCTTGGATCAGCTCTTCTCTCAAATCAACCAAATTGTCTAGCCATCCTTCTCCGTCTGCCCAGCCATACTGCTCCTCATCTTGGAAATTCAAATCTAAAATAAAGTAGCGTTTGTCTTCGGAATACCAATGGTCTATTTCTTCAGATATACAAAAGGGGGCAACTTGAGTCGCGTCAATTAACGACGAGGGTAATCGAATTATTAAACGGCGATTTCCCCAACTTGTCATATAGAGCATCATATCAAAATGCTCCGTCATTAATTGCTCACTATCTCCAGGAAAATCACCATAGTTATAAACAAATAAAGCCTTACGTGAAGAAACTTGTGAGCGGCTGGAAAGAGAGGCAATTTCTCTCCTTATTTCATCGTTTAAAAGCTGCTCAATAGCGAGAAATTCATAGTATTGATATTCACTCATTATAATATTGTCATCAATTATTAGTTACCCATTGAACCTAAAAAACGCAGTTGCTCTAACTACGTACATGACCACCATGGATGGTGGAAATGCAGTGAGAGGCAGGAGCCGGAGTCGTCCATGCACTAGTGCGGCCCCCTTAAGGACTAAACTTAATTACCAGCACATTCAGATTGAAAAACTTATTTAAGAAAGCCCTGGGATTACGGCGACAATCAATATATCACCATTAACGACAGGATTTATGAGACCCGTTTTGATTTTTCTCGTAATCCTAATAATTAGCACTCTGGAGTAATCCGATGTACTAATGTTTGAGTAGGGTAGTTAGCGCTGCCCTGCTCTCCTTTTAATATAACAACTCATGCTTGATTTTTCAATTCAATACAGACATGGCAGTTTCTATAATGAAAATAATAATCCTAAAGTGTCTAGGGATGACGAAGAGATATTAAACACTTTTTCCGGATGCTGCCCTCTTACCGAGCCAATAAGTCGCTTAGCATCAATACACAAATGGGCAAATATGAGCATGAAGGAAAAAAGAAAAAGCCCGCCTGAAACTAATCAGGGCAGGCTTTGTAGGATTTTGACAGATTTGTTAAAAGTGTGTATGGTGCCGATGGCCGGAGTCGAACCGGCACAGCTATTGCCACTACCCCCTCAAGATAGCGTGTCTACCAATTCCACCACATCGGCATGTTTGGTTAGTTACTGAGGAATAGAAGGTTTGTCATCAGTAGTGATGGTATCCATGTCTCCTGGTGGAGCTGTTCCAGGAATAGCTGGAATTTCAGCATTTACAGGTTGTGCAGGTACTTCGACTTTAATACCTTCTTGTTTTGCCGCAATGGTTTGGCTAGATAAATAGGATAAAAATAAAGCAATAGCGAAAAAAAGCGTGGCTAAAACCGCAGTTGTTTTGGTCAAAAAGTTACCTGAACCCTGGCTACCAAAAACGCTTTCTGATGCTCCACCAGCTGAACCACCGCCAAAGTTTGCACCCGCATCAGCGCCTTTGCCTTGTTGGATTAGAATTAATCCAATCAGACCGACCGCAATAATGACATATACTGCAAGAATAACTGTACCCATAACTTAATCGCTTCTCTTTTATAAATAAAAACTATTCCCCAGCCTTACATATGGCCAGAAAATCGCTTGCTTTTAATGATGCACCACCAATTAAACCACCATCAATATCGGTTTGGCCTAATAAGTCTTGTGCATTATCTGGTTTCATACTGCCACCGTACAAAATTTGTACTTTTTCAGCATCTTCGGCATTGACTTTGGCGACATGCTGACGGATAAATGCATGTACGTCTTGAGCTTGTTCAGGGCTAGCGGTTTTTCCAGTTCCTATCGCCCAAACGGGTTCGTAGGCGATAACACATCCGGCAAAAGAATCATTACCCAGTGCTGCGACTGCATCGAGTTGTCGTGCAACAACTTTTTCCGTTTCGTCAGCTTCACGCTCTTCTAATGTTTCACCAATACAAAAAATAGGAATTAGCCCGGCATTTTTAGCAACACTGAATTTTTGTGCTACTAATTCGTCACTTTCCCCGTATAACGTTCTTCTTTCTGAGTGTCCAACAATGGCATACTTACAACCGAAGTCTTTTATCATATCTGTCGATATTTCTCCAGTAAATGCTCCGGACGCTTCTATGCTTACATTTTGTGAACCAACGGAAACATTGCTTCCTTGTACAGCATCTGCTGTCATTGGGATATATATATAAGGTGGACATACTGCCACTTCAACACTTTTTAAGGTGCTTGCCCCTTCTTTAACTCCTTCAATCAATTCTGCTACAGAAGATTGAGAACCATTCATTTTCCAATTACCAGCAACTAATGTTGTACGCATACTTTCCCCTCGTTCGTTAATTCAGCGCAAGATACTACAACTCATTCCAGCATAAATCAAGCACTTCACTGTTTATTTTTTGATTTAGTTAATAGAAATCCTTAAACAAACTCATTTGCCACTTCGTTTGCAATTTCTTTAGTCAATTCGCCAACTAATTGAGCATCGCTACCTTCGACCATAACCCGAATCATGGGTTCTGTACCGGAAGCTCGTAATAATACACGACCATTATCTGCCAAAGTTTTTTCAGCATATTGAACGGCAGTGGATACTTTTTGGGAAGAAAAAGGATCAACTTTTTGTCGGATTTTTACATTAATTAATTGTTGGGGAAACTTTAGCATACCACTTTTTAGCTCATTTAAAGACTTACCGGTTTCATGTATACCCGCCAATACTTGTAATGCTGATACGATGCCATCTCCGGTTGTTGTTTTATTTAAACAAATAATATGCCCTGAAGATTCTCCGCCTAAAAACCAACCGTTTTGTTTTAATTTTTCTAAAACATAACGGTCCCCAACGTTTGCTCGCGCAAATTTAAGACCTTCCTTTTTAATCGCTTGTTCTAAACCTAAATTGCTCATTAAAGTACCGACAACGCCTTTAGGTTTCTCGGCATTTCTAATACTTTGCATTGCTATAATATACAGAATTTCGTCGCCATCAACAATTTCTCCCTTATGATCAACCATAATTAATCGATCACCATCACCATCTAAAGCAATACCAATATCTGCCCTATGTTTTATAACTTCTTGTTTTAAATTTTCTGGAAAAGTTGAGCCAACACCATCATTAATATTTAATCCATTTGGAGCCACACCAATCGGGATAACTTCGGCACTAAGCTCGGCAAATACATTTGGTGCAATATGGTAAGTAGCGCCATGAGCGCAGTCAACGACTATTCGCAAGCCTTCTAGATTAGTCATTGGAGGAGCAGTACTTTTACAAAATTCGATATAACGACCTTGAGCATCTTCTATTCGTTTTGCTTTTCCTAACTCGCTAGATGAAACAGTCGATATGTCCTTATTTAATTCACTTTCAATTTCATATTCTATTTCATCAGATAACTTGGTTCCTTGAGCTGAAAAGAATTTTATGCCGTTGTCCATATAGGGGTTATGAGAGGCACTAATCACCACTCCTAATTGGGCTCCTAAGGTGCGTGTTAAGTAAGCAATCCCCGGTGTTGGCATTGGTCCTAATAGCAATGAATCTATTCCAGCAGCAGCAAGGCCAGCTTCTAAAGCAGACTCATACATATAACCAGAAATTCGAGTATCTTTGCCAATAATCGCTTTTCCCTTACCCTTTTTAGCTAAAACTTTTCCTGCAGCCCAGCCTAATTTTAATATAAATTCAGGAGTCATGGGACTTTTTCCTACCTCACCCCGGATCCCATCAGTACCAAAAAATGACTTATTCAATATTTTTCCTTTTTACCCAATTTCTAAAATGGCATTAACGACTTTTAAAGCATCTAGTGTTTGATCGACATCATGCACTCTGAAAATTGTACCACCATTTAAGGCTCCGATCACGGCTAAAGCAATACTACCAGATAATCGCTCTTTAACCGGTTTGTTAGTAATGGTTTGCAATAAGGATTTCCGAGAAAGGCCAATTAATATAGGAGCCCCTAGTCCCTTAAGTTCTGAGATATGTGCTAGTAAGGTTAAATTATGTTGTAATGTCTTACCAAAGCCAAATCCCGGATCTAAAATTATATTACTTTTCGCCATTCCTTTTTTAATACAAGCTTCCATTCGATCTTGAAGAAATAATGTTACTTCCTCGCATACATTTTCATAAATTGGATTATTCTGCATACTGCGAGGCATACCCTGCATATGCATTAAGCATACCGGTAAACCTGTTTGATAAGCTACTTGTAAAGCATTTTCTTCTTGTAGTGCCCGAACATCATTGATCAAACCAGCACCGGCTTTATGGGCCTCCTGCATGACATCGGCTTTACTCGTGTCAATTGAAATAATAGTATCTAATTCGTTTGATATTGCTTCAATTATGGGAATAACGCGATCTAGCTCTTGGTTTAAGGATACGGCTTTAGCACCAGGACGAGTAGATTCACCTCCAACATCAATAATTGCCGCACCATCTCTAACCATTTGGCGAGCTTGTTCCAAAGCTTTTTCCGGTTTAACAAACTGACCACCATCGGAAAATGAATCAGGGGTTACATTTAAAATACCCATAACTTGTGGGCGTCGTAAATCTAATATTTTCCCACCACAATTAATTTGTTTATGCATACTTTTCTCATACCATAAAAAAACGCCAGTAAAAACTGGCGTTCTTTTTAATTAGAAACTAATGACTTGTTTAATGTTGTTCAGCTTCATCACCTATTGGTGAATCGGTCTTTTTTTGTTCCTCTTTTTCTTCAGCTTTAACTGAGCTTCCAGAATTATCGTCAGAATCTTGAGAATCAAGCTCGGCCCAACCTTTGGGCTCTCTGGGTGCTTTTCCAGCCATGATATCATCAATCTGATCGCGATCGATGGTTTCATATTTTAATAAAGCGTCTGACATAGCGATCAACTTGTCATTATTTTCAATCAGAATTTCTTTAGCACGTTCATAATTAGAATCAATTACCATGCGAATTTCTTCGTCAATAATATGTGCAGTTTCATCTGATACATTTTTATGAGTAGTTACCGAACGTCCTAGGAAGACTTCACCTTCTTCCTCAGAGTAAGAAAGCGGTCCTAACTTTTCAGACAAGCCCCAACGGGTAACCATATTGCGAGCGAGTTCGGTTGCTCTTTCAATATCATTGCTTGCCCCCGTTGTTACCATATCACCCCCAAAAGTTAATTCTTCTGCTAAACGGCCTCCAAATAGGCTAGAAATCTGACTATTTAGTTGTTCTTTAGTCATACTATACCTATCTTCCTCAGGTAAGAACATGGTTACACCCAATGCTCGACCACGTGGAATAATCGACACCTTATAAACTGGATCATGAGATGGCACTAATAAACCAACTATGGCATGTCCCGCTTCATGATAGGCAGTAAGGGTTTTTTCTTTCTCACGCATAACCATAGATTTGCGTTCACTTCCCATCATGATTTTATCTTTAGCTTTCTCTAGATGGGCCATATCGACTAGACGTGAGTTTTCTTTGGCCGCAAAAAGAGCTGCTTCATTAACAAGATTGGCAAGATCGGCACCAGAAAACCCAGGAGTACCACGGGCTATAAGAGCAGGTCTAACATTGTCATCGATAGGTACTTTTCTTAAATGAACTTTCAAGATCATTTCGCGACCTTTGATGTCAGGTAAAGGTACTACAACTTGACGATCAAAACGACCAGGACGTAATAAAGCCGGGTCTAGAACGTCAGGACGATTTGTAGCAGCAATAACGATAACGCCTTCGTTCCCTTCAAATCCATCCATTTCTACCAATAGCTGATTTAGTGTTTGTTCTCTTTCATCGTGTCCACCACCTAAACCGGCACCACGGTGACGTCCTACAGCATCTATTTCATCAATAAAAATAATGCAGGGAGCATGTTTTTTTGCTTGTTCGAACATATCGCGAACCCGAGAAGCACCTACCCCAACAAACATTTCTACAAAATCAGATCCGGAAATAGTGAAAAAAGGAACTTTAGCTTCTCCGGCGATCGCTTTAGCTAAAAGCGTCTTACCAGTACCAGGAGAACCAACCATTAAAATACCACGGGGTATTTTTCCACCTAATTTTGTAAATTTTCCAGGATCTTTTAAAAATTCGACTAATTCACTAACTTCATCTTTTGCTTCTTCACATCCAGCCACATCATCAAAAGTTATTTTAACCTGATCTTCACCTAATAGCCGTGCTTTACTTTTTCCAAATGACATCGCACCACGACCACCGCCGCCTTGCATTTGCCGCATAAAATAGATCCAAATCGCAAGGATTAACAATATGGGAAAGGATGAAATGAAAAGTTGTAAAAGCAAGCTCTGTTGATGAGGCGCTTTACCAATAATTTCTACGTTATTTCGAATTAAGTCACTAACGAGTGGCCCATTATCTGATTCTGGGCTATAAGTGACAAAAGAACGGCCATCCTGTGTTATTCCTGAAACGGTACGCTCTTCAATCGTTACGGATGAAACTTGTCCACGTTCCACATTTCGTAAAAACTCCGAATATTTCATCGCTGAAGATTCTTTGCTACTGGGGGTAAAATTACTGAATACCGACATCAGTATAACGCCAATCACCAGCCATAAAATAATATTCTTTGACATGTCGTTCAAAATATCTGCCTCGAACTTGTTGTTGTATACTTAATTAATATAATAGGATTGATTTAAACTTTAGGCAATAAAAAGCCAATAAACTTACCAAACGTTGGGTTAACTAGTTAGCTTTTCAATTATTTTTTCAAGCCTTTAGCAAGAAGATAAATCTCAGATGAACGAGCTCTCGATGCTTTCGGTTTGCGGCTAATAACTTTCTGGTATTTTTGCTTTAAGTCTTTCAATATCCCTTCAAAACCTTGACCTTGAAAAACCTTAACTAACAGGTTTCCACCAGGTTTTAAAACTTCATCGGCCAATTCGATAGCCAATTCTACCAAATATATACCTTTTGCCTGGTCGGCGGTCTTTACTCCAGATATATTGGGAGCCATATCGGATATAACAAGGTCTGGTGACTGATTATTCAACAAATCAAGAATGCTATCAAGAGTTTCTTGCTCCCGGAAATCACCTTGAATGAAATCAACCTGCGCTAATTGGTCCATTGCCAAAATATCCACGGCAACAATTTTGCCACTATTACCGCTGAATTGACGCGCTACTTGAGACCAACCACCAGGAGCTGAGCCGAGATCAACCACAAACATTCCTGGTTTAATGATTTTGTCTTTTTCTTGAATTTCTAGTAACTTAAATGCAGCTCTTGATCGATAACCGAGTTCTTGAGCCTTTTGTACATAGGTATCATTAAAATGTTCATTTAACCAACCGGAGCTGGATTTGCTTCTAGCCATATAATTAGATGAAATAGTTGTATTTAAAAAATATAATTAAAAATTATGCAGAATCAGTATTAGGAGGGTATAATCCCTGTCTTTCGTGATTATGCCTCAAAATGTATCTGAAGCCATTTTTTAAAATGGTCAATAGAATATCAGTTTAAACATCAGGCAAAGACGAATTTTGAATAGTTTCAATTTATTTGGGTAAGTATTTTATATGAGTTTGACAAATAAGCAACAACGTTTTTTACGTTCTATGGCCCACTCTTTAAAGCCGGTGGTTATTATCGGTAATGCAGGTTTAAGCGATGGAGTTATTAATGAAACCCATCTTGCCTTGGAAACTCACGAATTAATTAAAGTTAGAGTTAATGCCGAAACTAGAGATGATCGGACCAATATTACAAAGCAATTAACCGAGCAAACAGATTCCTTGTTGGTCCAGAATATTGGTCATATCGCAATTATTTATCGACCCCGTAAGAAAAATCCTGATATTAATCTACCTAAGTAGAAAAAAGCCAATTTAGTGTGAACTAAATTTGGCTACAAACTATTTTTTTCTTTAACCTCTTGATTTTTATCCAACAACTGTTCTGCTGCTTTTTCAGCACGTTGTTTTTCTTTTTTAGATAATTCTTTAGCCATTTCTTGCATCGGTCCTTTGGCTTCCTGATATCCATATTTATCGGCAATATAGATCCAGGTGTAGGCTTTTTCTAAATTTGCCTCTACTCCCATTCCATTAGCTAACATTATTCCCACATTATATTGTGCTACCGGCAAACCTCCTTCAGCTGCCCGCTTAACCCACTTGAACCCAAGCTTTTTATCAGCCATTACACCTTGACCTTGAAAATACAGCGTCCCTAAGGCGAACTGCGCGGGTACATTCCCTTGTTTTGCCATCTTAGTACAAATATCAACAGCGTCATAAACCTTTTTCTGCTTGATTAAATCTGTACAATCATTTGCCATTAAGGGATTAACGACTAGTGAACCAACTATTAACGCCCCTAAACTAAAGTGTTTCAAGATTTTTTTTAACATTCTTACCTCTTTTTAATAAAGTTGAAGCAAACTCTTTATTGTAGACAAACAAATTAGAGTGAAAAATTTTTGTAATGGAAATTATAGTGGATGTTTAAATGATTACCTATCGTTTTTTCATACATTAATAAGGCCCATGTTTTACCCTATAAAAAATGTTTAACCGACTTATACCCAATCTACTTCAATTTGCATGAAAAAAATAATTAACGTCATCCCCGAGGTCTCTTATCGGGGATCCATTTCTCTCGATAGATTCCCGATAAAAAAACTTCGGGAATGACGTATTTTGAGTGAATACGAAACCTTGCATTTCCAAGTATCACAGGTATAGACAGCAACGAATTGATTTTATTCCGCAAAAAATATACCTAGATAGATTGCTTTAGAAAAAATTGAAATCATAGTATTATTAGTGCTTATCGTCTTTTGATTATGTTAATAGATAAAATCCTTAAATATGAAAAGACTTTTATTATTTTTCATTGGCTTATCAATATGCGATTAAAAGCTAATTCCGCTAAATAAGCTGGAATTAGGATTTTCAACACCTACAATTGAGCCTATTGATCATTATAAATAAACCTTGGAGTAGACATGGAATTCAGTGTAAAAAGTGGTAGTCCGGAAAAACAACGTACAGCTTGTGTTGTGGTTGGGGTTTTTGAACCAAGACGCTTAAGCCCATCAGCTCAAAGGTTGGATGAATTAAGTGATGGTTTTATCTCTAGTTTAATTCGCCGCGGCGATTTAGAGGGCAAAGCTGGACAAACCCTATTGTTGCACAATATTAAAAATACACTTTGTGATCGGATACTTTTAGTTGGTTGTGGTAAAGAACGTGAACTCAGCTTTACACAATATCGACGTATCATTTCAGAAGCGGTCAAAACACTTAATGAAACCGGTTCTATGGAAGCCGTATTTTATCTGACCGAATTACCGATCAAAAACTGTAATATTAATCAGCGTATTCGACATAGTATTGAAGCAGCTCAACATGTTTTATATCGCTTTGATCAGTTGAAAAGTCAAAAAGATACGACCCGTCGTCCACTGCGAAAAATTGTATTAACCGTTCCTAATCGACGTGACTTAACTGAGGGTGAAAATGCTATTCGAGAAGGTTTAGCCATAGCTGAAGGTAGTCGACTCTCTAAAGATTTAGGTAATATGCCTGGTAATATATGTACCCCTACTTATCTAGCAGAACGAGCAACCAATCTTGGGCGCGTCTACAATAATTTGGAAATCGAAATATTAGAAGAACAAGAAATGGAAGAATTGGGTATGGGCGCCTTATTGTCGGTTTCTCGAGGAAGTCGCCAACCCGCTAAATTAATTATTATGAAGTATGCTGGCCATGACTCTGAAACACCTCCGGTGGTACTAGTCGGCAAAGGAGTCACTTTTGACTCAGGTGGTATTTCTTTAAAACCCGGTGCTGCCATGGATGAAATGAAATACGATATGTGTGGTGCTGCTGGTGTTATGGGAACTATTAACGCAATCGCCGAAATGGAATTACCATTAAATGTAATTGGTGTCATTCCAGCAACAGAAAATCTTCCTGACGGATTAGCCACCAAACCAGGTGACATTGTTACTAGTATGTCAGGGCAAACCATAGAAGTACTCAATACCGATGCTGAAGGACGATTAATTTTATGTGACGCCTTGACTTATTGTAGTCGTTTTGAACCCGAAGTGGTTATAGATATTGCCACATTAACAGGTGCCTGTGTCATTGCTTTAGGTAAACATGCAACCGGGATGTTTAGTAATCACAGTCCCCTTGCCCATGAACTTTCCAACGCAGGTAAGCAGAGTGGTGATAGAGTTTGGGAAATGCCTTTATGGGACGAATATCAAGAACAATTAAAAAGTAATTTTGCTGATATGGCCAATGTAGGTGGTCGGGAAGCAGGCTCAATCACGGCAGCCTGCTTTCTTTCAAAATTTACTCAAAAATTTCATTGGGCTCATTTAGATATTGCAGGTTCAGCATGGAATACAGGCAGTAAAAAAGGTGCAACTGGACGTCCAGTCTCACTGTTATGTCAATATTTAATCCAACGTGCAGAATCTAATTAATGTACCCTCATGACTCAAATTGATTTTTATATATTGACCGACACTTCAGTACGTAATATTGAATATATCTGTTGTCAGATTACTGAAAAGGCCATGATTCAAAAAAAGTCAGTGTATATCCAAGTTAGTTCAGCTGAACAAGCTAATCGTTTGGATGAACTTTTATGGAAATATAAACCTGAAAGTTTTTTGGCTCATAAAAATCTTTTGGAAACAAATGAAACTGGAAATATATCCACCTATGACTATCCTATAGTTATTGGAATGGGCGAGGATATTATTGATAATTACGATCAGGTACTGATCAATCTAGATGATCATATCCCGCCTTTTTTCAGTCGTTTTCATCGCGTCGCCGAAATGGTCAGTAATAATAATGAAGATAAAAAAGCAGCTCGAGAACGCTATCGTTTCTATAAAGATCGAGGATATCCATTGAATAAATACGATATTCAATAAATGATGAAGAATAACCCGAAAAAAACCGCTGAGGAAAAAAAAAATACTTCTGTCTCAGATAAAGCCATCTCATCATCTGTGATGGATCAATCCCCCCATGGCAATCCAGCTCAAAATGCTATTGCGACTCACCCAAAAAATACCCTAATCCCCCCTCATTCTATAGCCGACAATATACCATTGCTTGATCAAATCGCTAATGAGAGTGAAAGAGCCTGCTCTTCAAATCTCAAAAATTCTTCACTCGATCCTAAAAAACTGCAAACATTACGAAAAAAGTTTGAATTAGAGATGAATAAAAAAATTCGCCGCACACTCCAGGAAACTGAACGGAGTTTACAGAAAGAAATGCAAAATGAATTAGATCAATTATTTAAGAAACTCAGCCAATAGTTTTTAAAAGGCAAAAAAATATTTATTTTGTTATTACAAATACTGCTAACTCTCTCCCATAAATTCTATTATAATATCCGATTGATTTTGAATTCGGTTTAATTTCACACTTTGTAGAAACTACTCCTGAACGCCTTAAACTAAACATAGAAACGTATAGAAAATCTGGATTATGGAAAAGACATATAACCCACATGCAATAGAGCAACGTTGGTATGAAACCTGGGAAAATAATGGCTATTTTAGCCCTAAACAAGCAGAAGCAAGCAAGGGAAGCTACTGTATAATGATTCCCCCACCAAATGTTACCGGTAGTTTGCATATGGGACATGCTTTCCAAGATACCATTATGGATTCGCTAACCCGTTATCATCGGATGAGTGGAGATAAAACACTCTGGCAAGCCGGAACCGATCATGCTGGTATTGCCACGCAAATGGTTGTGGAACGTTTACTCAATGCCGAAGGCAAAACACGACATGATTTGGGACGTGAAAAATTTACCGAGAAAGTTTGGGAATGGAAAAAACATTCTGGTAATACGATAACCAGGCAATTGCGCCGTATGGGAGCATCTCTTGACTGGTCTCGGGAACGATTTACGATGGACGAAGGTCTATCCGATGCTGTTAAAGAAGTATTTATTCGGCTTTACGAAGAAGATTTGATTTATCGTGGCAAACGCTTGGTGAATTGGGATCCCGTGTTGCATACGGCCGTATCAGATCTTGAAGTCCTTTCTGAAGAGGAATCAGGTCATATGTGGCATTTACGTTATCCTCTTGCCGACGGAAGCGATCATCTGATTGTCGCTACAACCCGTCCAGAAACAATGCTTGGAGACGCTGCAGTAGCCGTTCATCCAAATGACGAACGGTATAAAAATTATATTGGAAAAATGGTTAAATTACCGCTTACAGACCGTGAAATTCCAGTAATAGCGGATGATTATGTCGATCCTGAATTTGGTACAGGGTGTTTAAAAATTACTCCTGCTCATGATTTCAATGACTATGCGGTCGGTAAACGTCATGGTTTAGAAATTATAAACATTTTCACTATTAATGCTGAAATGAACGACCATGTGCCAGAGAAATATCAAGGTATGGATCGTTATGTGGCTCGTAAAGCCATAGTGGAGGACTTAACCTCTTTAAATATTTTAGAAAAGATTGTAGATCACAAATTAATGGTGCCGCGAGGCGATCGTTCTGGTGCGGTTATTGAACCTTATTTAACAGACCAATGGTATGTCAAGGTTGGACCATTAGCTGAGCCAGCGATTAAAGCAGTTGAAGAGGGAGAGATTAAGTTTGTCCCCGATAATTGGAAAAACACTTATTTTGAATGGATGCGTAATATTGAGGACTGGTGCATTTCACGACAAATCTGGTGGGGACATAGAATTCCAGCTTGGTATGATGAGCAAGGGAAAGTTTATGTAGCTCGGGATGAGAACGAAGCCCGAAAAAAATATCAACTGGCAGCTGATGTTAAGTTATCCCAAGATGATGATGTATTAGATACCTGGTTTTCCTCTGCTTTATGGCCCTTCTCCACCTTAGGATGGCCGGAACAAACCGAGGAATTAAAAGATTTTTATCCAACTAATGTATTGGTTACAGGATTCGATATTATCTTTTTCTGGGTTGCTCGCATGATAATGATGGGCATAAAATTTACAGGTAAAGTACCTTTCCATGAAGTATATGTACATGGATTAGTTAGAGACTCACACGGACAAAAAATGTCCAAGTCAAAAGGTAATGTACTTGATCCTATTGATCTAATTGATGGCATTGACTTGGAAGCATTGGTTGACAAACGATCCAAAGGAATGATGCAACCGCAATTAGCTAAAAAAATTGAGCAACAAACCCGAAAAGAATTTAAAGATGGAATCCCATCTTTTGGTACTGATGCATTACGGTTCACCTTTGCTATTCAAGCCACTACTGGACGTGACATTAAATTTGATATGGGACGTATCGAAGGTTATCGCAATTTCTGTAATAAACTCTGGAATGCCTCTCGATATGTATTAATGAATACCGAAGGCTTTGACTGTGGCCTTGATAAAAATACTGAAATTGAATTAACCCTGGCGGATAAATGGATTATTTCTCGACTTCAGGAAACAATTAAAAGCGTTACTCAGGCTATTAATAGTTATCGTTTAGATATGGCAGCTCAAGCCATCTATGATTTTACCTGGAACGAATATTGTGATTGGTATTTGGAACTTAGTAAACCAGTTTTAAAAGAACAAAACAATTACTCTGCTGCTGCACAACGAGGTACTCGAAAAACCTTAGTACAAGTATTAGAAAACTTATTACGTCTAGCACACCCAATTATTCCATTTATTACCGAAGAAATATGGCAACGGGTTGCCCCATTAGCTGGCAACCAGGCCGATACTATTATGGAACAAACATATCCAATTGATGATAACAACTTAATAGATTCCGCGTCTTTAACCGAAATGGAATGGCTGCAAAATTTTGTATTAGGTGTTCGAAAGATTCGCAGTGGTATGGATATTAAACCCAGTAAAAAGTTAGAAGTTTTATTGCAAGATACCAACAAAACGGATCAAAAATTCCTTCATGATAACCAACAAGCACTTATTACACTGGCAGGTCTTGACTCTATAGATTCATTAGATGCAGCTGATTCAGCACCCGAATCGGCAACCGCTTTGGTTGGTCAGATGAAAATTTTAATCCCCATGGCCGGATTAATTGATGTAGGGGAAGAGTTAAAACGACTTACAAAGGAGCTTGAGCAAAGCCAACAATATGCTCAGAAATTAGAACAAAAACTCAGTAATGAAAACTTTGTGAACCGTGCTCCTGAATCAGTGGTAAACAGTGAACGTGAAAAGCTGGTTGAAGCCAGTACAACAATTAAAAGCTTAGAGCAACAAATACAAAAAATTGAATCATTACAATAATTTTTTGATTTATTAGGGGCTATTGATCTTTCAAATATTAGACTGATTTTGATATTGTTTTTTTACTAGCCAGGTATGTTTATGCTTCAATCCATTCCAATAAGTAGTAAAAATAAACAACCGTGTCTGGCCGACCGCGCCCTGTTTTCGTTGCTTAGCTACATTAATGTAGGCAACAAAAATGTAGGCAGCAAAAATGTAGGCAACAAAGGCAGAACAAAAATTTGCCAAAATCGGACGATAAGCGTGGACGGCTAGATGAAAGATCAACAGACCAAAATTTAACTAAATTAAATAGTACGACTCAAAGGGAAGGAAATCCTCCCCTGCCTAGTCTCATAGAGATTAAGGCCCGCAATCTTCTCCAGGAAAAAAAACATGATTTTTAAAAAAATTATCGATCCCTTATTAAGTTCTTTTTCAAAGCCTCAATGGCAAGCTAAAAACCCTCAGACCCGAATCAAAGGTATTCAAGAACTTTTAGAACCTGGGAATCCTGAATTAATCAATATTGCTTTAAATGATAATGATGACCGAGTTAAAGTCTGTGCCATCAACCGGCTCGCTGATTTAGATACACTGCAGACCATTATCATGAGTAATATATCCGACGAAGTAAAAAATGCGGCCTATAATCAATATAATCAGATGTTAGCTGGTGAAAAATTTCCTGTACCAGCTCTCGAAGAGCGCGAAAAAATTATTAAAGGTTGCCGTAATAGCCGTAGTTTAGAGTATTTAGCGGTACATGCCAAAGAAACAGACTTAAGAAAAGTAGCGGTTAAGAAGATTGCTAGAGATGCACTACTTGGTGATATCGCTCTAAATGATAAAAATTCCGATGTCCGCTTATTAGCAGCGAATCAAATTGGAAAAAAATCGACTTTAGAGCGCGTAAGCAAACAATCAAGAAATAAAGATAAACGTGTTTTTAAAACCATTAAAGACAAATTGAATAATATTATTGAAGATGAACAACGCCCCAAATTACTCAGCCAAGAAGTCTTTGATACTATCGACAAACTGGAAAAACTTTTAAAACGCAATCGCTTATTAATTGAAAAGCCCACTTTTGAACATTTAAAACAACGTTGGCAAGAAATTAAAAACTACGCCAATGAGGAAAGTCAGCAAAAATTTGAAGCTGTCTCGAGTTCTATTCAAATCAAAATGAATGAACTTGAAACGCAAAAGGCACAACAAGCCTTAATAATAGATAATTTAAATGAGATTATTGCCAATTTAACGGCTGAGGCCAATGAATTATTAAAAGAAAAAGAACTTAACAATGTAGATCAAATTGCAGAGAAGCAAAAAATTATTGGCCTATATAAACAGAGTTGGAATGAGCAAATATCAGAAATTGAAGCCTCTGAAAAACAGCAATTGAATACTCAGTATCAAAATATTCTAAAGCTTATTGAGCAATCTGAAGAAAATAAAGAAGAACATTCCAGCTTTGAACTTGCTGGAAATTATCTTAAACAATTGAACGACTTATCAACAAACACTAATTATTTAGGCGAAAAATTACTGAATACTTTATTCGATAAGTTCGACAAAGAATTTATCAAATTAGATCCTCAATTAAATCAAACAAAAGAACTCTTGGCTAACTACAACTCAGTCAGCCAAAATCTAAAAAAACAATTGAGCGTTCAAAAACAATCTTATCAAGAATTAAACCAGCAATTACAGGAACAAATACAGCTTATAGCAGAAAAAGTAGAACACGGCTTGACCGATGAAGCTTTAAAATTAAAATCCAGCTACATTAACAAAATAGAGCAGAGCCAGGCCCTATCTAATTCTGAAAAACATCTATTTTTAGATAAAGTAAAAGATTCGGGGAATCAATTAAATCAATTAAACGCTTGGAAAAATTGGGCAAATAATCGTAAAAGGGAAAATTTATGCTCCAAAGCTGAGGATATTTTATCTTCCATAACAAACTCAGAGGCAAATATTAGCGATATTTACCATGAATATTCTGATCAAATAAAAGATCTGCGTAGCCAGTGGAAACAGTTGAGTGGACGTTCACCAGATGAATTGTGGAATCGTTTTAATCATGCCTGTAATCAAGCTTTTGAAAAATTTGAACCATTTTTTGAAAAACAAGCTGAGTTAAGAGGCCAAAACGTCGAAATAAAACGACAAATCGTTACCCAATTAAAAACTTATGTTGAGTATATGAAATGGCCACTATCTGATGAACAAGGACCCAATTCAGATATTGATTGGAAACAAGTTCAAACGATTCTAAGCCAGGCAAAAAAAGAATGGAACTCCATAAAACAAATTGATCGTAAAAACTATAAACCTATCGCTAAGGAATTTGATAAATACACGGACATTATAGAGACCGAGTTAAAAAAAACCTGGAGTAAAAATCAAGTTTTATATAATGAACTCATCGATAAGGTATATGCTTTGCAAGAAATCCTTGATGATGATCTCCATTCGGCAATTGCACAAGCTAAAAATCTACAAAACCAGTGGAAAAAAATTGGTCCTGTACAACATTTTCAACGCAAAAAATTATGGCGAAAATTTCGTAAAGGTTGTGATATTATTTTTAAAAAACGAGATGAACAAAACAATCAAAAACAAAAACAAAATGAACTCATCTTAATGGAAAAAATAGGTTTATGTGAAAATCTTGAAGCTTTAAACCAACAAGACTTATCCATGGATGATTTGAATACTGCTTTTAATGACATATTAAAGCTCTGGGATGGTTTAAAACATCAGGCTAAACAAATTAGTAACAATGCTAACCAACGTTTTGAAGATGCGGTAAACCAGTTCAACACTAAAACCTCTCGCCTTCAGGACCAAGTTTTACAAGGACAACTCGAACTCTTGCAAAATAAAGCCGCTTTGTGTAGCGAACTTGAGTTATTCGACCATAGCAAAAATAACTTAGATGACAAACTAACGGAATATAATGAACAATGGCAAAACTTGGCAGAGTTAGACAATTCAGAGAATGAAAAAGCGATTAACCGCCGATATCAACAAGCCTTGGAAATGCTTACAAATACAGATTTACGTGAGCAAGTAATTAGTAATAGCTTACAACTAAAAGAGTCACTCTGCTTACGCCTTGAACTGGCTACCGGACATCAATCTCCCGAGGAAAATTCACAATCACGAATGGAACTGCAAGTTCAAAAACTTAACTCTGCTATGAAAAACCAAGACGATTTTCAGGATGATGACAAAAATAAATTGCTTATCCAATGGTTGTTGCAGCCCAGTTTTGAGGAACACACAAATTTACAACAACGGTTCTTTACAATTATTAACGAAGATAATATTGATGAAGACAAGTGAAAAAAGGGACGAGTGTCCCCTATTTCACCTTATCAATAAAAATATTAATGTAATTTAAAAATAATCACAGTTCGACGAATATAGATGTGATCATTATGTTTTAAAAGCTGTATTTTATCCGTCTTTTTATTATTAATTTTTAGTTTAATTTCAGGTCTAATACTATAACTGCCGCCAATATCTTTTTTAATCACGGCAGATATGGCTGGAGTAAAAATCCAGCCCCCCGTATTAACCTGACATCCATCACGTTTACCAATCAATATCGTTTTGTCATGTAATTGAATGGTACGGTTTCCATCGGGATTACGAATCTCCAGGCGAGGTTTAGTTTCTGGATTTTCAGTACCTTTACCTTCACCATCACTGCGATACTCTGACATCAAGTTATCTAAACGATCAGCACTTAACATAACAGTCGCATCAGCTTCTTGTTCTGGTATTTGTTCTTTAGAAGCAGCAGAAGCTTCGCTCTGACCATCACGAGAAGATAGAATTGTATAGCGCAGTGTGTGTTTGAAAAGACCAATATTATCACCATGCTTTAACAAATGACGGTCGATTTTTTTCCCATTTAGCTTGGTGCCATTCGTACTACCTTTATCTTCAATATAGCATTCACCTTCGGACTGAACGATTTTTGCATGTTGCCCTGAAATCCCCATATTCTCAATGACAATATCATTGGATGGATGACGACCAATATTAATTTCATTTTTACTGACATCATATTCATTGATCACTTCACCATCAAATATAAGTTGTAATTTAGCCAATGGATTACCTTCTTTAATTATTCTCGTTAATTTAGGATCATGTTAGGTCATTTCTAAATATTAATAATACACCTCCCTTCAATCAAGTAAAATACTCTTTCACTTGATATTGAGGTGGATTTAAGTGCCAACGCCCATCCCAATAATATTCGGCAGGTTGATATTGGTTTTTATAGCTCATTTTCCTGTTTTGAGGTATCCAATAACCTAAATAAAGCCATTTTAAACCACGTCGTTTGGTTTCATTTATTTGCCATAAAATGGCATTCACTCCCAAGCTGGATTTTCTATAATCCGATGCAGGGCTAAAAAAAGTATAGACAGCTGATAATCCATTATTTAATACGTCCGTCACTGCAATTGCGATCAACTTTCCCCTGTCCCTAAATTCAATAAATTCTGTTATGCTCCAGTCTGATATAAGAAATTCGGCATATTTTTGTTCATTAGTATCATCCATTCCCCCACCTAAATGCCTTCCTCGCAAGTATTCTTCGTATAACAAATAATGTTCACGGTTAAATTTAGCCGGAACAGACTTGACTTGAAGGTTTTGATTTGCTTTTTGACAGCGTTTTTGGCTACGTTTCGGTTCAAACTGATTCACATCGAGACGCAGAGCAATACAACTACTGCAATTATGACAAAATGGCTTGTAGACATGAGAGCCACTTCGTCTAAACCCATTTTCAACTAAAAAGGTATAAGTATTAATATCCAAATGAAGATCAGGATCAATAAATAAACTACTTGCTTGTTGGTCATCAAGATAACTACATTGATGAGCTTCTGAACGGTATAAATTAATTTCTTGAGAACTATTCTTCATGGTTTACTTTTACTTTCTGCCAAGCGCTATCACATGCTTTGGCAGTACAATGTTTATTCAAATAGGTTAAAAACTCATTTCGTTTTATATTTTTAGCCCCCAAACTATTCAAATGTTCAGATTCAACTTGGCAATCAATTATAGCGTAGCCCCATTTCTCCAACTGTTCCACTAAAAAAACAAAAGCTACTTTAGAAGCATTGCTGACTTTTGAAAACATGGATTCACCAAAAAATACCTGTCCAATAGCGATACCATACAAACCTCCAACTAATTTCCCATCCTGCCAACATTCAATGGAATGAGCAATACCCCTTCGGTGTAAATTATTGTATGCCTGAACCATTTCATTAGTAATCCAAGTACCTCCCTGAGCTTCTCTAGGGATCGTTGAACAAGATTTGATGACTTCATCGAAACTTTTATCATAACTCAGTTGAAAAATTTGTTTTTTTATAAGTTTTTTTAAACTTTTAGAAATTTTTAGGTTTTCCGGCATTAAAACAGACCGAGGATCCGGGCTCCACCACAAAATGGGTTCTCCTTTGTTATACCAAGGAAAAATTCCTTGTTGATAAGCTTGGAATAAGGTATCCGTATGAAGATTCCCTCCAATAGCTAGTAAACCATTTGGGTCTTTTAATGCCAGATTAGCACGAGGAAAAACAATATCCTGTGAATCTAATAAAAATGGGTATAATTGAGAAGAATTCATAAACGATTGACGATATAATCCGCTAACTTATCAAAGTAACTATCCAGTTTGTTTTCCATATAATTAATTATATAGCTAGAGCATAAAACAAAAATGTCCAAGATTAGTCACAAATTATAAAGGAAGTTATGAATACTCTAAAGGTTAAGCAGCTATCTATTCAGGAAATTGTGAACAGCCTCAAGCTCAAACTCTCTTTTGAGTTAAAGGCTGGGGAATGTTTAACCGTAAATGGCCCTTCTGGACTAGGAAAATCCATGCTATTAAAAGCCATTGCTGATATTCTCCCTCATACCGGTGAAATTTCCCTAGATAATATTACAGCCCAACAGTTTCCTGCACCAGAATGGCGTAGAAAGGTTATGTTGGTACCTGCTGAAAGTCAATGGTGGTTTGAGACAGTTGCCGAACATTTTAATAAACCCAAGAGTATTGATTTTAAAATATTGGGTTTCTCTAACGATATTTTGAAACGTGACATACACCATTTATCCAGTGGTGAAAAACAGCGTTTATCGCTCCTACGCGCATTACAGTACAATCCTGAAGTCCTATTATTAGACGAGCCAACGGCTAACCTTGATAAAAAAAATACCGCCGTTGTTGAATCTATTGTTAAAGATTTTATTAGCGATTTTAAACATGCTGTATTGTGGGTTGGGCATGATATCGAACAATTAAAAAAAATAAGTAAAAGAACGATTAAACTAAATGCTGAAACAGCACAAGAGGTGTCATGGACATAATCTATCTTAGTAATGCTGACCTTGCTCTCGCATTTAGCCTGATAATTTTATTGGGAATTTTTACTTATCGGATGAATTTAGGGAATACACGACAATTATTCGTCGCAGCCCTACGTAATTTTTTACAATTATTATTACTTGGATATGTACTCAATTTTGTATTTGATTCGCACAATATCTGGTTTATTGGTTTTATTTCTCTGATCATGTTATTAGTGGCGGGATGGGAAATCAACCTTAGACAAAAATATCGTTTAAAGCGAAATTTGGGGTTTAAAATTGGAGTATTAGCACTATTCATCTCTTCCTTCACCTTAACCTGGTTAGCCTTGCAATTTATTGTGGTCCCCGAGCCCTGGTATCACCCTCAATACGCGATCCCATTATTAGGTATGTTACTCGGCAATACCATGAATGGTATTTCATTGGGAATGGATAAGTTAAATCATCTCATTTATCAACAACGATTTATGATTGAACAACGCCTTATGTTGGGCGAAGAAAGTTGTGATGTCGTACGTCAAATTCGAAATGATGCGATTCGAACCGGCATGATTCCTATTTTAAATTCAATGGCAATAGCTGGTATCGTTAGTTTGCCTGGTTTAATGACGGGTCAAATTTTATCCGGAACAGCCCCTGCAGAAGCGGTAAAATATCAAATTCTCATTTTTTATATGATTTCATCCGGCACTGGCTTTGGCATTATTTTTGCCGTATGGCAAATTTCAAAAAATATGTTTGATCACCGCCAACGACTTTTAATTGAACAACTCAAAATCTGCTAATTTATTGTTACTAAAAGTATTAATTATTCGGCTTTTATGAATTTAATAATAAGGTATATTTTTTTTAAAAAAATTGTTGACAAGCCGATCCGAAATCCTCATAATGCACCCACTTTTTGAAGTAAACACATTACGCGCTCGTAGCTCAACTGGATAGAGTACCTGGCTACGAACCAGGCGGTTAGGGGTTCGACTCCCTTCGAGCGCGCCATTTACTCCAGTCTTTACAGCTTTTTCAGTGTCCTCTATTTTGAATATTTCCGAAAAACATTCTGAAAAAATCACACATTTAGCAATTTCTATACTTGGAAACAATTTAGGGTGAGCTAACAAATTATCAATTATTGGCTTTTATTGTACTGACTTATCTAGCCATAGGTCTGTAAATTGATTAATTAATTCATCAAATCCGTGTACTTTAAATAACGCTTGAATTCCAGGGCTGTCGGTTACTCTTCCAATATCTCCGCATATGATTTACATTACTACTTTTTAAGTATTGCTTAATTAGTTTATAATTGATTTATGCTTAAGTGAAGGTGAGCAAAATACTTTAGTCAGATTAGCTAAAGTTGGATTGGCGCACCAAATGATGCGCCTTTCACAAAGAGGTTTTATGAGGTCTCTCACAGTATTACTCATAATCCTAACATTGGCACTCTGGAGCAATCCAGTATACTAATGTTTGAGCAGGGTAGTTAGCGCTACCCTGCTCTCCTTTTAATATAACAATTGCCTTGCAAATTTTCAATCCAATACAGACATGATTGTTTCTATAATGAAAAAAAATAATACTAGTTTTCTTGTTTATATTTTCTCAAAATATGGGATAGCGACGGCCAGCAAAAACCCAAACCAAATACGTCAAAAAATTTATTAGTCAACTAATTTAAAGTGGTTTACTTATTCAATTAACCTTATGACCAGTCCAACTCAAAATATTAGCCTGTCATCTTCCAATTCGGTTAGAAAACGTTTACATAGAGATATCACTTTATTAGTTTTATTTTTAATATTTTTATTTTTGGCCTTATCTTATTTCTATTCCAAACAAATTCAAAAAGATATCAGTCAAGATATTATTAATAGTGCCCAAAATTTAGTGATCGACAAAGTAACTCGGTTATTTGAACCCGTAACTAATAACTTAGATGTTTCTAAAAAATGGGCCTTACTTGAAGCTTTAACACCTGACAAGCATGAAATTTTCAATAAACGATTCATTCCAATTTTAGAAACCTTACCACAAATATCTGGCGTTATTTTGGCTTCTTCCGATGGAAAAGAATATTATTTTTCCCGAAAAAATGGGGAGTGGTTATCCCGTTACATAGTGAGCAACTCAAAAGATGCTCAAACCGAGCAAAAAAGTCAAGCAACTTGGAAGCTTTGGAATGGCAATAATCAAATGATCGAAGAATGGCAGGAGACTATTAATTATCAACCCAAAAATCGTCCCTGGTATCAATTAGGAATTACTACCAATTCTGAAAAGCCGATTAAATGGACTAAACCATATAGTTTTTTTACCCAAAAAGTACCTGGTGTAACCGGAGTAACTAGTTGGACGGATAAAAATAATATTACCTACATTTTAGCCTTCGATGTTACTCTTTCAGATATTGCAAAATCCCTTGCCAGTATTCATATTGGTAAAAAAGATATTTCTTTTCTAATAAGTTCTGATGGAGAAGTCATTCTCCCCCCTGGAAATCAACATATTGTCAAAGGAACCCATCAAACTGGCAGTCTATATGCCCCTGCCAATGATAGTCATAATTATGTCATATTTGATTCAGTTAACAACTGGACAAAAAATAAAAAAACATTAAATCAAGCCTTTACTTTTAACCGCGATGGACAAACGTGGTGGCATCAAGTTTTTTCTTTAAGTCAACGCTATGATTCTATTTTAGCTGGAGTTATCGTAGCAGAAAAAAAGTTGGGGGATATTCTGAATGAAAAACTCTTAATTATTTTATTTGGTATTCTTATCTTAATTATCCTAGCCATTCTAATGGCAAATTTTCTCGTTAAAAAATACTCCCATCAATTAAAAGACGTGCCTAAAACAAATATTTCAAAAGATGATTTTAGTAATGAAATATACCAACTCCTGCGCACGGGAGAAAGCGAGACTCTAGAATTTAAATCAACAATACGACTTAACTTAAAAACCGGAAAAAACGGTAAAGAAATCGAAATCGCCTGGTTAAAAGGTGTGGTTGGTTTTATGAATACTCATGGTGGCATATTACTCATCGGGATTGATGATAATAGCAATATCTTGGGGATAGAAGCAGACAAATTTGAAAACGAAGATAAAATAAGGCTTCACTTTAAAAACTTGATTAGTCAGCATATTGGACTAGAATTTTCTAACTATATCAACCTTACCATTGATTCTATAGAGGGTCATACTATTCTTGTTATCGAATGTGAACGGGCTAATCGTCCAGTCTTTTTATTTAATAAAAAAGAAGAAGATTTTTATATTCGAAGTGGACCTGCAAGTGTCAAATTGAGTGTCAGTAAGGTTATCCGCTATGTTCAAAATAGATACTAAGTTACAATATTTTAAATGAAGTTAAAAAGAGATAGGCCCTGAATTTTTGTAAACGATTGTTGTGCTGCAGATAGGCCTAATTGCTGTAATTCCATTCGACTAATCGCTTCTGCATAGTCCAAGTCTTGAGTCTCCGCCATTGTGGTTTCAATTTGAACTAAATAATCAGCATTCACATTCTTTTGATTTTCGATGGCATTTTGACGTGCTCCAATAGTGGCTTGGATATCTAATATCTTTCCTAATGCAGCATCAATATTATCAATGCTTCTGGCCATCGCTTCATGGAAAGTTTCAGGGCTTCCGACCGCTGGGCCAGATGCAGGTCCATCATTAGTTCGCAACGTTTCTTCCAAATCACTGACTACTTTAAACAAGCTAATTTTAGTTGTACCATCATTTCCTACTACACCATTAGCATCCATAAAGACATCATAACCGTTATCACCCGAAGCGACTTGCCTAGAGTCGCCAACCTGAATAAATTTTTGACCTTGATCTCCTACATATTGAACATCACCTCCAACGGTTTGTACAAAAGGTTCTGTAGTCGTGTCAAATCCGGCAAATAGATAATCACCTTGCCCATTACGAGTATTTGCAAAACCTATTAAACTTTCAAACCGTTGTTGTACTTCCATACCTACGGATTGGCGTTGTTGAGCATCGTAAGTGTCGTTGTTACCTTGTATCGCTAATTCCCTAATTCTTTGCATAAGATCAACAATTCCCTGCAAGGTGGTATCTTCAATTTCCAGATTAGTATTAGCTGCATTGATATTATCTTGGAACTTATCAACCCGTTCCTTAGATTGGTTTAAACCTAATATACGCGCCGAATCTGCCGGATCATCAGCAGGAGTAATTATTCTTTTACCCGTAGCAATTTGCAATAAGGTTTTATTAAGATCAACATTTTCTCGTAATATAGCAGATACACCTCGATCATAAGCCGTACTTGTTGATATTCTCATGATATTTTCCTTGTATAAGCCCTATAATTAGCTTGTAGCAGATAGTAAGGTTTGAAACACCTCATCGGCTGTACTAATAATCTTAGCTGCCGCTGAATAAGCTTGTTGAAATTTTAAGAGTTGAGAAGCCTCTTCATCTAAATTTACTCCTGAAAGAGATTCCCTAGTCTGTACTGCTTGTTCTTTAAGAGTGGTCTGAGCAGCTAAATCGACTTCAGATGAGTGAGTTCGGGTCCCAACATCTGCAACCATTAAACCATATGCTCGTTGAAAATCAGATGATGAATTTTCCATAGATTTTTTAGTTTGCAAATTGGCTAGAATTAAACCATTTCGATTATCATCATGTGGATTAGTATTATTGCCTATAACAAAAGTATCGCCTACATCAGGAGCCCCAGTTAAAATAAAATTAATATTATTGTAATTAGCCCCTGGTAAATTGAACGTTTGTCCCGAGTTTGCGGTAGTATAAGCAATTGGTCCTGGATCTTCTGCAGGAGATGCGCCAGCACCGGAACTTGTTATATCAAACCCAGTTCCATTATAAGTTAAGATTATATTTACCTGATTATTGCCTGCATCGGTAATAGGAATATTGGTAACACTTCCATTCGGAGTAGTAAACGGTAAAAATTCGATATCACCCGACCCAGTATTTGTTCCAACACCCAAATTGTTTGTACCCTGAGACATAGATATTGGACTAGCTAATGCGATATCCAAGACTTCAGTAATTTCAACTGAAATATCTCGAGCTTGATCATGAGTGGGTTGAATTAAAAATCTATCACCAGATGCGGCTGCACCTGCAGTTAAGCTAACACTGATCCCCTGGGCCGTATCAATGCTATTGGCTGGAGTATTAGCTAAATTATTATTTAAAGAAGTTAGCGCTGCTGCCGCACTTGCGCCCGTCCCACTAAAAACAACCCCATCAGATAATCGAGTCATGGTAAAGGTATCTACTCCACCTGGCGTAGTATAAACCATTTCATAATCACTGGTAGTCAAGACTGAAGTATCAGTGATATTAAAATTATATGAGGCGGTTCCAATATTATTACTAGAATTTAAGGCATTTAAAGGTCTGGTAGCCGTTCCACGTAGGTCATTAAAGAAATTTCCACCTAGGTTAAATTCTCCTGGTGCTGTTTCCCGCATAGTCATACCCAATTGATGTTGACTATTAACTTCGGTGGTAACACTAGCAGCAATTCGACCTAATGCATTGAAACTAGTTTCCAAAACTTCGGATTTAAAATTAATTAATCCTTCTAGTTCACCGCCCCTTACCTGTGAGGTCATTTCAATAGATCCTGTTGCACCGTTAAGCATTATGCGCTTGTCACGTGGTGTGTACTCATCATTTTCCACTGTCATAGTAAATGAGTTGGAACCTAATACGAGTGATTGTCCTGAACCGATGAATACATTGGCCATACCATTATCTTGGTATACTACGTTTACTTCTATTCGTTCCGAAATTTCTTTAATCAATTGCTCCCTTTTATCCAATGCATCATTTGGTGTATCCCCTTGGGCAGCACCAGTTTGAAGAGCAATTTCTTTGTTAATATCTGCAATAGAGCTAGCCCGAGCACTAATTTCCGAGGCAACATCAGCTAAGTCATTATTAACCTGATTGTTTAAATCAATAAATCGATTTTGAATTAATTGAAACCGATTTGCCATGGTATTCGCTTCAGTTAGTAAAACCGACCGAGCTGCAGCGCTAGATGGATAATCATTGGCTTCCTGCAAAGCATTAAAATAGGATTCCATAGTTGGCGTCAGTCCAGCATCGGGATTGGCTAATATATTATCAACCTGAGCAGCTAAATTATTATAACGGTCAAACTTACCTAATTGAGAATTACTGGTCCGGATTTGGTCTTCTAAAAATTCATCATAAAAACGAACCGTTGTTTCGGTCTGTACGCCATTACCAATGTAACCAGCCCCACTGAAACTTGGATTCAGTGTCGCTTGTTCAGTTCTTTGACGTGCATAGCCTTCAGTATTCACATTGGAAATATTGTGACCTGTGGTTGATAACTGCTGTTGTGCCGTTAACAATCCTGATACACCGATACCAAATAATCCGCCCATGACCTTAACCTTCTTAATTTATAGGATTTTCTATCCTATGTCTTAGTTATACCGACTGAGGTTTGCTTAATATTTTGTTGAATAGTGTCACTATTCATTACTCTCAGGATCTTATTTGCATATTCAGGATCCGTCGCATAACCTGCTTTTTGTATATCATGCAAATATCGTTCCGAATCACTAACATTTTCTAAAGCTTTTTGATAACGCGGGTTATTTTGAATAAATTTTACATAATCATCAAAGCTCTGCTGTAAGTTGTCATAGGCTCTAAAGTAACTTTTTCGATTAACTGGCGTACCCTGTTCATACTCCAAAGATATTTTAGCAATCTTATCACCATCCCAACGTTTATCAGCCTTAATATTGAATAAATTAAAACTGGTACCCTGGCTATTTTTAATGATTGCTTTACCCCACCCCGTTTCCAAAGCTGCCTGAGACAATAATACTTCTGGTTTTATACCTAATTTTTGTGCCGATTTTTCAGCTAAAGGCCAAAGTGTATTCACAAAATCTTGTGGAGACTCAAAGGTAAGGTTTCTGTCAATTGTTTGACTATTTTGTTCCTTGACCATTTCATTTCGTTTTTTATTGATTTCTAATAAAGCCTTACTAATATTTTCATTTTGTGTCGTTTCTTTATTATTTTCTACAATATTCGCAAGCGGCAATTCTTTGCCGCCATAATAATCAGGAAATATTTTAGCTTGGGGTAATGGCAATTCGCTTTTGCTGTGTAGTTCTTGAATTGCTTCGGGACTCATTGTTTTATTTTTACTTAATTGTCTAACAATAGATTCTGCAATGCCAATCCCATCACCTTTAGACAGTTCAATAGACATTTGTTGATCATACATCCCCCGGAATGTATCCGTTGATGAACTATCTAATAAAGGATCTTCCATTCCATCTTGACGCATACTTTTTATCATCATGGAAATAAAAATTGATTCAAACTGCCTAGCGACTTCAGGCAATGCTTTGTCTTGGTCTTCTCGAGCCTGAGCTTTTAGTCCCGACAAACCATTAACATCGGTATAGATATTACCTGCTTTATAGCTGATCGAATCTTGCAAATTAGATGAGGCTGGAGAAAAACTTGATAAAAGATTGGTTTGCAACGCCATTAGAAAACTCGCTTTATTAGATTATGATTAAATCAGCATTAAGTGCACCGGCACTCTTTAGAGCTTCTAAAATGGCCGTCAAGTCTGATGGGCTCGCTCCAACATTATTAATTGCACGCACAACTTCATTTAAAGTCACACCTAGTTTAAATACGAATGCTCCACTATCTTCTTGGTTAATATTAATATCGCTGGTTTGTTCTACGACAGTTTCCCCATCAGATAAAGCATCAGGCTGACTAATTAGTGGATCATTACTAATCGTGACCGTTAGACTTCCATGGTTCACTGCTGCTGACTGTACTCGGACATTTTGTCCGATAACAACTGTTCCAGTTCTTGAATTTATCACAATTCGAGCTGGAGCCTTTGCTGGCCTAAATTCTAAATTTTCTAACATAGATAGAAATGCTACTTTATGTGATGGATCTTTAGGTGAACCAACTTTAATTGATGTCGCATCAATTGCTTGCGCAGTGCCAAGCCCCATAGTCTCATTGATGGTATCAGCAACCCGATGGGCTGTAGTAAAGTCAGGTCGATGGAGATTCAATATAATATGATTATTTTGGGTAAAACCAGAAGGAACGGCTCTCTCAACAGTTGCTCCATTTGGTATCCTTCCAACACTGGGAACATTAATTGTAATACTTGAACCATCCGCAGCCGTTACACCAAGTCCTCCGACCACCATATTACCTTGAGCAACCGCATAAACATTGCCATCTGCTCCTTTTAGCGGAGTCATTAATAAGGTTCCACCACGTAGACTTTTTGCATTAGCAATTGAAGAAACGGTTATGTCAATTTTTTGACCAGGCTTAATAAAGGGGGGTAATTCAGCACTAATAGAAACAGCTGCTACATTTTTTAAGGGTAGTTTAGAACCGGCTGGTAATGTTATTCCCATTTGAGTAAGCATATTTTTAAAACTATCATCGGTAAAACTGGAACTAGAATCCCCCGTACCATCCAATCCTACGACAAGACCGTAGCCAATGAGTTGGTTGGTTCTAATACCTAAAATTGAAGTCATGTCTTTAATTCTTTCAGCACTGGCTGTCACTGAGAAAATAGAAACAAAAACAAAAAGAAGGGAGAAATTTAAATTTTTTAAGATAAGCATGGCTTTTTTCCAAAACAAATTTACTTATTATTCTAGTGCAAATTTGATGCCAGCAAAAAGATCGGGAAATTCTTTGTCCTACAAAACTCAGTTGACTTGGTGGCGAGGTGCGGTCGGCCAGGCCGGGTAGGATACTGGCGGTAGAACACCAGGTTGCGCTATACACCTAAGTGTATTTACAACATATATTCATGCGACTTCGTGTCGCAACCAACGCGAGTAATTTTCATATGATACTTTTGTTACACGCCTTTAACGTAAATCTGCAAAAACCTCTGGGTGCTGTTCAGCAATACGAAGTAAAGCAATTGCTGGCCCTTGAGGACTCCTACGACCTTGTTCCCAGTCTTGTAAAGTCCGCATACTTACCCCAAGCAATCCTGCAAAAGCAGATTGCGATAGTTTTAATTTTGAACGTATTACTTTAGGCTCAGACGGTTCAGAAAGTTCAGTTATTTTTAATTGAACATTTCCTTTTTTACATTCTTTTATTTCGTTTAAACCTTCCAGAATTTCTGTTCCAATATCACGATTAATCATTTTTTATAGCCTCAGCAATTTGTTTCAATATGTGACTTGGTATGGTTACTCGCTCAGATTTGCTATTAAAGTGTAAGCATCCATATTTCATGATCAGATTTTTTCCAATAATAAATAGCACGAATACCACCACTTTTACCTTTCCCGGATTCTGCTCAACGAACCTTACGGACACCGCCAGTTCCTCTGACAAGAGCTCCCGCGTCTGGCTTTTGAAGAAGATAAGACTGCAAACCACGGTAGTCATCATCAGAAAGGTAATTTGACAATAATTTTGTGAACGTACTCGTTTCTATAAATATCAAATCATCAATTATACGGCATTGCCGTATTTTATTGCAATATTGCTGGTTTAGTGGTGTAACGCAAAAATCAGCTGCCGACGAAGGAAGTCAGCTGGATTTTATTGTTATGTTTTACGTTAGTTGCTATTATTGTGTATATGTTAAGAAAATTATACACAGTTGAGGCTGTTATGCGAACAAATATTGTTATTGATGACAAACTTATGTCTGATGCTTTAACACTCACAGGATTAAAAACAAAAAAAGATGCTGTGGAACTTGGATTAAAAATCCTTATTAACTTAAAAAAACAAGAAAAAATTAAAGAGTTCCGTGGAAAATTAAAGTGGGAAGGATATCTTGACGAGATGAGAACCGATAAATGATCATGGTTGACTCTGGTATTTGGATAGATTATTTCAATGGTCAAAAAAACTTGGAAACAGAATATTTAGACGAGATACTTGGTATAAGGCCAATTGCTACTGGAGATCTCATAATGACTGAGGTACTTCAGGGTTTTAAAGCAGATAAAGAATATGATATTGCAAAAATGCTTTTGGAAACACTACAATATTATGATCTGCTTGGACAGTCAATTGCTATTAAAGGAGCTGAAAACTATCGTATATTAAGGAAAAAAGGAGTTACCGTCAGAAAAACAATTGATACTTTGATTGCGACATTTTGCATTGAAAATGAAATACCGCTTTTATTTATAGATAAAGATTTTTTGCCATTTGTTGAAGTATTGGGACTTAAATCTGTCTTGAAAACATAACGCCGCAATAAGCGGAGAGTAACAGTTGGCTATAATGTGTAGCGAAGCGGAACCAAGCCAACTGTTACGAATCCGACTTTATTGCTTTGTTATGTGCTACATTTGTAATATAATGATTGACAACGTAACACAAAGGTACCCATATGAAAACTGAAATGCTTAGCACCCGTATAGACCACGATACTAAACTGGCCTTTACTCATATATGCGATGAAGTTGGTTTAAGCCCTTCACAAGCTATCAAACTTTTCGCTAAAGCTGTAATTAACTATGGCGGCATTCCTTTTGAACTTCGTTCAAGGCAGCCTAACTCTTCAACAATTCAGGCAATTCAGGAGCTTGAAAACGGTAATGGTTTCGAGGCAGCTAACACCAAAGAACTTTTCAGAGATTTAGGTGTAAAAGATTTGCCAGATGCTTAAACTCGAATATTCCACACAATTTAAAAAAGACTTCAAAAAAATTACTAAATTGTCCATTCCTGATGTAATTGAAGTTGGTAATGTGATCTCAACTCTCCAATCTGGGGATACATTAGCTGAAAAATATAAAGACCATTCCTTAACCGGAAATTAGGCAAATTATCGTGATTGCCACGTAAAACCAGATCTTGTTTTGATCTACAGAATCGAAGCTAACGCATTAAAGTTGGCTCGAATTGGCACTCATAGCGAGTTGTTTCGATAGCTCATAACGCATGACTCATATGAAAATTCGAGCCCCAGCGAGTGATTTTTCATATGCAGCCTATTGTTAGATGCATACACCAATGCTACACTTAATATACGCATACATTATACGCATATTAAGCAAGGTTACCGACATGCATAACATTTATGACCAAAACGCCCCAAAAAAACCAACAAACCTTACAGTTAACAGCGACTTGCTAATAAAAGCTCGCGACTTGAAAATCAATTTGTCCGCTACCCTAGAATCTGCACTAGAAGTGCAGGTACGCTTCTCAACTCGTGAAAAGTGGCTAAAAGACAACAAAAAAGCTATCGATTCCTTGAATGAACTTTCTGAAAATAATGGCCTATTTTCCGATTCGTACAGAGAGTTATGATGAAACAGTTTACCCTTTATAAAAATGAAAATAAAAACTCAAAAAAGGCCTACCCTTACTTCGTGAATATTCAAAGTGATTTACTAGACGACCTAAATTCTAGGGTTGTAATTCCTTTATCACCACAGAAGACATTGAATAACATAAATGCAAAAAAACTATGCCCTATCATTGAAATTGATGAGGGTGTATTTGTTTTGCTAACACATCAGATGACTTCCATACCTTATTCCGCTTTAAGGAAAGAAGTAACATCTCTCGAAAATTACAGATATGATATTTTGACAGCTATTGATCTGCTATTAACTGGCATCTAACGTTGGTGTAAATTGACGAGTGCAGCGGAGCGGAACGAGTTCAATTTGACACTTTTGTTAGACAAAGCTACACTTGGTAATAACATTAGTAATAACATAACAGGTTACTCTATAATGTTGAAAGTAAAAGTTACCCCAATTGGAAATTCTATGGGAATAGTGCTGCCCAAAGAAGCTCTTACAAAACTTAAAGCAAGCAAAGGTGATGTGCTTTACTTAGTAGATGGACCAGAAGGCCTCACTCTTACTCCTTACCAACAAGACTTTGATATACAGATGGAGGCTGCTGAGAAGGTAATGAAAAAATACCGCAATGCACTCCATGAGCTGGCAAAGTGAATGAGCCAACCTGGGTTTTACGAGAGGTTGTAACCGCAGTCCATCAGATGCTACTTGCCGAGCATGGTGGTTTACCTGGGGTACGTGATGAAGCATTACTTGATTCTGCTTTAAACAGACTTCTACAAATTTTTGCATACAGTAATGAACTTTCAATATTTGACCTCGCTGCTTCATATAGTTATGGCCTAGCAAAAAATCACCCGTTCGTGGATGGAAACAAGCGAGTAGCTTTTACAGTAGCTGCTTTTTTTCTTGAAATCAATGGATATACCCTTGATGCAACTGAAGCAGAAACCGTAGTAGTTTTCGAGCAACTTGCCGCTGGCAATTTCTCCGAAAAAAACCTTTCCATTTGGTTCCGAGACTCATCTATATCCAATGTCTAATCGGGATAGGGAGGCACCTCACAATGCCCCTCCTCCCACACAATGCTGTTGAGTTAAGAAAATAAAATTCATAACCTACTGATATTATGATATAATATACCTAAATCATAAACCGACACATTGAGATTTTATTATGAATGACACTCAAAACTTGGCACAAAACCTGCCAAGAAAATCCATGCCAACTTTCCACTTACCTCAATAAATTTGTCCAACTTATTCCTAAATTATTGCCCGAAAGTCAAAAAAACTCACCGACTGATTTTACTCGCTCTAGAAAACTGCCTTTACCTAAACTCCTGACGTTTCTTTTGTCTCTGTCCGCCAGCGGCAAGACTCAGGGAGTTGACGGCAAATCAGGTGAATTTTTTAAGCAAGCACGTCGCAGTGGTTTATGGCCTAAAGCCGAAGCCGTTCATCGGAGTGCCGTCACCAAAGCGCGGAAAAAATTATCCTGGACGCTTTTTGATAACTTGATGACAGATGCCGTTCAATTGGCCTATGACATTTGGCCCAATTCGTCTGATTACACTTGGCATGGTATGACGGTTGTCGCTTTTGATGGCTCCAAATACCGATTACCGGCTACCGCAGAGATAAGAGAAGAATTTGACCCTGAAAGTGGATTGGAATTTCCAGGTAAAGGCCATTATCCCCAATGTTTGGTCTCGACTGCTTTTGATGTGTTCAGACGATTACCGATTGCACGAACAATCAGTCCTATTCATGAAGGTAATGAACGTGAGGATGTCAAAACACTGCTCCATCGTTTACCCAAGCAATCTCAGGTTTTACTGTTTGATCGGGGCTATCCCAGTTACGATTTAATCCATCATTTGACTCATGCTCAGACCTCCCATTACTTCCTTTTCCGCTGCCCGGC